>Ga0056123_1000045_pt1 | contig 25615 bp, 19 predicted proteins | sample WorMetHEROISLAND_3_FD_71122 | JGI IMG/M metagenome (GOLD analysis project Ga0056123, IMG submission 71122) | Marine gutless worms symbiont microbial communities from Max Planck institute for Marine Microbiology, Germany - Olavius sp. 3 HERON ISLAND ...
TTCAGATAGCAGTATGTATGTAGATACGGATCACCCCCGGCTAAAGCCGGTGGTTTCGTCCAGTCGGCGTAAACAACCACCCCATAAATGGGGTGGCCTTCCGACCGATAATTTAAATAAAGTTAACGCACCACAAATTCATCGTCTTTCAGATGGTGGTAATTTAGTTTACGGAAACAGGGGAGGCCGAGCGCGTTTCGCGCGGTGATAAAAGGTCCCATGAAAATGACAAAAGCATTCAGCCGGTTAAACATCAAAAGTCCGACAACCAGGTGAATCAAGGCAGTATCAATTGGAAAGCCGAGCGGAAAAGTTTTCTAGCGCGCTTTGAGCGTGAGAAGGCGGTTCGCGACAGGTTGGTCAAACAGCAAAAAAAAGTTCAACAAAAGCTGAAGTGGAGCTTGAAGCGCGAAAAATTGCTGAAAAACAAGCTTGAAAAGCAAGGGCTCGCCATTCGAATCGTAGAACCAGGTGACCTTTATGTAGACCGCCTTTCTGAAATCATCTGGGAGTATGGCGGTGGAGACGCGGAGACAACTGTCACGATTATCATTAAAAATTTAAAAACAGCGGAATTCATAAAACATGAGAACATTCCTGTGAGCGCCGGTAATTATTCCCTGGCCGAACCCTTACCTGCGGGATACTACTCGATACGAATGACCAGTCAGCAGGTGGTTCATACCTCTTCGAAGAGTCACCGTATTGGTGTCGGTCTGGCTGAAGATGAAATGAGCAGAGCTGTAGCAAACCTCAGCTATAAAAGACCGACAGCGCTTTCGTTTCACCTGTCGGAAGATATAAAAACCCTCATATTTGAGTGGCTGTCTCCCGCGGATTCGGCGATTCTTAATTTCGAGATACTCATAAGGAATGAAAAAACGAACCGGCTCGTAAAGCGTATTGGCGCCATTGATGCCGCTTCAAGGATGGCCCGGGTTGAATTGGACACATTACGGTCATTTTTGAATGATCGGCTGATTTTTGTCGTGACCGCTGTTTATCTTGAAAAAGACGTTGTTTCCAAACCATGCTCCCTTGAGATTGACATCCCCGGAAAAGAGACTTGTCCGCCCGGAGCTTCCTTTGGGAAAACGGTCATTTCAGCGGAAAAGATCGGCATTTATTTTCAAAAAGTGAGGCGTCGGAAAGATCAACGCGGCAAAAGCCAAAGCGTAAAAGGGCTTTTGCTGAAAACCGGCGATCCAGATCAATTCTGGGCGTTGCGTAACGTCTCTTTCTCCGTTAAAGAGGGCGAAATTTTAGGTGTTATCGGAAATAACGGCGCCGGCAAGAGTACGCTGTTAAAATTGTTGATCGGTGTCTTACACCCGGATGAAGGAACCTTGACCGTTACCGGTAAAGTCTCTTCGTTACTTTCCCTGGGAGTGGGGTTTAAAACTGAATTGAGCGGCCGGGAAAATATTTATCTGAACGGCATCTACATGGGTTTTGATAAAAAGCTGCTGCAGGAGCGATATGACGCCATTGTCGAATTTTCCGGCCTTGAAAGATTTATTGACACTCAAATCAAATACTATTCCAGCGGCATGAAAGCCCGGCTGGGTTTTTCCGTTGCTGTTCACATTGATCCGGAGATTTTGATTATTGACGAAGTATTCGCTGCCGGCGATAAAAAATTTAAAGCAAAGGCGTTACGAAAGATGAAGGAGTTTATGGCCCTTGCGAAAGCGATTGTGATCGTCAGTCATAGCCCTTCTACGATTCAGGACTTGTGCGATACTTGCCTGTGGCTGGACCAAGGGGGTGTTAAAGCCTATGGTTCGACGAATGAGGTAGTTGAGGCCTATCTGGCCTCTTAACGGGTCGCTTTGTGGAACGAGACCTTTGCATAACACCCCTTTTGGCCCAATTTCGGCGTCAGGCTCAAAATTTAATCCTCGAAATATTCAATATATTCCTCCGGTTCCATTTTTCGCCTTCCTTGAACTTGAACAAAAATAGATGCCCTGCAAAGGTCTCGAAACGTAACACCTCTTTTCATGTCGTGATGCTGTTGTTTTATGCGACACCCAATCAGCGCCAGGAACTGATGTTGCAATCCCTGTTGGGTCGCGGCTGGCAAATTACTGTGATTGCATGGTTGCGAAATCGTTCTGAAAATAAAAAAACAGCTTCTTCATTTGATGAAAAAATAAACTGGCGCCATGTTGATCTGCCGGCGCCGCTGGGTAAGATTGCGCTCCTGCGCAGGCTGCCGTCTTTTTATCGTAGGGCGGCAAAAATCCTGCGGAGCTTTGCGACCTTGCCGGATCTCTCCATTCTGACGCATATTCTGCTGTTACCGTTTGCCGCTATCCTGCAAGGAAGAAAAATCTATGACGCGAGCGAAATTTACTTTATGGACGCTACGGGATACTTCGGTCGATTGCAAAGATTAGGGCAGCGTGTAGTCATCGCATTTGAAACGGTTTTTGTTCGTATGACGGATGGTGTTTCCACGGTAGATTCAAACGGTGGATGGGTAAAACGGTATTATGTAACAAAAGTAAAAAAAGAAACGCCTGTGGAAGTTATATGGAATCTCCCTTCCCGGCAGGTGTCGTTTGATGAAAAAACGGCTCGCGCCCTGAAAGATGTTTATGCGGAAAAACGGATCGTCGCCTTTGTTGGCGGGTTACGCAACGACAAGGGGCTTCATGTCGCCCTTGAAGCGGCGGCTCTCACGCGGAAAAAAATCGACTCGCTTCTCTTTCTTTTCATAGGACATCTTAAAGAACCCCCGGCTGTTGTCCAACGTCTGATTCAAAAGTACCGGCTTGACAGACACGTTCAGATCTTGTCAGCGTTGCCTTATAAAGAAATGTTGTCCCATCTTGCTTACGCTGACATTGGATTGGCGCTGCACCAGAAGAAACGAACGTATCCTTTTCTTGCAGCGGGCAATGGACGCAAATTTTTCACCTATATGCAGGCAGGAGTGGCTATTGTTGCCCCGGAGTTTGGGAAGGTCGGTGAGGCGGTGCGTTTGGCCGATTGTGGTGTATGTGTGAATACCGAATCAGCCGGTGATGTCGCAAATGCAATCCTTCGGCTCTTCGCAAACCCGATTGAACTGATGCGGCTGAAATCAAATGGACAAAAAGCGTTTGAAGATAGATTCTGCTGGGAAGAAAAGCAATCTAAATATCTTTCTTTTTTGAACACAGTCATCGCGAAGGGTGGATATGGAAAACGATGTAAAAGTTCTTGAGCAAAGCCAGTTGTTCTCTAAAATAGCGGTGACGGTTGGGACGCGACCGGGAATCGTGATGTTTGCACCGATCATTCATGAAATGGAACGAAGGGGACTCGCATTCTTTGTGATCCATACCGGACAGCACTATTCGCCAAATATGGATGGGCAATTTTTCAAAGATCTGGGTTTGCCAAAACCGGAATTTAAAATTAAAGAAACGCATCAGAATAAAACCCACGGCGCTCAAACAGCCGTGATGCTTGCCGGTATCGAGTCAATCTTGCTTAAAGAAAAACCGCGGCTTGTTCTGGTCGGAGGCGATGCCAACACCAATCTGGCCGCGGCGTTAGCAGCGCGAAAACTGGGTATTGAAGTGGGACATGTAGAAGCCGGGGAAAGGTCTTTTGACTGGCGCATGCCGGAAGAGCACAATCGTCGAATCATTGATCATATTTCCGAACATCTTTTTGTTTCCAATGAAAAGGGATGCCGGCACCTACAAAATGAGTCTGTCCAGGGCAAAACCTATATTGCAGGAAATCCAATTGTTGATGCCTCCCTGCAGCATGCTGCTATTGCCAAAGAACACTCTGATATTTTAACCCGATACCGTTTGGGCAAACGCACCTATGCGCTATTGACGATGCACAGGGAGGAGAATGTGGATTCTTCTCCAGTACTTGAAAATATTTTGACGGGTGTTGCCATGGCGTCAAGGAAGCTCGACTTGCCGGTCATTTTTCCTGTTCATCCCAGAACCGTTAAACGCCTGGAACAATTCGGGATGACCGACTGGGCGCATTCACTTGAAAAGATAAGAATGATAGACGCTGCCGGGTATCTGGATTTTCTACAATTGCTTTGCAACAGCAAAATAGTTTTCACCGATTCCGGTGGCGTTCAGCAAGAGGCCTGTATTCATCACGTCCCGGCAGTGACTTTGCGCGATAACACTGAATGGACGGAAACACTGGATATTGGCGCCAACCGGCTGGCCGGAAGTAATCCGGAAAATATCAGTAAGGCGGCTGTTGACGCGGCACACGGAAACAAACCGTGGCAAACGCCCTTTGGAGATGGGCAAAGCGCTTCCAGGATAGTTGAATTATGCGAAAGGATCATTCAAAAAAATGAATCAATCTAATTACCTTTGTGGCAAAGAATGCGTTATTCATGCTGGCGCAAAGGTCGGGTATCCTTACAAGGCAGGTTGTCAGCCGGCAAAAATGGGCGATAATTGTTGCGTCCGGTCAGGAACTATTCTATACGGCGACTTTTCAGCCGGTGACGATTTCCAGACCGGTCATCATGTGCTGATAAGAGAAAAAACGGTTTTTGGCAATCATATTGTTATTGGAACCAATACTGTGATTGATGGCAATGTAGTGATGGGAGACTATGTGAAAATTGAATCGAATTGCTATATCCCAACGCATGTCACTATCGGGTCACGAGTCTTTATCGGCCCGGGAACTGTTTTGACCAATGATAAATATCCGCTGAAAATGCGTGATCATTATGTTCCCTCCGGACCCGTGCTGGAAGATGGGGTGACGATCGGCGGCGGTGTGACGATTATGCCGGGCGTAGTGATCGGGAAAGGGGCTTTCATTTCCGGAGGTTCGGTTGTAACCAAAGACGTGCCGCCCATGTCTCTGGTTATGGGTAACCCCGGAAAGATTTCAGCATTGCCGGAAAAACTTTCCGGGCTCAACATGGCTGTAAGCTGGAGAAAATATTTATCATGACGATGATTAAAGTGGGGATTGTCGGATGCGGTAAGCAAGCTTCCAAGCATATCACCAGCTTGAAACGCATCCCGAACATTATGCCGGTTTTGGCTGATATTGACGCCGGCATCGCACAAAAGATGGCGGATCAGGAAGAGTGTGGTTTTGTTGAACATCCTGACGCCCTGATTGACGCCGGTGATATTTCGGCCCTGGTCATTTGTACGCCTACCCAGACGCATGTTCCGGTAATTAGAAATTCGTTTGCGGAGGGTATTCACGTTTTTTGTGAAAAGCCGCTTTCAGATGATTTGCAGGAAATCGAAGACTTGAAACCAATTGTTGATTCATCAAATCTTATTTTACAGATCGGCTATATCTACCGCTATGTGCCGGCATTTGAAGAAGGTGCACGTTTGTTGCGGCACCAGACAATAGATGGCGAAAGTTTGGTATTAGGCCGCCCTTTAACCGGATATTTTCGTTTGGGAGGACGCGGATCGCATCAGCTATGGAAGCATAACGTCGCAACCGGCGGCGGCGCGATTAACGAAATGCTGGTGCATATGATTGATTTAGCCACATGGTATTTTGGTCCTCTGGATCATGTTGAAAGTATTTCAAACAGATTGCATCTTCCTGAACGGGTCATCGGAGGAGAAACGCATCAAGTTGATGCGGAGGACTTTATCCTTGTTCGATGTTCCGGTAAATCAGGCGTTGAAGTTTATTGCCAGGCGGATCTTGTTACTCCCGCCTTTACACAATATGTAGAGATTCAATGTCAAAATGGCACTTTCAGAGGATCGATCCAGCCGGATTCACCGTCCTTCATTTTCGTCAATAATGCGGCGGGTGGGTATGACTCGGGAAAGACAGTACTGCAATATGGGCAACGAAACCTTCTTGATATCCAGATGACATCTTTTGTTCATTCTGTGTTGAACAATAAAAAACCGGACCGAAATACGATTGAGGATTCTTTGGCGCTAACAAGAATCATTGATAAGATCAGAAAAGGAACACAATGAAAACAATCCCGATGGCAAAAATCAAGCTGAACGATCAGGAAATTTCGGCAGCGGAACGTGTGTTACGTTCAGGTGCATTACGTCAGGGCAAGGAGTGTGACGCGTTTGAAAAAGAATTTGCCGAAAAGGTGGGAGCAAAGTATGCGGTAACCAGCGCCAACGGTTCAGCGGCTCTACACTTGGCGTATATGGCATTTCTTCAGCCTGGAGATGAAGTGCTGGTCCCGTCTTTTACTTTTATCGCTACGGGCGGCATGGTTACGGCAACAGGCGGCAAACCGGTTTTTTGCGAGATTGAGGAAGATACGCTCCTGATTGACCTGGAAGATGCCCAAAAGAAAATCACGCCGCAGACAAAAGCGATTGCCCCCGTTCATCTGTTTGGGAATCCTTGTGACGTTGAAGCGATCACCGGTTTTGCGAAACGTTACAAATTGAAAGTTGTATGGGATGCGGCTCAAGCGCATGGGGCAACTATTAACGGAAAAGATGTGGGTTCTTTTGGGGACTTTACTTGCTACTCTTTCTATCCGTCCAAAAACATGTTTGTAGGCGAAGGCGGAATAACAACGACGGACGATCCTGAACTTGAACAAAAAATGCGCTTCATGCGCTCCCATGGTCAAACCGGAAAGTATCTGCATACGATGCAGGGGTTGAATTATCGCATGACCGATGTCGAGGCTGCGATAGGTCGGGAGCAACTCAAGCGACTTGACGAAATGGTTCAAAAAAGATCCACAAATGCTAAAAAATTAAATGCCGGTCTTGCTGATTTTCCTGGTTGTAAGCCGCAAAAGATAACGACAAATGCTGAATCGGCATGGCATCAGTATTGTTTTGTTGTTGACCCTGATGGTTTTGGTTGCCAACGGGATGATCTGTCTGAAAAGTTGATTCAAAGAGGAGTGGCCAACGGAGTGCATTATCCAAGAGGCTTACACCAGCAGCCTGTTTTTACGGATCTCTATGGAGAAATCAATCTTCCGGTCACTGAAAAAATATGTGAGCGAATTATTGCCATTCCGGTTCATCACGGTCTTGAAGATGGCGATGTTAACTATATAATTGAATCTATCGCATCTATTCAGGGTGGCGGTAAACCTTAGACAAAACCCCAATCAATGATATAGAAGCTGCCCGCTAAACGGAAAATCTTGGCGATTCATCGTTTTATGTGGAAAAGTGAATTCTCAACCGCCTAAGGGCAAGGGCCTTTCTCCCATTCCCCGAATGGGACATAAAGAAGGCCTATGGTAATTCGAGCCTTCGTTCACCTGATAAAAGTAGGGCGGTAACCCTTTGCCGCCAAACAAGGCGTCAATGCTTGCAGGTTGCAACCCCCCCGCCTGTCGGCATAGGGATGCCGACCTACGAAAAGCTGAGACATCCGGTAGGGCGGCAACCCTTTGCCGCCAAACAATGCGTCAATGCTTGCAGGTTGCAAACCCCGCCTGTCGGCATAGGGATGCCGACCTACGAAAAGCTGAGACATCCGGTAGGGCGGCAACCCTTTGCCGCCAAACAATGCGTCAATGCTTGCAGGTTGCAAACCCCCGCCTGTCGGCATAGGGATGCCGACCTACGAAAAGCTGAGACATCTGGTAGGGCGGTAACCCTTTGCCGCCGATGAGGGTGGTAAAAGGCCTGGGAATCCATGCCGTATTATCAGCATAGGGATGCCGACCTATGCTGCGGTATGAGTGAAACAGTTGGCGCTTTATGTCAAATCCACACAAAACGTCGAGGAACCAAAATCTTATGTTATGATTAAAAAAGCATTACGACGGGTTCTCATTAATCTGTTCATAATGACAGTTGTGGTGGTTTTTTCTGATGTCTTTTTGGGGTTTACTTCTATCGGTAACGTTAAAAATATATTTTCATTTCCAGATTATTATTTTATATCGGATTCAGATTTGGGCGTTGTTCAAGCGGCGAATTTTAAGCGTTCGGTATTTTCTTTTAGGGGGCCAGGGCATGAAATTTTCAACAATGAGTTGGGGTGCTTCGATTCATCGGCCGGAATTCAAAAAAACACGCCTTACATATTGATTATTGGTGATAGTTTCACTTGGGGCTATGCAAAATTTGATGACAAATGGGGGTGGCATCTCGAAAAGATACTTGGAATTAGAGTACTAAAATGTGGTGTTCCAGGGACCGGTAGTCGCTACCAACTGGAATGGCTCAAACGATTGTTCAAAAAGCTACCTCACCCTCCAAAGCTTGTTATCCAGTTATATGATGAGACTGACTTTAACGATGATGTGGTTTACCCAGGCTATACGTCCGTAAAAGGGCAGCGTGTTAGTAGTTTTAAATATATAGATTTAGTTGCCGGCGAGCGGGACCTCTATAATGTTCGAGAACTTGAAAAGCTCGTTACTGCAAAAAAAATAAGAAGTACGGATTTTTAAGGAGATATTCTACCTTTTACAATATTTATTTGTATTCAAAGGTCCAGAATACATATAGAAAAAGATCCAGGCAAGTTGAAAAGTCAATCGTTATAAGTAAAATGAAAAGAAGATATTATTATAATTTATTTTTATTTGATCCAAGTGTATATAAATATATTGATGAAGAATTCTCCGAACATTTAGATACATTAAAAGAGATTGAGGTGTTTTTACTGGAAAATGGTTCAGATTATGCCCTGTTTAAGACGAGTTCAAGACTAGCAAAAGAGACAAAGCTTTTTAATAAGCTGCGGTCATTTTTTAGCACGTTTGCGCCCTATTTGGGGAATATACCTAATTATCCGACATATCAATATGATGCTCATTGGAATGCTAAAGGAAACATGCTTGCCGCTGAATTTATGGCGAAACTCTTGATTGAACACAACAAGATAACAAAAAAAGAATAAAAGATCTGACCCACCCGTTAACGAGTCCAGTTTGTTATGCAGTCGCCTTTGAAAAAAGAGCGCATCAATTGCGGGTCTTTTAAATCACCGATTACCACTTTGAGACCTTTGCAGGACATCTATTTTGTTCAAATTCAAGGAAGACGAAAAATATAACCGGATGAATATATTGAATATTTCGAGGATTAAACTTTAAGCCTGACGCCAAAATTGGGTAAAAGGGGGGAGTTAATGCAAAGGTCTCTTTTAGTGGTGCTAACTTGGGGAAGGTTACAGGTTTTTGGAGGCTTTCGCCGCATAATTCGGGATCAATACTTTCAGTTCTCAACGGGTAAGAAAAAAAGGTGAACATGAACTCATTTATTACTAACAAACGTGTTTTGGTTACAGGTGCATGCGGTACTATTGGAAGCGAATTGGTTCGTCAATTACTGGAAGCCTACGAAGTGGAGGAACTCATTGGCGTTGACAACAATGAAAGTGAACTCTTCTTTTTAGAACAACGTTTTTCAAGACACGCCAACGCAAAGTTTTTCCTGGCCGATATTCGGGATCCCGAAAAAATGTCCCGGCTGACCGCAGGGACTCATCTTGTGTTCCACACCGCGGCTTATAAGCATGTTATCATGTGCGAACGTTCACCCTTTGAGGCGGTCCAGACCAATATCTTGGGTGTAAAAAATGTTATCCAGGCGGCCATGGAAAATGGTGTGGAAAAGGTTATTTTCACCAGTTCCGATAAAGCAGTAAACCCCACAAATGTCATGGGAACATCAAAGTTGATGGGTGAGCGGCTTATCACCGCTGCAAACAGCAATATGCGTGGCCACAATACGATATTGGCTTCTACTCGCTTTGGTAATGTGCTGGGTTCCAGGGGATCGGTACTACCGATATTCCGGGAACAAATTAAAAAGGGCGGTCCGCTTACCTTAACGGATTCGGATATGAGCCGATTTGTCATGTCGACTAAAATGGCGGTTCAACTCGTTATCGACTCGGCCTCAATCGTCATGGGAGGGGAGGTTTTCATTACGAAAATGCCTGTTATTCGGATTAAAGATTTAGCAGAGGTGATGATCCAGGAACTCGCTCCTTCCTATCACCGTCAACCACAGGACATTACAATCAAGATGATCGGCACCAAGCCTGGTGAAAAAATGTATGAAGAGTTGATGAGTGATGAAGAGACTCGCAGAGCCTGGGAACTACAACGCTATTTCGCTGTTTTGCCGGCTTTCACATCCGTTTATCGCAAAATCGTTTATCATTACGATGACATCCGGTCCGATACCGTCACCAATCCCTATCATTCAGCAAATGAAGATCCCCTAACAAAAGAGGAATTAAAGACTTTCCTGGTTGAAAATCGTTTATTGGAAGAACATACCAGTGACCACCCGGATCAGCGTTATTGGCCCAATGAGGAGCTAAAGGATTAGGTGCGTCGCCGTAGCATTACGGAATTCACGAGGCTATCCCTCTATACCCTCAATAACTCAACATACAACACAAAGGAAGAACAATGGCCCACACTTTGATTTTAGGCGGAGACGGATATCTGGGTTGGCCGACGGCTATGTATTTCTCCAACCGAGGCCACGCCGTTACCATCGCAGATAATTATTTTCGCCGTACCGCCTGCACCGAGCTTGATGTCGGCATGCTTTATCCTGTTCCAACTCTCATTGAAAGGGTAAAAAAATGGCATGAGTTGACCGGAAAAGAGATCAAGGTGGTAATCGGTGATTTAAAAGACCCGCAATTGATGCGCTCTTTTTTCAAAGGCGATCCGGAATATACATGGGCTGTCAATGAGAAGTTTACAGGTGTTCCCGAAACTGTGGTGCATTATGCTGAGCAACCCTCCGCGCCCTATTCCCTGATCAATTATAAATTCGCAAATATTACCCTTTCAAACAATCTGTTGGTTACCAACAATCTAATGTTTGCCGTACGTGATTTTGCGCCGGACACCCATATTATCAAGCTGGGAACCATGGGCGAGTATGGGACGCCGAACATCGACATTGAAGAAGGCTGGATTGATATCGAACATAATGATCGCAAGGAGCGGTTCCTGTTTCCACGGCAGGCAGGTTCTCTTTACCACACCACCAAAATAATGGACACGGATCTGCTTTGGTTTGGGGTGCGTATGTGGGATTTACGGGTAACGGACCTGATGCAAGGGCCGGTTTACGGGATCGAAACCGACGAATCCGGTATAAGTGAAGATCTGAGAACTATTTCCAATTATGATGAAATTTTTGGCACGATTGTCAACCGGTTTATCACTCAAGCTGTTGTGGGGCATCCTTTGACGGTCTATGGAAAAGGGGGGCAGAAGCGAGGGTATTTAAATATCAAAGATACCCTGCAATGCGTTTATCAATCCTTTCTTGTCCCTTCAAAAGCCGGAGAGCTGCGCATCTTCAACCAAATCATGGAAACCTTTTCCGTTAATGAACTGGCGGAAATGACCCGGCGCGTTGGAAGCGACCTGGGCTATTCAGTTGAAATTCAACAAATTGAAAACCCACGCAAAGAGGCTGAAAGTCACTATTATAATCCCACCTGCCAAGGGTTAATCGATATCGGGGTTGAGCCTCACTATCTGACCCATGAGGTGATGGCCGGAATGTTCAAGGTGGTCGAGCCATACAAGGACAACATTCGCAGGGATGTCATATTGAAAGGGGTAAAATGGTAAGGCGCTGGTTGATCACCGGTGGTTGTGGATTTATCGGGTGCAACCTGGTCGCAAACCTGGTTGCCGAAGGCGGGCATATCATTCGAATAATAGATAACCTGTCCGCCGGCACCAAAGAAGGCCTCACCCAGGTCTGCACTTTTAAAGAGGTTCATTCGAACAATCTTTCCACTTTCCTTCCGCCCCATTCTTCTGACTCAGTCGAATTGATTGTTGGGGATATCATGGATACCGGTTTGGCCATCAAAGCTTGTGAAGGATTCGATGCCGTTGTTCATCTTGCAGCAAATACTGGTGTGGCGCCGTCTGTTGACAACCCCCGGTTGGATTGTAGAACCAATGTCCTGGGCACCCTCAACTATCTGGAAGCGGCGCGGCATTGCAAGGCCCCTCGATTTATCTTTGCCTCTTCCGGCGCCCCTCTCGGTGAGGTTGAACCGCCTATTCATGAAGAATTGGCGCCCCATCCGGCATCTCCATATGGTGCGAGTAAATTAGCGGGAGAAGGGTATTGCTCAGCCTATTACCGAACCTATGGCGTTGAAACGGTTTGTCTTCGTTTTGGCAATGCATACGGCCCCTTGTCAGGGCACAAAAACAGTGTTGTGGCAAAATTCATCAAACAGGCTCTACGGGGTGAAACCCTTGAGATATACGGTGATGGCAACCAGACCAGGGATTTTATCCATATTGATGATTTGATAGATGCCATACTGAAGTCATCGGTTAAAAAAGTCGCAGGGGAAACTTTTCAGATTGCAACAAACAAGGAACACACGGTCAACGAATTGGTGATGCTTTTACGAATGGAGTTTGACCGATCTTTACACCTACCTGTACGCATTCGGTATGGCGACTCCCGCCAGGAAGATGTCAAAAGAAATTATTCGGACAATACAAAAGCAAGAGAGCAACTGGCGTGGCGGCCTTCATTTTCCCTGCGGACCGGGTTGAAGCAGACGATTGACTGGTTCAACCGTCATCGTTGACAGTTGAAGATAAAAATCGTCAGAGATCTGACTTGCATCTGCGCTGACATTAACTGCCCAACAAACAATAGCGCAAGGTGGAATCTGAAAAAGAAATGCACCAATCGGTAATGCACATTCTATATATCACGAATCACTTTTCACTTCCCGATCAACCAGGAGCACCCCGGCCATGGCAGGTGGCCAGGCACCTGCAAAAACAGGGGTATTTTGTAACAGTACTTACAAATCGCAGACACTATTTAGATGAAAGTATTCATATTAATAACCAAACCATTTGTAAAAATGATGAACACGAACGTATTGATATCATCGGCGTGGAAACCATCCCCGGGAGAAGAAAGTCCTTAAGTTACCGGGTAGTGAATTATTTTATTTTTTCGTTGAAAATACTATTGCGCGGTTTGAATCTATCTAAAATCGATGCCGTTATTGCAGGGACACCACCTATCTTCACACCGATCGCCGGGCGATTAATCGGGTGGCGCCATCATGCTTTTACCATATTGGAAATTCGTGATTTACACCCCGAAAAGGCTGTTGCTATTCAGGCAATTCGGTCAAACTATTTAATTTGCTTATGGAGATTTTATGAATTCATAATGCGTAATGTCTACCACCACTTAGTTGCTGTTGAGCCTTCGACGCATCGACGACTCCTGGAAAAAGATTTCAGTTTCAATAAGTTGACTTTAATTCCTAACGGGATAGATGAAGAGCATATGCGTCCACGGCCATTACCCGATTTTTTGAAGGCGCAATTTCTGAGATATAAGAATTGGACGATAGTGACGTATGGGGGCGGGCTGGGAATAGGCAACTTCCTGCATCCTGTTTTTGAAGCAGCGGACCTCTGCAGGCATGAACAAGTGGTGTTCTTTATTTTCGGTGAGGGGGAGATGAAAAATGAATATATGGCATATGTTAATAATAAAAAGTTACAAAATGTCTGTTTTTTCCCTCTCCAAACTCGTCAGATAATCAACGAAGTGTTCAGGCGATCTACGGTACTAATATATTCTGTTCGTAAGGATATTTTTTTTCATGGATTAATGACCAATAAAATATTCGAATACCTTGCATCGGGACGTCCGATTGTTTTTTCCGGGAAAGGTGATATGGCGAAGATCATTAGAGATGCCCGGGCAGGGATATGTGTTGATCCTGAAGACCCTTACAAAATAGACCAGGCCGTCAGGTTTCTTATCAAAAATCCTGCTTCAGGAGACCTGATGGGCCAAAATGGCAAATTATATGTAGTCAAACACCATTTGCGAAACAGGATTTTTGACAAATGGCAGAAAGTTTTAAGCGTGATAAATCCCGAAGATGACCATGCGGTGAAAATCAATGAAACGCGCCTCCCGTAGACTCCGGCTTGCCATCGAAGAGATGGGATATACTTAACAGAGGATGATCTTTTCAGGATCGGTTAATGCATCGTTTTTTGTTTAGCCCTAGTAAAAAAAAACAATTTCTATTGTTATGGGTTGACATCTGCATTATCGCATTCACTATTGGGTTAAGCTATATTATCCGATTCCTGATCAACCATGAAAGTATCATGGTTGATGATATCATTGCCAGATTAGACATCCGCCACTCATACTTGGTTTTTACCTATTTGTTCTCACTTTATATTTTCAACCAATACAATCTTAATCAGATCAACGCTGTCGGTAATATTCCAAAAGTCTTGTTTATGGCGCTGACCTTGGGAGTTGTTTTGAGTAGCAGCATTTTTTACTTTCTCCCCAAATATATCTTTGGCAGAACCGCGCTTGTCGCGCATTATATATTGTTGCTGACATTGATAGGTGGTTGGCGTCTTGTTTTTATGAAGTATATCCTGAAAAGAAAGGCGGCCAAAAGAATTTTGGTGGTGGGAGAGAGAGAGCAGGTTATCCACTTTCTGGAAGACATACAACAGCACCTTCATAGCGGCTATTCGATTGCAGGCGCCTATTACCGGGATCAACTTGGATTTCAGTCGAGCCATAATATTGCTGACGAGTGGAAATTAACAGTAGATGATGTATTGGCAAAGAAAAAATTTGACCTGTTGATTTATGACACCAAATGCCGTGATTTTAGCAGCAACGACATTGAAACCATACTGCAACTGAAATACAAAGGAAAAACCATTTACGACATTCCCACTTTTTATCAGGATGCCATTGGCAAGGCCCCTATTGAGTTCATCGATAATACCTGGCTGCTTTTTAATACCCAAATGCAACGACGTGAAAAGCAGTACTATGTTCGGATAAAACGGTTGATGGATATCGGGCTGTCACTACTGTTGCTGTTACTATTTGCTCCATTGATGCTGATCGTAAGTGCGATTATTCGACTGACCAGCAGGGGGCCTGTTTTTTTTAGACAGGAACGTCTTTGCGCCCGAGGTGAAAAGTTTGATTGCATCAAATTTCGTACCATGTCGATTGCAATGGAATCGGATGAACTACAACCACAATGGGCCACTAACGAATCTATCCGCATCACACCATTAGGTCGGGTTTTGCGCAAAACACGTTTAGATGAAATGCCGCAGCTATGGAATATCTTAAAAGGAGAAATGAGCTTCGTCGGCCCGCGACCGATTCGCAAGTATTTCGCCGAGGAACTGGCAAAAGCGATTCCATTCTACAACCTCCGTTTTATGGTAAAACCCGGCCTTAGTGGATGGGCACAGGTCAATATGGGGTATGCCGACTCCATGGAAAGCCAGCGGGAAAAGTTTACCTACGAACTATTTTATTTGCAAAATATGTCTTTTTTGCTGGATACAATTGTCATCATCAAGACGATTCAAAAAGTGCTGCGTGGTGAGGGCGTTTGAAATACCTGCGAATACCGTCTTGGCTTCCTTTATTATTGTGGGCGCCGATTTTCTTCGTATCGTTGAACCATCTATATCGGTTTAACGACCAAATAGTTATTTCTATGACTCTGTGTGGAGTCATGTTCTTTTGGGCAATTGTCGGCACTTTACTTTATCTGGTTCAAAAATATTTTCCGGAAGCACTTTTCGTTGGCCTGGTATTCTTTTGTATCGGCTGGTTAAACGGTCCATTTTTAGAACCACCGGGTGATCCCATGGACCACTTGGCGAAAGCCTATTCAACTTGCGACCGACTTTCAAAAAGGGCTGCTAGGGCAAATGGTGGTCTTTGGCATTATAGTATGAATGGATTGGCGCTTTGTTCGGAAGATCCATTCTCCCGGTCCCCCGAAGAGGTGTTAATCAGAATTCGTTCTCTTCATAGCTTGATGCTGGCCTTTTTAGCTGCCGGGTTATATGCTGTCGGTAAATCCGCAGGGTTGCCGCCTTTTTGGGCGGGTTTTGGTGTGTTCATCACCGTTCTTTTTATGGGGACAAACCGTTTCAGCTATTTCGGCTATTACAGTCTGGCTGGTTCCAGCTCTTCGCTGTTGATCTATTGGGCCTGGATCGCCGCTTTTTTCTTTACGCTGCATCAAGGTTATCGACACGTCGTTTTCGCTGTTTTGTCAGCACTCCTTCTCATCCCGATATTATATGTCAACCATGTTCAAGAGGCGATCTTCCTGGGGCTTATTTGTGGGGTTTATTTATTGATTCAGTTTTTTCGGTTTATTTTCTCCCTAAAAAACAGAACGATTCATTGGGCAATTGTTGGAGCGGGGATGGCGCTCTTTTTTATTCTACCTCAATTTGAGTGGTTTCAAAACCTTCTTGCGCCTTTTTTCATCATTAACGATTGGGAAAAAAATCAGCATCTGGTGGTTTTCTTAGGGCCGATCCACTTGATGGGCAAAATCTGGTCTTACCGGGTGAATGACACATTCGGGCTGATGGGGCTTTTAGCGTTACCCGCCGCCATTGCGATTATCCGGATGGCCAAAAAAGAGGTCATCAGCTACAAAGTGGCCGTTGTCGGGGTTTTGCCTTTGCTGGTCTATTGCATTCCTCTATTGCACTATATTTGGCTTTCCAACTGCCGTTGGCTGCCCACCCACACTCGTTACTATTATCGCATCTGCTATGCGTCCCTTTTTGGGGTCACTTTTGCATATCTGTTTTCACAGATAGAGCAACGCGTTGCCTCAATGAAATGGATAGAATTGTCAAATGCGAAAACGGGGCGGCTTATCCGGAAAATCATACCGTCATTTAAAACCATCTGCCTGACCGGCCTTATTTTGCTGAGTACCATCCGGTCGGGTCCGGTTTATGGCAAAATGGATTTTTTAACCATGGACACAAACCCCTGGTGGCCCCAATGGCAACCGATGCTTGAGGAGCTATCGAAACAGAACGGTAAAGGAAAACCGATTTTTACGGACGCTGTTACCGGGCTTGTATTGAGACAAACATTTAACTATCCTATCTTGGAAAAAGGGCCGCGACCCCGCCAAGACCATGTTGACCTGGATAACCTGCCTCCTTCGAAACGGTACTACACCGTGCTTAATTTAAACGGATTCATACCCTCCTGGGTCTCCGGGGAAACCGGTCATTGGGACCCCGGGGTTGGCAATACCGCGCGATTATACAGTTACCGGGGTGAACGGGGCCGACAAATCAGAATGGTGTTAGATCAAACCACTTTACCGGGTGTTCAGTTGTTTGATTGATCCCGAGTAAGGAGTTTTCGTGTTTTTAAAATGGAATCAAATGTTGGGAAAGGCCTTGCCGTCCGCCTTTTTTATCGCATTGATTGTAACCGGTATTTATGCAGCCACCAAGCTGGAGTTTGACACGGATCTGTTTTTAATTGTCGAATTCAAACCCTCCAGGGCGACACATGTAAAGATGTACTTTGATGAAGGTTCTGGGTTTTCTGAAGAGAACAGCGCCACATACAAGGCGCGTTCCGGTCAGGAGTTCCAAACCCTGCGATTTGCCTTGCCGGACGCTGCGATTAAGCGATTGCGCATGGATCCTTTTTCCGGAAGCCCTGGAGGATTCGCGATTCGCAGCATGAAAGTGGTGGGTTTATATGGTCGGGAAATTGACCGGATTCCCCTGGATGCCTTTCAACTGACTCACCATATGGCTAAATTTTATTACCGAAAAGACCATTGGGTCGGTGTGACGACTCCGGATGCGTTTGATCCGCAGATGATCATTGATAACACCGGAAAATTATCGAAAGCAATGGAATATCCTTTCAGGATGAGAATTCAGCATGTTCTGGCCGCCAATGGGCGGCAGACGTTACTGCCGTTATTTGGAACGATCCTGCTTCTTGGTATCGCTGTCCTGGGGCTTAGGGACTGGTTTGGAAAAAAATAAGGTCATGACAGCTTTGCCGATTGCCATTTCGGCTGAGCAAATCTCCAAGATCTATAAATTGTATCAGCGGCCGTCGGACCGCCTTAAAGAGGCCTTGACGCCATTTCGGAAACCCTATCACAGGGAGTTTGCCGCTTTACATGATGTTTCGCTGAAGATCAAAAAAGGTGAGACCGTAGGGATTATTGGACGCAATGGCAGTGGTAAGTCTACCTTGTTACAAATAATCACCGGTGTGTTAAAACCCACAACCGGAAGTGTTCAGGTCAATGGTCGTGTTTCCGCTCTTCTGGAATTGGGGGCAGGATTTAACCCCGAATTTACCGGAAAACAGAATGTCTATACGAACGCGGCCATTTCAGGGCTTGGGAAAAAGGAAATTGACGCCATCTTTCCCAAAGTCGCCGATTTTGCTGAAATTGGCGAGTTCATTCGTCAACCGGTAAAGGTCTACTCCAGTGGTATGTATGTGCGGCTCGCTTTTGCGGTGGCGATCAATGTGGAGCCTGAAGTCTTGGTGATTGATGAGGCTCTGGCAGTGGGCGATACACTGTTTCAAGCCAAGTGCTTTGATAAATTCAGGGAATTTCAGGAAAAAGGGGTCACCATTCTCTTTGTCACCCATGCACTGGATATGATCACTTCGATCTGTTCATTCGCCTATTTGATGGAAAAAGGCTCCATCGCCGCTAAAGGAGATCCGAAAAGGGTGGTAGATGCCTATAACCGGCTGTTAGCTGATGATCTCGACGCTGTCGCCAGTCCGGTTGAAGTGCAGGATGACCGGTCGGGATCAGACAGCGCCGCACAGGAACAGCGCTGGAAGGACGCATTCGAGACCCGCCATCAAGAGAGCCGCTATGGCAACGGAAAGGCCGAAATTGTCGATGCGGGCATATTTTCGCTATCCGGCAAGCCCGAAAAGGTGATAATGAAGGGTGAGTCTTACAAATTTCGCCTCAAGATCCGTTTTCATCAGGCTGTGGAAAACCCCATTTATGCTTACACAATCAGGGATGTAAAGGGATTTGATATTGCCGGTACCAATACGCTTTATCAAAAAATCAAAACCGGGGTTGCAAAACCGGGGGATCTGTTTATCGTCACCTTTACGCAGAAAATGGTGTTGAACAAGGGTGGCTATCTGCTCTCATTGGGGTGCACCGGTTTTGAGGGGGGTAAATTTGTTGTGTACGAACGCCGCTATGATTATATGGCTTTTGAAGTGGTGTCTGACAAGCCGGGCGTTGGCTTTCTGGATATGGATCCAATCATCAATATTGAAAAAATTCAAACAGGGTAATCCAAATTATGACGTATTTCACCCAATTGGCAAAAATCAATCATCTTATACAAAAGAATGGCTTGTGGATGCTGAACCAGCCAACCCGGTTCGATTACTCGGATGGTGAAGACTCAGAGCTTTTTCTGAAACGGGTTATTTCCGAGGCCAAAGATCTCTCTTCACAATCGTTGGAGATGGAAACCTGTTATTCCAATTGGGATTGGGTGGCCGAGTATCATCTCTCTAACAAGCGCGCCAATCTGTTACGAGGACTTGATCTGTCCGGTGTTGGAAATGCATTGGAGATCGGTTGCGGATGCGGCGCCATCACCCGTTATCTAAGTGAGCAGGGGATTTATCTTGACAGTATTGAAGGCGCTTATCGGCGGGCGGAAATTGCCCGTTTAAGATGCCGGGACATGGATCATGTCTCTATTATTAACGCAAATTACAACGATCTCCAGCTTCCTGAAGCTGCCTACGACGCTATTTTTGTTGTTGGCGTAATCGAGTATGCGGGAAGGTTTTTGCCTGGTGAAAAAAGTGACGAAGCGTCCGTGATGGCTATTCTCAAACAACTCCAAAACGCGTTAAAAGAAGATGGTGTTTTAATTGTCGCCATTGAAAATAAAAACGGGTTAAAATACTGGCTGGGCGCCTCTGAGGATCATTATGGCCAGCCATATGTCGGTTTGACCGATTATTGGGGCCTTTCGGGGACCAGGACATACTCGTACAAGGAATGGTTCCGGCTGCTTCAAGAGTCCGGTATGGGTGCGTGGCGTTTCCAGTTTCCATTTCCCGATTATAAAATACCCCAGGTTGTATTGGATGAAAAATTTATCGATACAGACGAACATGCCTACTCTTTGCTTTACCGTATTCATTCCCGGGATTATCTTCACCCATGGCAATCAAAAGCCAATGAATTCACCCTATGGCGCGCGCTTCACCGATCAAATCGGTTAAAAGAGTTTGCCAATTCATTTTTGATTATCGCCGGACAGAATGCCGCGGCCATTGATGCAGTGCGGCCTTTTGATTTCACCTACTTTTCCACAAGCTTACGCAAACCACAATATAGAACAATAACATGTAAAGAGCATCATACGGACCTGATCCACAAACGTTATCTTTGGGCCAATGAGACCAGCGGCCATGGAGAGTTGACTCATACAATATCCACGACGCCCTATATCAAAGGGGCGTTGCTCGTAACTATCTGGCTGGAGGCGCTTTTGGCTTCGAATGTTGAACAGTTTTCAGATCTGCTTCGTTCTTACTACCGGTTTATCGAGCAACGGTCGGTAGATGATGCGAATGGCAGCCTGCTGGATGCGTTACCGGCCAACATTGTGGTCGATTCCATGGGGCAATACTATATCATTGACCAGGAATGGTCATCAGGCAATTCCGTCACCCCTGAATATATTCTTTTTCGAGCACTGTTTTGGTTTGGTCGTGACAACCAGGACCTGATCAATCTTTTCTGTAGCTCAAAAAACCTGTACTCATTGAAAGATTTTGTGGCGTATGGCTTTGAAGCGCTCGCCATCTCCACAACAACCGTATTACCGGGATTCATCGCACAAGAAGAGGCGCTTCAGCATGAAGTGTCCGGACAAAGGAATTTGAGAGCGATTGATCAATTAATTGCCACACCCTTTACATTTGCATTATATGAAGCCAGGAGGATGCGGTTATATTGGGCGGCGGATGGGCAATCTTTTACAGAGGTTCAAAGTTCTCAGGTGAACTATCGCTTCAGCGAGGGAAAATCGTCTGTATGCACCTGCTTTGCCTTTGACAGGCCGGTTGCCCGTATACGGTTAAGTCCCCTGGTTGCCCCCGGGGAGAAAAAGATACTGTTGTTTCAAAAAATCACTCTGGTCCAAACAAATGGTGATGATTCGAAGCCGGCTGTTTTATTGCAGGCGCAATCCCCAAAAGAGATATCCAAACGCGCGCAATGGAATCAGTTTATTGCTCCATTTTCAGAGCCGGAGGGTGCGTTTATTGTGAACGGTCCCGGCGCAGCTTTTTTTTTCCAGGTCCCCACTTCCGAACAGACCGGCGGAAAAGATTCAAAGATGTTTGTCTTGGAACTGGTATTGATGAATGAGGTGAGCTTGAGAGATGCCGTCTATAGTGGGCCCCGAAAACCGGACAATGTGTTACGATAAAATGAGACCTTTGCATAACACCCTTTTTGGCCCGAAGCATAGGTCAGAGCTCCCTATGCTGACAATACGGCATGGATTCCCAGGCCTTTTACCACCCTCATCGGCGGCAAAGGGTTGCCGCCCTACTTTTTGTAGGTCGGCATTCCCATGCCGACAGGCGGGGTTTGCAATCCGCAAGCGCTGATGCTTTGTCTGGCGGCAAAGGGTTGCCGCCCTACTTGTCCCGTTCGGGGAATGGGAGGAAACCCTTGCCTTTAGGCGAAGGCTTATGAAAAGGAAAAAGTACAGTAGTGAAAAACTGTCTTGACAATGGGAGCCACGTTACATATTTCGCAGCCATTGCACGATGCCATAGACAAGGACCCGTTACATATTGCGGTAGGTACCAGTCGCGTTGATGAAAAAAGCACCTCAGCATATCGCCTTTTTGCATATTCCCAAGGCCGGCGGAATGACATTACGCCATATCCTGAAGCGTCAATATGAAGCCGATGCGGTTTTTGAAATCGGTGAGGATATCAACGGTGATATTGAACGGTTTCGAACGGCCCCGGTCACAGAACGCCATCGAACCAAACTGCTCATGGGCCACATGACCTACGGACTGCATCGTTTTTTGCCCGGCGCCGTTACCTGTTTGACCATGTTACGCGACCCGGTGAGCCGGGTCTATTCGGAATATCGGTTTTTGAGTTCCAACGAGAACCATCCACTCTATTCCACTATCGCGCCGCTCACGTATCATCAATACCTGGAACTTGACCCGACACGCCAGGCAGGCAATGGGCAGACCCGTTTGCTGAGCGGCAGTACGTACAGGAACCGTATCGGCGTTCCCGGAATTGAACCCATGAATGAGACGCACCTGAACCGGGCCCTGGATCATTTGAAACGCGACTACCCGTTGGTGGGTCTCCTGGAAAGGTTTGATGAAACCTTGATGCTTTGGCAAGAACAATGTAACTGGGGCTACCCGTTTTACGAGATAAAAAACATTTCCAAACGTCCTCCAAGAGCGCTGGATGATTCTGAAATCGAGCACACCCGTTCCAAAAACCGGTTTGACCTGGTCCTCTACCAGGAGGCGCTCGAACTGTTTGATGCAAACCTGAAAAAGCAGTCCAACTCATTTCATCGGCGATTAAAGACGTTTACACTGCTCAATAAAACATACCGGCAATCAAGGCGCCATGGCCGGAAAAGTAAAACAAGAACTACAGACAGCACGCGAAAGGAGCTGGCTCAGCTAGACGAATGTTCTATGGCAAATTTCTACTGGAAAATCGAAACAAACATTCCCTCTGAAATCGAAACGGGTGTTTGGGCTGTTATCCCCATCAAAGGATACGGTTTCTTTTTGGATGGAGCCACCAGGGAAATCTCCCTTTGGCTGGACGGGGCAAAGGTACAAAATTTATCGATTCACGAACCCCGTCATGATGTCTTTCAATCCATCGCCACCTTAGACCGTAAAGGCTACAGTCAAATCTCCGGGTTTTGGGGGTTGCTGAAGATTCCGCAATCGTTGGCGGGTAAACACCTGGACCTTGAATTGGAAGCCATCCGGGAAGATGGCCGGCGGTTTCGAACCATTGTCGGTTCCGTTCAGATTGTACGGCAACGGACTGTTGAAAAAGTTCCTGTAGGCAAAGGGGCAGGGAATATGCCGCTGGTGGCCATCTGCATGACCACCTACAATCCCGGGGCTGCGCCTTTTAAGCGGCAGATCCAATCCATTATCAATCAAACCTATTCCAATTGGATTTGTATTGTCAATGACGATGGATCTGATTCGGAACATTTTAAGACTATTTCAAAAGTTTGCGCCAAGGATTCGCGTTTTTTCCTGTTTCGGAATGAAGCCAATCTGGGTTTTTACCGCAATTTTGAAATGGCCCTGAAAAGATCCCCTGATGATGCAGAATATATCGCTATGGCCGATCAGGATGATGAATGGTACCCCGAAAAAATAGAACGGTGTGTAGGCCGGTTTGACCCGGACACCCAACTGGTCTACTCCGACATGCGAATCGTCACCAACGACGGGTGGGTGCTTTCCGATACCTACTGGGTGAATCGTAAAAATAATTATCGGGACATGGATGTCATTTTAATGGCCAATACGGTAACTGGAGCGGCATCGGTTTTCCGGCGCAGTTTGGTTGAAAAAATCATTCCTTTTCCCGAGCCCATCGGCGAAGCATATCACGACAACTGGATTGCGTTGAACGCACTGATGGAAGGTTCCATCGAATATGTGGATGAGCCCCTTTACAGCTATATCCAGTATCATGGGCAAGTGATCGGCCATTGCGATTTTGGTTTACTGACCGTCAAAAGGCGGTTTATGCGCTTGCGAACCTATGCCAGCGCCTATACGCGCGTTTTTGGCAAAAAGATGATTCAGACCGGTCTGGATTTGCAATCTGTCAAACGCAATCTAATGCTCATCAAAGATTATTTTTTAATGGAAGGCCGTAAAAACTATCGGCTGCTTCAAGCCGTTTACCTGCTTGAATATCGACGCCTGCAACTCTTTTCGGAAACACTTACGGCGAGGACGCAACCAAAAACGGATACGCAGCGTTTTGCGCTGAGTCTTTTTACAGGTAACGTCGCTTCGGTGGGCAAACTGGTCCGGGCCCATATTAAAGTCCGCCGCAACCGCGACACAACCAACGATGCAGAGCTCCGGTTGATGTTATCTTACGTAGCCCATAAGATCAGCAAAAAGACGGCCTGGCGGTCCCGAGAACGCAATGTGGCCCTGTACTTGCGCCAAACCCGGGACAGTGAGCTGGGAATGCAGCATCAAATCCGGTTTTTAGTCCGGAAGACGGCGCCACTCAAAATCAAAATGGATCCGGCCGCGACACGTCAGATTAACATCCTGATCCCCACCATTGATATGAATATTCTTTTTGGCGGCTACATTGGCAAATTAAACCTGGCCCGGCGGTTTGCCGCCTGTGGATATTCCGTCCGCATCATTATCGTGGATAAATGCGACTTTGTACCCGTGGATATGGACGGCCTATTGTCCGACGCCTCACCATTGGCGGCGGAGTATTCCAAGATTACATTTCAGTACTGTTTTGACCGTGACCACGAGGTCGTGATGAACCCCGACGATATTGTGGTCGCCAGCACCTGGTGGACGGCCCATATCGCCCACGCAGCGGTCAGGAAATTACATGCGGATCATTTTATCTATTTTATCCAGGAATACGAATCCTTTACATTCCCCATGGGGACCTATGCCGCTTTAGCCGACGAATCCTACGGCTTTCCCCATTTTCCACTCTTTTCCTCCAAGCTGCTGAAAGAGTATTTTGAGTTGAACCAATTGGGTGCTTATGCTGATGAAAAAGGAAAAGATTCAGAAAAAACGGCCATTTTTGAAAATGCCATCACCATGTTTGGTCTCACTTCAAAAACATTTCCAAGGCGCACTTATAAACGGGTATTGTTTTATGCCCGTCCGGAAGCCCATGCATCCCGCAATATGTTCGAAACCGGCGTGTTGGCTTTAAAAGCGGCTGTTAAAAAGGAAATCTTTGATGATTCCTGGGAATTATGGGGCGCGGGCTCCGTCTCCGGAGAAATACCGCTTGGGAAAGGTCAACGACTTAAAATGATCGGGAAGTTGAGCCTTGAAGCCTACCAGCAAACATTGCCCGAGTTTGATCTGGGATTGAGCCTGATGTACACGCCCCATCCCAGCCTGGTGCCTATTGAGATGGCTGCCGCAGGTATGGTGGTTATTACCACCAATTGTTTGAACAAAACCGCTGAGAAAATGGCGTCCATCTCTCCGAACATTTTGGGTGTCGATGCATCGGTGGAAGCCATTACCGAGGGGCTGCGTACCGCCGTCAAGCAATGTGAGGATATCGAGGGCCGCCTGGCGGGAACCAACGTCAATTGGCCCAAATCCTGGAAGGAGAGTCTTCCTTCAGAATTGATTCACACAATGGTCGGGTGGTTTGATTAGACAGAGGGCCGGGTTACTTTTACGACTGAGTGCCGCTGTTCTGATCGTCAGCCTCTATTACGAATATGAGACCTTTGCATGAAATTTTACCAGTTAGCTGGAATCAGCAACCACCCCGCCCTTCGGGCGCCCCTCCTTGAAAAGGAGGGGGAGTTTTTAAAAAGACCTGTTTTTACAGCAGGCTGGTATTTTAGTGCTTCGCTTTGAAAATCAGGTGGTTTTTAACTTGATAATTCCCCGCAGCTTGCTGCGGGGTCAAAACCCGTGTTAAACACGGGGTATGTCAACAGAAACGGTACAAAAAGGCTACCATTGTGCATGGCAAATACACTATCATA
>Ga0056123_1000046_pt1 | contig 25248 bp, 28 predicted proteins | sample WorMetHEROISLAND_3_FD_71122 | JGI IMG/M metagenome (GOLD analysis project Ga0056123, IMG submission 71122) | Marine gutless worms symbiont microbial communities from Max Planck institute for Marine Microbiology, Germany - Olavius sp. 3 HERON ISLAND ...
TATGCCCAATCTTTGATGGACAACGGTTGACCCGATTCCATGTTGGCAACCGCTATAAGTAGGGTGTTCCGCTCAAGCGCAAGCGGATCAGACGCCGCCAGAGTCCGCCGGGCATGCCTCTCACTTCGTGCTGGATATCGGCATCGCCATACCGGATTTGTCGGGATGAGCGGGTGCTGAAGTTCCAAGCGCCCCGTGCCTAATTGTGCGCTCTTGCCTTGGAGGCGCTGTTTCAGCGTGCAAGGGCGCGGTAGAGCGTCGCCCGATGCACCTTGAGCAGCGCGGCCACCTCTTTCACCGGGCGCCCTTGCTCGACCAGCGCGCGGCCGTGGCTGATCTGCTCAGCCGAGAGCCTCGGCTTCGGCCCGAACTTCACCCCACGAGCCTGGGCCGCCTCGCGACCTCTCCGCGTGCGATCGGCGATCAATGACCGCTCGAACTCGGCAATCCCCGCGAACACGGTGAGTACCATGCGGCCGGCGGGCGTCGTCGTATTGGCCCAAGGCTCGGCTAGACTCCGCAATCCCGCATCGATGCGCCGCAGACGATCGGCAATATTCAACAGATCCCTGGTGTTCCGCGCCAACCGGTCGAGCCGCGTCACGACCACCACATCCCCGGACCGCAGATAATCGAGTAAGTGCTCCAATTCGGGCCGGTCCTTTCGAACCCCCGTGATCTGCTCAGCGAAGATGCGAAGGCACCCAGCCTGCTGGAGCTCCGACCGTTGCGTCGTTAACTCTTGCCCATCCGTGCTCACGCGGGCATAGCCCAACAGTGAGCTTGGGGACAACAGATCGACGGTGGTGTTGTCCAGGGCGTCTTTCATAGGGGGGTTTGTCGCATATTTCCTGTGCAATTTAACGCATTATACGTCTATAACCTACGACACACAACCCCGACCAATCCAGCAATACTTAAACACGTCGCCTAAGTATTGATCCATGCGGCAAGGGTTATTGCCCGCCCCCTTTCAGCAACGCCGGGTTGATATGAATCTCCTTGCGCTTGCCGTCTCGAATCAATCGCACTCTATCGGTTTCCACCAATTTGTTCAGGGCACGATCCAGCGTGGCTCCAGTGCGCAGGTGGCTGGGGATCACGCTCTGTTGCACAGCTCGCCGGGGTACGCGGGTTGTCTTTTCCCTCCGGAAGTAGTCGAGCAACCAGCTATCCAGATGCGCCGTATTGGCCTGGGCTTGGAAGGTCTAGTCCTGATCATGGCCGGGAAGAATTCCAGCTCAGGGCGTTTGGGAAACAGTGTCTGGAGGCAGATGCGGTCCTATGGAGATCGTTTTTGAGAATCAGAAGCTCAAAAAAGATTGCAGTGATGAGCGGCGCATGCTGAGGAAGTATGGGAGAAAACGGAGTAAGTTATTGAAGCGTCGTCTTGCCTAGTTTCGGGCAGTACCAACATTGGCAGCACTGTTGCCTCCTTACTCAGGTCCGGCCCATTGCCATGAGCTAACAGAAACCACAGGGGGACTTATCCGTAGATCTAGACCATCCATACCGGCTGATCTTCAGACCGGCCTATGATCCGCTACCTTTAGGGGTGGGGGTGGGCTCGACTGGGAGGGTGTTACAGCCATCTTGGTTCTCAATCGTGAAGGATACTCATGAGTAATACAATTGAAAATCAGTACCTTAAAAACTAAGTAGTGCCCCGGGGGAAATATTGGAAGAGGATCTGGAAAGCCGAGGCATGTCACAGGTTGAGCTATTCGAGCGAACGGGTCTGGCGAAAAGGCCAAGGTCTCTATCACACCCGAGAGCACCCTCGAATTCGAACGTGTATTTCGGCAGCCTGCCAAATACTGGCTGACTCTGGAGAACCTGTATCGTGAGGGCTTAGCCCGAGATACAGAACGTACCCTGGTCGGTACCGGAGAAGAAACCGTTCTCCATCCAGGTACCGTCATCGAGCCGGTAGGCCTCTAATGTCTGCTGGCCCGGATCGATCAGCCACGCATACGGCACGCCATAGCGAGCATACAGCGGCATCTTGACTTCACGGTCTTTGCTGGCCGTGGACGGCGAGAGAATCTCACACACCCAATCCGGGACGACCTCGAAGCGGTGCCCCTCCGGAACATACGGCATGCGCTGCCGCCGCCAGTCGGCCAGGTCCGGAACCGCCACCTCGGTGTCGTAATCGTGTCCGCAGCATTCATCATCACGGCGATCATGATGGCCTTTCTTTAACGACGTGACAGAGGTATCGATGGAACCGCAACCGGCTCGTGCCTACTCTCCTACCCTCTACGAATCCTTGGAGGCGCTACCCGAGGGCGTGACCGGGGAGATTCTGAACGGACAGCTGCATGCCCAGCCACGGCCTACCGTGCCGCATGCGATAGCTGGCTCCGTGCTGGGGACAAAACTACTCAATCCCTTCCAGATTGGGGATGGAGGACCCGGCGGCTGGTGGATTATCGACAAACCGGAAATCCACTTCGCGCGTAACACCGAGGTGACGGTACCGGACTTGGCCGGCTGGAGGCGGAAACGCATGCCGTATCCGCCGGAGGGGAACCGCATTGAGGTCATCCCGGATTGGGTGTGTGAGATTCTCTCCCCGTCCACGGCCAGCAAGGACCGTGAAGTCAAGATGCCGCTGTATGCCCGTTATGGCGTGCCGTATGCCTAGCTGATCGATCCGGGCCAACAGACATTAGAGGTTTACCGACTCGATGACGACGGCACCTGGGTGGAGGTCGGTGCCTTCTCCGGTACCGACCAGGTGATTGCTCCGCCCTTCGAGGCTGTGAGCATTGATCTGGGACTCTTTTGGACACCGCATAAGCCAGGCACCGTATGAGATAGCGGTCGTCGGCCCCAGCGAAACAGGAAGAAAACAGCAGATTGAGTCAGAACTGATTAGGTTTGCTTGGGTATTGCAGAACGGAACTGACGCTGGCGCGTCTTGACCCTCCGTGGCTCGAATCTAGCATCCCATCCATTAGTTTTCCGCGCCGCTGTTCTCTTTTTCGGAACCACCGAGCGTGATCATCAGGGTCATGGGATCGATTGGCGAGGACTGAAACCCGCAGCACTCATAAAACCACTTTACACCCTCGGAGAGGGCATGAACCACGATCGCTCTGATCCCAGCGATATTGGCCGCCCGAATCGTGCGGAGAATGGCGTCCCGCAACAACGCCCGGCCTATACCGTATCCCTGGTGCCGGGAATCGATCGCAAGACGGACTAAAACCATGACTGGCACCGGGTCCAGCATATTTCGACGCGTGCGTCCCGTTGCCTCTATCGAAGTGACTGCGCCTCCCGCGAGCGCGTAGTAGCCTACGACACGTTCACCGACGCAGATCACATAGGTTCGCGAGGTGCCGCAATCCTCATTGGAAAGTGCGCGTCGGCGCAGCCAGTCATCTAGTACCAGCATACCCGAATTAAAATCCGAGAGATCATGGCCCGGAGAGAGTTTTTCCGGCGCGCTTATATCCCGTGTTCTACTCATGGTTCCCAAGGGGCACGCTCGTTCAGGAGATGGCGTAGCTGAGGATTATTCGTCGGAGCAGTGTCGAGCATGTCAGAGAATTTTTTGAAGGATGAAGCATCAAGCGCGAAATACCGCCGATCGAGCAATACGGATTCCGCTTCTTGGCGTGCGGCCTGCAACATAAAATCCGAACGGCTCTTGCCAAGAGCCGCTGCCGCGCGGTCGATCAGCGCCCGCTGTTCCCGACTAGCGCGCAGATTAAAATTTACCTCGCGTACAGGGCGCTCTGGCGTTTGGATAGTTGCCATGATTGTCTCCTCTATGTCACTACGATCTCGAGGCAAGTAAGGCATCCTCTCCCGTCTCCAACCGGCTAGGTCCGGCACCGCCACCTCGATGTTGCACACGAAATGGACCTCTAGTTCGATCAGAATCCACCAGCCACCGGGACATCCGATTCCCTATTGCATTGGTGTATTCACCATGATCGACCGCAGACACGAGGTCCCATACCCTGGACAGATTCCCCTACAGGGGGCTAACCGTTTTTGCGGCCAAAGTCCATATAGACTGGATCCAGGAAAACGTGTAGCGATTGCGTCTAGAAAGACGTCGTACCTATAGTCACCAAGTTCCTGTTGGCTTCTTGTATGTGTATTGCAAATACATTATTCTTCCGTCGCAGATTTCAATCTACGCTGGGTAGAAAGGGGAGAGAAGACCCGCAAGAGGCGTAGGCCGATGAGTGGGCGGAGGAGGCACTCATCCCTCCAGCGCGGTTCGGGACCTTCCGACAATCATAGCCGTCATGAGCCCGGCAACTAGGTTGCGGATTTATCCGGCTATCGTCGCCGACAAGATTCGGTACGAACGGAAGAATTATCGGATGTTGTCGCAACTCGTCGGCACAGGAGGGATCCGCAGCCAATTTGGTGGAGCGGAATCATGAGGTAGAAAGAAACGATTTTTCACCAGGCAAAAAAAAAGCCCCCTGACACCAACAGGGGGCTGGTGCGTTGATTCCGGTAACGGCCAGAAATCTAACAACGCGGGTACAGCAGGGATATTTTACACCAAAACAGAAAATATTTTTACCTTTTTTCCCGCTTTACCCCGCTCTGAGTCCTACTGCCGCCCTGGTGGTCCTATCACCGGAATCACGCATGCCTCACTAGGAGTCATGTGTGATGAATGCAGAAACCATCGCTCTCGACCTTGGGGAACGCCGCGCCAGAAGCCACTGGCTGGCCCCCTGTCCCATCCATGAGGATACGGACGATCCTTCCTCGCCGCAGCGTCCGAACAAGATAGACGCTTACCTTGAAAAGAAAGGTTACTTCGGGCTCTCCCTCGAGCAGGCCATCTTCGAGTCGGGATCGGAAACCGCCCCGGACGAATCTACCCCTTCCCAGGCTCCCACGCCTGGCGAGAATCGCCGCGGCAGCGGTAACCGCTGCGGCCACGACCCCAAGCATCCCAACTTCTCTCCGCCAAATCCCAAACGACCAAAATTTATCCAAAAAGCGATCGACAAACTCTATGAAGCCTATGCCGATCTCAGCGGACTACTGGGGCTGAATTACCACCCTCGGGGATTCAAAGTCCGCAGCGAACGCCGCGAAGCCTGTATCAAGGTGCTTGCCGTGGTGCTGGAGCGCATGGACTTAGCCACGCTGCGCGTGGGGTTCCCGACGGAATATGGGTTCTTGAACTACACGCTGGCATATCTGGCCAAGCAAACGGGGATGGGCCTGCGGCGTGTAATGAGGGCCCTACGAGATCTCAAGACAATGGGCTTCATCCGCATCTCGCAAATCCGGGAACGGTTGCAGGACGGCTCCTACAAAAGCTTCTCCGCCGTCAAGACGGTTTCCACCACGCTATTTGATGCCCTGGGACTCCGTGTCTGGCTTGACAAAGAACGCGCGAAAGCCCGAGAACGCCTCCGGAAAAAAGAGAAGGCCTATGAGAAAGACTGTGCAAGCTCCAGTAGCGGAGCACAAAGAGTAAAGCAGCTACTGGCAACGGCACTACCCAGAATAGACCCAACAAGTCCAGCTCGCCATGCGGACGAAAAGGCACGGCAGCGGGCGTTCAAAAACTGGCGGACGCTCGTATCAGTCACCGATGCCACGACCGGCGCCCGAAACCTTGACCCGGTGAGAAAATACCTCGCCGAGCTCACTCCCAAAGATAAATCGGTTATTTTACAACTGGCTCTCGACATCAAAATGGAACATTCGGACTGGAGCCAAGAAAAAATCTACCAGGAAGCCAATCGCTTACTTCCGGGCGTCTACCGCCGTCCCAAATCGGTACCTACCTAGCGTTGCATCACGGGGCAGGTGGATCGATCAGCGGCCAACGTGACGCCGCTGCGGCCACCTGTTGCCCGCAACTACTCAACGGGCCGAAAGGCCCTTTTTTTCGTCTTGCTTCCGGGCATTCGCGCCGCAATCCGTAGAATAGACGGCAACCATCCGGCCGGGAATTCTCCCTGTGGAGAATAGGTGTCATGGGGAAAATGGATAAGTGTCATTCCTTAATCAATTTTTTTATTCAAAATAGTTAAACAGAATTCCGTTTCCCAGCCAGAGGCCAATCTGGCCAGGAAAACATGATCTGATCTACCACCTCATACCCATCATGTACCATTAGGTCAATAGCCCTATCGCCAGGAACAGATCCATCCTCAGGTTGGTAGCCATGACTTATCGAAGCACCCACGTGGCCAGAAAATTCACCCTAGAAGGACTGACGAAAATCCTACCCCCAAAGCTTGTTAGCAGAGTCATCTAGGTCCCCCTAATCCACAGCTTCATAGAAAATCGAATCTGAACTAATAATTACAGGAGATTACATGCTCATTAAATCTCGACAGGAAACACTGGTGTTTCTGGACCACATATGGCTTAAAATTAATCCTAGTCTCGTAGCTTTCTTAAAACTCATCTATACGTAATGTTATTACGTATAGGCACGAACTTTCGTTATTCATCAAGCTAATAATTTTAGATGAAATACTGTCGCAGTCTCGATCCGAGATGGATGGAATGATTTTAGAATTTGTAAATAAGTATCATAAGAGATAATTTCGATAAAAACACAAAGGATAAAATATCGAAAGAAGCAGGTTATCGGTGTCCGAAAAACTACTGTGAAGTATCGACAATTATGTCTACATCAGATGGTGGTGTCTTTATCAACGTTGGAGTGTCTTATCATATAACGGACGCATCACCCGGCGGGACACGATATGACGCTAACCTGACACTGAAGCAACGAGAAGGACGAAAGTTTTTACCGTATCCGACCTAGCCTCGAGGCTTAACAGAGACAATCAATTCACTGTCATAGCAGAGCCGGGAACTGGAAAGAAAACAACCCTGTTACAACTCGTCGAAGCAACACTTGATAATACAGATTCCGTAGCTGTCTTTATCTCCCTGAGCGAATGGGAGACGGGGTCGGATAGTTTCTTTCAATTACTCCTAAGTCGGGCCGCATGTCCGAAACTCCAGTCAGCAACAGTTCGAACTTCTTGCACGGAATAGAAAACTGGCGCTCATTCTCGATGGCTGGAACGAGATAAATTTTGAGTCCCGAAAACGTGTACGAAACGAACTTAAGGGGCTAAGGCGAGACTTTCCCGATTTACGCGTTATTATCAGCTCAAGGCACAGGAAATCTGAGCTCCCTATAGATAATCTCGTCGTTGAGGTAGATTCATTGACGGAAGATCAACAGCTAGAGCTTACGAAGTCACTGCGAGGAGCTGACGGAGAATCCCTGATAGATCATGCTTGGCGAACGCTAGGTCTTAGGGAGTTGGTTGCCATCCCTCTCTATTTAACTACCTTGTTGAAACAAGCGCCGGGTGGGAACTTTCCCACAACCAAAGAAGAGGTCCTGCGATCCTTAATCGCCGAATTGGAGCAAGATCCAGACAGGTCGGCAACTCTGCGCGGCGCCTTGCAAGGGTGTCATCAAGAGTTCCTTGAAGGGATCGCCGTAGAGGCCACTGAGAACGGGGCTATCGCACTTACTGAAAAACGGGCACGAGCCGCGGTTAACGCCGTACAGGAGTGGTTGAAGGCAGAACGGCAAATCGTCGAATCGCTTCAGCCCATGACATTACTCGATACACTCGTTGACGCACACATACTCGTTAGGTCTGGCATGGCAGATAGTGGCATATCGTTCCAGAATCAGTAATTTCAGGAATGATTCGCATCGTTTCGCGTTCAACAAATGCTGCCTTCGGCTTCACGAGGCGATGATAAAGAGAGAAATATAATCCGGAAAAAGGTTTTTGATGTTCCTTTTTTGGAGGAGATAGTCCTTTTCGCCTGTGACAGGCTCTCGCGTGACGATGAAGACGGCAAAAATTCCGTCGCATGGGCCATTCTCGAAACGCTGGGCATTGACCCGTTATTTTCGGCTGAAATGATCTTTCGCTCATCCGATGATTCGTGTGATAGACGGACAGCCCTTCCGAAATGCGCAGCACATCGAAAAGGGGTATATCGAGACCTGTTGCCACGGCATCGCCGTTACGGGGCTGTCTCGTCTCATGCTGCGCCTAGAATCTTGGCCTGACCGAATTGGCTGCGCCGGAGTTGACCCACTCGTAAATCTCGACGGACGTTGGTTCGCATTTGCTGCACCCTCCTCCACATGCGGTTCCTATGGGCAGCTTGCGAACCATGCCCTTGCGCTCCAGCATCGAGAGCATGGAGCGCACTGCCTTCGGGTCAGCGCCCAGATAGTGCGACATGTCGATTAGCGCCACGCGCTTCTGCTCTTCCAGGTAGTCGGTGAGCTTGGATAGAATCATCGGAATAGTACCTTGCCCTTTATAAAGCGCTCTCGCGAGCCAACCGCGTGGACGCGAAATCTTGCCGTGCCCAATAGCGTAGCAATAGCACTGTGAAGGTGAAGATGGCGAGCATCCCGCTGATCCATGCCAGAGAGATGCTGGGGTGACGCGTGAAGATCGCGACCTGGTAGAAGATGGTCGCGGTCATGTACCCCAGACCAGTTGTCCAGAATGCGACGAACACTGTCCATCCTGGCGTCGTCTCGCGGTAAACGGCGGCGATAGCCGCAACGCATGGGAAGTAGAGCAGGATGAAAAGGAGATAAGCGAACGCACCCGCTATACCGTCGAAGCGCGAGACCATGGCGCCGAAGGTTCCAGCGATCACTGCCTGCTCCTCGGTCACGATCTGCACATCGCTCACATTGCCAATCCCCAAGCCCAGAGGATCGGACCAGGTACCCAGGGCGTCGGAAAGGTTGGCTGGAATAGTAGCCATGGCTTCAAGGATCCCACCCGTCAGCGAATAAGAAGCCTCTTCCTCAACCTCCCCGGACTCGGCAGACGCCAGCGCGGAATAGGTCGCATCCAGTGTTCCTACCACGGCCTCCTTGGCCAGCACTCCGGTAAAGATACCCACGGTTGCCGGCCAGTTCTTTTCGTCCAGACCCATGGGCGAGAAGGCGGGGGCGATTGCGCGTCCGATCTGGGCGAGCAGCGACTTGTCGTTGTCCTCGTTGCCGATGCTGCCATCGGTTCCGATACTGTTCAGCACGTTGAGCACAAGCACCATAGGCACAATCACCTTACCGGCGCGCAACATGAAGCTCTTGGTTCGATCCCAGCTGTGGATAAGCACCCCCTTGAGGGTCGGTAAATGATAGGGCGGGAGCTCCATGACGAAGGGCGTACTCTCGCCTCGCAGCAAAGTGGTCTTCATGACAAATCCGGTTAGCACGGCCACGGCTATGCCGATCAGGTAAAGGCCGAAAACGATGTTCTGCCCGCCGGCGGGAAAAAATGCCACGGCGAACAGGGCGTAGATCGGTAGGCGGGCGCCGCAGGACATGAAGGGTGCCATCAGGACCGTGAGAATTCGATCGCGCTGATTCTCCAGGGTGCGGGTCGCCATGATGGCGGGAACGTTGCAGCCGAAGCCCACGATCAAGGGCACGAAGGACTTGCCGGGCAACCCGATAGCGCGCATGAAACGGTCCATCACGAAGGCCGCGCGGGCCATGTAGCCAGAGTCCTCCAGAATCGACAGGAACAGGAAGAGAGCGGCGATTACCGGGATGAAGGTGGCCACTACCTGTATGCCGCCGCCGATGCCGCTTGCCAGGCCTACAGTCAGCCATTCGGGTGAGCCAAGTACACCGAGGAGCTCGGCGAAGCCGTCCACGAACAGCGCGCCGGCAAAGATGTCGAAAAAGTCGATGAAGGCGCCGCTGATGTTGATAGTGAACATGAACATCAGGTACATGGCCATGAGAAAAATGGGGATTCCCAACACCCGGTTTAGCATGACCCGATCGATACGGTCGGACAGGTTGCGCGAGACCTCGCTGCGTTGCTCGACCACGTCCTGGACCAGGACGTGGGCAAGTCCATAGCGGGCGTCCGCGAGCAAAATATCGATTTCGTCGGCCAGATCGCCGGCAACGGCCTCGAGATCCTGTTGTAAGATCGCATCGCCTACCAGATCGCGCGCTAGATCGTCACCCTCAAGCAGGCGTGCGGCGAGCCAACGCGGTGAGTCTCCGCTCCGCTCCGCAATCGCCGAGAGCTTCGGCGTCAAGACTCCGATGGCATCCTCCACGGTGGAGGCGTAACGGATCTCTGCCGTCGGGATGGGTTGCTTCTCTACGGCCTCGTGCAATGCCTGTTTAAGCGCCTCAATGCCGGTGCCGCGAGATGCGACTACCGGCAGCACCGGGCAACCCAAGCGCCTGGCCAGTCCCTCTGTGTCGATTTGCATCTTCTTTTCCTCGGCTACGTCGAGCATATTGAGAACGACGAGCAGAGGGACGCGCATCTCAATCAGTTGGGTCGTGAGATAAAGATTGCGCTCCAGATTCGAAGCATCGACGATGTTGATGATCAGGTCCGCCTCGCGGGCATGGATATAATCGCGAGCGATTTGTTCGTCCAGAGACAACTCCAGGTCAGTCACATCCAGGGCGTAAGTGCCTGGAAGATCGACCAATTCGATATCCGTATCCTCTATTCGGAACCGGCCAACCTTGCGCTCCACTGTAACGCCGGGCCAGTTGCCAACGCGTTGTTTCGCTCCGGTCAGGGCATTGAACAGGGTAGTCTTGCCGCAGTTTGGGTTACCGACGACTCCGATCGTGCACTTTCTACTCATGCTTTCTTCTCAACTTGCAAGGCTTGCGCTTCACCCTTGCGTAGGCTGATAGAGGTGCCGCGCACGCGTATCTCAACCGGATCGCCCATGGGCGCAAGCCGTACGACCTCGATGTCTGCTCCCGGAGTAAGACCCATGGATAGCAGCTTCTTACGATACGTCCGCCCGCCTTCCTCGTAACCGAGGACTACTCCACGGTCTCCGATCGAGAGGTCACTCAGGAACTTGCTCACGGCATTCTCCATGCGGATTAAATGAATGTGCCCCCAAGGGAGAAGGCGCCCCATTGGACACTTTTACACACGGGAGGAGCTAATCGGTCGATTTCAGGATGACACTATCAAGATCTTAATCGCCATGCCGCCACCGACAGTGATGTGGCCCTCATCCCGAGAAAGAAGTAATCTCGACCCTTGGCGTTGGACGCCCCGGATTTCGTTGCCGACGTTCAACCCGAGATCAGCCTCGTGCATAAGGCCTGCGATCACATCTTGGAGGAACCCAGTAAAGCGAGGGAGCGTAAGCGACGAGCGGAGTGCGACGACCCCCGCGTCGCCGTAGGGCTGATCGTTTCATCGGAGTCCGGCGCGTTCGTGCTGGCGGAGACGAAACGTCAGGTCATACGACAGGGCGTCAAGTCATTGCGGGAGTCCTGGCGCAGCGCGGAGTGAGCGCCGGGACGAAATTTCGGGTGGCACGAAAAATAGCAACGCTCCGGGGTGCAAGCATGCGTCCGAGGCAGATTTTATAGAGCACGGGCTCTTGGCCACGTGCCGAGAATCCCGAAACGAGATCTCTCATATTTGACTCAGAACTCAGCAGTGAAGCGCAGACCAAAGAGCCATCCGCTCGGATTGTTCTGACGGGGATCGATCTTTTCGAGGTCATCCTTCATGTGCTGAACGTCGGCGGTGAGGGCCATATGCTCGTTGAGGACGGAACGGTAGTAGGCTTCGAAGACCTGTGTGTTGTCGATATCCCCGTTGCCACCGTCCAAATACGCATAGCCAATACCGATGTTGTCCTCTTTCCGGCCCCAACCGCTACCGCTGAAGTTCAGTCCGCCTGAATACTGGGCCTCGTAATCTATAGCCGCGTCTTCCTGCTGCCACGAGAAGCGCAGAAATCCACCAACGACCTTACCGAATGCCTGGTCGAACGACAGGCCGTAACCGAGAAGGCGCTCCTTCTGCGCACCGGTCGCGTTCGAAAATTTCGCGGAGGTCCCCGTAACGGTCAGACGGTAGTTGCCGGGACCCATGGCAGTCTCGGGGTGGTAGCCGACCTCGGCACCCCAAAAATTGTAGTTGTTACCGTCGTCGTTCTCTCCTATGTTCATCCCTAAGCCGGTGAGCGTCCAGTCCCCGAGCTCCCACTCCAAGGCAGCACCGGCATCGTAAGAACCCAAGTTGTAGCCACCTGAGTTCACAAAGCCCTCGTTCATGAACTGGGCCAACTCGTCATTGGCGTATTCATTACCGTCGATGTAGTCAGTGGCATCGATAATGCCGATGGATGCACCCAAGGTACCTTTATTCTGGAAGCTATGGGTGTACTTGTACCAGACGGTGAGGAGGTGATCGCGATTGCGCCCGTTGATGTCCTCCAGGTCATCCTCAAGGTCCGCCGCCCACGGGGCAAGAGTCCAGGAAGAGGCCTGGTTCAGGCCGTTGCCCACAGCGAAACCGAGCTTGAAAAAGAATTCGTTGTAGTTGTTCGGGTGGTATCTGATCTCAAGCTGGAATGGCATCGCACCGCGGCATTCATCGTTGAATTCGTCCATCGAGTTTGTCTTGGCGGAGACACCTTGACACTGCCCGGTGGACGCCAGAATGCCGCCGATGGACAGTTTGTCGTTTATGTCGAATACCTGCGATGGAAGTGCCTCTGTAAAAAGGGATAGCACCATAAGAAGGTGAAGAACGGCTGTCCTCATCTCTCTGATTTCCTAGTCGTTATCCGATTTAGTGAGAGCAGATTCAGTGGGGGAGATACATGACGGGACTCCTAGTTGATCGCATGCGACAGATGATCCTGGTTCTCAATCGAAAATGCAAATTCCATGCATTCTTGCATCTAAGGCAATCCGCCGTCCATAATAAGTGAGAACCTTTTTCATCTTGAGATATTTCCGGGACGTCGATGCAGCTACGCCTGATACTGCATACTGCAAAGTATTGGCGTCTTTTCGAGCAATATCGATCGTCGTGGGGGCAGATTGGAAAATTCACGGATCAAGCAAGCAGAGCTTAAGGTTACATTGCCTCAGTCCAAGATTCTCAATGTACTTAAATCATGGGAATTTAAAAGTTCGTCTCTGCATAGAGGATTGCTTCTGGTCATCTCTTACACATTGTCCACCTCAATCCATATTCTGATCAGTTTCTTGGTCTCGTAGCCATAAAAAAATTTTAGTGTGAAGTGATACGAATACCCGTCATCCTGGGTCTAGGTCATAGCTTCTCTTCCCTCTCTTTTTAGATAGGAGAGTTGGCCGTTTTATTGAAGTGGTAAAGGTAAAAAATGATGGGTTTGCATCATTTTCCGACTTCGTGAAATCCGTCAGAAAATTCGGATTTAAAGCTATCGGAATATCACTTAAATCTGAAAGGATAAAAACCCTCAAAATCCCTGCAGTCGTTTATCTCCGCTACCGTGATGACGACCATTTTTCCGTCATCCGGGGGGGGGGTTAGCACAAGCAGCCTTGTGTGGCACGGAGAACCTTTATGGGGCAATCGGAAAATTTCGGAGTCCCGGACCTCAACGACCTGGGTGAGGTGGAACTGCAGCTGCGGGAGATCGGCATCCCCGTTCCCGCCAGTGTCTTGTCCGAAGGGACGCTACGGATATTGGGGATGCTTGCCTATTTATGATGCTCTGCGCTAGCGTTCAGCCTGTCTTTGCGTGTCCAGTGCGTCGCCGACGAATTATATTCCGTGGTTTGTCGCACGAATTAGGCGCTGGCTCCAGAGTTTGATCCGGAGGATTAGTGAAGGGTTCTTGGATGACTGTCATCGCTGAAACGAGAGGTGGTGTGTCTAGATCCTTTCTAAATTTTTCGAGAAGCGGGGGATGACCGACCATGCTCGATGGTGGTTACTATCGGCAATCTGGTCTCCTCCACGAACTCCGAGATCTTGCCGCGTTGGATACACGCCAGGTGGTCGTGTATGTACGCCACGGTTTAGCTCGAACACCGACCGCCCACCTTCGAAGTGGTGACGGCACACCAATCCAGCGCCTTCAAACTGGGTTAAGACCCGGTAGACGGTCGTAAGGTTGATCTCCTCCCCCTTGTGCAAAAGGGCCTTGTAGATACCCTCGACGCTCAGGTGGCTCGTGTCGCATGTCTCGTAGCATGTCTCATGCAGTAAGCGAGGACCCACCAGCCCGGCGGCGCTATGTAACCAACGATTCCACCGTCGAGAAACTCGGAGGGCTGTTGGCCGCCAACCCACGCGGCATCCTGGTCTAGACTTCGCAAAGAGCCGCCGTGCCGCCGTTATTTCATGATCGAGGACGGTGCGACGCCGTTCTCGACCCAGTTCTCCAACGCCGTAATCGGATCGATGCTGAACTGATCGACGCCGTTGGCGCCCTTCAGGAGCCCGCAGTGATCCATCCCGGGAATCATGAAAAGTCGGACGAATTCACCGGCTTTGTCAGTCCCGCCCAGATTTGCGGCGAGCTTATCGTACCAATCGACGGTCTTCATCGGTGGCACGATCGCATCGGCCCACCCGTGCCAGACGATCATTTTGCCGCCCGCATCGCGAAACTCATCCAACTGCGGACGGTCCGAATTGTAGATCTCCGCCATGGCTGCGAGGCGAGGCGGATCCTTGTCGAAATCGAAATCCATAGCCGAATAGGCAGCCCCGGGATCTTCCGAGAATGCCATGTAGGCCGTGAAGTTTCTATGGAAGAGCGGCACGAGTTTGCCGCCACCTTCCGGCCTGCCGGTGAGCCACAGCCACCAAAAACGTTCCGACCCCTCCGGGATCCCCGCAGGGTAGAGGGCCTCGCCCTTGGAGTTTTTCGCGCCCTGGCGCCACTTGGCGATCACCCCCAATTCCGCGGGGGTGAGGCAACTCTCGCCAACCGCCCCGGTCTCACATTGCAGCGTCGTCAAGTCGACCTGGCAGGCCCGAGGATCGGCAATCACGCTATCAATCATTCCGTCCACACCGTCGCACTGGCGCGTTACCTCGTTGCCGATAAGGCTGTCCTTGCCGGGCTTGAGGATCGCCTCTCCGTCCAGTCCGGTATTGGCCTGTAAGATCCAGGCCGTCTGGGTCGCCGCGAGACCCGTGCAATCCATTGCCGGCGCGCCTGAGATGATGCCGGAAAACATCTCTGGATATTTGATCGCGGCCATATGCGCTAGACGGCCGCCGTTCGAACATCCCTGGAAAAAGGTTCCCTTGAGACCCGCACCGTAATAGGCGGCGATGAGGGCAGCGGCGACCCGGTTGGTCTCACCGATCGAGCGCCATCCCCAGTCGCGTTCGGCGTTCGGGTTACGATCGGCCCAGCTGGCATCGAAGATACTGAGGCCGTGATGGCCGCTGTCCGACGTGGCAGCCGCATAGCCCCTTCTGAGACCCGGGGTCATCGCGTTGACGAAACGCCTGGCTTTGTCCGCGCGTCCGAGGATTCCGCAAAAGCCACCGCACCCCACTTGATAGAGCTTACCGTTCCATCCCTCGGTCGGTAACCGCACCTCGATGGAGATCGCGGGCAGCGCGGTAGCCCGAACCCGGCAATACGCCGGCGTGTCAGCAGCAGCAGGGACCATGGTCGTGCTGCTGACGAAGCCAGAATCCAGCACCAGATTTCTGAGCACCGTGCACTTCGACTCGCTTTCGGCAGCCATCGCCGTTGCCGGTGCAACGACGAATACCAGGACTGCCAGCAAGGCTGTTTGCAAACCTATCGTGCTGATCATTCTGCTCTCCCCTATCCCCGGATGCGGTCATGAATAACCCTTTCCGCATTGATAAAAAAAGGCAAGTTCACTAACCTGGAAACTGTCGCACTAGTCGCAACTGTCGCTGTCGCAGAGCAGCCGAAACTACCCCCTGAACTGTCACCGGAGGAAGAATCAAACATCCCGGCTTGTCTGGCGCACATCGAGGAAACCGACCCGGAAATCATCGCCGAGGTGCTGGAATCGACCATCCTCACCTTGGCCACGAAACAATTGTGCTTCTTTACGCACTGCCACGACGGCATCCACGTCGTGGATTAATTCCTCATATTTGAGCGTTTCCGTTCTCGATCCGGGGTCTTGGCGAGCGGCGGGAGCGCATCGTAAAACGTTCGTCTTCGAGCTCATCCAACACGTAGGTCAGTATTGGGTGGAGCTTGTAGGTTGGCTGGCGGTTGAGCGCTGCAGATAAAACCGCTTTGAGTGACCTGTCCGGGGTGGTGACCCCGAAGCCGCGCTGCCGGAGAGACTTTTCCAGGGCAACCCCGAAGGGAGCATCCGGCCCCCGGTGCACAGGGACCTGCTTGCTAAACCACTCACTGATGGCCGTATAAGCCGAAGACTGCGGCGCCAGGTGCGCGTAGACTGCCTCGACCCACCGCCGTTGCACGGCGACATCGTCGGATACGGAGCGCAGGTCGCGGGGGACATCGGCGATCATGGCCCGGATGATCCGGTCATCCACGGAGCTCTCTGCAGAGAGCTTGGAAACCCTTTCGATCCTCCCTTCCTCCCCAACCTACAACGACGTAGGGAATCAGCACCGAGCGTTGGGCGAAATAGAACGCGCCACCGACCGCGATCAGCAAGGCGAGGACGGCCAGGATGGCCACTAGGCGCCATTGCCGCGCCTGCACGATGTAGCTGCCGTAGCGCTCGTTCCACTCGCGGCGGGCGTCCAGGTAGGGAGACGCTCATGCGCCCGATCCTGGCGTCTCCGGGGCCTTTTCCGGGGCCTTGCGCCCATCTGAATGCGTTCGGCCTTCAGACTCTGAGGAAGGTAGGGTTAGTAGTGATCGGCGGCAGAGAGTCTGCGCCGATCCGCGTCATATCGCCCCGCTGTTAGATCCAGGCGGAGCTTGCGCAACAGGCGGGTTTGTTGGTTGTCGGGGGTGAGCATAGATAAAAAATAAATTTTTTATTAAAAATGTCGTTATTTTTGACATTTAATGTCACTTCAAATAAGAAGTTAATTATTAACTCATAAATTTAATTTCTGATTCAGGCTGCCCTTCACGATCTGCCAACAATTTCGGAATAGCCAGAAAAATTCTGGCAGATCGCCTAGAGATCAACCAAAGGCTTCGGAATTTCCCAATCTCAATCTGGTTCAGATAACTCCTAGAAATACCAATCTCTTTTGACAGTCCTTCTAAGGTCCACCCATGGCTTAATCGAAGATCACGAAGATATCAACCAAGGGCCTGTTCAGGCGACACAGCACCCTCCCCACTGCGAGGAAAAATCATGCTCGACAATAAAGAGAACTCAGACCCCAGATCTCAAAGAAATCAAAGGTAACCCGCCAGCGCTAAAACCCAAACCACGGAAGTGGAACCAACCCATCGAAACCGACTGGATGGTCGTAGACAACGAGGTCAAGTCGTCAGAGAAGGGAACAGCTCGTATCGAGCTGTCACGGCAGGAGGCCGCCTATTGTCTTACTGTGGACATCCTCGCTACGACCGGACCGGGGGAAATCCATTAGTAACCTATTTAAAAACTTTTTTCCAATAGGTTATGCCGAATAACTCAACTGGACTGAGAACAGATTGCAGAGAGAGTGGATTGGCTTGGATCGTCTCTCCATTGGGTTGCTGCATCCCTACGACTCTCGCTAATGCTGATCTTTAGAATTTTCTTGCAGCTTCTTGGTGGCTGGGCACTCCTTCGTGGACAAGCGGCATTTCTTGGCTTTGGCTATGCTGGCGAGATGATTGTAGCGTTCACGATAGGCTTCGTATTCTTGTTCTTGGACTTTTGCGTTTCTGAAGTCCATCGAAGAACTTGGAACGAGTTTATTTCTCTTGTGGAGTGAGCTATGGAGTTCATCCCGAACATTTTCCATCTCGGATTCAAGCGTTTTGCACGATTTTTGATCGTCTCCATACTGATTTACCATGACAAGATTAGGTTGACGACCTGTGCATGCATAGAGAAAGAAGAAAGCGATCGAAATAGCGATAGGTTTAGCCAATTTGGTCATTGATGAATACTCCAAGAAGGTGGATGGACAGGCTCGGCGTTGAATAGTTTATCCCATATCAGATCGCCAATCTTTGGATCACCTCACGGCATCGCCGAAGGTTCGGTAGTTACAGGACGGATATCTGCTGCATCCCCACTGGGGGGATCCTTTTAGTTCCTTTCCCTTTGCCTTTCTTCGCTTCCCGCCGGATCGATCCTTTCTGACAGTTCGGGCATTGATGCTCGGTTGAAACGGTGACGCCCCCGGACAGAAACCGCGTCGTTCGCGGTGGCCGCCGGGGATTATGGAGACGCTCACCCTGAGCGCTCAGGGATACTCCGTCGCCAGGGCCTGCCAGGAAGTTGGCCTTTCCACGGCTACCCTTTACTCGGAGCTGCTACTCGGAGCTGCGGAAATCATATGAGCTCTAAGGAGCTTGAGTTATTCGGCATAACGAGCTGTTCCCTTCTCTGACGACTTGACCTCGTTTCTGTGGCCTACTGCCTTTGCCTCTGAGAGGCCCTGAGAACCTCCCTGAGACTTTCTTTAGTGGCTCCTATAGAGGACTCCGTCCCCTATTCCTCCAAGGCGCTCTAATGGTCTTTCAGGCGCCCTCTAAATTTGTGGAAAAGTTTTCGCGGCGCAAAAAAGAAACGCCGGAGTACCCGTCCTGGAAGGATCGAACGTTCAGGGCGCCTGAAAGACCATTAGAGCGCCTTGGAGAGATATCGGTATATATATACTTAATCGGTATGCGCCCCAAAATGACCATGATATTTGACTAAACTTATTGGGTATCTGCTGGGATAGAAAATTATTTTTTTCAATGTGTTGGTGGTATCGAGGCAGTCTAACTAACTAGGAGCCGCTCTGCGGCGGTGGACCGAACACCTATCTTGCTCCTCCCTCCCCTTTTTTCCGTAGCAAATGGAGGCTACGCACAAAAGAGTATGAAAGTAAATAAAAAAGAGTGGTTATTACTGTATATATTCTATTCTAGGGATATGTTGTGAATATACAAGCACGTTATGTTATGTAAATATGCATAAAAACGAACTTGATTTTCTCGGAACGGCTCGAAGCCGGCAAACAGGACCATCGGAACCTTAAAAAGTCCGATCGATTCGGCCGCGTCGATTTCTTGAAATACAAGGATCAAATCCAACGAGGCTACGAAAACGGATACCCAGGTCTCGATGGAACCGCAACCGGCTCGTGCCTACCCTCCTACCCTCTACGAATCCTTGGAGGCCCTTCCGGAGGGCGTGACCGGGGAAATTCTGACTGGTGGATTCTGATCGATCCGGAAGTCCACTTCGTGTATGACACCGAGGTGACGGTGCCGGACCTGTCCGGTTGGCGGCGGGAACGTATACCGTATCCGCCGGAGGGTCACCGCATCGAGGTAGTTCCCGACTGGGTGTGTGAGATTCTCTCGCCGTCCACGGCCAGAAAAGACCGTGAAGTCAAGATGCCTCTGTATGCCCACTATGGCATGCCGCATGCGTGGCTGATCGATCCGGGTGAGCAGACATTAGAGGTCTACCGGCTCGATGCCGGAACCTGAGTGGAGAACGGTGTCTTCTCCGGTACCAATTTTCCTGCGAGGCTAAGCGCATTGATCTCGCCTTTCTTTTTGATCCCATGATGTGCGGTGTACAGCTCGAACGTCGAGCCTCTGCCCCATCAGATTACATCTGTCTACGAATCCTTGCTGCCACGACAGACACTGCGCTTTGTCCTGGCGGATGACCTAGGCGCGGACAAGACCATCATGGCCGGACTCTACATCCGCGAGCTGATCATGCACGCGGACTCGCACCGCATCGTGATGCGTCGCTCCCGGCAGCCTCGTTGAGCAGTGGTGCGATGAGCGAATGCCTCGGTGCGGTTGGTAGTAGAGATTTCAGCTAATTTTCCCGAAGGGGCGTCACGATACCGTGAAGCGGGCGGTTTCTGAGAACGCCCGTAGCCTTGAACTCAAGAATTCGGATTGGGAATAGTCGTCCTCCGTGCCGATCGCGTCTACCAGCTTGGCGCCGATCTCCGAGCGGGCGTAGGTCTTGAGGATGCGTACCCATTGATGAGCATATTTGGTATTCTTCCATCCGTGTCAATTTTACAATTTCTTGCCACGTATCCCCGTTCCCTATCGAGGCGACCGAATGTCGCATGGGGCCACAATAGGCGAAGCCATGCCTCGGAGATCACAGAAGGCGGACTTCCTGTCGCAGAAACGGAACGGGAAAAAGGAAAGGAGGGCGAGAAAAGAATCGTTACGCCAACGAGAGTTAGGGTATAGAGACGGCATAAGGTTGGCAAAGTCCATATTAGAGATGGCGCCAGAGGAGCGGGAATCTCTGGGTATCAGGCTGAGACCATCTCTCACGGAAGAGAATCTGTCCAGGTCCTTACGATATCTGTCCAAGGATTCACCGGAATATAAAGTGACCAAGATATTGCAAGAAACGTTAAGGGACAAAAAGGAGAGTGGGGAAGACCATGTTAGCAAAAGAACGGGACTACAAGATCAGACCAATGTCAATGATACCAAACAGTGATCGAAGTGTACGCCTATCCGTCCCGCGACCTCTCAGCGTCCATACCTGAGTCTCTTAGGTCGCGAGACGACCCCGAAAAAAACAAAGGCCCAGCGACCGAAGTCGCTGAGCCTTTGCGTTTCCCGGTTAGTGTAAGCCGCACTGCCGGGAGCGCTACGTGTTTTGCCGACCAAAGCAATCCACACGGGTTGGAAACCAGTGTCTGTAGCGAAACTAACTTTATCCTTCCCTGAGCTGGAATTCAATCCGGTTTCCAACAGGATCTTTCCCTCCGGAATCCCTGCGCGGGACGCATCTAAATCCCGGAAATACCGAAAAAATATCGACTTTAAATCAAGTATATACAATGAAACAGAAGAATATATTAACGAAAATGATTGCTTAGAGTCCTCCCTCAAGCAAGCCATCTTCGGGTCAGGATCGGAAACCACCTCAGGCGAATCTCCGCGCCCCACGAGCACGCTTTCTTCCACCCCTTACCCAACCTCTTCCCCGGCTCCCACGTCTTGCGAGAATCGCCGCAGAAGCGGTAACCGCTGCGGTCACGATCCCCAAAATCCCAGCTTCACCCCACCAAATCCCAAACGACCAAAATTTATCCAGAAAGCTATATCAAAAATCTATGGTGCGTACACCGATCGCCGCGGGCTACTGGGGCTAAATTACCACCCTCAGGGATTCAAAGTCCGCAGCGAACGCCGCGAAGCCTATAGCAAGGTGCTTGCCGTGGTACTGGAGCACATGGACTTAGCCACGCTGCGCGTGGGATTCCCGACGGAAAATGGATTCTTGAACTACACGATGGAGTATCTAGCCACGCGAACGGGGATGGGCCTTCGACGCGTAGATCGGGCCATACGTGGTCTCAAGAAAATGGGCTTTCTCGTCATATCCGAAATCCGGGAGCGATTGCAGGACGGCTCCTATAGAAGCTTCTCCGCCGTCAAGACGATTTCCACCACACTATTCGATGCCCTGGGACTCCGTGCTTGGCTTGATAAAGAACGCACGAAAGCTAGAGAACGACTACGGAACAAAGAGAAGGAATATGAGAAAAAATGCACCAGAAGAGGAGCGCCGATGATGCATCGAATTACCGCGAAACTAGCCAGAATGGCCCCAACGAGTTCTGCCCGCAATGCGTGCACAAAGGCTCAGGACAGCCAAATTATTAGTGCTACGACCGGTGCCCACAGCGTTGACCCGGTGAGCCAATACCTCGTTGAGCTCACTCCCAAAGCCAGATCTCTCATCTCACAACTAGCGGTCGACATCAAAGTGGAACACTCGGACTGGAGCCGAGAAAAAATCTATGAGAAAGCCAAGCGCTTGCTTCCGAGCGTCTACCGAAGTCCCAAATCGGTACCTACCTAGCATCGCATCACGGGGTAGTTGATCGACTAGCGGCAAACGCAACATCGCTACGGGCACCTGTTACCCGCAACTACCTGAACGGGCCGAAAGGCCTTTTTTTTGTATTTCTTTCGGGCGTTCACGCCGCAATCCGCAGAACAGATTGAAACTATCCGGACAGGGTCCTTCCTGTGTAGAATAAGTGTCTAGTGAAAAATAGATAAGTGTCGTTTCTTCTATCAATTTTCTTCTATTCAAAAATTAAATAAGTTATATTTCTAGAGAGAAACCAATTTGTTCGGTAGGAATAAGTTATAACTAGTTGTCTTATATCTATCATGAACAATCCGAGAGATAATTAATTATTCAGAACATATTCGTTTTCAGACCGGAGGACCTGAACTATCGAAGCAAGGGCTGATAATTTTAGAAGTTCCATGCCCACCAAAGCCTAGCAGGAAACACCAGCTTTGCTGAACTATCTGTAGCTTAAAACTAACCCCCTATCTCATAGCTTTCATAAAGCTTTCCCACATGATAGTGTTATTACGTACCAGCATAAACTATCATTATCCAGCATCCAGAAAGCTAACAATTTTAGATGAAATATCAGCATTCTGGCCCGGAGTGACCCTTCTCAAGGAACAGATAAATACCAACCTACAAATGAGTCAGGGTCCTTGATCAAATCAACCAAGCGCGCAGGGTTCTGATCTGCTGCGATTTTTCGGAAACACCCTTTGCCCCTTCCGGAAAGAAGAGCAAAGAAGAAACTTTGTCTGCCTGGATCGTGAGCGATTTCGGTTTGAACGATGCCATCAAGGCAGGACTGGTCAAGACGCCTCGCGTGGTGGTTCGCGATGATGCCGTCCCGGATGCCGAGACCTATAAATCCCGTCTCTATCACATCTATAACGATCCGAAGGTCAAGGACGATCTAAACCGCAAGGAACAGACTTTCCCGTTGAAACAATGCCCCCAATATTCCCCAATTTCTCAAGGAGTTTTCTAGAGATGCTCAGGAGCTTCTAATTGATATTCCACCATCTACCACATGAACATGCCCGGTAATAAAAGAAGCCCCATCTGAGCATAACCACAAAGTTGCGGTAGCAACCTCTTCCGGTCGACCAAACCGTCTCATTGGGTATAGAGCTAGCATTTGTTCAGTGTTTCTCCCATTCTGAGAAAGCATTGGTTCCATCATCGGTGTCTCGATCATACCTGGGCAAACTGCATTGATACGAAGGCCTTGTGCTGCATACTCGTTTGCGGTTGCTTTGGTCAGCCCGATCACGCCATGCTTGCTGGCGTAATAGGCTACTCCTATTCTTGCTGGTCCCCCTTTCAGTCCGGCTACGGATGACATATTCACAATGGCACTTTTCCCACGCTTAAGCATTTCTGGGATTTCGTATTTCATACATAGCCATACCCCTTTGAGGTTTATATCCACAACCTCGTCCCAAACCGCTTCCTCATATTCTTCTGCCCGGATTTCAGGTGTTCCTATAATACCAGCATTGTTTACCGCATAATCCAACCTGCCATATTCGGTAACACAGGCAGAGACCATGGCCTTCGCTTCGACTGCTTTCGAAACATCCGTTGGTACAAAGTGGGCCTCACCGCCTTGTTTCCGGATCATCGCTACGGTTTCTTCACTCTCTGGAATACGGCGCGCAGCTAACACCACTTTGGCTCCTTCTCTAGAAAACGCTAAGGCGGTGGCTCGTCCGATACCTGAATTTCCACCAGTAACCAGTGCCACCTTTGATTTAAATCGATCTATCACTTTCAATTCCCCCGTTTAGTTGGATATTAGGCAAATTTCCACCAGGATTGGTGATCTCTATGATCCGAGCATCCTGGTGGGGATCATGCCCTTAGCTTCCAATTGTTTTCCCATAGAGATTAATAGCATTTCTGCTATGCACAGGGCTCCAACCAAGGCACGCAATAACCATAGGCCATGCCACCCGGAAGAAACGCCCCTGTGAGCCACAGACAGCCTCTAGAAGCTTGCTCACGGTCGGAGGTAAAGATAGAAAAAGATAGAGGATCAGCAGAGGGCTCCGTAACCGCGCTAGAGCGCCTTACAGGGCCGCACGTGCAGACCGGATTCTCAGCGCCCTCTTTCCCGATGCGCTTGAAAATCGAGCCAGCTCCCTTGTCCGGGTGCTTAACGGCCTGGGAGCGCAAGATGGGATGGGGGAGGAAGGGTTAATAGCCGCCGAGAACAGCTCTCTGAGCCTCTCAGGGGCTCTGAAGGCTATACACCGTCCTATCCAGAGGCGCTCGAACTTTCCGGACCAGAGACCAACACCGCCACTCTTGGGCCGTTCCCTGTCGGGAGTAAATTTTGTGTTTTCAGGTAAGGACCGATTCTATAAGCCATTAATTAGGTTCCATTTATCGTGCCTCGTCTCGGGAGGCAGCGTCTAGTGACGGGGGGATGTGTTCAATATTCGTTATGCCAAGCCCAGGGTAGCTCCCGAACCGGAGGCTCCCTTCACCCGCCCTAGCTTGTCCCCTCTCCACGTGAAGGCGCTTGAAGGAGGCGCTCCGTGCAGTATTTTAATTCCATCCTATTGAAAAGCCGAGAGCAGTCCTTGGATGAGTTTTGGGTTACACCTGAGATTGTAAAAACAATACCCCACCACATGACTGATCTTTACGGAAAAATGCCGAAACTGGTGGATAGCGAAGGTTGGGTCCTGGACGAAATAACCCGTCGCGTAGCTGAACTTTACGAGAGCCACGAGAACGGAAATTTTGAGATAGAGGATTTGCTAGCTGGAAATTTCCCTCCCCTCCTGCTCAGTTGTTTTGCCATGTCCGATAATTAGACCGATCTTATGGGTCTGGTTCTGCTTTCCGGTTTCTGTCCCTGCGCGCTGTCTAGTCTAACCCTTCCCGCGCTATTGAAGAGGAACACACCAGAACAGCAATAGGAGGGGGAGGGAATATGTGAAACATGGTAAGGACGCTAACGATTGACAGGTTCCAAAAGGAGAAAATGTCTTTCGTCTTCCACCAAACGAATTTGTGCAATTTTCAGAGAAGATTAAGTTCAACATCCCTTGTCTGAGTTTCGTTGAAGAACATTTCCCGCGCCTACTTCCGGAGGAATCAACCGGAAAGCCCATACCAGTAACCAAGGACCGAACGCTGGAAGGCCGATATGATCTTCCGGTTGAACTACAGCGTAAGCTCGAACTACTCACGCGTGTTTATAAGAAATTCTGGAAGCTTCCCAATTAGGATTGGGACGGGAGACCGAGTACTCAGCTTTGCGGAATGCGCCCCGGACGGTTTAGGGTGGCGGGACTTTACCCCGAACCCTGGTCCTGTGCCCGCCAGAGGCCAAATGAGGACGCCCGGAGGCATGCCCGGCGGACTCTGGCGGCGTCTGATCCGCTTGCGCTTGAGCGGAACACCCTACTTATAGCGGTTGCCAACATGGAATCGGGTCAACCGTTGTCCATCAAAGATTGGGCATA
>Ga0056123_1000047_pt1 | contig 24945 bp, 28 predicted proteins | sample WorMetHEROISLAND_3_FD_71122 | JGI IMG/M metagenome (GOLD analysis project Ga0056123, IMG submission 71122) | Marine gutless worms symbiont microbial communities from Max Planck institute for Marine Microbiology, Germany - Olavius sp. 3 HERON ISLAND ...
CGGCCTCGCCGCGCGGCGAGGCCGAGCTCGGGGGGAAGGACTCGAACCCTCAATAACAGGGCCAGAACCTGTCGTGTTGCCTATTACACCACCCCCGAACGGGAACCTCAGGATAATCGACAACCTCGCTCAGCGTGAAGCCGACCCGCCGACCCGCCGGGCCTCGCTTGAGGACCGCCGCGATCAGGCCGATCCTCTTGTCATCGCCGGGACAAGGAGTTGGACATGATCAACGAGCCGGGTTGGGCGCCGTCGCGACCTGCTCGCCGGGCGGTGGGCGAGGCGCCGACCGGGCCGGCCGGGCGTTCGACGCTCAGCTTGAGCGACGTGCTGACGGATCTCGCAGGCCGCGGGGACCGCGTCTTCGTCGAGTACGGAGGGCACAGCTTCGGCGGCGCGGTCAGGGCCGCCGGGTCGGACTACGCGTCGATCCTCGGCTCGGGCCAAGCCGAAGACGTGCGGCTCGACGCGGCGAGGTGGTCGATCCTCCCCCCGGGGCCCCCGGAGCCGCCGTGGCCCGACTCGCCGGAGACCTTCCGCGGCCTGCTGCAGAAACACTCCGCAGAGGGCACGACGGTCCGGCTCGCCCTCCCGGCCGGGGACCTGGCGGTCGGCAGGATCGCCGCCGTGGCTGTCGATCACATCGAGGTCGAAGATGTCGATCAGCGCAAGCTGGCCGTGCCTCTCGACATGGTGTTGGCGGTCATCCGCTCGACTGCGTCTCCTTGACGCCGTCGGCGGGCGGGCCCTCGTCGGGAGCGGCCGCCGGGTGGGAGCGAAGGAACTCGTAGATCTCGTCTGTGAGGAAACGGAAAGCCCGCCCGCCGGGGAGTCTGTAGGCGGGCAACCTCCCCTCGCGGGCGTAGCGCCTGACCATCTGGACGTTCATGCCCAGAAGCTCCGCCGCTTGCGCCGCGTCGAGGATTGAGGGACGGCTCACAGCCGATGATGGTCTTTCGGGCTCAGGTGACGGCACGGCGGGAGGCTACCGCCCTGCGCGCCCCGCCCGCCTAGCCTGCGCGAGGCTGAGCGACCTGACGCTCGCGGCGCACCCGTCGTCGCTCGCGCTCGCTGAGGCCGCCCCAGATCCCGAACTTCTCGCCCATCTCGATCGCGTAGTCGAGGCACTCGGCCTTGACGTCACACGCGTCGCAGATCGCCTTGGCCCTCCTGGTGGAAGCGCCGCGCTCGGGGAAGAACAGGTTCGCGTCGCCGCCCCGGCAGTTCGCGTAGTCCTGCCACAAGAGCTCGCCCATTGCCAGGGCTTCGACAAGCTTGCTCTGCATCCGCACATCTCCTAACACATGTGTAATTACCGCGATGACATTATGCCATAGCGCGCACAACGTCAAGACCCGTTCGGGCGCGGGCCGGTCGACCGAGATTTGGGCTCGTCGCCGCCATGTCATAATGCGGCCCGCAGTGACCGTCACAGCCGAGAAGAAGAGGGCGCCGTTCCTCGTCGAGCTCTACCGCTCGGCCGTGGGCAAGAAGTGGATCATGGGCGTGACCGGCGCGATGATCATCGGGTTCGTCCTGGCCCACATGGTCGGCAACTGGAAGATCTTCTTCCCCGACGTGGCCGGTGTGGCGGAGATCGACCTCTACGGAGAGGCCCTTCGATCGCTCCTCTTCCCCATCCTCCCGGAGACGGCGGTCCTCTGGATCTTCAGGACGGTCCTCATCGTCGTCTTCCTGCTGCACGTCCACTCGGCCTACGCGCTGACGCTGATGAGCCGACAGGCCCGAGACGAGCCGTATCAGGGCCCGCGCCGCTACCTGGCCGCCGACTACGCGGGCCGGACGATGCGGGCGAGCGGGACGATCTTCCTCGCCTGGCTGCTGTTCCACCTGGCCGACATGACGCTGGGAAGGCAGCCGGCGGCGCCCGAGCACTGGGAGCACGGCGAGATCTACGCCAACTTCGTCGCCTCATTCTCCAGAGCGCCCGTGGCGATCATCTACATCGTCGCTATGGGCCTGCTCGCCTCCCACCTCTACCACGGGGCCTGGTCGATGTTCCAGAGCGTCGGCGCCAACCACCCTCGGTTCAACCCCTGGCGCAGGATGTTCGCGGTCGGGCTCGCCGCCCTCGTCTTCGTCGGCAACTCCATCATGCCGGTCGCCGTGATGGTCGGGTGGGTGGGTTAGGCCATGGCGCTTCAGCTCGACGCCAAGATCCCCGACGGCCCGCTGGCGGACAAGTGGGAGAACCACAAACTCTCCGTCAAGCTGGTCAACCCGGCCAACAGGCGCAGGTTCCGAGTCATCATCGTCGGCAGCGGCCTGGCAGGCGCAGGCGCAGGCGCCGCGTTGGGCGAGGCGGGCTATGAGGTGGAGCTCTTCACCTTCCACGACTCACCCCGCCGGGCCCACTCGATCGCAGCCCAGGGCGGGATCAACGCCGCCAAGAACTACCACCACGACGGCGACTCGGTGTTCCGACTCTTCTACGACACCATCAAGGGCGGCGACTACCGCAGCCGCGAGGCCAACGTCTACCGCTTGGCCGAGATGTCGCTGGGCATCATCGACCAGGCCACGGCCGCAGGCGTCCCCTTCGCCCGCGAGTACGGGGGCATGCTGCACAACCGCTCCTTCGGCGGCGCCCAGGTCGCTCGGACCTTCTACGCAAGGGGGACCACCGGCCAGCAGTTGTTGCTCGGCGCCTACTCGTCCCTGATGAGGCAGGTAGCCGCCGGTTCGGTGAAGCTGCACTCCCGCACCGAGATGGCTGACGTGGTGCTCAAGGACGGCCGGGCCGTCGGCATCGTGACCCGCGACCTCGTCACGGGCGAGGTGAGCAGTCACTCGGCGCACGCAGTGGTGTTGGCCACCGGCGGGTACTCCAACGTCTACTACCTGTCCACCAACGCCATGGCCTGCAACGCCACCGCCATCTGGAGGGCCCACCGCCGCGGGGCGGCGTTCGCCAACCCGAACTACACACAGATACACCCCACCTGCATCCCGGCGTCCGACGAGTTCCAGTCGAAGCTCACCCTCATGTCGGAGTCGCTGCGCAACGACGGCCGAATCTGGGTCTCCAAGAAAGCCGGCGACGAGCGTAGCGCCGCCGAGATCGGAGAGGAGGACCGGGACTACTACCTGGAGCGGATCTACCCCGCCTTCGGCAACCTGGCGCCACGCGACATCGCCTCCCGCGCCGCCAAGCGGATGGTCGACTCCGGGAAAGGCGTCGGCAAGCTGCGCAACGGGGTGTACCTCGACTTCAAGCACTCGATCGAGCGGCTCGGCCGAGACGTGATCGAGGAGCGGTACGGGAACCTCTTCGAGATGTACAACCGAATCACCGAGGAGGACCCCTACAAGGCGCCGATGCGCATCTACCCGGCCCCGCATTACACGATGGGCGGCCTCTGGGTGGACTACAACCTGATGACCACGATCGCAGGGCTCTACTCGATCGGCGAGGCCAACTTCAGCGATCACGGCGCCAACCGCCTCGGCGCCTCGGCGCTCATGCAGGGCCTGGCCGACGGCTACTTCGTGTTACCCGCCACGATCAGCGACTACCTGGCGGATTGGCTGAACACCGAGCCGGTGCCCGCCGGCGACCCGGAGTTCCGGCAAGTCGAAGACGAGGTCAGGGGCCGTTACGACGGGTTCCTCTCCGCCGACGGGTCGCACTCGGTGGATTGGTTCCACAAGGAGTTGGGCAAGATCATGCTCGAGAATGTGGGGATGACGAGAAACTCCGCCGGCCTGAACAAGGCGATCTCCGAGATCCCCGCTCTCCACGAGGAGTACAAGGCGGGGGCCCGCGTCCTCGGCGCCGGCGACACGCTCAACCAGAGCCTGGAACGCGCCGGGCGAGTCGACGACTTCTTCGAGCTGGCCCAGGTCATGGCGATCGACGCCCTCAACCGCGAGGAGTCTTGCGGCGGCCACTTCCGCGAAGAGCATCAGAGCGAGGAGGGCGAGGCCGTCCGCGACGACGACAACTTCGCCAACGTGTCGGCGTGGGAGTGGACGGGGGACGCCGCCAACCCGGAGCTGACCGTCGAGCCGCTCGACTTCGAGTACGTCGAGCCGACCACCAGGAGCTACAAGTGAACATCACGCTTCAGGTTTGGAGACAAGACGACCGCGATCAGCCCGGCGGCTTCCATGCATACGAGGTCAACGACATCTCCGACGAGATGTCCTTCTTGGAGATGCTCGACGTCCTCAACGAGCGGTTGGTCAATCAGGGCGAGGCGCCGATCACGTTCGAGCACGATTGCCGCGAAGGCATCTGCGGCGCATGCGGCCTGATGATCGACGGGCTCCCCCACGGCCCTCAGCTCGGCACCGCCACCTGCCAGCTCCACATGAGGAAGTTCAAGGACGGGGCGACCATCGTCGTTGAGCCTTGGCGAGTCACCGGCTTCCCCGTCATCAAGGACCTCATGGTCGACCGGTCGGCCTTCGACGAGATCATCGCCGCCGGCGGCTACATCTCGATCGACACCGGCTCGGCCGTGGACGCCAACCTCATCCCGATCCCGAAGGAGGTCGCCGACGCGGCGTTCGACGCGGCGGCGTGCATCGGGTGCGGCGCATGCGCGGCGGCGTGCCCGAACGGCGCGGCGAGCCTCTTCACGGCGGCGAAGATCAGCCACCTCAACCTCCTCCCGCAGGGCCAAGCCGAGCGCTGGGCCCGCACCGAGCGAATGGTCGGCGTGATGGAGGAGCGTTTCGGGCCCTGCGCCAACCACGGCGAGTGTGAGAAGGCTTGCCCCAAGTCGGTCAGCATCGACTTCATCGCGATGATGAACGCCGACTTCATGAGGGCGAAGCTCAAGAATCGCCGCCTCGCCGCCCGGAGCGACTGACCCGACGCATGGGGACATTGGGCCTCTCAACCTATTGCCGGTCTCCCGCTTCAGAGATACTCTCTGTGGGTAATCACCACTCACAGACCAACGGAGTGAAGCGGCATGAGAAACCCAGTGCAGAAAAGGAAAAACGGGGAGCGGGGCGCCACCTTGGTGGAAGCCGCCATGTCCTACGGCCTCCTCATGCTCGCCTTGTTCGGGTTGGTCGAGTTCGGGCTGGCCTTCAAGGACTTCCTCTCAGTGAGCCACGCCACCCGGGAGGGGGTCAGGGAGGGCGCCACGTTGGGAAACGACCGTCACGCCGACATCGCCATCCTCCGCAAGGTGGAGGAGTCCCTGGGCCCGGTCGGGCTCGTGGGCGGCAGCGAGGTGCGGGTGTTCAACGCCGACGACCCCGACCTGGGCACCACATACACATATCGGCCCGGCACCGGCTGTAGCTCGATCGGCACAGTCGGCCTTCTCGGATGCTGCGACTGGTCGCCGTGCCCCGAGCCGGGACGCAGCTCGTACCACACCCCGGACTGGGACCCGCACGACCGCGACATCTCCGCCCCCATCACCGACCGCATCGCGGTTCAGGTCAACATGACCCATCGGTGGCTGACCGGCTATTTCGGCGCCTCGACCGATTTCACGGCGACCTCCCGCCTCCAGATCGAGCCTCAGGTATTTGAGTGATGAGCCGACTGAAGCGCAGACGCGACGACGGGGCGGCCCTGCTTGAGGTCGGGCTGGTGCTCCCGATCCTGTTCCTTCTCGCCGTCGGCCTCGCCGAGATCGGGTTCTTGGTCATCGACTACATAACGGTCTCCAACGCCGCGCGCTCCGGGGCGCGGGCCGGCGCCGCCGCCGCTGACGACCCCAACGCCGACGCCTACATCCTCAACATGGTCGAGGAGGCGGCGTGCGATCTCCGGTTCTCCAACCTCGAGACTGTGACGATCTACAAAGCCCAGCCGGACGGGTCGATCCCCTCCGACAACAAGTTGATCAACAAATACCGGAACAATGGCCTCGCCGACAACCTGATCTGCGGCGACGCCGGCGCCCACGCCTTGCAGGCCGACACGCCGTGTTGCGCTTGGGATCCGGACGGTACGCCTCGAGATCGGAAGCCGCCCGGCCTCGACAGCATCGGCGTGCTCCTCGAGTTCAGCCACACCAGCGTCACCGGGCTCTTCCCCTTCCCCACAATCACATGGACCGAGAGCGCCGTGATGCAGATCGAGCCGGACACCAGGGGCAAGGCGAAGACCAAGGATGATCGGGGCAACGGGGGCGCGTAGAACGCGTTCGCGTCCGGGGCCGTCGGCCGCCGTGTAGCCTGTGCGCCATGTACGGCGGGTCGTTGCGAGTGCTGGAGGTATTCGGCGACTCGGCCGATCTCGGCAGGGGCCACGGCGAGTCCTGCGGCCCGATGATCCGCAAGTACCTCGATGAGCGGATCAGGCTCAGCTCGCAGGAAGGTTGGAGCGGAGGAGTCGCCGACAGAGACCTCATCGTAGAGTCGGCCGAGGAGACCCTGGAGCACCACGAGCGTTACGCCTCCGAGCTCTACGCCGAGATGGTCGCCATGTCAGGCGCAGCCGGCATCACACCCGCCGAGGCGGTGGTCGTGGGCGGGTTCACCGATCTCGTCGACGCGGTCCGGGCCAAGGTCGGCGCGGCTCCGGAGGAGCACAACTGCACGGCGGTCCTCAACCCCGGCCTGAGGTTCTACGCCGCCACCTGGGACATGCACGCCTCGGCGGGGGAGTTCATCATGATCTTGAAACTCGACCCGCTGGTCGGCCCGGCCGCGGTCGTGCAGACAACCACCGGCTGTCTGGGCCAGATGGGGATGAACGAGGCGGGTCTCTCCGTCGGCATCAACAACCTGACCTCGATCGGAAAACCCGGCGTCACCTGGCCGTTTGTCGTTCGCAAGATCCTGGAGCAGACGGACCTCGAGTCGGCGGTGGACGCTGTGCTGGGCGCCGACCTCGCCGGCGGGCACAACTACCAGATCATGGGCCCCGACGGGGAGGGTGTGAACATCGAAGCGATGCCGAGGGAGCACAAGATCACTCGGAGCCGCGACAAGCCCATTGTCCACACCAACCACTGCCTCAGCAGACGAACAGCCGCCGAAGAGGGCGTGCGCAGCCGGGAGCTGGTCGACAGCAGCAACATCCGCCTCGAGGTCGGGGCCCGGCTCGCCAACGACGCGGACGCGCTCCTTGCCGACCCCCGGGTCTCCCGCCGCGTCGACGACATGTCCGACGTGGGGACCTGCGGCGCGGTCATCATTGAGCCGACGGAACGGCGAATGAGGGCGGTCTGGGGGATCCCGGGCGACCACCCGTGGGAGACCTTTCGGCTCTGAGGGCGCCGGGGTCGCCCGGCCCCTTCCCTGTGATGCGCGAAAATTCCTACTTGTATTTCTCGGGAAACTGTGCTACAATGTTGTGCCTAGATGTTCGCATCACACCGTGGGAGGCTGGCTCCTCGCTCGTCGTCTTTGTCCTACTCGTCGAGCGGCCCGAGTTATCCGACGAAGCCCGCTGCATGTTTGTCTTCTCGTCACTCGGCTCTAAGGCCCATCTTAGCTCTCGTCGTCATCCTACTATTTCTGACGACAGGGGCGAACAAAGCGTTGGCCGACAGCGGCGACGCGGTGGATTACGCAACAACCCAAATCTGGGACGCCGACAAGAACACACCGCAACCCGCTCCAGTGAACGGAGAGAATTATGTGGCCAAGGAAGCGAGCTTCGTCGTCACCAGCTCGACCGCCAAAGAGTTGCTGGAGACCGTGTACGGCGCCAAGGGCGTCGGTGCCCACATCAGCGCCCCCCACTCCGATATCCTGTCTGTCTCGCTCCAATGCCTGAATGAAGGCAGGCTCAAGGCAAGAGTCGGTGTCCGCGTCTGGTATCTGCCGAGCGAGGGAATCGACTACGGGGCCGGCACGCCGCACTCTGAGTTCCAGGCGCTCACATGCTCAGTAGCAGCGACGACAACTACAACTCAGCCGACAACTACGACTACAACGACCACCGGCGCCCCTTCGCCTTCCACCACCACCACGACGACGGCTCCCGCGCCGCCTCCGCCTTCGACGACAACCACGACCGTCGCCCGAACGACCGCCACAACCGCAGTATCCACCACCACGACGGTGCCTGGCTCGTGGGCGACAACCACGACGGTCGCCCGCCCGGTCACCACCACGACCACGGTCCCGCCCGTGGCTACGACGACAACTGTCGCCATCCCGCCGCCGTCGCAGTTCCCCGCCGGGGTCCGGGAGATGGTCGAGGGTCTCCCCGGATGGAGAGAGGTCGTCTTTCGCTCCGGCACATGCACCGCCGGTGCACACGGCAACGTGACGGCCACCTATCAACGGGGTAACCCTCCCGTGATCTGCTTCAGTAGCGGTCTCTTGGACGACTCATGGAACCGTCGAAGGTTCATCGCAGCCCATGAATTGGCGCATCACTTCCTCTGGGACCTGGGTGGATACGATCTGGCTAAGAACGAGTCATTGGCCGATTGTGTTGCGGCGCATTGGACGGGTCACAAATACCGGAATCGGTGCTCCGACGCGAATCGCAAGAAGGCGCATGAGCTGCTGGGCCAATCATCGTCGCCGTCAACCGGCCAATCGGGGTCGCCCACCCCCGCCGAACCTGGCTTGGCAAAGAGCTCGTCGGGCGCAGCGGCGGCGACAACAACCACCATTCCTGCCCCTCCGGCCACGATCAGCCCCGTAGTGTTGGATCTGATAGCTGCGGGCGAGCCCGAAGCCAGAACCGTTGTGGAAGACGACAGTCGGATCATCATCGTGAGCGACGACCAGGGGCCGAACGATCAGGCCGATCATCCGCCTTCCACCGATGTTGCGCCCGACCTGCAACCCACCGTTCCGGGCGTGACGGGCGAGTCCGCCGGGCCCACAGGCGCCCCCGCCGGCCCTGAAGGCGGGGGGGAGCCGGGCGGCTCAGAGGCCGATTCGGGGCCCGAGCCGCTGTCGGGGGTGTATCAGGCCCTGCTGTTCGGGATCACTCTGGGCATGTTCCGGGGATACGGGCCTCTCCAGCGGCTGTTCGCCCCTGAGGGGTAGGCGCCTCGGCGTAGGCGACGGCCCGGCCGAGGCGGGCCCGCGGGTCGCGAATCGCCCGGTCGAAGCGGACCTGCCATCATCGGCGCCCATGTCGGAGCAAGCAGCCGAGGACGGAGTCGGGGCCGCAGCGCGAATGGCCAAGGCGGTCTTCGTGGGCGCGGTGATCGGGATCCCCGCGTCCATCGCCGTCATCATGGTCGCCGTGATGATGATCGCCGACCTCGACCTCGCGGACGCCTTCGCCACGGCCGTCCTTCCCGGTGTCTTGTTCGGCGCGTTCGCGGGCGGTTTCGCCGGCGTCGCCGTCGTCATGGACTGACGAGCCCCCCGCCCTGAGGCCCGGGAGCCATTCTCAATGCACAGACTACGGTATAGGCGAATCCAGAGCATCAGGAGACCAGTTGGAGGGCGTTGCATGTGCGGCACACGACTAGCCGAGACAGGCCGATGATTCGGTTGGCCATCTCCGGGGCCGGAGGGAAGCTGGCCGACGCGGTCGCCTCGGCCGCCGTCGCCGCCGCGGACATCACACCCACGGCCATGTTCAACCCGCTGCTCGCCGGCGAGACCGTCGCCGGGTGCGTCGTCGTCGCCGACCCCTCGCGCGTCGACGCCGACGTGCTGGTGGAGGCCGCCCCGACGCCGGTCGTCATGGAGAACCTCCGGGCCTGGGCCGACATGGGCCTCCCCACCGTCGTCGGCACGTCCGGTTTCACCCCCGATCGCCTCGCCGAGCTTGAGAGCTTCTGGGGCGACGAGACCTCCTGTCTGGTGGTCCCCAACTTCTCCATCGGCGCCGTGTTGATGATGCGTTTCGCAGCCGAGGCCGCTCCCCGCTTCGAGGCCGTCGAGATAGTCGAGCGTCACCACGCCGACAAAGCAGACGCCCCCTCGGGCACGGCCCTGGCGTCGGCGATGGGGGTGGCGTCGGCCGGCGGGGCGTCGTCGGAAGCCTCCGAGGAGCTGGTGGCCGGCGCGAGGGGGGCCGCCGTCGAAGGGGTGCGGGTTCACGCCCTCCGTCTGCCCGGTCTCATCTCCCAACAGGAGGTGGCCCTGTCCAACGCCGGCGAGGTCCTGTCGATCGAGCACCTGTCGACGTCGTACCAATCGTTCGCCTCGGGCGCCCTTCACGCCGTGAGACATGTCCGCGACCTGCCCGGCGGGGTCCACTTGGGCCTCGACGCGGTCTTGTAGGGCGGGCCCGGCCGTTGCAGCCCGCTCAGAGCATCAGCACCGTCAAGAGCCCCGCCAAGAGGCAGTAGGCCGCGAACGGCGCCAGACCCGATCGCCTCAGGGCGGCCAGCAACCAGGCGATGGCGAAATACCCGGAGATCGCCGCCACGACGAAGCCGACCACCAAGTCGAGCCCGAGCCTGCCGGCGCCGATCAGCTCCGGCGCCTGGGTCGCTCCGGCGCCCGCGATCGCCGGGATCCCGAGAAGGAACGAGAACCTGGCGGCCTCGACCGGCGCCAAACGTCGGCTGTGGCCGGCGCTGATGGTGAGACCGGACCTCGAGATCCCCGGGATCAGGGCGAACGCCTGAGCGACCCCCACCGCGATCGCGTCGACGACCCGCCCGTCCTTCAACTCCCGATCGCCCGTCGCCAGGCGCCCGCCCATGATGAGGATCACCCCGGTGGCGACGAGGGCCCAGCCGACGTTGCTCGCCGTTTCCCCGAACAGCTCAAGGCTGTCCTCGATCGCCAAGCCGATGACCGCCGGGATCGTCCCGACGCCCACCAGCAGGGCGATGCGGCGGCCTTCCGCGTCGGTGCGGAGTCGCAGGACCTTGACGACGTCGGCCCGGAAGTAGGCGAGGACGGCGAGCAGCGTCCCGAGGTGGAGGACCGCCGAGACGGCGAGGTCGGGCGGGGCGACGCTCACCCCGAGCTTGGTGAGGAAAGCCGGGACCACAACGAGATGACCCGACGACGAGATGGGCAGGAACTCGGTCAGGCCCTGGACAAGGCCCCAGACGACGGCGGCGAGCACAGCGGCACGGTAGCGACGCTCACCCCGTCGACACGAGGACCGCCAGCCTGCCTTCGGCGGCGGCCGCCGCAGCCTCGTCCGCCGACTCGGGGGGGACGGCCACCCCGCCACTGCCCGACTCCAAAAGGTCGTCGCTCGGCCGGGAGGCGACGATGCCCTCAGCGACGGCCCCCGAGCCCAACATGACGAGCCGCACCTCGTCGCCGACCATGGCCCACGAGGGGATGTCCGCCGAGACGACCCACCATCCGGCGGGAACCTGCGACCCCGGCGCGCCGGTGTCCTCATCCAGCACGGGCGAGCCCTCCTCAACCGAGCGAACCGCCGTCGCCCCGAGGCTCACCGCGTCGAGCAGCCCCGCCGGGACGCGACGCATCTCGGTGTTCGCCTCGTTGACCTCATCGCCCGCCGCGATGGGGACGGCGGCGAACGGGTGGTCGACGAGCGGGTCGGGCCGGAGCTCGACCCACGACGCCGCCGCCAGCAGCGCCAGCGCGGCGGCCCAGCGGCCCCATGGCGGGGTTTGCAGCCACAGCATGTTGCCCAAGCTACGGGGGGCGGCCCCCCGACGGAAGGGTGTCGTCGGTCAGTCCTTCGAGCCGGAGGAGGCGGCCTTGGCCTTCGGCTCGCTCTTCTTCGGCGGCGGCGAGCTCGCCTTCCCCGACCCGCTCGAGCCCTTCTTGTCGGTGGCGTAGAAGCCCGAGCCTTTGAAGACGATGCCGCGGGCGTGGAAGACCTTCTGGAGGGCGCCGCCGCAGCCCTTGTGCCTCTTCAGCGGCTTGTCCGAGAACGACTGGAGGACTTCAAGGCTCTCTCCGCATTTCTTGCAGACGTATTCGTAGGTGGGCATGACAGATGGTCCGCTCGGAGTCGGGGGCCGCCAAACCCTACAACTGAGCGCCGACCTCTTCCATTCCCCAACCCCTTCCACTCTCCAGCTCCGCCGTCCCGCCGGGGAGGCGCCATAAGATCGACCCGTGCTCATCGCACTCGCCCTCTTGGCCGCCTACCTGATCGGGAGCGTCAACTTCGCGGTCTTCATCGCCAAGCTGCACGGCGTGGACATCCGCGAGGAGGGGAGCGGCAACCCGGGGATGTCCAACGTCTTGAGGACGGTTGGGAAGGGCCCCGCCGCGGCGGTCCTGGTCGGCGACACGCTGAAAGGCGTGCTCGGCGCCTACCTGGGGCATGTGGCGGCCGCGTCCGGGGCGACAGCACCCGTCGTCGAGTTGTCCCACTGGGCCTTCGCCGCCGGGCTGGCCGCCGTCGTCGGCCACTGCTTCCCCGTCTTCCACCGCTTCCGGGGCGGGAGGGGCGTGGCCACCGGGTTGGGGGTGTTGCTGTTCACCGTGCCGCTGACGGCCCTCATAGTCGTGGCCGTCTGGGCCTTGACGGCCAAGCTGACCAAGACGGCCTCGATCTCATCGCTCCTCGCAGTGTCGGCCACCGTGCCGCTCGCCGTCTGGCTCGAAGACGTGTCCGGGGCGGCTCTGGTGTGGTTGGCGGCCGCGATCGCCCTGGTCGTCGGGCGCCACAAGGACAACATCGTCCGAATGGTCAGGGGGCAGGAGTCGAAGGTGCCGACGTGAGCGTCGACGTGGCCGTTGTCCCGGCGGCGGGCCGCGGCACCCGGATGCGGCCGGCAAGCCGGGTGGTCCCCAAAGCCCTGCTCACCGTTGTCGACCGGCCCGCCGTCCAATACGCCGTCGAGGAGGCTGCCCGTGCAGGGGCCGCAGAGGCGATCCTCGTGGTCGACGCCGACGCGGGCGACCTGGTGGCTCGGCACTTCAGCGCCGAGGGGCCTCTGCCGGGCCTCGAAGGCGTCCGGATCCGACCCGTAGTCCAAGAGGCGCCGCTCGGCCTCGGGCATGCGGTCAGGCAAGCCGCCGACTTGGTCGGGGATCGCCCCTTCTTCTGTCTCCTCGCGGACAACATCGTCCGCCCCGGCTACGACGTGCTCCCCCACCTGGCCGCCGGGAGCGACGACGGGAGCGTGTCGGTCGTCTGCTTGAGGGAGTTGACCGACGAGTACCTCTCCAAGTACGGGGTGGTGATCCCCGAGTCCGAGGTCGTCGGCGGCTACCTCGAGATAGGGGGCGCCGTCGAGAAGCCCGGACCCGAGAACGCCCCCTCCCGACACGGCCTGGTCGGCCGTTACCTCTTCACACCCGAAGTCTTCGACGCACTCGACCGGACTCCGGTCGGGCTCGACGAGGAGTATCAGTTGACCGACGCCATACACGAGCTGGGGTTGCGCCGTCGCCTTCGCGGGCTCGTGGCCGAGGGGGAGATGTTCGACGTCGGCACTCCCGAGAGCATGCTCCGCGCGTCCGTGGAGTTGGGCCGTCACCGCTACGGCGAAGGCGTGCTCGGATGAGGCCGCTCGAAGGGGTCCAGGCCGAGATCCTGGCCGCCGTGAGGAGGCTTGAGTCGGAGACCGTCCCGCTCGCCGATGCGGTCGGGCGGGTCTTGGCGGCGCCGGTCGTCGCCTCCCACGACGTGCCTCAGTGGGCGAACTCGGCGATGGACGGGTTCGCGGTCAGGTCCGCCGATGTCGCCGAGCCGGGAGCGGTGCTTGAGATCCTCGCCGACGTCCCGGCGGGCCAGGTCGCCGATACGGCGGTCGGGCCGGGACAGGCGATCCGCATCATGACCGGCGCCCCGATGCCGGAGGGGGCGGACGCCGTCATCCGCGTCGAGGACGCGTCGGCCGAAAGCGACAAGGCGACGATTCGCGTCTCCGCCGGCGAAGGGCTGTACGTCCGGCCGGCCGGTGAGGACGCGCGGGCGGGGGTTGAGGTGTTCGGCGCCGGGACCCGCCTGACCCCGATGCATGTGGGGGCGCTCGCCGCCGTCGGCTGCGTCGAGCCGGAGGTCAGCCGGCGCCCGCGGGCCGTGGTGTTGTCGACAGGCGACGAGCTGGCGCCGCCGGAGACCGAGGAGCTGGCGCCAGGAATGATCCGCGACGCCAACCGGCCGATGTTGGCGGCGTTGTTGGAGGAGGCGGGCGCCGTCGCGGACGACTACGGCTGCGTCCCCGACGACGCCGACGCATTCCGGGCGGCGATCGGCCGGGCGGCGACCGGCGCCGACGCGATCGTGTCCTCCGGCGGCGTGTCTATGGGCGATTTCGACGTGACGAAGGCGGTCCTGGGAGACGAGGTCGGCGTCGAGTTCATGCAGGTGGCTCAGGCGCCGGGTAAGCCGTTCGGGTTCGGCAAGATCGGCGGGGCCCTCTTCTTCGGCCTCCCCGGCAACCCCGTGTCGGCTCTGATCGCGTTTGAGACTCTCGTCCGCCCCGCCTTGCTCGCGATGCAGGGCGCCGCCGCGTTGCTGCGCCCCCGGGTCGCCGGCGTCGCCGGGCGGAAGTTGACCGGCGACCCCGCCAAGACCGTCTACTTGAGGGTCGGGGTCGAGGAGCGCGACGGGGTCTGGGCCGCCGCCCCGACCGGCAGCCAGGCCTCCAACGTCCTTACCGGCGCCGCCGCGGCGGACGCTTTCGCAATCCTGCCTCGCGGCGTGAGCGCTGTCGAGGAGGGCGAGGCCGTGACGCTGGAGCTGCTCAGAAGCGCCGAGACCAGGGCGGACCCCTATGACGGGTGATCGCGTGACGGGTGATCGCGGCTTCGCTCATCTCAACGAGGCGGGGGAGGCGCACATGGTCGACGTCGGCGACAAGGAGGAGACCGACCGGGTCGCCGTGGCCGAGGGTTTTGTGTCCATGTCCCCTGAGCTGGCCTCCCGATTCGCCGCGGGAGGCCTCCCCAAGGGGGACGCCGCCGCGGCGGCCAGGTTGGCGGGCATAGCGGGAGCGAAGAAGACGGCCGACCTCATCCCGCTGTGTCACCCGATCCCGCTCACCGGGGTGGAGGTGAGCCTCGAGTCGGATGGGCGCGGCGTCCGGGTCACGGCGACGGTGGCGACGACCGCCCGGACCGGTGTTGAGATGGAGGCCATGACCGCCGCGGCAACCGCCGCGCTCACCATCTACGACATGGTTAAGGGCGTTGAGCGAGGCGTGAGCATCGAGTCGATCCGCCTTCTCAGGAAGGCCGGCGGGAGAGCCGGCGAATGGGTCAGGCCGGAGGTCGTTGATTGACGGCGCCCCTCCCTGCTACGGTGCCCGCGACAGAGGTCTGAAGGTATGGTTGTCAGCGTCATAGTCGCCCTACTCGTGGTGGCGGCGGTGTGGGCCGTCTTCTTGCTCCCCGTTGTCTTCTCCGACCGACGCGGGGCGACCTTGAGCTCCACTGAGGAGTTCGACCGCTGGACTCACTCCATGGCCAACGTGCAGAAGCACACGGCCGCCGACCTCGCCGCCGGCAGCCGCGACGTGATTCGAGCCCGTCGCCGCCGGACGCTGGTCGCGTTGATCGGTCTCACCGCCGCAGGCTTCGTGTTGGCATGGCGGCTCTCCTCGCTGGAGTGGCTGCTCGTCGCCTTGTTCTTCGTCTCGCTGATCGGCCTCTACGTCGCCGCGCTCAGTCAGATGAAGCGGCAGCGCGACCAACGCCTCAAGACCGCGCATGTGAGCGAGCGGCCGACTGAGTGGGAAGAGCCCCAGGTCCGCGTGATCGCCAATTGAGCGTCGAGCTCGCCGACGAGATCCGACCCGTCCGCGACGCCCGCTTCGCGGCGCGTGAGAAGGTGATCGTCGCCGCTAGGAGGATCATTCAGGCATCCGCGCCCTGCGCCGCACGACCGATGTCGCCCGCTCCATCACAGAGAGATCGCGTTCGGACCTCACGGCGACGGCGGTCCAGGAGCGACTGCGCGAGGATCTGCGCGACTCGCTGACCCGTCGAGTCGGGCCCCCGGCGGCGGTAGAGTCCTGATCTCCCTTCAGGGGCTGTAGCTCAGCCTGGCAGAGCACCTCGTTCGCAACGAGGGGGTCACGGGTTCAAATCCCGTCAGCTCCACAACCGGCCGAAGATCGCACCCTGCGAGCGCGCGGCTGCGGCCTGCGATCATGGTGTGGTGCCCGACCCGTCGCCTTCATCTCTTGACCCTGTTCGCTCCGCAGTGATCCGCGCGGAGTCCGTTCGACGGCTTGGCCTCGACATCTACGAGCCGGCCGACAGGAAGGGCTATAGCCTCTTCTTCCCCGACGAGGAGCTGGAGGCCTATCTCAATCATGCACTCGTCGGTCGGGCCCTGACCGGCGCGATTCGAGCGCGATCCAAATTGGCGAAGCAGCTCGTCGCGGAAGCCCTCGGATACGGGAGGCCGGCTTCGTTCAAACGCACCCGGCCCCGATTCCCCGGTCAAGACCTCGACGTTCACGTCCAACAAGCCGACAACCTGCAGATCTGGAACCAGGACGTGTCCCCGGAGCGGAGGTACGTGCTCATCCGGCCGGATGCCGACGGCGTCGTCCGGCGGGTCCGCGTTGCACGCGGTCAGCAGCTCGCCGGATGGGACCGCACGGGGACCCTCACCTCGAAGTACCAGGCAAGGCGGATGGCTGGTCGATCCGGCTCCATCTTGGTCAGCCGGCACGACACGGATGTCTTCGCAAATGTGCTCTCGCCCGCCAACCTGGCGGTCGGTGATCTGCAGGGCTCGCGCTCATCGAGTCCACCTGCCCAGGGCGCCGTCATGCCGATCTCCCAGTTGTTCGACGAGCTCACTCCCCTTGTCGGTAGTCGACTACAGGCGGTCAAACCGGCGCAAAGCCGGACCCGAGGCGAGCTGCTGCAGGCGTTCATCAGCGACCTTCTGGGTATCGGCAAGTACGAGAGCTCAGGTCGGTGGCCTGACATTGTCAGCCAGGCTCTCGAAGTCAAGCTGCAAACATCGCCGACAGTCGACCTTGGCTTGGTCCTCCCGAGCGACACGGCCCCGGCGAGAACCCTCGGGCCCGGCATGAGGCATTGCGATGCGCGGTACCTCGTCGTCTACGGCGAGCTGCTTCCCTCAGGCGAAGTGGGCCTGACCGAGATTGTCGTGGCGACCGGCGCCGACTTCTTCAATGAGTTCGTCCAGTTCGGCGGCTTAGTCAAAAACCGGAAGAGGCAGATACGTCTTCCAGTCGGGTTTCTTCAGGCCGATCTCGCTCCAGATCAGGGCGTCGAGCTCCTCCAACTCGCCGGCGACACGGAGTCTGCGAATCGTCGCTGCCAGATCAGGCGTCGGCGTCGGTATGGGAAGACGCTCGACGTACTGCGTCATGAAGCGGCGACGACCTGCGTAGATGAGGTTCCCGCATGCAGCGTCGTAGAACCAGGTGCAGAACGACGAGTTACCGACAGCGACGACAACTTCGGCGACATCTGGGTCGTCGGCCACCATCCAGTAGCAGTCCCCGTTCACGACGGCGCCCGACTCATCCACGGCGAAGCGCGGCGTCTCTGCGATGTCGGGAAAGACCACCTTTCGCCTTGACCAGAGAGCCGGGCTCTGAGGGACCCAGATCTCATACCACTTGCGGCCGGAGTCGATCACATACGATCGGGACGCAAGACGGTCCCGATGTTGGCTCAAGTACGCCGCCGCCCTCGGGTAGTCCTCCAACGCCACCGCGGTCGCACGTCCTGCTTGGTCCTCGTAGGGATACAGGATCCTCCGTTCGCCGGGGCGGCACCGCCACGGCGTCACGTCTCTGTGCGTCATCAGCGGGCGGATCAACTCCTCCTCCGGTCTGAAGTCCCCCAGCTCGCCCCAATCGGCTCGGATGAAGACCTCATCCGCCGTCGTCTTGACGCCGACGCGCACCTTGCCGATCTGCTCCAGCGTCAGGTGGCCTGCGCTCCTGATGTGCGCCAGCGCCCGGCGCGTCTCTTCGTCAATCGGGTTCCAGGGGAGACTCGGGTCGTCACCGTCGTCGAGAACGCCTTCACGGATGTGGAAGGTTCTTCCGCCATCAGTCACAAGGCCGGGCTCGTGCGCGGCGAGGGCATCCAAGACTGAGGCGACCGGCGCCGCCTCGGCGCCGGTCGCCTCGTAGACGGACCGAAACGTCGGACAGCCGTCTCCGCTCCCCTCGCTGCGACGGCCGGCGACAACCGCCGGGAGAACGGCGGCCTCGAAGAGCCTCGTGTCGCCCAAGTCGACGATCTCGGTCAACTCAAGCTCGCGACGCAGGAGCCGCCGCATCGACTTCCCGGCCCTGTTGGTCAGGAACTTGTTGGAGCAAAGGAGCCCCAATGCCCCGAGCGGCCTGAGGGCATGGACCATCGCCGCCGCGAACGCTTGATAGAGGTCGACTCGACCGGAGAGACCGAAACGGCGCCTCAACGCCTGAGCGGTTGCCGCTCCGAGAGTCTGGGTCCGAACGTATGGAGGGTTCGAGATCACCAAATCGAACTCACTCCGTTGCTCGGCGCCCCCATCGAGCAGATCCGCTTCTCGGCCCGACCCCGACGAAAGCATGAGGAAGTCGGTGCATCCGAGCTCGACGGTTGAGTCGCCTCCCAGTCGCTCAGCGGCGATCCCGACGGCCTCCGCGTCGGTGTCGTATCCCACAAGCGCCGCGACTGCAATGCCCCGGTCCCGGGCGGCCTCGCGCGCGGCCAGCAGAAGCTCGCCGTCGCCGCAGGCCGGGTCGAGGATCCGCGCCGCGGGCACCGGGCCAAGAGCCGAGAAGGCCGCGGCCGCAAGGAAGGCGGCGAGCTCAGGCGGTGTGTACACGACGCCGGCCGACTTCCTCGGATCGGCGCGATGTCTCTCGGTCCGGCTCAATGAAACCATCTCGACTCCATCTCTAGCCTGACTGTGTGACGGAATCGGGGCGAGATCGAGGCGACCCCTCGCATCTCAGGTCGGCGAGTCGGGAGCCGCGCCCAATGGGCCGGCGCTGTCGCCGGGCCGCCCGGGTCGAGCTCGTGCAAGGTTCGGGGCATGGCGAGTCGGCTCTACGCCTGACCGTAGACCGAAAGCTCCGCGCCGTTCATCACGGCGGACTCATCGCTCAGCACGAACTCGGCGACCGCGGCGATCTCGTCCGGCGTCGGCCAGTCGACGTAGTCGGCGAACGGCATCGACTTTCGGGTGGCCGGGGTGTCGATGACCGACGGCATCAGCACGTTGGCGGTGACCCCCGTCCCCTCCAGCTCGGCGGCGACGCTCTTGGCGAGGGCAGCCACGCCGGCCTTCGCGATGTTGAAGGCCGCCTGCCCGGGAGGGTGCTCAACGGCGCCGCGGCTTCCCACGAGGAGGAGCCTGCCCCACCCGGCCTCCCTCAGATAAGGGACGGCCGCCCGGACCGCGTAGAAGGCGGAGCGGAGGTTGAGGTCGAGCATGCGCTCCAGCCTCACGTCGTCGGTTTCCTCGACGTCGCGTCCTCCCGCCCAACCGCCGACCAGGCAGCAGACCGCGTGGATGGGGCCAAGGCTCTCGGCGACATCCTCGAAGAGGGCGCCGACCGCCTCGGCGTTGGCGGCGTCGACCCGCATGAGCGTGACCTGGTCCTCGTTGAAGCTGAGCTCCTTCTCAAAGGAACGGGCCTCTTCGGGCAGCAGGTAGGTGACGACGAGTTTGTGTCCCCCGTCGATCAGCCGTCGCGCCAACGCACGGCCGAGCCCGCCGGTCCCGCCTGTGATCACAACCGTCTTCGCCATGCGCGCCCTCTCAGGAGACACCTGGTCAATATACGCTCGCCGGCCGCCAGACGAGCCAGAGGTCGGAAACGTTTGTCCCGGTGGGCCCGGTCCTGATCAGGTCTCCCGTCGCCTCGAGGTATGCGGCCGAGTCCGAGTCGAGCAGCGCCGGAGTCGGGTCGCCGCCGCGCTCGACGGTCGTCCCGTCCACGACCGCCCCGGCGCCGTCGGACCTCCCGTCGACCCCGTCGGTGGCGAAAGCGGCGAACACAGCGTCGGTCCCGGCGATCCGCCGCGCCGCCAAGAGCGCGGCGTGTGAGTTGCGCCCCCCCACCCCGGCGCCCGTCACAACGACGTTCGGCTCCCCGGCGCCCACAATCAACGGCGCCCCCGTCTCAGCGAGGAAGGCGTCCAAGGCGTTCTCGACGTCGCCGACGACCCACCCGTCCGCCACCCGGCCGGCAACGCCGTCCGCGGCGGCGGCATCAACCGCAGCCTGGGCGGCGACTCGCCCGTCGGCGAGCACGGTCACCCCGACCTCGCGCCCGGGGGCCGGGCGAGAGCCGGCGACGGCCGCCCAAGTGTCGGCGTCGAGCGGTATGTCGTAGCGGGCCATGACTTCCCTCGCCTCCTCCGGGGCGGGCGGGGCGTAGATGGTCGGCCCCGACGCCACCACCCCAGGCCCGGCGGCGCCGACATCGGAGACGATGTAGGTCTCCACGTCGCCGGCGGCGGCCCGGGCCACACCGCCGGCTTTGACGGCCGACAGGTGGCGACGCACGAGGTTGGTCTCGTCAATGGAGGCCCCGCCGTCGAGAAGCAGCGAGTTGACCTCTCGGAGGTAGGTGGGATCGACTCCGGGGAGCGGTTGCTCGCACAACGCGGACCCGCCGCCGGAGATGAGCGCGACGAGCCCGCCGGTCGCTGAGGCGGCGGTCTCAAGCACCCTGCGCCCGGCTTCGAAACTCCGATCGCCGGGTAGCGGGTGGTCGCCGATGAGGAGCTCGACACCGTCCGGCGCCTCACCCGGCGCGGCGGCGACGCAGACGCCGTGCAGGCCCTCAACCACGCTCGCCGCCCCTCGGCACATCGCGGCTGCAGCCTTGCCGACGGCTACGACCGTCTTCGGCCCGTCGGGTCTCACCGCCGCCGCAGCCCGCTCCTCGGGATCAACGGCGGCGACCGACGCCGCCAACCATCGCCTCACCATGCTCCGAAGGCTCATGCCGCCAACCACCGCCCGCGGGGATGTGACCGGGCCGAGAGAAGGTCGCGAGGCGAATCGACGTCGTGGAGAAGGCCGACCCTGGCCACGATCACAGGATCGCGGAGCCGCGCCAGGTGGCGATGGAAGCTGCCCGGCCCGTAGGAGAAACTGATCGGGCGCCCCGCCGAGATCGCCGACGTGCCTCCGTCGGCCGAAGGGGCGATCAGATCCCCGCTCCGGGCGGTCAACACAGCCAGGTCGGCCTTCGCGAGCAGGGGAAGGTCGGCGTGAAGCACGAGCCACCCGCTGCCGCTCCCTCTGGCCCATTCGACCCCGGCCGCCGCTGCGGCGTCGAGCCCTTGCCCCGGGTCGGGGACCGACGGGATGCCCATTCCGGTCGCCCAGACCGCAACCTCGGGATCGGCCGTGGCCACTAGGGGAAGCAGGCCGGCGGACTCGACGGTCTCGGCGACGTGACCCGCCAGCGACCTGCAAAGAGCGGCTCGCTCCCGATCGTCGAGCATGCCGGCGAGGCGCCGGCTCCCCTCGGCGAAAGCTCTGACCGGAATGACCGCGACGGTGGGCATGGGCGAGACTGTAGGCGGGAGAGCCGGGTCGGGCGGTCGGCCGCCTGGGGCGGTCAACGGCGACGGGCGGCGCGCCCGGAGGATTCAGCGAGCGGTGTGCGTGGACGGCTCAGCGAGCGACGCGCCCGGGGGGCTCAGGGAGTCACCTGCACCGGGCACGGCGACAAGTGGCACAACCGGTCGGCGACCGAGCCCAGGATCACCCGCTCCGCCAGGCCCGCCCCTCTTCGCCCTACCACCAGAAGATCAGCCTTCTCAGCTTCGCAGACGGCCAAGAGCCTGCTCACCGGGTCGCCCAGCTCCTCGATGGTCTCGTAGTCGACGCCGTCGAGGTCGAGGCTCGCCTCCATCTCGGCGAGGATCCTCTGCTGCCCCTCGATGAGCGCGGCCGACAACGCCTCAGGCGAGGGCGGCGCCCCTCCGATCCCCCACCATCCCTCCGGCGTCCGCACGACGGTGACGATCAGGAGCTTCGCCCGCCAATGCCTGGCTATCCCGACCGCGTGCTCCGCGGCGCGGACGCTCTCCGGCGAGCCATCCACGCCGACCACGATTGTGGAAACCTGCCACTCCATATGCACCTCCTCCCCCAAATCTACAACACGGCGCGGGCGACCCGGCCCGCGGCCAAGCCGTAGGCCCCGGCCACCAGGTCGTCGGCGGTGATGCCGAGGGCGCCCGGCAACGACCGCTCGGCGGCGGCCACACCCGGGAAACGGGTCTTGTAGATGTCGGCCGCCCTGAAGACGACGAAGGCGACGACCGCCTCGGGCCGGAAGGAAAGGCCGATCGCGGCGACGAACGAGCCTGCGGCCTCGTCGATGACGATCCAACGGGCGTCCCCTTCCGACTCGGCGAAGCGCCCGACGCTCCAGACGCTGAGCCCGACTATGACGACGGCGGCGACGACCTGGGCCCGCGCGCCGCCCCACTCCCCCGTCAGGAGGGCGACGGGGAAGGCGAAGATCGCCCCGACGGTCCCGGCGCCGATGTCGTCGCCTCGGAGCCGCCGGACGATCAGCCCGGTCCCGAACCATGAAGCCAACATGCGGCGCATCGGCGACCACCCTAGAGAGCACCGACGGTTGTGTAGCCTTGAGGCATGGAACCCGCATCACACATCTGGAGCGACGGCGAGCTCGTCGGCTGGGACGACGGCGCCGTCCACTTCCTCTCCCATGCCCTCCAATACGGCTCGGCGGTCTTCGAGGGCATCCGGGCCTACGAAACGCCGGAGGGCACCGCGGTGTTCAGGCTTCACGAGCACATGGTCCGGCTGGAGGACTCGGCCAAGGCCTACGCCATCCCCATGAGGTGGTCGGCCGACCAGCTCGACGAGGCGAGTCTCGAGCTGTTGCGGGCGACCGGGCTGAAGTCGGCCTACATCCGCCCCCAGGTGTTCTACGGGCTGGGCGCCATCGGCCTTGATCCCGGCCCGGCCCCGGTCCACACGATGATCGGGGCGATCTCTCTCGGCGCGTACTTGGGCGACGACGGCATCAGCAACGGGGTCAGGACCATGATCTCCACATGGAGGCGGATCTCGGACGAGACCCTGATACCAACCGCCAAAGGCTCCGGCGGGTACCTCAACTCGGTCCTCGCCAAGCAGGAGGCGCTGGCGGCGGGTTTCGACGAGGCGATCATGCTCAACGAGCGGGGCGGCGTCTCGGAGGGCACCGGGATGAACCTGTTCGTCGTCGCCGACGGCGAGGTGCGCACCCCGCCCGTCTCGGCGGGGATCCTCGAGGGCATCACACGCAACTCGGTCATCGAGCTGCTCCGCAGCGAAGGCGACACGGTGTGCGAGGTCGACATCACCCGCGGCGGCCTTTACGCCGCCGACGAGGTCTTCCTGACCGGGACCGCCGCCGAGGTCACGCCGGTGCGGGAGATCGACCGGCGCCCGGTGGGCGACGGCAAACCCGGGCCTGTGACTAGGAAGGCGCAAGAGCTTTTTGCCGCGGCGGCGGCCGGCAAGCTCGACGACTTCCGTCACTGGCTCCACTTCGCCTGACGGCCCCGGCGCCCCGGCCGAGCCGCGAGGCGCCTTGTCGAGGTACCGTCCCCGTCCATGAAGATCGTTCGCATCAAGGCCGACGACGACATCGCCTACGGCGTCGCCGACGCCGAGGGAGTCTTGGTCTACCGCGGCTCGCCTTTCGTGGCGTGGGAGCCCACCGAGACCGTCGTGCCGTGGCCCGCCGTCAACCTGCTCTCGCCGGTCATCCCGACCAAGGTCATCTGCGTCGGCAAGAACTACGAGGACCACATCGCCGAGTTCGACGGCGAGATCCCCGAGGCGCCGCTGATCTTCATGAAGCCGGCGACATCGGTCATCGGCCACAACCAGCCGGTGATGCACCCTCCGATCAGCCGGGAGGTCCACCACGAGGCCGAGCTGGCCGCGGTGATCAGCCGACCTTCCCGCAACATCAAGGCGGAGGACGCCTCTCGCCACATCCTCGGCTACACCGCGGCCAACGACGTGACCGCCCGCGACCTCCAGCGGAAGGACGGCCAGTGGGCGCGGGCCAAGGGCTTCGACACGTTCTGCCCGTTGGGCCCGGCGATCGAGACCGAGCTCGACCCGTTGGAGCGCCTCGCTGTGATCTGCCGGGTCAACGGCGAGGTCCGCCAGGCCGGGTTCACGTCCGACATGATCTTCGGCGTGGCCGAGATCCTTGAGCACGTCACCGCCTTCACCACCCTGCTCCCCGGGGACGTGGTGCTGACCGGGACCCCTTCCGGCGTCGGCCAGGTGGAGCCCGGCGACGTCATGGAAGTGGAGATCGACGGCATCGGGACCCTGGTCAACCGGGTGGCCGGCCCTTGAGCGTCCGGGTGCGGATGGCGCCGTCGCCGACGGGCGCCCTCCACGTCGGCGCGGCGCGGACCGCCCTCTTCAACTGGCTCTACGCCCGCCGTTACGGGGGCGCCTTCATCGTGCGGATAGACGACACCGACCGGGAGAGGTCGACCCGAGAGTTCGAAGACGAGATCCTGAGGTCGATGCGCTGGCTCGGCCTGGATTGGGACGAAGGCCCCGGGGCGGGCGGCCCCCGCGGCTCGTGTCGGCAGTCGGACCGCCTCGACCGGTACCGGGAGGCGGCTCGTCGACTCGTCGAGTCGGGCGTCGCCTACTTCGACGACCGTCCCTCCGACGAGCTGGAGGAGTTGCGCCGCAGGGCGCAGCGGGAGGGCAGGCACCCCGGCCACTACATCCGCAGGCCGGAGAAGGCTTTCGGCTCGGGGGCGATTCGCCTGTCGATCCCCCAGGGCGAGCCGGTGACCTTCGACGACCTGGTGCGCGGGGAGGTGCGCTTCGAGGCCCGGGACATCGACGACTTCGTCATCCTGCGCAGCGACGGGACGCCCACATACCACCTGGCCTCGACGGTCGATGACGTCGACTACGAGATCACCCACGTCGCCAGGGGCGAGGACCTGCTGCCGTCGACGCCCAAGCACATCCTGCTCACCAGGGCGATGGCTAGTCCCGAGCCCGCCTACGCCCACCTGCCGCTTCTCATCGGCGTGGACGGCAAACCCCTGTCGAAGCGTCACGGGTCGACGTCGCTGTCGGCGTATCGTGATGACGGGTTCCTCGCAGCCGCCGTGCTCAACTACCTGGCGATACTCGGATGGTCGCCGGACGGGGAGACGACGGTG
>Ga0056123_1000049_pt1 | contig 24721 bp, 19 predicted proteins | sample WorMetHEROISLAND_3_FD_71122 | JGI IMG/M metagenome (GOLD analysis project Ga0056123, IMG submission 71122) | Marine gutless worms symbiont microbial communities from Max Planck institute for Marine Microbiology, Germany - Olavius sp. 3 HERON ISLAND ...
TCCTTGATCCGCTCCCATTGATCATTTCTTAATGTGTGCCGGTCTTGCATCGCATAGCCTCCCATGACGGTTTTTATGCGATGATATCATACTATATACTAATTGTCGACAGGCTCTAATGATTTTAATTTATCTGCTGAAATTTCTTCGGCATCCACAATATTTTCAAAAGATTCTTTTCGAATAATTTTTCGTGTAATTCCATCACTTTTATCTTTGCCGATGTGAAGCACGACAGGAATAACGCCAGCTTCAAATACTGCAATTCCTTCAAAGTAATTAATGGATCTCAGAAAATATTCTTCTTGAATAAGATCAAGTAATTTGAAAGCGTATTTAGATGTACAAATTGAATTTGAAACAATGTAAATAAGTCCACCCTTTGAATTTAAGAGATATAATCCTTTTTCAACAAAAGGTACAATTAAATCCCACTTCTCATAGAGTGTTTTATATGCTTTTGATTCTTCAAGTATTTTTCGAAAAGCAAGGTGTTCTGGGCCTGAATCAGCCCGTACATACGGTGGATTAGCAATCACTACATCAAACCCGCCATTATTGTGAAACACTTCTGAAAAATAGAGTTCCCAGAGGAAAAAGGGTTTTACCTTATTGCCGGTGGTAAAAGATTTCAGTTGTTTTTCAGCAGACTCCAGATCAAAACCGGACTCTTTATACAGTTTTTCCTTTTCCTGCTGTATCAGCGCTTCTCTTTTCTTTTTGTCTCGCACGCCGGCGCGAGTGTCTTCAATCCGCTTTAATTCGCTAAAATATTGTTTTTTCTGAGTCTTCAACCGGGCCTCAAAAATCTGAATCAGCAGATTGTCAACTTCCTTTTTCAATACCGTTTTTCGAGTTACATTGGATTCACTCAGGAAATCATCCTTTTTCTGTTGAAACTGTTCAATCAGAAAATCGGCTTCATCTTTCACGTCAAAGCTCGGCTGTTTTTTTTCGGTGTTGCTGTCAAACCGGATGTCCATAAACTCCGAGATCAAGCTGTCTCCCTGCATGATCCGGTAATCCAGATTCGGCAGCGGCCGGATATTTTCTATATCCTCCTCATCCACCACCAAGGAGAGCCAGAGCCGCAGCTTGGCGATCTCCACCGCGCCGGGGTCGATGTCCACGCCGTAGAGGGAATGTTCGATGCAGCGGCGCTTGAATTCATAGGATGAGCGTGGCACAGACATTCTTGTCTGTGTGTCTATCTGTGGCTGTGGTGGATCACAGGCAGGAATGCCTGTTTCACCTTCTATATATAACCAATACTTATCCTCTGATAAATTGGCTTTAACCGGATTTTCAGCAATGTACTGAATAAAGTGCTGATATTGATCTTCGCTACGAACAATATGGTCATAGGATTCATCCATCCAAAATTTGGTACCTGTCGTTCCTGATACCTGATTTATTTTTCTTGAACTCGCACCTTTAATTCCTTTCAGCAATTCAGGAAGTGAATTACCTGCCAAAGGCTCAAGAAGGAGATGGACGTGATTCGGCATGATGACCGCGGCATGAAGACGCAGCCTTTCCTCATTGAATCGAAAGAGGCATTCTTGAAGAATTTTTCGAATTTCCGGTTTTGCCAGTTCACATGAACCATGGCCAGAATCAAGCCATCTTTCCAATCTTTTTCCAAACTGTTCATCGTATTCTTTCCATTCTGTTTCACTCCAGGGTTTACGATGTTTGCTAACCCAGTAATCACGTTCGGCTTTCCAACCATTGAGTTTTTTTTGAGGTAGTGAGTCGGCAAGTCGGAATGTAATCCAGTAAATAGATCCTTCTTTTGTCCAATGTGGCAGGTTACGACGGGTTTTATGTAGAGAATCACAGACAGGAATGTCCGTGTTACCTTTGTTTTTCAGAAAAACGGACAACACATTCCTGGCGCGGACAATTTCGTTCATCATGCCCACCGGAAAGGCGCCGGAACCCACCGCCGGGTCGCACACGGTAATGTCAGCCAGCAAGTCGTCGATGAGTTTGGCATTCTTCCGGATACTGTCCGGCAGCAGCGCCGTATACTCGGTGGACTTCTGGATGCCGTTTTTTATTTTTTCCTGTTTGATAAGGGCTGTTGCCTCATGCTCGGTGATAAGCTCGCCGACCTCGATCAGATCTTCGATGTCCTGCCTGGAAACAACCGGTTTATCCGAATCCACCGCCAGCAACCGTTGTTTTGGTTTTTTATCGCCAAACAGCTTTAACTGAGAAACGGACTCGGTGAATACCGGCTCTTTATGTATGTCAAGTGCACTGCCAAGATATTGAATCAGGCTCTGGCGGCACATGTAATGGACGATTTCACGAGGGGTGTAATAGACGCCGAATTTCCTGTTGAACCTGTTCTCCCGGCCGGTTGTTCCGCTTTTCAACGCCCGTGTGAATTCAGCGAAGTTGTCGGGGCGGATGGCGTTGAATTTCTCATACGCCTTGCCCAGAAGCTCGGGGTCGATGGCCACTTCCCGCTCTAAGGGTTCATCCTCCTTGACGGTAAAGTTGTAGCGGTCAAAGACATCGAGAATGCCGGCGCCGGTATCGCCCGCCCTGGTTTTGGTGTCATTGGAAAAGAGATCGTCGGGCAAAAGAATATCTGCGTTGATCCAATCGTAATCGCCGATGGGATCGAACAACCCGCCGTTTAAAAAGGGGATTTTACAGTTGAACCGGCTGTAATAGTGGTCGTCGTGGCCGCGGTCTAAGCGGAGCGCTTCATAAAAAAGCGGCTCCAGAATGTCGTTGAAGAAGTTGGCGTACTCTCCATGCTCTTTGCGAAACAACTGTCGCAAAAAGTTTTTCGGGCCGGTTCCCCAGGGCATGTTGCGGCCCACGCCGAACCAGCCCTTTTTTTGCAAAAAGTAGAGAAATACGATCTGGCCCAACAGCTTTTTGGCGAAATTGACCGTATCGACGCCGTTGTTCTTGAAATCGGCTTTTACCGCCGGGCTGCCCTCAACGGCGACATCCAGCGCCTCCTTGACACGCAGAAAGAGATCCCGGTATTCAAGAAAAAATTCCTTGGTGACGCTCTCGATGTTAAAGGCGTTTTCAATCTCTTCCAGGGCGGGGTCTTGCCTGTCATTTTGCAGAATCCCCACCAGCCGGCTTTGGGCCGTGTGGCTGCTTTCGTGCTCGCCCACCAGGAAGGAGCAGCGCCTGGCGGGGGTTATATCCTCCCTAAGTTTGACTTTCCCCTTGTCGTCTTTATAGGCTGTGTCCTCAATTTTTACGAAGGAAAAACGCCAGTCCGCGCCATTGTCATCCTTGGCGTAGAAGGCGATCAGCGAGGCCTGTTTGGCAAATTTCTTAAGACGATTGACGGCAAAGGCCCTTACAGCGGCGCGCGCCCGTTCCAGCGTGGATCGCTTTTTCACCTGCACGACCAGCAGATCCAGTTCCTCCCCTTCCGGGTCTGTATATTTCCCCAAGCGCCAATATTGGCTGACATGGCGTTTGTAGGCGTCGGAAATAAAGTTGCCGGCATAATGTTTGTTGCGTGGCTGGTAATCATTCAAAAGCGTTTGCAGAAAACGTTGATACCGCTCCCGGTCAAACGGCCGGTTAAACAGATTCTCGATCAGTTTCCGCGCCTGCTCTCTATTCATGGCAATTCACTCTTTTTCCCCTTCAATAACCGGTGCATGACAGGGATACGCTTCGCACATGTTGCGAATACGTTTGAGCCCCGTGCCTACCTTCTCCACCAGGTTCATGCGGTGCATCATGCCGAAAAGCAACGGGTTTCCGCGAATGCTGCGGGTTCCCAGGGTTTCCAAAGTCAACCCGGCCACGAGGCCGCCGGGATTATTGATTTTAACCCTGTCTTGAAAAACATGCACCTGAAGATCACCCGGTTTCCGGTAATCCCGATGCCCCATGGCATTGAGCAAGGCTGCGACTCGTAGGTCGGCATCCCCATGCCGACAGGCGGGGCTGCCCTTCACCCGTGGCGATTGCATGTAATTGCGCCTCATTCATTGCCTGTCTCCGACCTGGTAGCCGGAGAGAATGATTTCCCGCCGTGCGGTGTTTTGTTTGGCGCTTTGCCGTTCGCCCGAATCAACAACGCGGATATGTTTGCGCAACAGGGCAAGCATCTGTAACGGGTCCTCGGTGTTCTCGATCTCTTTTTTAATGATTTGGGCGGTTTTTTTGGCCATCAGCCCCTGTTCCAGCATCTTCTTGACCCGATCGGCAAAGGCTTCGTCGTCATGGGTAAAGGCGGGGCATTTGCGGAAATTTTTGTCTCTCACACGTCGGAGAATCCAACCGGCATTGGAGCGGCCGCCGCCTGAACCGCCAGCCTCTTCTTGCCAGGTGTCTTGTTCAAAACGCCGCTTGTTGGTTTCCAGCCATTGGAAATAGTGGTCCGGGATGGGTGCGCGCGGGGTCTCCGGTTCGCATTTCAACATGTTGGCGGCATCAAAAAAGGTGATCTCGGAACTGTCGCCGCCCCGGTTGAGGTAGAATTTTTTCAGGGCGCCGATGCGAAAGAAGGTGACCAGTTGGTCCCGGGTCAGCGCATCCACAACCGCGCCGGAACGGGCCTTTGGGGGCAGCCGCTTTATCCTTTCAAACAGCTCCGGCTGCTGGTCCCGCAAAGAGCGCATCATTTCCAGGTATTCCAGTTCGCTGTCGCCCTCCTCCTCTCCGCCTTCGCCGGTATAGCTCTTTTTATGGTTCAACGTGTCGAACAACTCCTGGCTGCCGATCTCCTCGCCGCCGGTCAGATATTTGGCATCCTCACCAAGGATGCTATGAAACATCCGGATTTTGTTGGTGATGTTGGCTTCCAGCCCCAAGTGCGCGTCCGCCTGGGAAGTCGGGAAAAAATTGTAAATAAAAATATTGGCGTGTTCGGTTCCCAGGCGATTGATACGGCCCGCCCGCTGCAGCACGCGGGTGGGATTCCAGGGCAAATCGTAGTTGATCAGTACATTGGCGCGGTGCAAGTTGATACCTTCGGCCAGCACGTCCGTGGAAAGCAATATACGAAAAGCGCCCTTCTTCCCGGGCCGGGTGAGATCAAACGCCGCCCGGATCATCTCCCGCGCTCGCTCCGCGCTGTGTGTCACCGTCGGCTCTCCGGCCTGCCCGCCGCGGCTGCTGAAAAAGATGACCTCGCCGGGGAACACGGTGTTTAGCTGATCAAACAGGTATTCTCCGGTTTCCAGTGATTCGGAGAAAATAACCAGCCGGCGATCCTTCAGTACCGGGTCTGATGTTACATTCCGAATCAGCGCATCGATTTTGGGGTCATTCGCAACATTTTGCCATAGCGCTTCCACCTCCTTGAGCAGATGCAAGTCGTGGGTAAGGTCTTCAATAAACTCTTTGCGGAAATCCTTGGCGTCGTATTTGGCGGCCTTCTCTTCTTCCAACAGGCGCTCAAGCGCTTCAAGATTGTCGTTATCGAGCAATTCATACACGTTGGCGTTTTTGCTGATGTAGACCGTGCCGGTGTTGTACATGCCGATGAATTTCTCATAGGATTCAATAAATCGACGAACACTTTTGCGGAAGGCGTAAAAACTGCTCTCCAGTCGTTTGATCAGGATACCTTTCATGAAATTGCCGACATTGCGCTGCTGCTGGCGTTCAAATTCCGTAAGCGGTTTGCTCCCGCAATAGTAAAGCAGCGGTATATATCGTGCGTACCGGAAACCGATCAGCCGGTGAACCGTGGTGTTGAAGATGGTATCCAGGCGACCTTCAAATTCATATACAATGCGCCTGGGTTCCTCCATCTCCGGGAAAAACAGCCCTTGTGTTTCGATATCCCGCTTAAAATAGTTCATGACATCACTGCGGGTTCGACGCACCATGACATGTTTGAGAATGCGTTCCCGGATCTCTTTTGAAACGGCTCTTATGGTTTTGTTGTATTCGGGATCGTTGCGGTCAAGCCCCTTGAACCGTTTGCGTAACGCGGCAAAAAACCGTTCCAGATCGGGAATGCCGGGGATGGTTGAACTTTTCGGCGCCTGAAACAGTTTGAGCTGGGCGAAAATATCGTCAATGGTGTTGTTTAGCGGCGTGGCCGTAACGAGTATGACTTTCCTGTTTCGGCAAATATCGAGCAGATCCGCATACGTTTTGGTCTGGTCATTGCGGAAGCGGTGCGCCTCGTCCAACACGATGTAATCAAAACGGTCGATGCCGAAGTCAAAAATCGTGCCCAGTTTTCCCAATGACTCCACCTTGGCCGGGACACGAAAGTCATGCAGGCAACTGTCCCAGTAGCTTTTCAAAACCGGCGGGCAGATGACCAGTATCCGGCCTTTGACCTGTTGCAGCAACCGGGCGGTGATAACCGTTTTACCCAGCCCGACGACATCGGAAAGAAATACGCCGTTATATTCAGCAAGCTTTTTATACGCCTGTTGGACCGCCTGTTTCTGGTAGTCCAGATCCATAAACTCTTCGGGCGTAAAAAATTCCATGGTGTCCTGCAGGTTGATATCTTCCTGCATGTACTCGTAAACAAGCTTCAGATAGAGTTCGTACGGGGTGATGGAATCGTTTAGCCAGGTTCTGTTTTGTATGGCGTCCATAAACGTTGCGGATAGCTCGACGGACTCGGCCCATAGCGCTTCAAACTGATCAAGGGCAAACGCCACATCCCTGCGGTCTTTCAGCTCGACGTTAAATTCCCGGTTGCCCACCAGGCCGGAATGGGAAAAATTGCTGGAACCGGTGATGACAAACCCGAATTGGCGGTCTTCCGGCGTAAATCGCCCAATGTAGACCTTGGCGTGGATGTTCCGGGTCGGGAACGCCCGAATCTCAAGCTTCTTGCCGTTTCCCCCGGCTGCGGTGTCTTTTTCCGGATCGGGGCAGTTGGTTTGGAGAAATTGGATAAATTGTTTTAAACCGATTTCAAGTTTTTCATCCGGTTCCCCGGTGGTTTCAATTTCATCAATCAGGTTGTTTTGATAGATTGTTCTGGCGCTCTTGGGCGATTCGAAATCAAGGGTTGATTGTGTGCGAAAGCTGTTTGCGGCCTGGAAAGATTCTCTGTCCACGCCGAGGCCCACCAAAATACGAACCTTGTCCAGGGGTGCTATCGCCTCATGCAATTGATAAAAACCGCTGGCGCGGAAATAACCTGCCAGAACATCGAAAAAGCGGGCGTCTTTCAGTGTCGCCTTGAAACGATCCAGTAATGTACCTGCTTCGTCGTTGGTAAAAAAGGTAAGATCGGTTTGCCGCGGTTTCATCGCAATAATGCCTCGAAGTACGGTTTTCCGCTCCTAAGATCCGATTTGCATATAATTAACGCGGGTTCCCTCATTTACACCAACTCCCTGGTCATACGCAAATTAAATTTTCGACCAAATCTTACCACGCCACTTTGTCATATCCGGTCAAAACGCCTGGTAATGGGCTTTAGTTCCGGTAATGCCGTTTCTTTTTTGCACGTATGCAAAATTTCAACTGGAAAAGATTTGCATGTACAAAAAAAGGTTCGCAATGATTATTTGATTCAATATTTGTCCACCTTTGTTATCATAAATTTGATTCTATATTTGATCCTGTTTATGCTTGCAGTTTGGAGGGACAAATGGAACTGACGTTAATGGAAGGCAATGAAGCTATTTTTACAGTGGGGAAACAGCGGCGGGCTGCCCGTAATCGTACCGGCCCCGGTAAATGTGGAGGATTGCTATGAACTCACGGCGCAGGCCTTCAAACGGAATACGGCCGTGGCCGTTACGGAAAAGATGGCCGCGGGCGGGATACGGGTTTTTTCGATTAATTGATAGAATCATCAATTCAAGGAGAGGATCATGGATTTCGGACTGCCCAAAGATCTGCAGATGCTTCAAGCGGCGGTAAGGGAATTTGCCAACAAGAAGATCGCGCCCTACGTGGACCGGTGGGATGAGGCGCATTACTTTCCCTACGAAGAGGCCATCAAGCCCATGGGCGAGCTGGGTTTTTGGGGTACGGTGATTCCCGAAGAATACGAAGGCGAGGGTATGGGCTGGTTGGCGGCCATGATCGTCACGGAAGAGATCGCCCGGGTGTGCAGCTCGCTCCGGGTTCAGGTCAATATGCAGGTCCTGGGCTGCGCCGACACCATCTTTACCTACGGCAGTGATGCGTTAAAGAAGAAGTACATCCCGGGCTTGTGCACGGCCGATTTGATCGGTGGCTTCGGCATCACCGAGCCGGATGCCGGTTCGGACGTTATGGCCATGACCAGCACGGCCGAAGAAAAGGGCGACCACTGGCTGCTGAACGGCTCCAAGACCTGGATCTCCAATGCTGACGTGGCCGATGTCTTGATCTACTACGCCTATACCGACATCGACGCCGGTTCCAGGGGATTGTCCGCTTTTGTGATTGAACCCAAGAACTTTAACGGCGTCAAAACCACCCGGCTGGACAAAATGGGTTCGTTCTGTTCACCGACTGGCGAGGTCTTCCTGGACAACACCCGGGTTCCCAAAGAAAACCTGCTGGGCAAACCCGGCATGGGCGCCGAAATTGTCTTTGGCTCATTGAACCAAACCCGCCTGTCGGCGGCAGCCGGAGCGGTGGGTGTGGCCCAGGCCTGTCTAAATGTGGTCACCAAGTACTGCAACGACCGTAAACAGTTCGGTAAGGCCATCGGTGAGTTTCAGATGAATCAGGATATGGTGGCCCAAATGGCCACCGGGATCGACGCCTCACGCCTGCTGGTTTACAAGGCGGCCTGGGCCAAGGACCAAGGCAAGCGCAACAACGGCCTGGACGTGGCCAAGGCCAAGTATTTTGCCGGTGAAACGGTCAACACCTGCGCCAACTACGCCATGCGTATTCTGGGCGCCTATGGCTATTCCACCGAGTATCCGGTGGCGCGTATCTATCGGGACACGCCGACCTATTACATGGTGGAGGGCTCGGCCAACATTTGCAAGTGGATTATTGCGCTGGATCAGTTGGGGTATCGAAAGGCCAACCGGTAATGAGATGCTTTTGTATTTGGCCCACATGCACAATCATCCGGTTCAAGCGGGATGGGTGAATGACGCCAAAGAGTGGAAGTCTGGTTCAGCCCGTCATGATCTGTTGGGTCAATCGGTCGGGGCGCCGATAACAGCGCCAGGTTGAGAAACCTCTTGTTGCGTTGCAATACCGGCAACAAGTTGCCTTTGCCACCCGCGGCTCCCAACTCCATGAGACGGTAAAATTTCTACGTTCGCGGGGTAAATGTTGGCATGCTCACAGAATGGGGTCCTACAGCGGCTATACTATCCGGCGCCTTTATGGCTATCGTCGTTAATCAATTTCCCCGACACGGTGGATTTTAATCACATTGGTGCTGCCCTGCCTGAGCCCCATACCGATCACCAGAACGATGAGATCGCCCTTTTGCACATATCCTTTTCCCATGAGCAGATGCTCGCTGCTGTTGATAAGTCGTTGGACGTTGTTGATCTTGGGAATGTACATGGGCGTAATGCCCCACAATAGGGAAAGCCGGTTATAGGTCTCTTTTTGCGAGGTAAAGGCATAGACCGGCTTTAAAGGACGCTGCTTGGAAATTTGTTTGGCGGTACCGCCCGACAGTGAAAAGGATACAATGCAGGTGGCATCGATTTCGTGCAGAATATTGACAGCCGATTGAGCCACGGCGTGGGTGATGGGGTCTGTAAGATCCGATGAATAGGGGATGTTATAGGTCATAAAGGGCGAATCTTCGCTGTTCCGGGCGATTTTCGCCATCATCTTAACCGCCTTGTGAGGGTATTTGCCCGAAGCGGTCTCGCCGCTCAGCATCACGGCGTCAGTGCCGTCGAAGATGGCGTTGGCCACATCCGACGCTTCGGCCCGGGTGGGAACAGGGTTAACACTCATTGTTTCCAGCATCTGAGTAGCGGTGATCACCGGTTTGTTCTTTTCGCGGCAGCGGACAATAATATCCTTTTGAATGGTGGGCACCAATTCCGGTTCCATCTCCACCCCCAAATCACCCCGGGCCACCATCACGGCATCGGCCTGCGCTAAAATACCCGCCAGGTTTTCCACCGCCTCGGGTTTCTCGATCTTGGCCACCACGGGAATATCGCTGCCACGGCGTTTTAAGAGCGCTTTAATATCCAGCAGATCTTCAGCCCGGCGCACAAAAGAGAGGGCAAAGTAATCTACCTTGTTCCGGATTCCGAAACTGACATCCCGCTTGTCTTTTTCGGTTAATGAAGGCGCCGATACCGATACCCCGGGCAGGTTAATGCCTTTATTCTCCTTGAGCAGACCACCGCTTACCACCACACACTCCACCTGCTCTTTGCTCACGGCCACCACCTTGAGCCGGATCAGTCCGTCATCCAACAAAATCTTGTCATTGACAACTACATCCTTGGGCAAATGGGTGTAGGTGGTGCCGGCGCGCTCGCTGTTTCCCACGACGCGTTGGGTGGTAATGGTAAAGGGCGCGCCCCTTTTAAGATAAACGGGCTTCCCCTTCTCCAGTTTACCAATCCTGATTTTGGGCCCTTGCAAATCAGCCAGGACAGCGATGGGGACGTTCATGGTTCGGGAGATGGAACGCAAGGTACGGATCACCTCCACATGATCTTCGTAACTGCCGTGTGAAAAATTTAACCGGGCCACAGTCACCCCGGCGGCAACAAGCTTTTCCAATGTGGCCCGGTCGCGTGAAGCCGGTCCGATGGTGGCGACGATTTTGGTTTTCAACTCCATGAAAATACCCTCAAATGATAGATGTAAGATGAGCCTTAGATTTTTTTTTGCAAGGCGATCAGGCATACATGTCACGGCTACGGGCGTTGCGCCTTTTGCGCCGCTTCCCAACCGAGCAGCGCTTTTTTCCTGGCCGCTCCCCAACGATACCGATGAATCCGGCCGGTCTTGGAAATCACCCGATGGCAGGGGATGAGGAAGGAGACCGGGTTAACGGCCACCGCATTGGCCACCGCCCGAACCGCCTTGGGGCGGCCGATAAAAGCGGCGACATCCTGATAGGAGACAAACCGACCCTGGGGAATATTCAAAAGCGCTTTCCACACCTGCACCTGAAAATTGGTGCCTTTTATTTGCAGGTTAAACGGAACGTCCGCTTTTTCCGAAGCGACCCTAAAAATACGTTTTACCACTCCGGAAACATATTGAGAATTTTCACTGAAATCGGCCCCGGGATAGGTTTCAAGAAGCTGGTTGAAGGTATCCTCGGGATGATCCTTGTTTACAAATCCCAAGTAGCAGATCCCCCGGCGGGTGAGGGCCAAAAGAGACTTCCCGAAGGGGGTCGGCTGGAACCCATACTCGATTTTCAGCCCGGCGCCCTTTTTTTTAAATTCCCCGGGAGTCATGGCATCAAAGGTGACATAGAGATCGTGAAGCCGGCTGGGGCCGGACAACCCTGCGTCCAGGGCGGTATCCAGAACGCTCCGGGCATTGATCAATTTCTCTTTGGTGTACTCCAGGGTTAAATATTGCATAAACCGCACAGGGCTGATACCGGCCCAACGCTTAAACAGCCGGTCAAAATGGTATTTGCTCAGATGAACACTTCGGGCAATTTGCTCCAGGCCGGGCCGGGCCTTAAAATTCGCTTCAATAAATTGAATTGCCTTTTCGATCCGCCTAAAATCATCCGCGTTTTGTGAAAAATCGGTTGCAGACATCTTTATCTCCTTGATGATGATGTTTGCCCAATACGATAATCCGGCAGACTAGTAATAACCACCCGAATTTTGCTGAAATGTCAAACCGGTTTGCATAAAGCGGGTACAACGCATTCTGAAAAAAATCACCATTATTGAGAACCAACAACACCCGAATATTGCTCACTGAGCAATATTCGGGTGAGCAATATTCGGGTTGCTGAATCACTGCCGACGGAGTATCATTATAATAAACTCCCGCCGCTTAAAAGCGACGCTCTTTTATGGCGGCGTAGATGACCGGATTTCATTTCGGCCTGCCTGCTGCAGGCAGGCCGAGGGAACCTGGCCGCCGCCTTCAGGCGGTTGAGAATTCACCTTGAGAAAGGATCATGTGAAAACCATCCACACAGCCATCCGTCCGGAAACGGCAAACCGGGTAATGGGATTGAACGAGTGGATGCTGATCGTTGTTTTGTCTATGTTATGGGGCGGCTCCTTCTTCTTTGTGGGGGTAGCCGTTAAAGAAATCCCGCCACTAACCATCGTATTTTGTCGAGTTGCCCTCGCAGCGGTTATTCTTTTGGGTGTTGTTTATTTAAAAGGAGCCAAGATGCCCTCCTCACCAGGTTTGTGGGGCGGGTTTTTAGTCATGGGACTGTTGAACAACCTGATCCCTTTCAGCCTGATCGTCTGGGGACAAACCCATATTGAAAGCGGTCTTGCCAGTATTCTAAATGGAACGACACCCATCTTCAGTGTTATCCTGGCCCACTTTTTAACCAGAGAGGAGAAGCTCACCACCCATCGAATCGTAGGCGTTTTGATGGGCTGGGCGGGTGTTGCCGTGCTGATCGGGCTGGATTCACTGCAAGGGCTTGGTTTGGAGGTGATGGGTCAAATCGCGGTTTTGGGCGCTTCAATTTCCTATGCCTGCGCCGCCATTTACGGACGCCGCTTCAAAGGCATCAGCCCTGTCGTTGTGGCCGCCGGGATGTTATCCGGTTCAGCAGTGATGACGCTGCCACTAGCGTTGCTGGTGGAGCGCCCCTGGAACCTGTCGCCGGATCTTATCACCCTGCTGGCCCTTTTTGGGCTTGCCGCAGTCAGCACCTCACTGGCCTACATTATCTATTTCAGAGTACTGGCCACTTCAGGACCCACGAATGTACTGTTGGTCACCTTTTTGATTCCCTTTAGCGCCATTTTACTTGGCGCGATGGTGTTGGGCGAGCGGCTGGAGTGGAATGCCTTCGTCGGTATGGGGATCATCCTGAGCGGTTTGCTTGCGATTGATGGCCGACTGGCCAAGAAACTAAAACCCAATTAAGCCGAATCCTGCGTAGACGCGGCTTCGCCATGAAATCATAGGTGGCCGACTGTAAATTACGGCGCAAGTTTAAGCTTTTGGCCCACGCTGAGGGTGTTTTCCGTCAAGCTGTTCCACTGTTTCAACCGGCCCACGGACACTTTGTTTTTCGTGGCAATGCTGTAAAGGGTGTCCCCTTTTTGCACGGTGTACGTGGCGGCGGCTTTTAACGGTTTTTGGGCGGTGACCCCCTTTTTCAGTCGGGCTGTTTTTTTCGGGACGGCCGCGGTTACGGGCTTTTTGGCGGAAGTATCGGCACTCCGGATGCGCAAATGATTCACCATCGATTCCAGACGCTCAATTCGGCCGGAGAGCCGGTCAAAATCATCCTTGGACACCCACTTCACCGCGACGGACTCAGGCGGCGCGGCCGACCCGGACTGAGGGCCGGGTTTCATTTGGGACCGTTGCTCTAATCGGGCAATCCGGCTTTCCATCTGCTGCAACTGATTCTCCACTTCCGAGCTGCCCGAAATATTGGTGATCCCACGGGTGGCGCCGATCCAATTAAAGAGCAGCCAGGTCAATGCAGCGCCCACGATGAGAAATCCCACTATAGCACCATACCGTTTAAAAAACCCTTCGGGTTCCTTTGCGTCCCACTCTTCGTGGGCGCTTTGGGCGTCAAACCCGTCATCCTCCATAATATCGTCCGACGGATCCGATTCAGATGCGCTCTTTTCTATCTGTTTATCGGAACTATCCAACGCCATTTTGTAGGGGCCGCGCTCCATTTGTTCTTCCACGAATGTCATCTCCTATGCCGTGGTGTTTGCCAAACCACTTCAGCCGTATTATGAATTATTCAGGATTGATAAACACTTACATCCCGTTTGCGGGATTATTAATAGCGTAGGTGAGCCGCTCATATCAAGGAATTACTGTTGACTTTGACCCCACCGCGCCCCCCAAAACTCATCCTGGCATCACAATCACCCCGCCGCAGGGAGCTATTATTAAAAGCGGGCTTTGTTTTTGAAACCATCCCCAGCCAGGTGAATGAAAGGATACCGGATCAAAGCGCTCCGGAATTAACGGCCGAACGGTTGGCGTCGGCCAAAGCACAGGATATCGCCGGTCGGCATCCCGATGCCGTGGTGTTGGGCGCCGATACCATTGTGGTGTTAGGGGCTGCCGTTTTGGGTAAACCCGACAGCAATCATCACGCCCGCGACATGCTGCAACGACTCAGTGGTGTTTGGCATCAGGTCATCACCGGTTATGCGGTTGTTCACCACACCTTAGGGAAATCGGTCAGCGCCGCCATCAGCTCGGAGGTCAAATTCAAAAGATTGACGCCGGCGGAAATCGAGTGGTACATAGGGACCGCCGAACCGGAGGATAAATCCGGTGCATATGCCATCCAGGGTATCGGTGCTTTGTGGGTGGAAAAAATCCGTGGCTCTTATACCAATGTGGTGGGGCTGCCGATTTGTGAAGTTGCGCAGGCCTTGATACAAATGGGTATTCAACACCCGATCCATACAAAAATTGTAACTGGCGGATGATGACAGCCATTTCACAAAATCTTACGGCAATTCAGACGCATATTACCCAGGCTGCGCTTACCGCCGGTCGTGCGCCCGACGAGGTTCAGCTGGTGGCGGTCAGCAAAACCATTGCCGCCGAGGACATCCGCCGGGCCATCGAGTCCGGTGTCACCGTACTGGGCGAGAACTATATTCAAGAGGCGCGGGCCAAATTCGAGCAGCTTTCCGCCCTGCCGGCAGCCTGGCATTTCATCGGTCATTTGCAAACCAACAAGGCCAAATACGCAGTGCGCCAATTTGATCTGATTCATACGGTGGACTCCTCCCGCGTGGCAAAGGCCATCAATCGGGAGGCCGCCAAAATCGATAAAATTCAAAAAATTTTAATTCAGGTCAATATTTCCAAAGAGGAGACCAAATTGGGCATCGAAACGGAAAAAGTCGCCGAATTGGCTGAGGAGATCGTCCAACTGGATCATCTGAGACTGAAAGGGCTCATGACCATGCCGCCCTTTTTTAACGCACCGGAGAAGGTGCGGCCCTTTTTTCGGCGGCTTCGGGACACCCGGGATCAATTGCGGCAAAGGAACCTGCCGGGTGTTGACCTGACTGAACTCTCCATGGGGATGACCGGCGATTTTGAGGTGGCCATTGCCGAAGGTGCCACCTTGGTGCGAATTGGAACCGCCATTTTCGGAGAACGGGCTTGAAGGTGCTCCTGCACATCTGCTGTGCCCCTTGCGCCATCTATCCCATTGATCTTTTGCGCGATGATGGGATTACGTTGATGGGTTATTTTTACCGCAACAATATTCACCCTTTAACCGAGTGCCGGCGCCGGGAAGATACGCTGAAAACCTACGCCGCGTCGATCCATGTAAAGCTCATTATTCAATCAGGCTACGATATTCAAGCGTTTATCCGGAATATCGCCTTTCGGGAGGCCAACCGCTGCACAATTTGTTATCATCTGCGCCTTACCAGCACCGCCCAGGTTGCCCACAAAGGCAAGTTTGACGCCTTTGGCACCACGCTTCTTTACAGCAAGTTCCAGAATCATGAAAAGATCCGTGCCACGGGCGAGGCCGTGGCCAAGGCCGTCGGCGTTCCTTTTCTTTACCACGATTTTCGCATCGGCTGGAAAGAGGGCGTTACCCGCTCCAAGGAGATGAAGATGTATCGTCAGCCCTACTGCGGCTGCATCTACAGCGAAACGGAACGCTATTTAAAAAAGGCTGGGAAAACGGAAAACGTGAGCCGTGATCTTTGGCCCCCCCGGTGATACTGTTGCAGGTTCATTCATATGTTGAACACACTACTAAAAATCCCATCACCACTGCTGACGGACTGAGAACAGCGCCATCATGTTTGGAAATTTTCTCTATTTTATCAGCGCCCTTCTCATTTACGCCACCTGCCCTATCCCCGAAGCAGCCCCGTTTATCCTGCCCGTCAGCCTATTGCTTTTCTTTTTAAAAGGGATCTTCTTTTACGGCCTCTGCCGACACCGTTTTGGCGTGCTGAACCCTATGAAGGCGATACAGCCCAACCTGCGCATTGATCGCCAATTTGATCAAACCCTGCGTAACCTGTCCATCTTGGCGCTGGTTTTCTTTGCCACCGACCTCTATGGTTTGAACCTGACCGCCTTTACCGGCAGTCATCCCCTTTTTCAGTCGTGGCCCTCTTTGGAAGCGCTTCTCTTTTTGGGAATTTATATCGCCTACATGAGCATTCTGTGGGCCAACGCGTATACAGCGGAGCAAAGAATCAGTCGCCGCGCCCTTTCGAGAAAGCGCTATGTATTCGGGCAGATCCGCTTTAACCTGCCCCTTTTAATCCCCTGGCTGCTATTATCGTTTCTCATTGATCTGATCAGCCAGACGGCCTTTGAACCGCTCGAGCGCTGGGTTGCATCGTTTTGGGGGGAGTTGATCTTTTTTACCCTCTTTCTTTTACTGGCCGCTATTTTGGCGCCGGCCCTGATTCGTCATATATGGGGCTGCATTCCCCTGGAACCGGGCCAGGCCCGGGACCGGATTGAGCATCTATGCCGCGCATCGAAGTTGCAATATGCCGAGATCCTGCGCTGGCCCCTTTTGGGCAGCCGGGTGATGACCGCCGGCGTGATGGGCCTGGTCGGGCGGTTCCGTTATCTGTTGGTGACCGAAGGGCTGTTACAGGTAATGAATCCCTCGGAAATTGATGCGGTCATCGCCCACGAAATCGGCCATGTCAAAAAGTACCATCTGGTCTACTACTTTCTTTTTTTGGTGGGTTATATGGTGCTCTCCTGGGCCCTGGTCGATTTTCTCCAGCTTTTACTCATCACCACCTTGCCCCTTTTGAGCCTCACCGCAAAAATGGGGTTTACTCCCCAAGAAACCGCTTTATGGCTTTTTAACCTGCTCAATATCGCTCTTTTTTTAATCTACTTCCGGTTTCTCTTCGGATATTTTATGCGCAACTTCGAACGGCAGGCCGATGCTTTTTCCTTTACCCGGGCACAAACCGCCCTGCCGTTGGTCGCCACCTTTAAAAAGATCAGCCTTTACAGCGGTCAGGATCCCGACAAACCCAACTGGCACCACTATAGCATCAACGAGCGGGTTCATTTTCTGCTGGATTGCGAAGCCACTCCCGATACAGTGCCGCGCCATCATCGCAAGGTAAACCGGATGCTGGGGGGGTATTTTGCCATGCTGGTGCTGATCGGCTGGGTGGGTTGGCAGCTTCACTTCAGCGCCGGCGGCGCCAAGTTGACCCTGAGCCTGCAGGAAACCGTGTTGACTCGAGAGATAGCCCGGCAGCCCGGCAACGCCGATCTTTACGGAGATTTGGGCGACCGCTACTATTTTGCCAAAAAATATGATCTGGCTGTGGAGGCCTATGAAAAAGCCTTGGCCATTGACCCGGCTCACGCCGAAGTCCTCAACAACCTGGCCTGGCTGCTCATCACCAGTGAAGACCCCAACCGACGTGATCCTAAAAATGCGCTCATCCTGGCCCGGCAAGCGGTGGAATTAAAGCCCGTGGCCCATATATTGGATACCCTGGCCGAAGCCTGTTTTGCTAATAAAAATGTAGCAGAGGCAATACGCATCGGCCAAATGGCCCTGGAACGGGCCGACGGTAATAAGCCCTACTTTACGGCGCAGTTGAAGAAATTTCAGCAGGAAAACGCCGAATGAGAAAGCGAACGCATTTGGAAAAGGTTTTGCGCAACGCCGTTACCGAATCGTCACCCGCCTTACCTCCATCAGATCACAGATCCCTTCAAACACCTTGGCTACCCCCTCCTGTTTCAAAGTGATCATACCCTCTTCAACGGCGGTTTGACGAATTCGATCAATTCTCCGGCCGGTTTGGATATGCTGTTTGATGGTGTCGGTACCCATTAATAATTCGGTGATGGCTGTGCGTCCGCAGTAACCCACATTATTGCAGTGACGGCACCCCGTAGGGCGGTAAAGGATGAGCTCGTCGGTATAGGGAATATGTAAAGTGTCGTTAAACGCTTCCGCGCCATACTCCCGCACCAGTTGGTCATATTCGTCCCGGTCCGGATGATAGGGCGCTTTGCATTCCGGGCAGAGCACCTTTACCAGCCGCTGGGCCAAAATGCAGAGAATCGCATCGGCAAAATTAAACGCATCCATTCCCATATCGAGAAGGCGAGTGATACTTTCCGGCGCGCTGTTGGTGTGCAGGGTCGACAAAACCAGGTGACCGGTAAGGGAGGCTTCAATGCCGATCTTGGCCGTCTCTTTATCGCGCATCTCGCCGACCATGATTACATCGGGATCGGCCCTTAGGAATGAACGCATGGCCATGGCAAAATCGAACCCGATCTTCGGTTTGACCTGCACCTGCCGCAACCCTTTCTGGGTAATTTCTACCGGATCTTCCGCCGTCCAGATCTTTTTCTCGGGGGTATTGATATGGGCCAGGGCCGAGTGCAGTGAAGTGGTTTTGCCCGATCCGGTGGGGCCGCAGGCCAAAATAATCCCGTACGGCATGGCGATCATTTTTTTGAACTGCTCGTAATTGTACGGAGAAAAACCAATTTTTTCCAACGGCAGCGGTTCACCGGCATTTAAAATTCGCAGCACCACATCCTCTACGCCCCCCTGGGTGGGGATCGTGGCGACCCTCAGTTCGATGTTGCGGCCGCCATAGCGTTTAAACTTGATTTTACCGTCCTGGGGCTTACGCCGTTCGGCAATATCGAGATCGGACATAATTTTGATGCGCGAAATGATGGCGTTGCGATAGGTGGGGGGAATTTTTTGATAAACGTAGCATTGACCATCCACCCGAAAGCGCACCACCGTTTTCAGACGGCCGCTGTAAGGTTCAATATGGATATCCGACACCCGACGCTCATCGGCATCTACAATAATCTTATTGACCAGTTGCACCACCACACTATCTTCCTCACCCACCAGATAAGTTGAACCCTCGGCCTCTTCGGGTATATCCGGATCAAATCGGGAAATGATGCCGTCAATACCGCCGGATTTTTCATCGAGATCAAAAAAAAGATCGATATAGCGGTCGATATCCTCGGGAATCGCAACACACAGTTCAATGGCGTCACTTTTGAAAAGTGAGTGGATGAGGTCTACCTTTTCGCCATTATTCGGCGCATCAACGGCAATGACCACCCGGCCGTTTTCCTTTTTAAGCGGAACCCAGTGATTGGTTTTTAAAAAGGTCGGCTTTAAACCGGAAAGCAGCGTTTTGACGGGTCGGGTTGTGGGTGAAAAGGAGATAAAAGGGGTATTGTAAAAACGGCTCAGGGCCGCACCCATATCCTCCAGGGTGATTTTACGTTGTGAGATCAGTGCTGCGGCGACACTTACGTTCCGGTTGCGCGCCTCAACCCGGGCCGCGGTCAAATCCCCATTGGATATAGTTCCGTCATCAACCAGTGTCTCAAAAAAATCCGTTGGCTTTTTCATGATATCATTCCCGCCATCCGGCCTCGACGATTTTTATGAATTCGGGATCCTTGATGATTTCGACTTGAAAACAAAACAGCGCTATACCTGTTTTTGCATGTTCAACTGGATCAGAATTTTTCTGGCGCCGCCCCAAATCAGCAAGATCCCCAACAAGTAGAAACAGAAATAGACAAAGTAGATTGCCCCTTCGGAAAAGACCGGAATCGTCTTCACCTGTGCAATGACTGCGGGGCTCCGGTAAAAGACACCAATACCGGCAAGGAGCAATAAAGCGCCCCACAGCAGTTGAAATCCGTCACGTTGTTTTTTCACATCTCCCCCTATCGGCGATAATTCGGGATAATGGAGAAAAACATACCAGGCGTTCCTTTTCAAGGTCAACCGACCAGGGCGGTTTGCCCCATGCGTTCTTTAAAGGCGGAAGGGGCGGTATCGCGAATATAGCGCTCAATCCCGTTAACAATTCCGTCGCACAGCCGATCCTGATACGCAGCATTTTCTAACCGCTGATTCTCACGGGGATTGCTGATAAAGGAGGTTTCCACAAGGATCGCCGGCATGCGCGCACCCATCAGCACATAAAACGGCGCCTGTTTCACTCCTTTGTTTTTGATATACGTATAATTGGCCTTTTGCAGCTTACCGACCATGGCGCTTTGCACATACCCGGCCAACCGGGCCGACTCATTGATTTTGGCATTTTGCATCAGATCCATCAAAATATCGTGTAGATCGCTGATGTTTTTCGTGGAAGTGGCGTTCTCCCGGGCGGCCACCAAAATCGCTTCGTCATCTGTTGCCAAATTGAGAAAATAGGTTTCGATTCCGTAAGCCTCTTTCCTTTTGGCGGCATTGGCGTGGATGGAGATAAACAGATCGGCGTTTTTTGTATTGGCGATGGCTGTACGCTCCTCGAGGGTCAGATAGCGGTCGCTTTTACGGGTCAAAATCACATCGGCCCCTAACCGGGCTCGAACTTTTTGAGCCAGCTTGTGGGCGATCCGTAAAACAATGTGTTTTTCATGGCTCTTGCTGAAATACCCTCTCGCACCATAGTCTTTACCCCCGTGCCCTGCATCAATCACAATCCTTTTAACCCCTAGCGCCAACTGTTTGGCCAAAGCCGAAGGATCCAGCTCATCGCCGGGTGTCGGTACGGGATTCGGCGCCGTCGTCGGCGGTTTTTTGGCGACCCCCTTTGGCGGGGCGGTCTGGCGCTCTTTACCCCACAAATCGATCACAATGCGGAATGGATCCGGCAGAGAAAAGATTTTATAGGTCTGTAGTGATTTGATGTCCACCACCACCCGCACCTGGTCATGGGTGTATTGGCCCGCGCGGGCATCGGTGAGGAGATCGTCATTGATCGTGATGGTGTTTTGGACCGTATCGGCCAGGCGGCTGTTTACCAAATCCACATAGAACCGGCGTGGTTTGTTGATAGCCGTATCTCGACGCAACAGCCGGTATTTATACTCGGTGGTTTTATCCGCATCAATCACCAAACGGGTGTAGTTGGGGTTGGAGTAGTGTCGTAGGCCCGTGACTGTAACCCGGCCCGTTGCAGTTGATGGGGGCGGGGGAGTGTTGGAAGGGTTTTGGGCGACGTAAGGGGATGGCTCAGCCGGCGCCGTAGGACGATTGTTTTTTAGCACCATCAGCCGGGCCGCCGATTTCTGACCATAGCGACTTTTGGCGTGCTGGTTGATCACCTGCTCGTACAAACCGCGGGCCGACTGCCAATCCACCGGGTTACGGGAATAGTCGAATAGCCGCTCGTAGAGCAAACCGGCATTGAAGAGCCCCGCCGCGGCCCAGGGTCCTTTGCGGTCGTGGCGGTAAGCGCTCAAATAGGCATCGATACAGGTTTTCCAGCCGGAACGCAGCTTTTGGCGGCTGCGATCTTTCCGGAGCTCTTTATTACAGGCATGGGCCTGATGAAAAAGATCGCGGGCCGGATCCTCGGACGCATCATTTTCTTTGGGCCGGGGTTTTGTCTGAACCGAAGCCCCTTTCTTTTTGGCATGCTGGTCCGTTTTACGCGGTACAAATTTCAAAGTTGCGCCGGGGGCCGTGCGTATTCCCAACTCTTTTATTGCCGCCAACGCTTTTGGCTTGTAGGCGCTCTTCGGAAATCGTTTGACAATCCGGTTATAAAGATCCAGGGCCTCCTGACGATCAGCCGAAACGCCCGAATAGCGAAAAAGATCGGCCAGCATATTACCGGTTGTATAGAACCCGGCCGCCGCCCAGGGGCCGCCGGGGTCTTCTCTAAAAACCGCCCGGCCACTCCGGATGCATCGCTGCCAGTTGTGCCGATATTTAATCGCTTGGGAATTTGCCTGTAATTTGCGATAACACGCTTCGGCCCGGGAATACTTCGCCCGTGGGGATGCTACGGCCGCTGCCGCGATCCCCAATAAACAGAGCAGGCCCCAAAACAGCACCCCTGTTCCAATCCGGTACAATCGAATGTTCATCGACAAGGTCATCTGCAATCTGCCGTTACACGCGGTTCAATTGTAAAATTCCGACCATTTTGGTATTTAGGGAATCTGAAAAGACCTTGAGACCCCCTACGATGGTAAAATAGACCGCTTCACGCAGCGTTTGTTCAAACAAGAAGGCCCTAACAGGCAAGAATTCATCTACCGTGGATGCGCCCTGTTTTGGAACCTGAATCGGGAGCGTTTTTTGCCTTTGAAACAATCTTCAGAAAAGCAGTAAAAAAGGACCGTAACGGCCGGCCCTTTTATGATGCTTTTGTCATCAACCGGATTAGCTGGAAACAATTTTATAACTGGCCGACTTATAGCCCAACTGTTTCATGATGTGAAAAACCAGAATACGGTTTTCATAATTGTAAACGTATGACTTTAACGTCCGGCGGGCTTTTTGAAACGCCTTGCTTTGGAGGTTGCGCAGCAGGCTGTTGATATCCTGGGCCCGGCCCTCGCAAATGATACGTGGTCCGTCACCGATCAACACCTCCCATTCAGTGGCGATTTTAACCCCCAGATCTTCCAGTGTTGGGTAATAGGTTTCGGTGACAAACGCATTATATTCGGCCTTTTTGTGGCTGATGACATCCCAGGTTTGGTTGAACTTAACCGTATTCTCCTTGATATCCGACGAATAGGCCTCTTTGATCCCGGTGGAAATGACCACTTTGGATTTATACTGGGTCACATGGTTTAGCAGCTCAGCATTGAGCTCTTTATACCTGTCGCTGATCAGCGCCCGTTCCAACTGATCCAGGTCGCTGGTGATCCCTTCAAAGTAGATTTCGCTGTACCCCCCGACCAAAACCGTCCAGGCCGCAACCGTGTGGATCCCGACCCGATTAATGCCGGGGATGAACTTCTTGACGATATATTTCTCATACGCTTTGGTTTTCTCCCAATCCACCGTCCAATATTGATTGAATTTCACTGTCATGGGTTACTCCTCCCGATAATGGCCTGCTCCGGTTTTTGGGGCGCGCAAACCGCTGAAAATGTCGGTGAGCCGCAAACATGCTGCCGTGAAACAGATGATGTTTATTATAGAAATTCACAAAAATATCTGTCAAGGTATACTGCATTATGGGTCAAGTCTACTCTTGACTTTTATGTGGGCCGGATGATAACAAAACCACATCATGTCACGATCGCTTCGAAGCGCCTATCCGGACGCCAATATCTCCAAAGGTTATTGAATATGGAAATGGCCGTCAAGAGACCTTTGCAGAACATCTATTTTTGCTCACGTCCAAGGAAGGCGAAAAATGTAACCGGGGGAATATATTGAACATGGAGATGGCCGCCAAGAAGAGTCAAGAGCAGACTTGACCTCTTTACTTTATCACACAATCTAACCTTATTCGTTAGAAGCTTAATGAGCCTTGCGCCATATTTTCGATCTCGTGCATCATGGTAGTTAATCTTAATTTTCTGCTAATTTCATCAAGTGCAGCTGGGTCACACTTGTTCAGCAGCCGCTGTGCATCATCCAACTTTGATACAGAGTAAAATTCCTTATCCGGAGAAAAGTAAACCAAAGCCTTTTTCTTCCTCTTTAGCAACTCCATAATATTGTTGAATGACCCAGGGCTTTTGCCATCCCAAAGAACCAAGCCATAGTCGGCTTCTGTGGCCATTTCTTTATCTTTCTGGGTATAGAAATCTCGCCCTTTTAATCGTGGATCGACAGTAACATACCTAACCTTCCAGCTTCCAAGATTATTCCGACAAGACCCGCCAGAACAAAAAACGACAACGTTGTCATAGTGGAGTTCGGATAAGTAATGTTGTAAAGCTCTATCTGCGCCATTAGCATCGCCTATAATGACAGAAAAGCGCTGACCTAATATATTACCTAGCCGGTCTCTTATTTCTTTGTTGAGGCGGCTAATCTTTCTGGACCCAGATACAAATACTGTTGTCATCGCCTGCTCCGAGTCTTTGTCATCGTTAAGACAAACACGTCTTTAACCTTTGCATTTTGATATAAAATGTCCGTAGCAACAGATAGAGTCGAGCCGGAACGATACAAATCATCAAGGAGTAGAACATTCTTGCCTGCGAGATTGCGCTTCCCTGTTAGCGCCATACGCCCTTTCAGTAGTTCCTTTCTCTTGTCAGGATCGTCAACGTTCTTTAGCTCTCTTCCACCCGCTCGTTTTTCGAGCGCATCCTCAAGCACGGGAACATTGAGCCTTTTGCCAAGTTCCCTGGCAATTTCATTAACTGGTTGAGTGACCCTATGTTTTTTTGTGGAAGGCATCGGAATAATCGCGTCCATGGTTTCAATTCCTTTGTATTTTCCAAGCAGGTCAACGATCTTGCCAATTACAGACTTGTCCCTCTGATACTTTATCCGATAGACAAGCTCTCCCATTTCACTTCGGGTAGTATCCCACTGCTCATGCCCATATTCGTCCACTCCCATGTAAACACTGTCAAGCGTGTGCACATCATGGGCGAAACCCTTTCTCCAGTTTCCTTTGAGTTCAATGGTCATGATTCATTGCCCTGCTTGCTTCTACTAACGCGGCGGATAATCGGCGACCTCTAGGCCATCCGGATTGATCCGCATGTTCAGATTGTGGCTCGTTCCTCACACAATCTAACCTTATTCGTTAGAGTTGCAATCTTTTACCATTTTTTATTACCCAAAATCCGCGATTGACAAGGGATTTATAACGAAAAAGGTTGAAAAACCTCGTTGATTCAGGTAGATAGAAGATGATCAACCAACTCACAACCCTCACCAACGAGGTGAAAACAATGA
>Ga0056123_1000050_pt1 | contig 24649 bp, 24 predicted proteins | sample WorMetHEROISLAND_3_FD_71122 | JGI IMG/M metagenome (GOLD analysis project Ga0056123, IMG submission 71122) | Marine gutless worms symbiont microbial communities from Max Planck institute for Marine Microbiology, Germany - Olavius sp. 3 HERON ISLAND ...
CCGGACGGACGCTCACGGGCTGCGTCCATTGGCTGTGTTATCAAGGGCTCGCGGTATTAGAATACAGCTTCGCCCTTGCTGCCTTGCCAATGAACCCATCCGTGGCGTGCAAAATCCGGGATATGGTTTTGGTGCCTGCTACAACGTCAATTGGCGGTAGATAGAGAGTAACTTGGCGGGGAGGTCGCGAATGTCGGCGATGATACTGTGACGGGGGCCGTATAGATCGTTACATTGCGAATCGGCGGCCATATTGACGGTGATACCGTGTACATGGATGCCGCCGGCTGCCGCTTTCCGGACCGCCTTGCGGGTGTCGGCCATGGCAATCTCTTTTTTGTAGTCGATGTCATTGGGGAAGCCGTCACCCAAAACAATCAGCAGGCGCACCCTGTCGGGTTGCTCTTGCAGCCGGAAGGCGGCATGGCGGACAGCGGCGCCCATGCGGGTGGCCTGGAGCGGTGCGATAGCGCCGATCCGTTGATATATTATGGAATGTAAGGGATCATCGAATTTTTTGATATGCCTAAAATAGACCTGTTGCCGCCCCTTTCCCGAAAATCCGGCTATGGCGAAGGTGTCGCCCAGGGTGTAGAGCGACTCGCAAAACAGGACCAAGGCCTCTTTTTCTATCTCCAACACCGAACGGTGGGAATTTTTTGACGGGTTGGCCGTGGAACGGGAGATATCCACCAGCAATTGCACGGCCACGTTTCGGTTCTTTTTAACCCGCTTGATATAGAGCCTCTCCGGCGGGGTTTGCCGTAGCCGGCGGCTGATAGCGTAGTCAGCAAGCCGGGTCAGGTCAAAGGCGTCACCATCTTTCCACGGGCGAAGCAAATTGAGCTGTTGCGGTCGCATCGCCTCGAAGACGCGGCGGATATGACGTACCAGGGGGCGGTAACGTTCCAAGGTATCGTTGTAAAAAGCGGTATCTCCCGCCGCGCCGTCTTGCTCAATGACGGTGGTGTGCCGGGGTAGATAGTCATCAATATCGGCCCGCCACTCGGGGTAATGGAAACGGTGGTTTGGGTCGCCGGCAAGATCGCCTAATACAGATGCGGCGGCTTGTTTTGCGGCCGGTGACGTGGCAGATGCTTTTTTCGGTTGATCCGGCGATGGGTCAGGCTGCAACTGGCCGGTTTGCATCCGATGGTTCTTACTGTTGAGTTTGAGGGCGTTTCCATTCAGCCGGGGATAAACGCCACGCCCAAAGGGCGTTGTAAACGGGGCGGTATTTTTATGACGGCAATACATATAGGCATGGATGACGGTGACAAACCGGGCGACATCATGAATCGTCGCCTTCGGTCCGATTCTCATTTTGAAAAGGCGGTGGATAACACGCCCCCATTGGGGGAGCCCTATATCATCCATGCCAACGGCAATCCGGGCGTAGAGTCTTTGGAGGGGATTGTCATTTTCGATCAAAATTGAATCCATTGGCTCCTTGAGCAACGGTTTGATTCGGCGGTGGAGGCCTGGATAGCGGAGCCGGGTCAGACGATAAATACGGCCATGCTCAAAAAGGGTTAAGAGATTTTGGGCGAACACCGGATCGGGAAACGATGCCACAAACCATTCCAGGTCGCTGTCATAAACATCAAGGGCGGGGCAAAAGGCCGATTCATCGGTTTGAACAGGCGGCTGCAAAAAAAGATGGCGGTCAAAATCAAAGGTGCCGAATTCCAACAACCCGGTTTCCAGACGGACCAACATCAGCAAGTGGTCATGGTTTTGCTCATATGTTGAGTGAAGGTTGGTTTCTGCAGGTAAATAGAGGGTATGGCCATCACTGCATACTTGGGTGTGGGGCATCTTACCGACATCCCCTGGACAGTGAGCCAACGCGCGGATGGGGACCGATCGGCCCAGACGCGCCTTCAAATAGCGGCTGATTTCACCGCGGCAGCGATTGAATGTGGCGCTGGTGGATAGCTGCCGTAGAAAAGTGATGCTTTCCCGTGAGGCCAGCGCCAGGGCGCGCATCCCTCGCCGGGGCTGTTTACGCCACTGATCGAGCCCAAAGGTTATAAACCGCTCCAGCGTATGAGGGTTCAAACGATAAAGGCCGTTTTGCATCCCTTCTAAAAAAGCGTCTCCCAGGTCGAGATCGATTTTGACGGCGCGGGTGGCCTGGCGGATCTGCCAAGGGCGTTTCTCTTTTTCGAGCCGGGCCATTCCTTTGGGAATCACATGGCAAAAACGGACACAGCGGTTGTAAGTCATGGGATGGCTGGCAGCAGTGTCGAGAAAGGTCAGATAGGCTCGTGCACCTTTGACATCTTCTTGACTGAGTATTCGGGCAAAGGCATCCAGCGTGGGGGTGAGGGTATAAGCCCCGATTTGGCGCAATCGCTGCACCGTGCTGTCAAAGTGTTTGAGAAAGGGTTGATTCTTCGTTTGAAGAACCGCAGGCAGATGACGGGCCATGAGGTCGGCAAAGGCGGGGCCATGACGGCCTGCATCCCTTAGACGTTGGGCATAAATGGCAATCATCGCACTATTAGCGCCCTTTATCAGTTCGGCAAAACCGACAATGGCGCTTTGCCCCAAAACAGGGGTTTGATCCAGAGCCCACATAAGGGTGTGCGTTAGGCGGAACACAATTTTGTCGGCCAACGGCGCCGCCCCTGTCGCAAGCGCGGTGGCCACCGCATGGGCGGCCTGGGGATATTTGCGCTCCAGTTGACGCAGGCAACTTTCGAGAGAGGGTGAATCCATTGGCTTTTGGTTGGCTTTTTCTTTCCGGTTGGCTCGTCGGGATGATTTTATCGTCCCAACAAGGGAGAGAGCGCCCGTTTTTTCTACGGGGATACGTGGCGATGGCTGTTTACAGCCCGGATGGATTGGCGCTATTTAAAAAGTGCTTGAGACTTTGAAAAGCAATACTCCATCTTTATGGGCCGGTCCCCCCACGATAAGACTGCCGTTATTTTGTAACTCTATGGCGGTTTGAAACAGCCGCTTGTTGTTTTTTAAAAGCTGTAGCATCAGTTTGGCGCGGTTGTTTTGCACACCATTGGAGGTTACCTTCAAAAAGCGTTTACCCGGTAGGGCAGCCTCCTTGGTTTGTCCTTGGGTCAGATCCATCCGGCTCTTGTCGATCTCTTCATACGAGGCGTACTTGAACACTGATTGCAATTCATTCAACACGCCGTCGGCAAACGCTTTGATACCGGCGGCCTGTTCGCCATGGGAGGCCAGGATGGTGTTGATATTAACATGGATTGTGGTTTGCGCCGCAACAGTTTGGGCCCCGAAAAAGAAGGGTGCCAGAAGCGCCGTTGTCATCATTAAACGATAAATACTCATATTCTCCCACCTATTGCGAATTTTCCGCAACCCAGATGACGGTCTGTTTTGAGACCGGGGTCTCAAACATCATAATCGAACCGCTGTCGCTGGTGAGCGAAGTAATAATCGCGCTGGGTTCTTTTACATTCTTTTTCAAAAGCCAGGGGAACGCCAGGACCATCAGCAATAGGGCTGTGACCAACGGGACGGTCACCCATTTGGGAAAATAGGCCTGGAGGCGCCGGCGCCATGGTCGTTTGCCGGGGCGGACCCTGCCCAATGGACTAGTCGCCACAGACGCACGGGAAGATCGGGACTCCCGTGTTCGGCTAAATTGCTGATACAGTGCGGTCAGTTGCCGGGATTGATACAAGATGCCGCGGCAGTGGGCACACTGGTCCAAGTGACATTGGACGGCTTCTTTTTGACGCTCCGCCAACTCGCCATCGGCAAATTGATAGACCTTTTCTATGTCGCAGTCATGAGGCGTCATGGGTATTTTCCAACTCTTTTCCATTTTCCAAAATCTGTTTTAAATGGTTCCGTAATTTTTCGCGGGCGTAGAACAGTCGCGAGCTGACTGTCCCGCGTTTAATCTTTAAGACACTGGCGATTTCATCATAAGAGAGCCCCTCGGCCTCTTTTAGCACAAAAACGGTCCGCGCCTGTTTGGGCAATGCCGCCAGGGCAGCCTCGTAGGCATCAGCCACATTTTTCTCGTCGTTAATGGCGTCCGGCGCATAGCGCTGTGACCCCATTTCCACCGTTTCGCTGCCATCCTCACGGGTTAAAGGCTGATGGCTCCACCGAAAACGCCTTTTCCAGCGCCGTTTCCAATTGAGGCACTGGTTGACCGTGATTCGGTGCAACCAAGTGGATAACTTGGCGTCGCCCCGGAAACGGGTGATATTTAAAAATGCCTTGGTAAAAACTTCCTGCACAATATCCAGCGCCTCTTCCTGTTCCAGAACAATACCGATGGCCACTTTAAACAGCCGGTCCTGATACTGCTCCACCAATTCGCGGTAAGCCCCTTCATCGCCCGACTTGAGCCGTTCGATAAATTCCCGGTTTTCTTCAAAACCTTTGTTCTGTTTGCTGTTGGACACCAATATACCGGTCAAATTCGATTCGTTACTGATGGCGGGAAGGCCTATTGACGGGGTTTGCCCAGGCAGTGATCAATTTGGTTCCACTGTTTCGCTAGAACCCATTCCCATTTTTGCAAAAAAAGCCGATCGCTTAAATAATATTTATCATCCTGGGACCGTGCTAAAAATTTCTTCAGCTGACCCGGCCCGCCATTATAAATGGCATAGACCGCACCGGCAACGGTTTTATCATTCAGGGCGTCAATATTGTCTATGCGTTTGAGAACGTATTGTTTCAGATAAAGGGCTGCAATTTCATTTCCGGCCAGAGCGTTATAGGCCACATCCCAGCGCAGGCGCTTGATATCGTAAATGCCCCGCCAGACCCGTTCGTTGACTTGCATGAGACCGACGGAGGTGCCGTTGTAAGAGAGGAGATAAGTGGGTGCCCCTTTTTTGACATGGAATTGGCGGTAACAGCTCTCCTGCCAGGCTGTGGCCTGAATCAGGGGGATATAAAACTTATAAAGCGCCTTGGGGATTTTTTTGCGGGCATGGATGGCCGTGGCGGCCCGGTTGAGAAGCATCCGCATCTTGCTTAAATAGTCATTTCGGTTTTTTGAACCGGGAAGCCATTGGGAAAAGGAGGCGGGACTGTTTGCGGTTGACGCTTTTTTAGCCCACACCACAGCCGAGACAAACCCCTTTAACCAGGACAACGGTTTTAGGTGTGATTGTTCGGGTGGATTTCCGGTGTCCTTTTCAGGTGGTTCGTCAAGTGTCTCCGTTGGTTTGGAGGATAGCCCCAATATCCGGCGCAGAGTGATATCCATGTCCGGTGTGTATTGCAAAGGGGCGTCGTCGAGGATTCGTGCCAGACGAATCAAGCCGTCGCTACTGATATCAAGCCCCATGACCGGGCTGAGGGTATCTAACGCGATAATAGCATCCGATGCGGTAAAAAAGGTGAGATAACCCAAGCCGCCGTCAACGTCCCGACGCAGCAGGGTTTTCCGAAAAATCGGGGCCAGCTGTTGCCAGGCATCGGCAAACTGGGCGTGCACAAAATCGCGGTGCTGCACCACACTGGCCAGCGCATCACTAAACCGGTGCCGGGTGATAAGCAAGGTTTCCAATAATGTTTGCCGATCTTCCATGGTCAACTTTTGTCCGGCCAGTTGAGTGATGATGTGCACCAAAAAAGCGTCCCACTGCTCCCAGATTTGAATAAACAGCGCTTGTTCCTCGGGGGTCAGGCGGGCTTCGGGGGTCGACTCTTCGGGTGCGGACCCAACAGGCAAATCGATATTGACATGAGCCTTCATATGGTCGGATTCGACAATGATTTCTCCCGGCTTCATGGTATCAAGGGCCGTTTTGGCGACCCGTTGGTTGTGAGGTGGAAACAAGGGGAGCAAAAATGTTCTCAAATCGTCCACGGGGGGCGCCAGATCAAGGGTAATCTGTTCCATATAGCGATGCACATCCTTGCGAATTCGGTTCCAGATAAAAGGGGATACCCTCGCCGGTTTTTTATCGTTGGTATAGAGCCTGGAATCAATGGTTTCAAAAGCGAGGGTGAAGGTGTCCGGCAAAAATTTTGGTTGTTGCAACAGCTCCAGGTAGCCTTCCCATCGGATTGGTAAAAAACAATCGTTCCCAAAAGCTTTGCCCAATTTGAGCGAAACATGGGTTACGGAACGGAGTCGGTTCTCGCTACTGCTAAATTGTGGGTCCGAGGCCACAATCCGGGCGCAGCCGTCCTCTTCATCCAAGAGGGTGGCGCTATTGCCCTTTTCGGTAAAGGCGGATTGAACCGCCAGATGTTGCAACAACGGATATTCAAGGGTGATGGGTAGTTGGTGCGCCGTTGATTGCGAAAAAGAGGTATTGCAAAATAACGATAAAAAGCCCAACGCCATCAATAATTGCACGGCACGACATTTGATGTGGGCGTATCGATGTAAGATTATGGTTGGGCTTTTTTTCATCATCTAATGGTAAAAAAAGAGGGTTCAGCTTGTCAAGCCGTGGAATCTTCATTGTAAACAAAAGGTTATTGTGATTGACATCCAAAAAGAATTTATGACACCTAATGATGCAACATAAGGTGGTTGACCATGATAAGGAAATAGAGCATGAAAGCAATTTTATTGGGTCGGTCGCGGAGGTTTTTTAGAGGCGGTGGCACGCTATGGGGTGATGCGGCGGACCCTACCACTGACAACCCGGCGGGGATTTCCTCCAAAGACCCTTTTGGCCAATCTGCCGGGCTGTTTGGCCATCGGCGTTTTATTCCAATTGGCCGATGCCCGTGCGGTGTGGGCCGCCAAGGCGCGGCTCTTTTTGTCCGTGGAGCCTTTAGGGCCCTTCGCCACCTTTTCCACTTTTGGGTTTGAGACCTTGCATTCTAATTTGACCTGAACGCCATTTTTCGGCGGACGCCCAATCAACCTGTTTGTTCATCCCTTTGGGCGGGGTGAAAATGGGGCTTGCCGGGCCGGTTTGGAGCACCTTGCAAGATGATCCAAGCCGGTGGGATTGTATTTTAGCGTCCGGGTACGATAATCCGCGCATCATCCTCTTTTTTGGCCTTTTCGGCCATGCTTTTCAATTCGGTCAGGGTCTGATCAATGGCTTGGCGCATGGTCCGGGGAAAGGCATCCAGAGCCTCCTTAAAGTTGTTTCCTGGCAGACGGGCCTGGATAGGCAGCGGCCCTTCGGGTGTCATCAACTGGGTGGAGCCGATATAGATGGCGGTCCGGCCGGGATCTTTGTCGCCGTCAATGGTGACGGGCGCCAACTTACGGATGGCGCCGGCCTTTAAATCGGTATAGGACGATTCCGTGTAGAGATTGGCGGAGTCAAGGTCCAGCTCTATTTGGCTGGTATTAAACATGTCCGGCATGGGGTTCCTTTCCGTTGTTTGAGCGGCCGGCCGTTTGGCGGCCATCACTTTTCCTGTTGTTTATATATTTACAATGGCTATGATAGGTAACACACATTGACAGCGCAAACAAACGGATTGAGAATGCTCTGATGACTCATCAATCCCCCCCACCAACCCGAATCAAAGACCTGGCCCGCCAAATAGAAGTCAATTGCGACATCTCCGACGCCAATCACGCGGGCGCTTTTTCCATTTGCGGATTGGCCTTGCGGTTTCGTGATCTTTACAAGTGGACGAATGGGCTGGATGCCTGGGAGGAAGGCGATTCCGGCCGGCTGTTGGATTGGATCGGCCTTACCGAGGAGCGGTGGGAAAAAGTGGCCGAAACCGCTTATCAGCCGTTGTCTTTAAACGGCGCGCCGGTTGATCTCTTTGACACCCGGGCGATCAATGAAGCGCTAATTCCAAACGGCTACTTTTACGGCGCGGGTCTTTTGGGGAATCTCAAGCCGACCTTTTTTTTAGCCCCCATCGAAAAGCGCATCCGAGCGGCAGGATATACAGTCTACCTGCTGGGCCGGGAATTGGCCCGGGATATGATGACCCTGCCGGCGACACATCAGGACGACGCTATACTGGTTAGAACCCACAGCGCCCGTCAAGTGTTGTGGGATGAGATGGCCTTTTTAAAAAAGTCAGGCCGCCCGGCCCTTGAATTTGCCTTGAACCGTTTGGGGTTAACCAGGACGGACCCGCCTCGAAAACGGCTGGAACGGATACTGCAGACACGCATCGGCACCTATATACGCCATGAAATCGGTGAATTGCTGGACACCACCTTTGACCGGCGGGCGTGGCAGGAGATCGTGGGCGCTTTTGTCCGCACACCTGTTGAACTGTTGGCCCGCGCCACAAAGGATCTTCTGGCCGACACCCATCCTAAAGGGGTGTTGTCCTATCTGATCGCCCAAAAAGAGGCGCCTGCCCTGGCGCTTTACGCCGCGCTGATTGATGGTTTTTACAAGCAGGTGTTTCCCGAATTACAACAGGCGTTCGGTAAATTTATGCAGACCGAAAATTGGACACTATTGGCTGATGCCGCCCGTCTGGGCCGCCGGCGGGCGGTCACCACCGCAAAAGAGCTGATGGCCCTGTACCATGGCAGCAGCGATCTTAAAGCCTGTCAGGCCCAATTTGAAGCACTCGCCGCATGCCTTGTCTGATAAATTGTGTTATCGGGTTGATGGAATTAATTGGCTGTACTGTAATAAGGTTGAATGGACAATGGATTTAGCCGCTGTTAAAGCAAACTATGCTCAGGACCGCTTTGCCGCCTTGACCGGTGTGGAGATTGTGGCCGCATCCAAAGGTTACTGCAAAACAAAATTGGAGATTGAGGCCAGGCATCTCAACTCGGCCAATGTGGTCCAGGGGGGCGCCATTTTTACCCTGGCCGATTTCGCCTTCGCCGTGGCCTCCAACAGCCACGGCCAATTGGCCTTGGCCATCAATGTCAACATCTCGTTTTTAAAGGGGAAATCGGCGGGAACCCTATACGCCGAAGCCACCGAGGTGGATCCGCCCAAACGGCTGGGGGCGTACGATGTGTTGGTGACCGATGAAAACGGGACAACCGTCGCCCGCTTCAACGGTATGGTTTATCGCAAAAACGAGAAATTCCCCTCGGAACAAACGTCGTAGATGAGGCTTTTACGGCGCCATCAATCATTCCCGTTTCCAATATTGAGAAGATGCCCCAGCTTCAATTTTTTACATTCCAGATAGCACTGATTGTAAGGATTGGCGGGGATTTCCACGGGGACCTGCTCGGTCACGCTTAAGCCGTAGCCTTCCAGCCCGACGATCTTTTTGGGGTTATTGGTAATCAAACGCATTTTTCGGACTCCGAGATCCACTAACACCTGAGCGCCCACCCCGTAGTCGCGCAAATCAGCGTCAAATCCCAAGCGTTCGTTGGCTTCCACGGTGTCGAACCCGTCGTCTTGCAGATTGTACGCCTTAAGCTTGTTGATCAGCCCGATGCCGCGGCCCTCCTGGCGCACATAGAGAAAAACCCCCCGGCCCTCTTTTTCCATCAGCTCGAGGGCGTGGTGCATCTGGGAGCCGCAGTCGCAGCGCATGGAACGAAGAATATCGCCCGTAAAGCACTCCGAATGGACCCGCACCAGAATCGGTTGGTCCGAATCAACGGTTCCTTTAACAAGGGCAATGTGCTGATAATCATCCAGGTCGTTTTCGTAGACGACCGCGTGAAATGTACCACCGGCCTTTAGCGGCAAATCGGCCCCGGCCACCTTGCGCACCAGTTTGTCACGGCGCATGCGATGGGCGATGATATCGGCAATGGCGACGATACCGATATCGTGGGTTTCACTGAACTGTTCCAGTTCGGGACGGCGGGCCATATTCCCGTCGTCGGACATGATCTTGCAAATCACTCCGGCCGGCTTTAACCCGGCGATGGCGGTTAAATCGACAGCCCCTTCGGTGGCGCCCACGCGCACCATCACGCCGCCGTTATGGGCGTGGAGCGGAAAAATGTGGCCGGGCCGCACCAAATTCGATGGTTTGGCATCGTCGGCCACCGCGGCCAAAATGGTGGTGGCGCGGTCGGCCGCTGAAATTCCGGTGGTAACGCCCTCGCGGGCCTCGATGGAGATGGTGAAATTATTTTGCCAGGCTGAGGTGTTGTTGACCGCCATGGGCGGCAGGTCCAAAGCTTCGATCATTGATCCGGCCATGGGCAGACAGATCAGCCCCCGGGCGTAGGTCGCCATAAAGTTGATGGTATCGGGGGTCACCTTTTCCGCGGCCATGAGCAGCGACCCTTCGTTTTCCCATTTGGGGTCGTCCACCAGTATAATCATGCGGCCTTCCTGCAAGGCGGCAACGGCTTCATCAATAGTGTATAGCGGCATGGTTTTCGTAATCGCCGATCGTAACCGTTAAAACTTGAAGCAACTGTAAAAAGTCATCATGACGGGACCTTATTACGATGCCATCAAAATTTGTTGTCCAGAGTATAAACACTCCGGCGTCGTTGCACAAGCGGGGTAATAACCCGGGGTAATAACCCCAATGAACAGGTTTGCAAAAAATCAATCGTGGATTTTGGGCCCTTGATTTCGCTTGACTTTCCCCATTAGACCCGTTACATGAACCCCCCATCCTGAACGAAGCCTGTAAAAATGGGCTATGGGTGAGTAAAGGGGATTAGCGCTAACCCATTGAATTTTATTTTTTTCACAACCGTTTTGACACAAAGGATCCCCGTGGTTAGTTGTGCGATGTCGACTCTCTCCAACGCAATTGTCCCTAATGGTTTTTACTTTTCGTTTCCCGGCGCACACGGGATAGACATCTATAATAAAATAAGGATTACGGCATGGCGAAAAAGAAGCTGAAGCAGCATGTGATCAACCGTGAATGGTGCAAAGGATGCGGGATCTGCGTCGAATTTTGTCCCAAAAATGTCCTGGAATTGGACAAAGATGCCAAGGTGATGGCCGTCCGGTCTGAAGATTGCATTTGTTGCAAAATGTGCGAACTGCGCTGTCCCGATCTGGCCATTGAAATCGAAATTGAACCCATGGAACAAGGGGAACCGGCATGAAGGGTACCGTCAAATTCGTACAAGGCAACGAAGCGTGCGTGGAAGGAGCCCTTTACGCCGGGCTTACCTTTTTTGCCGGCTATCCCATCACCCCATCAACGGAAGTGGCCGAGCTGCTTTCCATTCGGCTACCCCAAAGCGGTGGGAAATTCATCCAGATGGAGGATGAGATCGCTTCCATGGCGGCCATTGTCGGGGCTTCTTTGACGGGCAGCAAAGCGATGACCGCCACCAGCGGCCCCGGTTTTTCGTTGATGCAGGAAGCATTGGGTTATGCGATCATGGCCGAGATCCCCTGCGTGATTGTCAATGTCCAGCGTGGCGGCCCTTCCACGGGAAATCCCACCCATGTCAGCCAGGGCGATGTCATGCAGGTTCGTTGGGGCACCCACGGCGACCACAGTATCGTCGCTTTGACTGCATCCAACCATCAGGATGTTTTTCGGATGACCGTCGAAGCCTTTAACATCGCCGAAACCTACCGCACACCGGTGGTGTTGCTGTTGGATGAAGTGGTGGGTCATATGCGGGAAAAACTGGTGGTCCCCGAGGCGGGCAAGGTGCCGCTGGTCCAACGGTTAAGAACCGCTATGAAAGAAGGGATCGATTTTCACCCCTACCTTCCCCGTGAGGATGGTCGTCTACCCATGAGCGATTTCGGCGGTATCCACCGTTACAATGTCACCGGCCTTTTCCACGACATGTGGGGGTTTCCCTCCACAAACCCCGACATTGTTCACGGGCTGCTGCGCCATTTGGTGGATAAGATTGAAAACCATGCCAACCAAATGACCCACTACAAAGAACTGTATTTAGACGATGCCGACTGCATTCTGATTTCCTACGGTTCATCAGCCCGTAGCGCCCGTCATCTGGTTACCAGCCGACGCAAGCGGGGTGAACGCTTGGGACTTTTAGAGTTGCAAACCCTATGGCCCTTTCCGGCCGATATGATTCGCCAAAAAACAGCCCAGGCCAGCAAGATTGTTGTGGTCGAAATGAATATGGGACAAGCCCTGCAATCGGTTAAAGCGGCGGTGGACGACCCGGCAAAGGTCTATCTGGCCAACCGCATCGACGGACAACTTATTACCGACCGTGATATTCGCAATGTCCTCAGGGTGCTCCATGGCAAGGGTGTCTAGGGTGGTGCAATCTATCTGTACATTGCGAAAATCGGGTCATACCCGTTTTTACGCCGCCAAAGGAAAAGAGGTTTAGCATGGCAATCAAACAGTATATTCGAGAACGTTTTTTTCCGCACATGTGGTGTCCGGGGTGCGGTCATGGCACCGTGTTAAACGGATTGCTGCATAGCATGGAAGATCTGGGAATGAGCCGCAATGAAGTGGTCATGGTTTCGGGAATCGGCTGTAGTTCGCGGATCAGCGGGTATGTCGATTTTCATACCCTGCATTCAATTCACGGAAGGGCACTGGCGTTTGCCACGGGAGTTAAAATGAGCCTGCCCGAACTCAATGTGATTGTTCCCATGGGTGATGGCGATGCATTATCCATCGGCGGCAATCATTTTATCCACGCGGCCCGCCGCAATATCGACATCACAGCCATTGTAATGAACAACCGTATCTATGGCATGACCGGCGGCCAGTATTCGCCGCTGACCGGCCATGGCGCCATGGCCACAACGGCGCCCTACAGTAACATCGACCATGATTTTGATGTGGTGGAACTATCCAGTGCGGCTGGCGCCACCTTTGTGGCGCGCACGACCTCTTATCATGTCACCCAGATCACTGACTTGATAAAAAAAGCGATTTTGCACGAAGGTTTTTCTGTCGTAGAGGTGCTCAGCCAGTGCCCCACCTATTTCGGCCGTAAAAACCGTTTAGGTTCTGCTGCGGACATGATGCGCCATTTAAAAGAGAACACCACGCGGGTCGGCTCTAAAGCCAAGGCTGAAAACCCGGCCCTCATTGAACGGGGAATTTTTGTGGAAAAAGAGCTGCCGGAATATTCCCAGGAATATGATAAAATCATTCAACGTGCGCAAGAGGGGCTATAAATATGGAACGAACGCGATTTGTCTTTTCCGGTTCCGGTGGACAGGGGGTCATCACCGCCGCCATTATTTTGGCGGAATCGGCAGTCTTATACGAAAATATCAATGCCGTACAATCCCAATCCTATGGACCTGAGGCGCGGGGCGGAGCCACCCGGTCGGATATTATTATCTCCGAAAATCCCATTAACTTTCCCAAAGTGATTCAACCCAATGTGCTGGTCTGCCTGACCCAGGCGGCCTACAACAAATTTTCAAGGATCGTTCGGCCCGGCGGCCTTTTACTGACCGACAGCCGTTTTGTGGCCATTGAACATAAAATCGACGCCCAACAGTATGGGCTGCCCATGTTTGAATCGGTGATGGAAAAACTCAAGAAACCGATTGTTTTCAATATCTGCATGTTGGGCGCGGTATTGGGGTTCACCCGGGCGGTGACCCCCGATTCGATTCGCAAGGTGCTAAAAACCCGCATCCCGTCCCAGTTCATTGATCTGAATGATCAAGCCTTGGAATTGGGTCTGGAGATCGCGGAAGCTGCCTAACAGGCGCCTCAACCGTGAGTCAGCGCAGGCAAGCAAGCGAGTTGCCAAAAGATGCCGAATACACCTGCCCCGCAGGTATCTATCTCCACATCCCCTTTTGCCGTCAAAAATGCTGCTACTGTGATTTTGTCTCCGTAACCGATGTAAATCTCTTGGACGATTATGTGGATGCACTCTGCGGCGAAATCGAGCTACGGCAACAGCATCAAACAGGGGTGGATTCCATCTATCTGGGCGGCGGCACCCCGACGCTGTTAGCCACGGATCAGGTGAACCAAACCCTCACGGCGGTCCGTAGCGCTTTTCAGATCCACCCGGATGTAGAAATCACCATCGAAGTCAACCCCGGAACGGTGACCCTTGAAGCATTAAAAGCATACGTCGCCATGGGAATTAACCGGATCAGTATCGGCGTTCAATCGTTTCAACCTCAACTTCTCGATCTGTTGGGACGCAGCCACGATGAAAAAACTGCGACGGATGCCCTGGAATTGTCCGGCGCAGCAGGTTTTAGCCAAATCGGCATTGATTTGATCTTCGGTATTCCCGGCCAAACATTGGATCAATTAATTGACGACCTCCAGACGGCAATTAAATTCTCACCCCATCATCTATCCTGTTACAGTTTAACCATTTCGTCCAACACACCTTTACAAAGGCTCTGCCGTCAACAGGCCATCACGCCTGCGGATGATTCACAGGTGGCGGGCTTCTTCATGGAAACAGACGCTTTTTTAACGAGTCATGATTACCAACATTACGAAATTTCCAATTTTGCCAAACCCGGTTGCCGCTCGCGGCATAACCGGAAATATTGGCGCGGTATCCCTTATTGGGGTTTTGGTGTGGCGGCTCACTCCTTTCAACCGCCGGTCCGGTCGTGGAATGTTTCATCCATTGGCCGCTACATCACCACTCTTGACCGGAACCGATTACCCATATTAGACCACGAAACTTTGAACCTAAAAGAACAAGCAGTGGAAACCATCATGCTGGGATTGCGGACAGACCACGGAGTTGAATTGGCGTTTTTGGATGGGCTTCAACGGGGTGATAACGGTAATGCCAAGGCGCGGTTGATTCAGCAGTGGGTCAATGAGGGCCAGGCGCGAATTCATAAAGGCAGATTGGTTTTAACTGTCAGCGGAATGTTGGTCGCTGACGCGTTGACAAAAGAGTTACTTGAGCTGCTTATGTAGTTCGTTCCAGTTGGTATATTCTTTTCTTGACAGTAGCCGGATCAACAATGATGGGCCTGTAAAAAATCTGATGTTGCAGATGTTTATCCATTGGAGATTCCGTCGTGGCGAATTGCGCCAAAAATCGGCCGGATGGATCATTTTTCGGCATGTAAAAAGAGAAATGCGTATCCACCGGACGTGAAGTGATTTGAAGACCCGCAATGTGGCTTCAAATGGAGATCATACACATGTAGGCGGTGGACTTGGGGCACAAAGAACCGCTTGACAGGCCGTTGATGATTAAGTAGGTAATCGGCAGGTGTCCTTATTTGTCTGTTTCCGGAATCGAGGCTGAACCTATGAGTCCTACAAATGAAATCCCCAAAGTGAGCATGACCAACACCAAAAAAGAGCTGCTGGAAGCCTACGAAGGTTTAAAAACCAGATACAGGACCCACGCCAAGGATCTGCTGGATGCGAAAAATGCCCGTAAAGAGATGGAAAAGAAACTCTCCCTGGCTGAAGCGGAGTCCCAAAGTACCCGGAATCCGATCCAGCGATTGCATCAGTTAAGAGGCGACATTAACGGGACGTTGCTTGAACTTGCCGACAAGTTTGAGACCGAACTGGACGCCTTTAAAAAGATCCAGTTCGCCGTAAAAACGCGTCAGGAGGATTTGCAAACCATCTATGGTGTTGAAACCGCCGCGTCGGACCTGGCCGCGCTGATTGAGGCCCAACGAGCCCGCAAAACATCCTTTGAAGAGGAAATGGCCACGGCCCGCAAAGAGTGGGATGCCGAAACCGCGGAACGAGAGCGGGTGCAAAAAGAGGCCGCTGAAAAAATCAAAAAGGAGCGTCAACGGGAAAAGGAAGAATTTGAATATCACTTTTCCCGTGAAAAAGAGCAGCTTCAAAACCGGCTTGATGACGAGACCCTGGCCTTTGAAAAAAAGAGGAATCAAGATCAAATCGATTTTGAGAAAGTTTGCCAACAACGCACAACCGAGCTGGACGCTCGGGAACAGGCCGTTGAGGAGCAGCAAAAAGCATTTACGACCCTTCAGGAACAGGTGGCGGCCTTCCCAAAAACGCTGGAGAATGAAATCAATACCGCGGTGAAAAATACCCGTGAGCGCCTCACCGTCGACTTTGAAAAATCCAAAGCACTACTGGCGGCGAAACACGAAGGTGAAAAAAATGTGTTGTTGAGCAAACTGGAATCTCTTGAACGGATGGTGGATTCGTACCAGGCCCAAATGACCGATCTGAGCAAGCGGCAAGAACAGGCCTATGAAAAGGTTCAGAACATTGCCAATCAGGCGGTGGGAGCCGCCAAAAGGGAATACAGCGCCCCACCGATTGTCCGGCGGGACACCCCGGAAACCTGATCCTACCTGTTTGCGGGGCCGATCTTTTTTACGTTGAGCGGGTTTCGGCACATGTTATAGGCGCTCCTTTTGTAAAATTTGACCTGTTTTACGCTTTTCTTAGCTTGCGGATATCACCGATGCGGATGGTGACATGTTGATGATCAAAGTATTCGATTAAGGGTATCACATACTTACGGGAGGCTCCGGTCATATTCTTAAATTCGGGAGTTGAGATCTCCCCCTTTTCCTGTAAAAACGATACCAGCCGTTCCCGCAACGCCCCAACGGCATAACGGTCGTAAAAAAGCCCATCTTTGACCTTGATGAGTTCACCGGTCTCCACCAGATAGGCCAAAAGTTCCTGTACCGTTTTATCGGGTGCAGCCACCATTTTGACCAAATCTTTGACGGAGGGCGGTGTCAATGCCGCATCTTTACAAATGGACACGATTTTTTCCCGCAGTTCATTCTCATCAACCCCTAAAGCCGCCTTATGACCTGCCAGCCGAACCACTTTCTCATCCACCACCACGCTTTTTCCCCGCGCCAGTTGGTTGAGCTTCAGGGTAAAAAGTTTACTGGAAATCCGGAGGAACTTGGATTTCAGCTCCTCTTTTGAAACACCCGTTTTTAAAGGGTTTTTTTGATGATAGGCCTGTAAGGTCGCCAGCATCCGGTTGCCGACCCGTTCCACATGCGCCTGATGCATAAAAAGCCGCGCCTCTTTGTCGATCAACATAATCTCTTTGCGCGACAATGCCAGATCAAGCAGATGGGTAAGTTTTTTTTCAGGCAGGTTTGTCATGATCCGCAACACCCCGAATGAAACGCCATTGACACCGGCATCCCGAATATTCTGACGGACTACCTCATTGGGATCGCCTTCGGCTAAATGGTACAGCGCCGTTATTGTTTCGTTATTTAGCCGTTTACGCTTAGGCGCCATGGGGTTAAGGATTGTCCCACCGCCGACGGTACGTACCGGTGAGTAACTGCGCACCACAAAGCGGTCCTGAGCCACAACGGCAACGGGATTTTCCAGCCGCAACTGCACCACCGCCGTATCACCCGGCGACAGCTCTTCCCGATCCAGTAAAATCAACACGCCCATAATTTCACTGGTCCCCGTATGAACCCGCAGACGGACCCTGTTTTTCAAAGGTTTGGGCAAGCTGTCCAGGCAATGGAGCCGGGCGTCAATCATGTAGCTGACCTCAAGCGTATCCGCATGAGCCAATACATCCCCCCGATTGGCTGCCTCCTTGGACAGCCCCTGAAAGTTGATGGCCGTTCTTTGGCCGGCATGGGCCTGTTCCACACTTTGGCTGTGCACCTGAATGCCGCGCACTTTGGAGGTTTCGCGGGAAGGGTAGAGCATCACCGGATCACCCACGGTAACGGTGCCCGAGGTCAGCGTCCCGGTGATCACTGTGCCAAAGCCTTTCATGGTAAAGACCCGGTCAATGGGCAGACGGAAAAAACCGGAATCCGAGCGTTCGGGGATCTGTCCGGTCACTGTTTCCAACGCATCCGCCAACGCCTCCAGCCCGGTCGCATCGGTGGATGAGACGGGTACAATCGGTGCATCCTCCAAAAAGGTCCCCTGGACAAATGCGGTGACATCATCGGTCACCAGTTCCAACCACGCCTCCTCCACCAAATCTTTTTTGGTCAACGCCACCAGCCCGTGTTTGATCCCCAACAGGCTGCAGATCTCCATATGCTCGCGGGTCTGGGGCATCACCCCCTCATCGGCGGCCACCACCATCATCACCAGATCGATACCCGTAGCGCCGGCGACCATATTCTTCACAAACCGCTCATGCCCGGGCACATCCACAATTCCCAAATGTTGACCATTGGGCAGCACCAGGTTGGCAAAACCCAGTTCTATGGTAATTCCCCTTGCTTTTTCCTCTTTCAGTCGATCCGTATCGATGCCGGTCAAGGCCCGAATCAGTGCTGTTTTACCGTGGTCAATATGACCGGCTGTGCCGAGAATAATCTGCTTCAAGGTGGTATTCCTTTTCCCTCTTTTTAGGAGGCTATCGGTTACGGTAATAGTCCAGCAGGTAGGCCGCGCCCACCAGAAAAACAGCCAAAATAACGGTAAACAAAGGGCCTGCGCCGGGTCGAAACAGCCGCGCAATCACCACGGCCATGACGGCGCCGATCACCGCCCGCATGATAAATAGGGGAATTGCGTTCAAGTGCGATCTCCTGTCCGGTTGACCTCATACGGTTAAACTTTATACACTCGGAAAAGCCATTGTGATGGCTACGAAAAAGACTCAAGTGCAAGATGTTGTGGTTTGTCGGGGACGAGCCTGGGTATGCAGTATGCCGAGTGTCCGAGAAACCGCAACAACGCCGTAGATGAGACTTTTACGACGCCATCAGGTTTTATAATTTAACCCGAATGACAGCGCAAATCAATCCCCCCTCACAATAGCGTGAATCGTCTTTGTTTCTTCACCTGTTTATTGATATTTTAATAATCTATCACCGCCCTGGTAACATTTCATGGAATATTTGGATTACAAACCTCTTGATATCAATCCAATTAATGAGTATAGAGTATGTTCCTTACGGTGGGTGTAGCTCAGTTGGTAGAGCACTTGGTTGTGGCCCAAGTGGCCGTGGGTTCAAATCCCATCACTCACCCCATTAAAAATGCGGACCATTGCGGCGCCTTGCTCCGCAATGGTCTCTTTTTTTATAAGGTTGTAACCGAACCGGATCGAGCGCCGGCTAACAATATCCGCCTCATTCATGGGAGACGACATGAAAAACCCGGCCCGTATCAAGATCAACCACCTGTTAACCGCAACCCGGCCCGCAGACACGATTCTGCTCTCCGGTTGGGTACGTACCCGTCGCGACGCTAAAACTTTTTCCTTTATGGAGATCAACGACGGCTCCTGTTTGAAAAATATCCAGGTGATCGCCGATGAGAAATTGACCAATTACGAACAGATCAAAAAGATCACCACCGGTTCGGCGGTGACGGTCCAGGGCGCCCTGGCGTCGTCGCCGGGCAAAGGGCAATCCTGGGAGGTTCTAGCACAAACAGTGGAGATAATCAGTTTTGCATCGGACGATTACCCGTTGCAAAAAAAACGGCATAGCGATGAGTTCTTGCGCACCATCGCACATCTGCGGCCCCGCACCAATAAATATGGAGCTGCTTTCAGGATTCGATCGGAGATGGCCTTTGCAGTGCATCAATTTTTTCGTGACCGCGGTTTTCGCCATATCCATACGCCGATTATCACCGGATCCGACTGTGAAGGGGCCGGTGAACTGTTCCAGGTGACGACCCTCAATCTCGACGATATCCCCAAAAAAGAAAACAGGGTTGACTATCAAAACGACTTTTTTGGCGCCGAGGCCAACCTTACCGTCTCGGGGCAGTTGGCCGTGGAGATGTTCGCCCTCTCTTTGGGTGATGTTTACACCTTCGGTCCCACCTTTCGGGCGGAAAACTCCAATACCCGCCGGCATGTGGCCGAATTCTGGATGATTGAGCCGGAAATGGCCTTTTGTGACCTTAGGGGCAACATGGACCTGGGGGAAGAGATGGTTAAATATCTGATCGATTTCGCCCTTTCCCACTGCCCCGACGATATCGAGCTTTTTGCCCGATTTGTCGATAAGGGCCTCAAAAAGCGTCTGGATCATATTCTCAACAGCGAGTTTCTTCGTCTGCCTTACGGGGAAGCGGTTGAAATTTTGCAAACGGCCAAAACAAAATTTACGTATCCCCCGGCCATGGGGGCCGATCTGCAATCGGAGCATGAACGCTATTTAACCGAGAAGCATTTTCAAAAACCGGTGACCCTCTACAACTATCCCAAAACCATCAAGCCCTTTTATATGCGCGTCAATGACGATCAAGAGACCGTGGCCGCCATGGATCTTCTGGTTCCGGGGATCGGTGAGATTATCGGAGGCAGCCAGCGTGAAGAGCGGCTGGATGTCCTGGAAAAACGCATGGAAGAGCTGGCGCTGCCCAAAGAGCCGTACCGGTGGTACCTGGACTCCCGCCGCTACGGCAGTGTACCGCACAGCGGATTTGGAATGGGGTTTGAGCGTGTATTGATGCTGCTTATGGGAATCTCCAATATCCGTGATGTTATCGCTTTTCCGCGGACACCGGGTAGCATTGAATTTTAAACCCGAATTTTCCATGAAATTTTACCAGAAAGTTGTTTATAAATGAATCCACCCGTGGCGTGCAAAATCCGGGTTAAACGGCGTCGCCAAAAGTCTCGTCTGCTGTTCCCGCGCTCTGCCGGCGGTACTATCGCGACCCTGACAAACCCCGACACCTCTTACATGTGACCTTTTACTTGGCCGTTTGGTGACTTTTGCCGGCACATCATGTAAAATTCCCGGGAGAAAAACAGTTGTGCAACTTTTCGAATGGCTGTATTAGACAAATAGTGATGAACCGAGACCTATGCGCCCGTAGCTCAGTTGGATAGAGCGCCGGACTTCGAATCCGTAGGCCGGGGGTTCGAATCCCTCCGGGCGCGCCACCCTCTTTTTGACCGTACGCGACAATTGGCCGGGATGGGACAACGGGATCGGCGGTTTGTCTACCAGGCCGTCCATACCGTACTGCCGGAATGCCCGTTTGTATTCATAGAACCGGCTTCCGGAGACTTTTTGCAGTAGTCGGCACGCCTTGGAAACATTACCGAGTTTTTCAGCTAATTGTAGCCATGTGACTCGTTTTTGTACTACCTTTTGTTTTGCGGTCATGTGATTCTCCTTTGGGTTAAATGTTTCGGCAAAAACACTTTATACCCGAGAAGGTTCCCGTGCGCCATCCCCCAGCCTCTTTATGAGGCCGGGATAGCGCTTATTTCGATCTGCGAACTGTCAGGGAAGATTTTAACTTAAGCACGTCGTACCTCCTGATGGTTACAGATTCTTGTTTGGAACTTAAATCTATAACCCACCAAAGGCGGTATGGCCGCCTGCTTACATCTGGCCGATTGTCAGGTGAATACTATCACTGTTCAATTTTACTAAGTGTTTCAGGTGGTTGAAATTGTTGGGAGTTTTACCGCAATTAACAGAGGCTTATTTTATTAACAAGTAAATCAAATGCTTTAGTTTTCACATTTCGATAGTTATTTTTATGTGCTTCTAATGAGGCTCTATTAAGAGGGCTACATTCTTCATGCATAATTATTTTGTTTTTATCCACAAAAGAGCTAACTGCAGATATCGTATTAAGCTCTTTTTTAGTTAGTTCGAGCAAATTGTCACTGTTTTCCAAATAGCTTGTTATTATGTAAAACCCATTATCAATCCTGCTCCGAATTAATTTCAACTCCTTCTCATCATTAAAATTAGAATCTAAGATACTAACAACAAGCTCGTCATATTTTCCCAACTCTTTTAAAAGCATATCAAAAACAGCTCTTTTTCTTTCATTTAACCTTACTGAATCATCAATGTTATTCCTGGCTCTGTAATAAAAAAAACCTAAAATTAAACCCAACACTCCTACAACGGCACCAATCAGCTTAGTAACTATCGAGACGCAAGTGTTGAGTTTGTCGATATCCGCAATAACATTTTTTTGCTGTTTATCATTTGTTTGATTTTTAGTTTCAGATGAAACTTGACAGACGACATGGATCGGTAAAGCTATCACTAATACAATCGTAATGGCAATAAGTAGGGCTCGTGGCAATAGTCTAATTCCGTGTGTGTCCTGTTTCAATCTCTTGTTCGATAATAGACCTTTTTACCCTTGAGATATTTATTAGCCGAATTTTTTTTAATATCCTTTCAGGCCTAGCGTATTGTGTAAAATATGCGAACACCTCATTTGCCCATGATGGTCCCATCCTTATTACATTCTGAAAATCTAATTCAATAAATACATCATCGCCTTTCCATGCTTCTTCAGAATCTAATTCTGATAAATATTTAGCCCTAAATTCAATCGCGGTGTGTTTACCTTCCCTCTGACGGCAGTCTCTATTTGTTAGCTGGGCGAAAAATTCTTTTCCCACATCCACAGTTTTCATTTAAGCCTCCTCATTGGTACTTTTCGCAGGTATGACAAAATGATGTAAGGTTCCTGCAAAAATTCGCTTTCCTTTTGAACCAATGATTTCGATTTCACCGAATTTATCTATCTTAATGTAACCATTTTGTGAAAGAATTGAAAGAGACACCCTCATTTCTTTACAAGTATCTGTTATTCTTTTCAATCCATTCCCTCTTCGCGAGCCTCGATCATATTTCCTTCTTATAAACTCCCTTTTCCCTTGGGCTGCTTTAAAAGCCCCGCTTATATTTTCTTTTATGGCAAACTTAATCAAATCCCCTTCATTGCTTTCAGATTCAGGAAATTTTTTTGCGATTCCATCTCTTTGTGGACCAGTTAGCAAACTATTTTTAATTCCTATTCCGTTATCTGCAATGCACAAGGAGATAATTTGTGCAGAAGAGTGATGTTGGCATAAAGACCACCATCCACTATCTTGATTATTTATTCCGTGCTCAGAAACATTATTAAAGACTTCTGTCAGTACAACATCATAAAACTTGTCTATTTGTTCTTCATTAAGGTCACTATATTTTTTAATTAACTGAACAATATTTTTTTCACGCACATAAATGTCCGAATAGTTAGTTTCACGCTGTATCTTTACCACTTTATCTGGAGAATAGTATTCATCTGGCGAACCATCTTTGTCCCTGTTTACGTAGTCATAAAATCCACAATAATTTAAATATGAATTGACCTTAACGTGATTCGAGCGCGTTGATCCGATTGTTGGAGATCTATTTGGATATGATGTCAATTCAACCCATTGTTTAAAACCGCAAAGAAGTGTGACACCAGATGGCCATACTTTAGTACATTCACCAAAATCAAAGAATAATGATTTGGAATTGAATGAGAGAAATGATTCAGAGAGACTAACAAAGCTTTCTAAATCCCATTCAATTCCAAATTCGCCTGTAACTTCAACCACCACCGATTTTTTATCTTTATATTTTAATCTTTTGTAGAGACGTTTTTTACATTTTCGCCTTTCTTTAAAATATTTTTCTAATGGATTAGAAGTTCCATGTATTTTTCCAATTCGTCTTTTTAATTTTAAATCTTTTCGGCGATTAGCGTTTCTCACCTCTTTCTTTTTATTGAGATTTTGCCGTCGATTTAGAAAGAATTGTTGTTTGCCATGGACATGTAATAGCTTCATCAGAAACCATCGTTATCATTTAGGGTTATATCGCCACAGAATTTAATTTGTTTTTTTGTATCTTAAGTTGATCTTTGATAATAACAAAATATCACAACAAGAAAATGGAAAATCGCCCAAACAATTGATAGTTGAATTGACCAGATCTCAATTACTCTTTACCAAGCTATTGATTTATTTAAACAATTCCGCCCAGTCTGAGAAGGTTTTATTGGACGTTATGATGGTGCCGGTCTTTTCATACCTGACAGCGATAGATTCCCCCGGGCAAGCCCGGGGTACTTACTGTTACAGACCTGCGATCTGACCTGCTTTCACTACGTCGCTTCACTCGCAACTCATAGCAGGATCGGCTCATTAATCCACGGGTAAACCCGTAGTATTCTGTCTTCGACCGCATAAATTACATGTGAATTCAACTCACAAGTGCAACGGTTGGTAGTATAGGCGCCCAAGTTGACGTATGACCAACGAATACCTCATTGGGCGTTTTAAAGTCCAGTGTTTTTCCGGGGCGGTTATTCAACCGTTCCATGACCGCCTCAACCTGTATAAAGGGGTCAAGTCTGCCCTTGACTCTTATAGGGTTGCCTTTCTGTTTCCAGGAAATGGGACCGGCTGCACAAAAACTAGGGCCTGTCGATATTCATTTTAGCCAAAGATATATGGCTACAACGAGCACAAAAGATAAATATGACGCGGCCAATTTGTCATAGCACGTCGCCCCTCTCCTGAAATGCTTCAGTTTTCCATACATCCGTTCAATTTTATTGCGCTCTTTGTGCAAACAAACATCATAATGGCGAGACGTTTTGCGATTAGACCTTGGTGGAATCACCGCTTGCGAACCTTGTACCAAAATCTCCTCAATCGTACCTTTTATCAGCCAATACAAAAGACGCGTCTTGTTTGTCGAGTAGACGTAACGCCTGTTTATAGTCACACTGCCACAAACCGTAAGGGGCATCTGAGGATGAATCTATTTTAGTGCCAAATCCGCCTCTTGATCGCCCTAATGCCTGTTTTTGCTGCCCCCTTTTGCCCCTGCTGCGTGCTGATGTGCCCTTACAATAGTGCTGTCCATCATCAGCCATTCCGTATCGGCATCCATTGCCAACGTGTTGAAAATCAAAGGAGGCAGACAATATTGTAAAAGTGATTGGGCTCGTTGACGACGTCCTTTCAATCGCAAAATCTTTCTTGGCTATCTGAATTGCTTCCATATTATTCTATATTATTCTATTGCGAAGAATTCACGCTAGTGTCATGTCACGCTTGAAAAGTTAGTTAATATTTGGTATGGTCAGAGAAAAAGGAGGAGACCATGCCCAAGATCAAATACCGATTTTCATTGAATCAAGATGAACGTGATGAGCT
>Ga0056123_1000051_pt1 | contig 24619 bp, 20 predicted proteins | sample WorMetHEROISLAND_3_FD_71122 | JGI IMG/M metagenome (GOLD analysis project Ga0056123, IMG submission 71122) | Marine gutless worms symbiont microbial communities from Max Planck institute for Marine Microbiology, Germany - Olavius sp. 3 HERON ISLAND ...
GTCGGTCACCTTCATGCCGAAGCCGATCTTCGAGGACAACGGCTCCGGGATGCACACCCACCAGTCGTTGTGGAAGAACGGCGAGACGTTGATGTTCGACGAGAGCGGCTACGCCGGCCTGTCCGACATCGCCCGTTGGTACATCGGCGGCATCCTCAAGCACGCCGCGGCGATCCTCGCTTTCGCGGCGCCGACGACGAACTCCTATCACCGGCTGGTGCCCGGCTACGAGGCGCCGGTCAACCTGGTCTACTCGAGTCGGAACCGGTCGGCGGCGGTGCGCATCCCGCAGTACTCGCAGAGCCCGGCGGCGAAGCGCATCGAGTTCCGCTGCCCCGACCCGGCGGCCAACCCCTACCTGGCGTTCTCGGCCATGCTCATGGCGGGCCTCGACGGGGTGCAGGGCCGGATCGAGCCGCACGACCCGGTGGACAAGGACATCTACGACCTGCCCCCCGCGGAGCTGGCGGGCCTGCCGTCGGTCCCGGGGAGTCTCGACGAGGCGCTCGCCGGGTTGAGGGAGGACCACGAGTTCCTCCTCCAAGGCGGTGTGTTCACCAAGGACCTGATCGACTCGTGGATCTCCTACAAGGAGGAGCACGAGGTCGACCCGGTGAGGCTGCGCCCACACCCCTACGAGTTCCACCTCTACTACGACATCTGATCGGTCAAGGCTGATCGGTCAAGGCTGATTGGTCGGGGCCCTTGTGGGGTCCCGGCGCTCCGGACTCGGTTGCGTGTGCAGTTTCGCGGCTCTCGTCGGCACTACTGCACACGCTGGGCGACTCGTGTGCAGTTTCGCGGCTCTCGTCGGCACTACTGCACACGCTCGGCGATGCGTGTGCGACAGCGCAGCCCCGTCGGGCGACGCGTCGCCGCCTAGCCGGCGCGCCAATACGGCGACGGGCCGCTAGGAGTCGCCTGCGGCTTCGCGGATCTTGACGACTTCGGCGGCGAATCCCGTCGCTGCCGCCGTGTAGCTCTCGACGGCTTGCCGGCGCGCGTCGCCGGAGTCGGTCGAGCGAAGACCGGTCAACGCCTGGTCGGCCGCTGTCGCCGCGGCCGCCATCGTTGTCTTGAGCGTCTCGTGGTTCGTCTCGAGACCGACCGGGGCGGTCAGGGCGGCCAACTGGTCGGACAACGTCTCGGTGTCGGTCTTGACCTTGTCGAGTCGGGGCTCGGCGTCGTCGTACGCGATCTCCTTCGGGTCGGCGTCGAACCCGGTGTTGACTGTGATTATCTCGGTGTTCCCGAGCGCGAGCTTGTCGTTGATGGCGGCAACGCCGTCGAGGTAGGCCCTCGTCTCCTCAGCGTTGGCGCCGCCGGCGTCGCCCTCGGAGTCGCCGAGGGTCGTGTCGCCGGGAAGCGCCGTGGTCGTCGTCGCGCCGGCGAGTGTCGTGTCGGGCGAGGCCTCGGGCAGCTCGCTCACGAAGAAGTAGGTGAAGGCGATCATGGCCAACACGACCAGCGGGAGCACCCAGCGTCCTGGCTTCGGGTCGAGGTTGGCGGCCATGTACTGTCGGACGTTAGCCGCATCCGCCGCCGTTTCCCGGCGATCGGCGCACCCGACGTCATCCCCCTTGAATCGTCGCCGCCGGGCGCATACGTTCGAGACATGGCCGAGGAACGCCAAGAGGTGTACGAGCGAATCCCTTGGGAGACGCTGGAGAAGCGGGGCCCCGAGCGGCAATGGCTGCTCATCGTCGTGGCCGGCGCCGTGGTGGCTGGCGCCCTCGCCTACTCGTTCATGCAGAGCCGGCCCGCTTCACCCGCCGCCCCGGCGGCGAGCGCCGCGCCGACGACAAGCCCGGGGGTTGCGACAGCTCCCGTCGCCGCGACCCCTGCGGCGGCCCCCACGACCGCGCCCTCGCCCATGTTGACGGCGGAGGCCGACTTGTACGCGGTCGACCCGGAACACTTGGCGAATCGGGCGGCGGCCCATGCGGAGTGGTTCGCCGTCGAGTACTTCTCGGCTGACGGCTCCGAAGAGTCCCGGCGGACGCTCCAAGCGATGATGCCGGCTGGGGTCCCCCTCCCGGAGGCGGGAGAGGGTGTGCAGGTGTTCGTCGACTGGGTGGGCGCGCAGGAGGTGGCCGAGTCGGGGCCGTTGTCCTACTCCGTGGAGGTGGTCGTAAGGTCGTTGGCGGCGAGGGGAGATGAGGAGTTCGTCCGCCAGCCCGCTCGCGTCGCCGAGGTGGAGGTCGTCTTCGGCGACGACGGTGAGCCGCGGGTGCTTCGGCCCCCGACCGTCGCGGCGCCCGCGGCGCACACGGGGTCGGCGATGACGCTGTCGCCCCTGCCGGAGACGGTGCAAGCCGAGGTTGAGGAGAGTCACGGCCCGGTTGTGGGCGGGGAGCAGCTGGCCGACGGCGGGTGGAGAGTTGTGGCGATGGTCACCGGCGCCGACGGGGTCAGCCGGCCGACGACGGTCACCGTCCCTTGACGGGCGGCTCAGCTCCCGAACTCGTCTTCCAAGATGGCCTTCGCCGGGGGGACGATCTTGTCCCACGACGCGGCCGGGGCCTTTGAGAGAGTCACGAAGTCGGCGGTCAGAAACACCTGGGTCACGCCCTCGAGGGCAAGTAGCGAGGCGACGTACGGCGCCTCGGCCTCCTCGGCCCGAGAGTATGTGCCGGCGCCGCCCACCTGGGTCCCGACGCTGAGCTTCATGGCGTTCGGGTTGGGCGTGGGGGAGACGTTGATCGCCATCGACGCGGTGAGGGTAGTCGCGACGGCCGGAGAGGGCGGGCCGCCGCCGAGGCCGTTGGGCGAACTGCCTCCGTGCGACTAACTCTCGTTGTCCATCTCTCCTGGGAAGAACAAGATCAGGGCCACCTTCGTGGCGCCGCCCACTGTAGGCGGCCCGGGTCCGAAGCGAGCAAGGGCCTTCGTCAGCTCAACGAGAAATTCGGGGTCTACGCGATCAACGGTGGGTGGGCCGGTCGGTGAGTTGTCAGGTGTTGGACCTTGTGACGATACCTGTCTGAGCGTCGGTGGCCGTAGCCGCGTCGCTTCATGACTTTGATCTTGTTGGTGATGCCCTCCGCGAAGGCGTTGGTCTGGCGGTCGTCGAAGTAGTTGAGGATCTGCTCCCGCCAAGAGTCGACGACGCGGGCTGTGGCCGCGAGCTCGGAGAGCCCGGACCCTTCCACGCGGCGCATCCAGTCGTCGAACCGGCGGCCCGCTTCGGCCCGGTCGGCCGATTCGTATATGTCGGCGAAGGCCTCCTTGAGCCGCCAGGCCGCACCCACTTCGCAGTTGACGGGCCAAGAGCTTGTCGAGGCTGGCCCGTTGGGACGGGGAGAGGCTGTGCCGTCCCCGCATGAACAGCCAGCGGGCCCGCCACACCCCGGGGTCGAACCGGGGGTTGTGCTGACGGGCGAGGCCCCCGTCCCGGCCGACGACCGTGACTTTGCGGCCGTGCCTGATCCTGACTCTCTGAGCGGCGGCGTTGACGGAGCGGATGACGTGGAACTTGTCGGCCACGACCCGAGCGTGGGGCAGGACATCGGCCACGGCCTTGCGGAACGGCCAGAACATGTCGACGACCACAGTCTCGATTTCCTCCCGCCATGGCCTACGGAATCAGGCCCAGGACCCGTTGAGCCGAGTCCCGGCTGCGGCCCTCGACCAGCTCCAAGACCCGACGCTGCCCGGGAGCGGACAAGACAGTGTGACATGCGGCTCCGCGACCGGAAAGGGCGACTCGTCGATCGACAACACCTTGGGCGGCGGGCCCGTGAACGGGTCGTGACGAGTGGCGGCGGCGTCGAAAGCGTCGGCCACCCTCCACCAGGACACCCTCTCCGCCGCCGCCACATCAGAGAAAGGCCGGTTGCAGGCATCCTCGGCGAGCCGGTCACGGAACCGGGCCGTCACCCGTTTCCGGCCCAAGATCTCGGGGTGCCGCTCCCGGCTGGTCCGACCCCAGGTCCCGGGCACTTGTGACGACGCTGATCCCAGACCAGAACCACCGGATACCCGAACCGCAGGTGCCGGAGCCGGCGCCGGCACCTGCCGTGGCCGATCACGTCGACCGACCCGCAGTGGACACACGCCCGAGGGAGCGTGGAGACGACCTCCGCCTCCAACACCGGGTTCACCAGAGACGACGACACCACGTCGAGGCCGGTCAAGGCACGCGATGTAATCGCTCATCTGAGCTCTCCTTTGTCGTAGATGGTTCACACAACCAGCCTCAGGGGAGCTCAGCCACCTTCACCCACCGTCTTCCGCGAAGACCCGAAATTCGTCCCGTCCCGCGGCGGGCGCCGACTTCATCAGAGGCTCGTAGTGGTCTATCTCAAGGTGGTCGCGGAGCCTCTGGGCCACATCGCGAATCGTGAAGGGCCCTTGACCAACGGCCCATCCCGGGAGCCTCTGCGCCGCTCCCCGATCCGGGGGAGCGGGAGGGCCTGTTGGAGAAGGCGCCGCCTCGAGGCCGTGCCCGCTGTCGCCCTTCGCTGGGCGGCCTTGACCGGTCCCGGACTCGGTCTCCCCAGCCAATCCGTCTGCCCCCGCCCGGGCAGGCGAGGCCGCCCTCGCGACCGGTACTCTCGACAGGAGTGGACACTCCCGCCGACCCGTCGTCGCCGTTGGCTTCGGCGATCGAGTATGCGCAGAGCGCCCTCAGGGCGCACGCCGATCCTGAGAAGGCGGCCCCGATGCAGGCCTACCTGAAGACGGACATGCCGTTCTATGGGGTGCAGAAACCGGGGCGGGTCCCCATCGTTCGCCGGTTGGTCGGGGAGTGGCCGCCGGGCGACCGCGATGGGTATGAGCGGCTTGTGCTCGGTCTCTGGGCGTTGCCCCATCGTGAGGAGAAGTACCTGGCTCAAGCGGTGGCCGCTGCGCATGAACGGTTCATCGTCCCGGCGTCGGCGCCTCTCTACAGGCGGATGATCGTGGAGGGGGCCTGGTGGGACCTCGTGGACGAGGCGGCGGTGCGTCTGGTCCGGCCGTTGGTGGTCAACCACCCGGATGGGGCCTGGCCGACGGTCGACTCCTGGGTCGACGACGAGGACATGTGGCTCAGGCGAGCGGCGGTGATCTGTCAGGTGGGGGCCAAGGAGCGCACCGACCCCGACCGTCTGTTCGGCTTCTGTGAGCGGAGGATGGCTGAGAAGGAGTTCTTCATTCGTAAGGCGATCGGGTGGGCGCTTCGGGACTACGCCAGGACCGACCCGCAGGCGGTGGCCGACTTTGCCGTCGCCAACAGAGGTCGGCTCTCCGGCCTCAGCTTCCGCGAGGCGACGAAGCACATCGGGGAGTTCGTCCGGTGACCGGCGGCCCGGTCGCGTTTGGCGGTGGGCGAGGCGCCTCCTCCCCGGCTTCTGGTGTCAGCGGGCCTCGTAGGCGCCGATGTCGCATCCGGCGCCTTGGGGGCGGGTGACGCCGCGTGCGTCTTTGGCGGTGCAGGCCGCTTTGTCGGCCTTGTCGCGTAGCGGGGAGGTGGAGTCGATCGCCATGGTTCTCACGTTGCCGGATGTCTTGTTGGGGCCGATCAGCCGGGTACCGCCGTTGTCTGTCAGCGGCTGCAGGCGGGGGTTCACGTTCCTGTAGGCGAAGCCGGTGCAGGAGTCGTCCGACGAGGCGTTGCCGGCGTGACAGGCGTCAACCTCGCCCGCGGATGTCCACCCCGCCGCGGCCGGTGTTCCCCCCAATCGTCGAACCGACGACCCTCAAGTCGCCGCAGTGGTGGGTGATGCCGCCCGCGTTGCCGCGGATGATCGTGTTCGCCACTTCCAAGTCGTCGTCGCCGTCGGCGTCGCAGGCCTCCGCGTCGACGCCTGCGCCGGTGTCGCCCGCGATCACGGAGTCCTTGACGAATACCGCTCCAGAGCGGCCGGACGCGGCGGCGGTTTCGAAACTGACGCCTGTCTTGTTGCCGCGAAGCTCCAGACTCTCCAAGGAGATGCGGTATTCATCTGTGGCGGTTGTGGCCGCGGCGGTGTCCTCGACACGGACCCCGGACCCTGTCGCGCCGGTCACGGTCAGGTCCGCCAGGGCGACCCGAGAGGCGACGGCGGACGACGACGCATCGCTCAACACAACCCGGAAGCCGCCGCCGTTGACGGTGGTTCCGGCGCCGCTCTCATGACCCTGGATGCTCATGTCGGAGGCGATCACGAGACCGTCCGCGGGAGCGTTGATCTCGCCTTCGATCTCGATGACGATGTTGTCGTCGCCCGTGCCCGCGGTGCAAGCCTCGACCTCGCTGTCGGTGTTGGCGGCCTCCACCGCCTCGTCCAACGAGCACTCCCCGTCTTCGGCCTTCCCGCTCGTCGTGTCGACGGTGATGTCATCGGCCACTCGAACCTCGAACGCGCCGATGTCGCAACCCGCGCCCTGCGGGCGGGTGACGCCGCGGGCGTCAGTCGGGCCGCTCGAGTCGTCGCTCGTGTCCGCGTCTCTGCAGGCGGTTGCGTCCGCCCCGTTGAACAGTGGGCTGGCGGTGGGAAACGCCATAGTCAAGATGTTGCCGTTGCCGCCGTGAGGGCCGACAGCGACGGCGCCGGCCACGGCGCCGCTGTTGTCGGCCGGGTCCTGAAGCTCGGCGTCGGCTTTGGAGTGGGCGAAACCGTCGCAGGCGCCGTCCGACGAGGCGTTCCCGGTGTTCACGCCCGGCGCGACGACAAAATCGCACTGCTTCCCCGAGTTGCCGGCTACGACGGTCTTGACGATCTCCAAGTCGGAAGCCGCGGTGATGGAGCTGTCGATCCCTCCGGCTTCGCCGGTCTTGGCGCTGTTCTGAGCGATGGTGCTGTGAATGATCGACAAGGCGGGAGTGAGCTCTGGGGGAGCTTCGACGTGGAGACCGGCCCCGCCGCTGGTCGACGTGTTCTCGGCGATGGTGCTGTTGATGATCTCGGTGCGGGTGGATCCGAGGACAAGAGTGCCTTCCCAAGTCTTCGGGTTTCCGCGCCAAATCGTCACGCTCTTGCCTCCATGCACATGAACTCCCGCGCCGCCGTTTCCTTGGATGGTGGAACCTACTATCTTCATATGGCCGCAGACATGAGATATGCCGCCAGCGGTGTTGTCCTTGATGATTGAGTTCTCAACGACCAGGCTGACTCCCATGTCAGGGCTGCAGGCGTCCGAGTGAATCCCTGAGAGATTGGTGTTGTGCTCGATCAACGAGTTCTTAATGTGGACCGTACCCCTGAGGCGGGAATCGGAATAGGTAGGGGAATCGTATGTTGAGAAGTGAATAGCCCCCCTACTTCGCTGGTCTGGTCGATTACCGTGATCATGCTGATTGTCGTGAACATGGAGGTTCTCCAAAGTGATTCTGTATGAACCTTCGTAGTCGTCGTTGCCGTCTTGAATCCTCAGAGCATCGCTACGGGCACCGGTCACGCTCAGGTCTATCAACGACACATTCGCGGGGGCGGCAGCGAGCGATTGCCAGTAGTCTAAGTTGATGTCGACGCTTCCGCCGTTGATAGTCGTGCCGTCAGCATGACCCTCGATCCTGACGTCGGACGCGATCAGGAGACCATCGGTAGGCGCGCTGATGACACCGGACACATCGAACTTGATGACGTCTACGCCGGTCGCCGAGCCCGCGGTGCAGCCATCAACCGGAGTGTTGGTGGCTGCGGCCTGAAGAGCCTCCGTCAACGAGCAGTTGTCGTCGTTGGCGACCTCGTTGGCCAGCGTGTCGACCGTGATGGTCGCGGCCGCGTCGACCTCGACGGGACCCGACAGCAGCACCACCGCCAACAAGCCCGCCGACAAGCCGAGCCGCGGCCCGGCCCCAGCTCGTGCGAGTCGACACGGCCGGCCGCTCGCCGCGCCGCCGATCCCAACGCGTGACGCGCCTCCAAGTCTTTCTCGCCGCGGCCCTCGGTCCTCCGGTCATCGCTCCTCCTGTGATCAGCGGGTCCTCAACCCTCACGTCGGTCTGCAGGCCGATCCGACCACAGTCCGCGGCGGCCCAACGCTCCGGGTGCGTGCCTCCTCCGCAGCGCGTGCCCGCCGTCCCGGCGCGCCCCGCGGCGCCGGCTACCCTGCGGCCATGACCATGATCGACGAGCTGCGAGCTGTCGTCGGCGCCGAGAACGTCCTCGAGGCGGCATTGGAGCTGCACCTCTACAGCAAGGACGCCTCGCTCGTCAGGGGACAGCCCGAGGTCGTGGTGCTCCCCGCCGCCGTCGAGCAGGTGGCCGAAGTCGTGAAGATCGCCGAGCGGCACGGGGCGCCGATCACGGCCCGGGGCGCCGGGACGGGCCTCACCGCGGGCGCCAGCCCGACCGAAGGGGGCATCGTCTTGGTCACCACGGCGCTCAAGTCGATCGAGCCCGACATAGCCAATCGGACCGCCTGGGTCGGCGCGGGCGTCGTCAACCTCGACCTGTCGAAAGCGGTCGAGCCGCACGGCCTCTACTTCGCCCCCGACCCCTCCTCGCAGAGCGCCTGCACCATCGGCGGCAACGTGGCCGCCAACGCGGGCGGGCCCCACTGCCTCGCCGAGGGCAGCACGACCAGCCACATCCTCGGTGTTGAGGTGGTGCTGTCGGGCGGCGAGATAGCCGTCCTCGGCGCCCAGGCGCCGGACCCCGCAGGCCTCGATCTCAAAGGCCTGATCGTCGGGTCCGAGGGCACGATGGGCATCGTCACCAAAGCCTTGGTCCGCCTCCTCCCCACGGAGCCCGAGACCCGCACCCTCCTCATGCAGTTCCCCGACGTGGAGGGGGCCGTCGCCGCCGTGTCCCAGGTCATCGCGGCCGGGCTTGTCCCGGCGGCCCTCGAGCTGATGGACCAAAAGATGACCGAGGCCGTGGAGAACTGGCTCCACGCCGGCCTCCCCACCGACGCCGCCGCCGTGCTGCTCGCCGAGGTGGTCGGGGAGCTTGAGGCCGTCGAGTCGCAGGCGGCCCTGATCGCCGATATCGCCCGGGCCAACCGCTCGTCGGGGGTTGAGATCGCCGAAACGGAGGAGCATCGGGCCGTCCTCTGGAAGGGCCGGAAGTCGGCCTTCGGCGCCGTAGCCCAGCTCGCCGGCGACTACTACCTCCACGACGCCGTCGTGCCCCGGACCAAACTCGTCGACACGATGCGGGCGGTGTATGAGATCGCCGACCGCCACGACCTCACCCTGCTCAACGTCTTCCACGCCGGAGACGGGAACCTCCACCCGCTCATCGCCTTTGACGCCGACGAGCCGGGGATGAAGGAGAAGGTGTACCGGGCCGGCGAGGAGATCGTTTCCGTTTGCCTGAGGAACGGGGGCGCTCTCTCCGGCGAGCACGGGGTGGGCCTGGAGAAACGGGACATGATGCGAGCGGCTTTCACCGAGATCGACCTCGACGCGCAGGCACGGCTCAAAGAGGCCCTCGACCCGAAAGCGATCTTCAACCCCGCCAAGGTCCTCCCGCAGGGGTCGCGCTGCTTCGACTTCGGCGGCGTCAGGCGGGAGGCGCCCGAAGGCGTGTGGGTGTGACCTACGTCCCGCCGCACGTCCTGAGGTTGGAGACGGAGGTCGACGGCGCCCCCGAGGCGGAGCTGACGGTGGCGCCCAAGACGGCCCACGACGCGGCGGCCGTGCTCCGCCTCGCCTCGGAGCGGCGACTCAACGTCCAGGTTTGGGGCGGGGGGACCCGGTCGGGGTTCGGCGACCCGCCCGCGCCCGACATCGTCATGTCGATGGAGCGGTTGTCGGGGGTTGAGGCCTGGGCGCCGGACGACCTGACCCTGACGACGGCGGCTGGGGCCAGGGTCGCCGATGTCGAGTCGATGCTGGCGGAGCGCAATCAGACCGCCGTCCTCCCCGAGGCGGCGGGCGCCTCGACAGTCGGCGGGGTGGTGGCGGCGGGGGCGTCCTCGCTCCGCCGGGGTCGCCTGTTGGCCACTCGAGAGCGCATCTTGGAGACGACGGTGGTGACCGGCGACGGGCGGATCGTGCGCTCGGGCGGCCGGGTGGTGAAGAACGTGACCGGCTACGACCTGTCGCGGCTGCATGCGGGCGCTTACGGCGCCCTGGGGGTCGTTGTCTCGGTGTGCCTGAAGCTCTGGCCGACGCCTCCCGCCGCGGCCACGGTTGAGGTGGAGGCGGCCGAGGCCGCCTCGGTGATCGCCCGGCCGCTCGCCGTGATCCAGGAGAGGTCGGGGACCCGGGTCTTCGTCTGGGGGACGGCCGCCGAGGTCGTGAGCAAGGTGGGCCGGCTCGGGGGAGTCGCCCGGGAGGGCCACGACTGGCCCGCCGACCCGTCGGGCGACTTCCGCTGGTCTCTGCGGCTGCCGCCCGCCCTCACCGGCGAGGGGGTCGGCCGTCTCCCGAGTGATTGGGAGTATGCGGCGGTTCACGGCGCCGGCGAGATCCGGGCCGCCTCCGGCTCGCTCGACGGGGCGCAGGACCTCCGCTCGTGGGCGGAGGCCGTCGGCGGCCGCCTCGTGGTGGCGGATGCGCCGGCGGGCGGGTTGGGGGGTTTCGACCCGTGGGGTGCGCCGCCGCCCGCCCTTGGTGTGCAACGAGACCTGATCGCGCAGTTCGACCCGGCCCGCGTCATCAACCCGGGCAGGTTGCCGGGAGGGCTGTGATGGCGTGGGTCACCGCTCACCACCCGAAGATCGAAGAGCTCAACGCCTGTGTGCAGTGCGGGTTGTGCCTCCCTGTGTGCCCCACCTTCCGGGCGACGGGGAGGGAGACCGCCTCGCCACGGGGCCGCCTGCACGCGATGCGCGCCGTTCACGACGGGGTCGTCGCCGTCGACGAGACGTTCGCCGGGGTCATCGACCTCTGCCTCGGGTGCCGGGCTTGTGAGCCCGTGTGCCCCGGATTGGTCCCCTACGGCCGCGCCCTGGAAGGCGCCAGAGCTGAGATCGTCGCCCAGGCGCCGGGCCGTAGGGGCAGGCGCAGGCGCTTGGTCAAGGCGGCCTCGTCTCGCCGGTTGATGAGGGCGGGCGGGGCGTTGTTGTCGTTGGCGCAGACCCTCCGGCTCACCGGCGCCGCCCCGAAGAGCCTGGCTCGCCTCATCTCGGGCGCCCGCAAGCTGCGTGGGCGGCCGAAGCCGACGGTCGGGCATGCCGGGGGGTCGGGCCGCGAGGCGACCCTCGGCCTTCTCACCGGGTGTGTCCAGGACGAGTGGTTCCGCCCGGTCAACGCAGCCGCAGTCGAGTTGCTGGAGATGGCGGGCCACCGGGTGGAGGCGCCGCTCGCCCAGGTCTGTTGCGGCGCTCTGGCGGCGCACGACGGCCGGGCCGCCGCGGCCCGTGAGTTGGCCGCCGTCAACACCGTCGCCTTCGCCTCATATGACGGGGTGGTGGCCACGGCCGCCGGGTGCTCGGCCCATCTCGCCGAGTACTCGCACTGGGCCGACGGCGGCGACCGGGTCGCCTCCCGAGTCGCCGACGTCACGAGGGCGGTCGCTCTCGCCATCAAGGAGAGGCGGTTGCCGACTCTCTCCGGCGACCGGGGCCCGATCGCCGTCCAGGACCCCTGCCATCTGCGCCACGCCCAAGGTGTGACCTGGGCGCCTCGCCTGATCCTTGAGGCCGCCGGCTTCGAGGTGGTTGAGGTCGACGAGGCCGGGCTGTGTTGCGGCGCCGCCGGCCTGTACGCGATCGCTCAGCCGGAGATGTCGGAGGCTCTCGGGAACCAGAAAGCCGATCAGATTCGTTCCACGGGTGTGACTAGGACGGCTTCGGCAAACTCGGGTTGTGAGATGCAGTTGCGTCGCTACCTCGGGGAGGGCCATGAGGTGGCCCATCCCATCGAGTGGTACCTGGATGCGCTGCGGGAAGATCGGGGCGAGTGACTGAGACGAAGGCCCCGGTCGACTCGAGACCGGCCGACCCGGCCGACTCAACACCGCTCACCCCGGCCGACCAGGTCGACTCGGTCCCGCCCGCCTCGGCCGCCGTGAGGGTTTACGCGACTGTCGCCCACGGGGCGGCGGGGGTAACGCTCGACGTCGGCCTCATGGTCCTCGGCTCGATCCTGGTCGGGCTTTCGGCTGCGGTGCTGCTAGTCGGGATAGGGGTGGTGGAGATCTCTTGGGAGCTGTCCACCGGGGGGACCTTCGTCTCCGGCGTCGCCTTGGCCTTGAGCGGGATGCTCTGCTTGGGGATCGCCTCGGAGAGCCCTCTTGGCCGCGGCGGCCGCTTGGCGGGTTTCGGCGTGTGGCATGTCGGGATCGGCTTGGCGGCGTGCGCTCTCTTGGTCGGGTTGGCTGCGATGTCGATCCACCGGCTGGTCGCAGGGCTCGTCGAGGGACGGCCCTGGCCGCTTCGCCAGGGCGCCGAGGCGATACGCGCGGTCGGCGTGACCGGGATGGCGGCTATTCCGCTTGTGGGAGTGCCCCTGTCTGTGTTTGTCGGCGGTTTGCGGGGCGGGGCCCCGCGCGTCAACGTCCCGACGCTGTTCGCGGTCTGGGCCGTCGCCGCCATGATCCTCCTCGCGGTCTCCTAACCCCCCCTTTTTGGTTTCCCAATGCTCTGGATTCGCCTATTCCGTATTTCGTGCATTGAGAAATCCCCCGCGGGACCGTCGGAGCGGGAGGCGCCGCGTCTACACGGGTTTGGCGTAGATAAGGATCTCCTTCGGGCGCCCTCCGGCCCGGGCAAGGGTCTCGGTCATCCACGCGACGTCGGGCGCCTTCACCGACAACTCGGCCCGGCCGCGTGAGGCCGTCAGGGAAAGGAGGGACTCGATCAGTCGGGGCCCCTCCTCCGTCGCCGCGGCCAGCCAGTCGCAGCCGCAACCCTCATCGTCCTCTTCGACGATCGCCCAACCGCTCGGCGACTGGAAGAGCCTGGCGGCGGCGGCGGCCTCCTCCAGGTCGGCGGGGGTCGCCTTGCGCCAGCGCCAGCCGAGCGCCAGCAGCTCCCGGCCGCGGCGGGCGAGGTCGCCGGCCGACCAGAAGATCCACGCCGGATCGACCTCCGAGCGGTGGGACGGCCTCAGCCGAGGCCCCTCGACGGCCGAGGGCCGGGACGTATCGAACGAGGCGTACACCCACTGCGAGATCGCCCGGTAGCCAAGGGCCTCCACTTGGCCCCTGGCGGCGGCGTTGTCGGCCTCCGTCGCCAGCCGTGCGACCCGCGCCCCGCGGCCCCGGGCCCACTCCACCCCGCGGTCGTTCATGGCGGTGGCCATCCCCGATCTCTTGTGGTCGCGATGCACTCGGGCGGCTTCCATCCACGCCTCCGTTCCCGACAACATCAACACATGGGCTACGGCCGCCGGCTCGCCGCTCTCGGTCTCACAGACGATCACCTCCGAATCGTCGTCTTTGATCCAACCCGCGAGCCGGTCGGGCACATAGTCGCCCCACTCGAATGTGTCGGTCGTCCAAGAGATGATCGAAGCGACGTCGCTCGGGCGGGCGGGCCGCACGTTGAATGCCACGGCTACATCCGGTCCGGCGTCTCGATGCCGAGCAGGTCGAGGAGGCGCTCCAAGGCCGACAACACCCAAGACGCCAACGCCAGCCATGAGGCCCGGCGGGCGGGGTCCGGCGCCGACAGTATGTGGCATTGGTCGTAGAAGCGGTTGAAGCGGCCGGCCAGGTCGTGGGCGTACTCGGCGACGTGGTTCGGGGCGCGAAGCTCCACGCTGCGCCGCACCGCCTCGGGCAGTCGCAGCAGGCACAGCATCAGGTCGCGCTCGGCGCCCGCCGTTGGGGCGACGATCGGCCCGGGCGCCAGGCCCCGGTCGGCGGCCTTGCGGAGGATCGACTTGATGCGGACCGCCGCGTACTGGAGGTAGGGGCCCGTCTTACCCTCGAACGAGCTGAAGCGCTCGAGGTCGAAGATGTAGTCGGAGCTGCGGTTGTTGATCAGGTCGCCGAACTTGAGGGCGGCGACCCCCACCTGCCCGGCGATCCGCTCTCTCTCCTCCGGCGGGTACTCCTCGGCCAGGCGAGCCTCGTCGAGCCTGGCGCGGGCGGCGCTCTTGATCATGGCGATGACGTCCCCCAGGCGGACCACCCCGCCCTCCCTGGTCTTGAAGGGTTTGCCGTCGGGCCCGTTCATCGTGCCGAACTCGATGTGCTCCAAGCCGACCGAGCCGGGGGCGATCCCGCCTTTGCGGCCGGCGCGGAACACGCTCTCCAAATGGTCGCTCTGCCGCCGGTCGACGACATAGAGGATGAGTTCGGCGCCCAGCTCCTCGACCCGCGCCTCGACTGTCGCCACGTCGGTGGTCGAGTAGAGGAACCCCCCGGCGGACGACTCCAGGATCAGAGGCGGCCGCTCCCTTTTGTCGCCCGGCTGGTCGATCCTGACGACGAGGGCGCCTTGGGACTCCTCGGCGGCGCCCGACGCCCGGAACCTCTCGACCAGGGGGCGGAGCCGGTCGCGGACGTCGGACTCGCCGAGCCAGAGGTCGAACTCGACGCCGAGGGCGGCGAAATCCTCCCGTTGGGAGGCCTCCGACGCCGACTTCATCGCGCGCCAGAGCTTCAGGTGGTCGGGGTCTCCCTGCTGTAGCCGCACCGTGGCCTCCCGCGCCCTTTGGGCCGGCCCGTCGTCGCTCGCCGCCCGCTCGGCTGCCTCGGGGTAGATCCTCTGCAGGTCGTCGAGGGTGATCGAGTCGGGGTCGATCTCCTCTTCGGCGACGGCGGCGATGAGAAGCCCCATTTGAAAGCCCCAGTCCCCGAAGTGGGGGTCTCGGATGACCTTGTGCCCGGCGAAGGCGAAGAGCCTGGCCAGCGAGTCGCCGATGATGGTCGCCCGGAGATGGCCGACATGCATCGCCTTGGCCACGTTGGGGCCCGCGTAGTCGACGACGACGGTGAGGGGGGTCTCCGCCGGCTCGTAGCCGAGGCGCTCGTCGCCGGCGCCGCGGGCGCTCCAGGCGGCGAGGGCCTCATCGGTCAGTGAGATGTTGATGAATCCCGGCCCGGCCACGTCGGTCGATTTGATCTCGGCGGCCTCGGCCAACGAGGTCGCCACGTCGGCGGCGATGTCGCGCGGCGGCCTGCCCGCCTCGCCGGCGGCCGTCATCGCCCCGTTGCACTGGAACTGGGCGAGCTCGGGGCGCTGCGACGGCACAACCTCGCCGTGCTCGGCTGCGGCCCCCGCGGCGGCGAAGGCCCTCCCGGCCAGCTCGGACAGATGGGACTGGATCGACATCGTGAGGCAGGTTAGGTCGGGGGCCTCTCTTGACGCATGGGCCGGGGGCGGGGGCCGTTCCCAACTCGTGAGCCGCCGCCGGGTCGATTCGACAGGAGCCGCACTTCTGCACACGCATCTCCCAGCGTGTGCAGGATTACCGACAGGAGCCGCACTTCTGCACACGCATCTCCCAGCGTGTGCAGGATTACCGACAGGAGCCGCACTTCTGCACACGCATCTCCCAGCGTGTGCCGTAGCGCCGACTCAAGGCGCACACTGAGGGCATGGGCGAGTCCAGAGCATCAGGAACCGGGAGAGGTCAGTACTTGGCCAGCTCCAGGGCCTTGGCAACGATCCCCTCGGGCGTCGGGTAGAGGGCGTCTTCAAGCGAGCCCGCGTAGGGCATGGCGGGCGTGTCGCCGAGCGCGTACCGCCTCACCGGCGCGTCCAGCCACTCGAACGCCTTGTCGGCGACCTGGGCCGCGACCTCGGCGCCGAACCCGACGAACTCGTTGTCCTCATGCACGATCAGCACGCGCGACGTCTTCTTCACGGACTCCTCGATCGTCGGCCAGTCCAAGGGCTTCAGGCTGCGCAGGTCGATCACCTCGGCGCTGACCTCCAGCCTCTCCAGGGCCGGGGCCGCCTCGACAGCGAAGTGAGCCATCGCGCCGTAGGCGATGACGGTCAGGTCGGTCCCCTCTCGCCTGACGGCCGCCCGGCCCAGCGGGACCCGATGCTCGCCGTCGGGGTAGGGGCCGTCGGCCAGCCGGTAGAGCTTCTTCGGCTCGAGGAACATGGTCGGGTCGGGGTCCTCGACGGCGGTATGCAGCAAGCCTTTGACGTCGGCGGGGGTGGAGGGGACGACCACCTTCAGCCCAGGCACATGGGCGTAGAAGGCCTCGATCGACTGCGAGTGGTACAACGCCCCGTGAATGCCCGCCCCGTACGGGGTCCGGATGACGATCGGGCAGTTCCACCGCCCGTCCGAGCGGTAGCTGATCCGAGCCGCCTCGGAGACGATCTGATCGAACGCCGGGTGTATGTAGTCGGCGAATTGGATCTCGGGGATCACCTTGTGCCCTGCGGCCGCCATGCCGATGGCGGCGCCGATGATCGACGACTCGGCGATGGGGGTGTTGAAGCACCGTTTCGGCCCAAATCGCTCGGTGAGGCCTTCGGTGGCCTTGAACACCCCTCCTTTCCTCCCGGCGACGTCCTCGCCGAACACGACCGCGTCGGGATGGGCCTCCATGACCTCGTGCAGCGCCGTGTTGACTGCGGTGATCATGTTGACTGAGGCGCCGTCGCAGGCGGGCTCTGCGGTGGTCGCGGCGGGCCCCGGCTCGACCGCCTTGGCGTAGACCCGCGAGGTCGGCTCATCGGGGTCGGGCGACGCCTCGGCTCGCCGAACCGCCTCCGCCAGTTCCCCGACGACGGCCTCTCCGATGGCCTGCTCCTCGGCCTCGGTGAGCATCCTGTTCTCGATCAGGTACTGCTGAAGCCTGGCCAGCGGGTCCTTCTTGCGCCAAGTCTCCACTTCCTCCCGGGTCCGGTAGAGGGCGTCGTCGTCGTCGGAGGTGTGGGCGTAGTAGCGGTAGGTCTCGGCTTCGATGAGGGTGGGGCCGCCGCCCGAGCGGGCGCGGGCCGCAGCCTGCTGCATGGCGGCGACCACCTCGAAGGGGGCGTTGCCGTCGATAGCCCGGCCCTCGAACCCGTAGCCCGCGGCCCGGTGGGCGAGCTTTCCGGCGATCTGCTCGTCGCTGGGGACGGAGATGGCGTATTGGTTGTTCTCGACGACGAACACCAACGGGAGTTGGTGTATGCCGGCCCAGTTCATCGCCTCGTGCCAGTCGCCCTCCGACGTCGAGCCTTCGCCGCCGTAGACGACGCAGACGCCGTCGCCGCCGCTGTTCATCAGGCTGTGGGCGACGCCGACGGCCTGCGGCCACTGCGTCCCGATCACCGACGATTGGGTGAAGACCCGCCTGTCCGGGTCGGACCAGTGGCTGGGCAACTGCCTCCCGCCGGACGTCGGGTCGCCCTTCTTGGCGAACACGGCGAGGAACACAGCCTCGGGGGTCACCCCCCAGGCCAGCGCCACCCCCATGTCCCGGTAGTAGGGCATTATCCAGTCTTTCTCCTTGTCCAGGGCGAAGACCGACCCGACCTGGATCGCCTCGTGACCCGAGGCGCCGAGGACGAAGGGAGCGCGACCCTGCCGCTGCAGGGCCCACATGCGGTCGTCGACGCGGCGGGCCATGAGCATGAGTCGGTACATCTCGATGACCTGGTCGTCGCCGAGTCCGAGCTGTCGGTGTGTGCCGGGCGCCGGTACCTGGATCACGGACGGTCCGCCTGGCGGCCCGTCGCCAAAACGGCAAACCAGGCTAGAACGGCTCCCCACCGGCCGGGCGCCATTCTCAATGCACAAACTACGGTATACCGAATCCAGAGCATTAGGATACCGGGGATGGGGGGGCGGTAAATCTGCGACATGTCGCTAGTTGCGGTCGTCGCCGCTGCGGCGGAACCGCCGCAGGTCGCCGATCTCCCGGATGCGGTCCTCGGCGATCTTCTCGGCCGCCTGGTTGGGGTTGATCCCGTGCTCCTCGGCGGCGTCGAGGATGGCCATGGTGGCGTCGTAGATCGAGTCGACTCGATGGAGCGCCCGGGTCCGCGAGTAGCCGTGCAGCTCGTCGTACACGTTGATCAAGCCGCCGGCGTTCACCACGAAGTCGGGTGCGTACAGGATGCCGCGGTCGGCGATGCGCTGGGCGTCCTCCTCGACGGCGAGCTGGTTGTTGGCGCACCCGACGACGGCCTTGCAGCTCAACTCGGCGATCGTGGCCTCGTTGAGGCCGGCGCCGAGGGCGCAGGGGGAGTAGATGTCGGTCTCCAGCTTGTGGATCTCGCCGACCGGGACGGCCGTCGCCCCGAGCTTGGCGACCGCGGCCTTCAGGGCGGGCTCGTGGGAGTCGGCGACCACGACCTCGGCACGGTTCTCCACCAGGAGTTGGGCGTAGGCGGCGCCCACCTTGCCGACGCCTTGGACGGCGAACCTCCGCCCGGCGACGTCAGGGTCACCCCACAGCTTCATCGCCGCGGCGCGGACGGCCGCGTACAGGCCGCGGGCGGTGACCGGGGAGGGGTCGCCCGACCCGCCGAGGGCGACGGAGTTGCCGAGCGCCCAGCGGGTCTCGCGCCGGACCATATCCATGTCCTCGGCCGTCGTGCCCACATCCTCGGCGGTTATGTACCGGCCGCGCAGGGAGTCGACGATCCGCCCGTACGCCCTGAACAGCCGCTCGCTCTTGTCGGTGAGAGGGTCGCCGATGATGACCGCTTTCCCGCCCCCGAGGTCGAGCCCGGCGGCGGCGGCCTTGTAGCTCATGCCGACGCTCAGCCGGAGGGCGTCTTCCAGCGCCTCCTCCTCCGACCGGTACGGGTAGAAGCGGGTCCCGCCGAGGGCGGGGCCGAGAGCCGTGCTGTGTATGGCGATGATCGTCTTGAGGCCGGACACCTTGTCGTAGCCGAAGAGCACCTGCTCGTGACCCTCTCTGGCTGCCTCGTCGAAGATGACCAGGCCTTTGACCTCCTTGCGGCTCGAGGCCGATGTTACTTGCGGGCGGGCCGGTCCGCCGAGGGCCGCCGGGGGCGCGGCGTTGTGCGAAGATGAGGTATGGCGAACGCGGCTCATCTCAGGGTCTACTCCCCGCAGGCCGCCGGCTCACAGGCGCCGGTCCCCGGGTTTGTCAAGGTCTACGCGGTGCTTTCCGAGGGCGGCGCCGACTCGGACTTGACGGCGGAGTGGGAGGGGAGGCGACTGGTCTGCCCACAGAACCTCAGGCTTCGCGTGCTTGAGTCGACGGTCGCCTTCGCCGGGGCGTTCGGCGCGTTCGGCGTCGGCTTGGTGCCCGAGGACGCGGCCAAGGCGGCCGATCGCGAGCTGCGCTCCTATCTCAGCTCGCACCCCGGTCACCGGTCTCACATCCTCACCTCCGCGTGGCATGTCCCGGTCCGCTGGTTCTGCGGGTTCGACCCTTCCGAGAAGGAGGTGTACGAGGGGCCTGGGGGCCCGCGCCTCTGCTATCGGGCCGACATCTCCCGGGCCCGAGACCGGGTGCGGGAGGCCCGCGGCGCGCTGGAGAGGTTCGACATGATCAGAGGACCGGCGGAGGAGTTGGCGCGGCTCGCCGACTGGTTGTCGCCGTTCCCCGACGGGTCGATGCTCGAGTTGGACTACGGCGACGTCTCCGACCTCTTCGAGCCTCAGGACATCGTCTTCGACGATTCCTGCGAGTTGGTCCAGGAGGCGGTCGCCGCCCTCGTCGCCGACGACCTGGCGCGAGCCGGCGACTGTTACGGCCGAGTGCTGAGCAGGTGGGCGCCCGTCTTCTCCGTCGCTTTCAGCAGCTAGTGGCGCGTCGCAGGTTCAGCCCCCACTCTCGACCCGGTTTCCTGATGCTCTGGATTCGCCATATCGTAGTGCGTGCATTGAGAATGGCTCCTGACCGGTTGGGCGCCCCGCTTTCGCCCGCCGGGTCCGCCCGTCACCATTGGCGCCGATGAGCTCTCTTCCCCTCAACCTCCTCCCCGACACCGCCGCCGTCGGGCCGTCGGGCCGGCTCTCGGTCGGCGGGTGCGACGCCGGCGAGTTGGCCGCCGAGTTCGGGACGCCTCTGTTCGTCTACGACGAAGAGCATCTTCGGTCCCGATGCCGGGAGGCGGTCGCCGCCTTCCCCGACGGGGCCGCCTACGCCGCCAAGGCGTTCCTGTGCGGGGCGATGGCCAGGCTGGCCCACGAGGAGGGGATGCTCCTCGACGTCGCCACCGGCGGCGAGATCCGCCTCGCCCTGGCCGCCGGGGCGCCCGCGGAGCGCCTTGTGTTTCACGGCAACAACAAGTCGCTGGGTGAGATTCGGATGGCTCTTGAGGCGGGCGTCGGGCGAATCGTCATCGACTCTTGGGAGGAGATCGACCGGATCGAGTTGCTGGTGGGGGAGGGCCGGCCGGCGCCGCTCGTCTCGATCAGGGTCAACCCGGGGGTGGAGGCTCACACCCACTCCTACCTGCAGACCGGGGTGGCCGATTCGAAGTTCGGCCTGTCGATCGAAGGCGGCGAGGCGTTGGCCGCCGTCGACCGCGTCAGGGCGTCGCGGGCGATGGAGCTGGTCGGCGCCCATGCCCACGTCGGGAGCAACGTGTTCGACGTCAAGTCGTTTGAGAGGGCGGCGGGCGCCCTCGCCTCCTTTGTCGCCCCGCTCGACTTGGAGGAGATGTCGATCGGCGGGGGCTTGGGCGTCGCCTACGTGGAGGGGGAGTCCGCCCCGTCGATCACCGAGTGGGCCGAGGCGGTGCGGGGCGCGGCGCGGGCCGCGGGCATCCGGCTTCGGATCGTCGCCGAGCCGGGTCGCTCGATCGCCGCCGGCGCCGCCGTGACCCTTTACACCGTCGGGACCATCAAGAGGATCGCCGGGATCAGGACCTATGTGTCCGTCGACGGCGGCATGAGCGACAACCCGAGGCCGGTCCTCTACGGGAGCGGTTATGAGGTGTTTCTGCCGAGGGCGGTGCTCGCCGATCGGGACCTGCCGATCCGCGTAGTCGGGAAACACTGCGAGTCGGGTGATGTGTTGGTGTGGGAGGGGCGGGCGCCGTCGGATCTCAAGGTGGGCGACATCCTGGCCACGCCGGTCACCGGCGCCTACGGGCACTCGATGGGCTCGAACTACAACATGGTGTTGCGGCCGCCCGTCGTGTTCGTGCGGGACGGCGCCGCCCGGCTGGTGGTGCGTCGCGAGGAGTACGAGGACCTGCTTGTCCGAGACCTGGGCGTTGATCGCTGATGGGGCTCGCTTCTGGGAGTTGACCGCTGACGGGTTTCGCTTACTTCGCCTACGGGTCGAACCTGTGGCCGCCTCAGATGAAGTCCCGGTGCCCGTCCGCCCGGCCCGCGACGGCGGCCGCTCTTGCGGGGTGGTCCGTGCTCTACGACAAGCCGTCTCTCGACGGGTCGTCCAAGCTCAACATCGCGGAGAGCGCCGGGTCGGAGGTTCTGGGTGTGGTCTATGAGGTCGCCGACGACGAGCGACCGTTGCTCGACCGGGCCGAGCACCGTTACGACCCTATCGACGTGAGCGTGACGACCGAGGGTGGGCGCGTCGTCGAGGCGCTGACATATCGGTGGTCCGGCCCGGCGCACGGCGCCCTCCCCTACGACTGGTACGTCGCCACGGCGCAGGCGGGCGCCGCCCATCACGGGCTTGCGGAGCGTTGCCTGAGCGACTTGAGCTCTGATGTCGAGGTCGACCCGATCGCGCCCGGGGTCCGCCCCGTGTCGGAGGCGGACGCGGCCGCTTTGGCCGACATGTTGTCGGGCTCGGCCGCCGGCGGATGGCGGCAGCGGCGCCGCCGCTCGGCTCAGACCTCCTACTGGAGGCAGGGCGACTCGGCAGTGGTCATGGTCGACGCCGCCGCCTGTGAGATAGCGGTTGCCGCGAGGCCGGGCGCTCCCGCGTCGGAGCTGATCGAGTGGGCGCAGCGCCGCCTGGGAGGCCGCGCCAAACTCGTCCCTCCGGTTTCCTGAGCGTGTGCAGAATTGCGGCTCTCGTCGGTACTACTGCACACGCTGGGCGATGCGTGTGCAGAATTGCGGCTCTCGTCGGTACTACTGCACACGCTGGGCGATGCGTGTGCAGAATTGCGGCTCTCGTCGGTACTACTGCACACGCTGAGAGATGGGGCGACTCCCCTCTAGGCGGTGACTTCCCAGACCCGCGCCGTCCACACGAAGCGACTGCCCCTCTGGGTGAGGTTCACCACCTTCTCCTTGACCATGCGCATCACGGCGGGTTGCTGGGCGAGGGTCCCCGGTAGGGGGATCGCCTTCTCCGAGAGCTGGCGGATCGACCCGAACACCGATCTGGCCGTCTCCAAGATCGAGCTCTCGTCTTGAAGAGAGCCCGTCGGGAGGAGCATGCGCCCGCCCCGCTTGAGCCTGCGCTTCGCCTCTTGGAGCATCCGCATCGGGAGCTCGGCCCCCGTCGGCCCGCCGGACAACCCCGACGGGAACCATCCAGACTCGTCGGCGATCTCGTCGGGGATCCCGGAGACATCGCCGATCACGACATCGACCTCCAGGTCGGTGGGCAGCGGCTCGAAGAGGTCTCCCTGGTAGAAGACGGTCCTGTCCGCCACGCCCTGGGCGGCCGCGTTGGCCGTGGCGACGGCGACTGTGTCCTCGGCGGCGTCGACGCCGTGCACCTTCCGGGCCCCGAGCTTGGCGGCGACGATGGCGAGGATGCCCGAGCCGCAACCGGCGTCGACTACGACGCTGTCGGGCTCGATCTCCATGGCGTCCGCAAGCAGTCGGGAGACGGTGGAGGGTCGAAAAGTGTCCGGGGCCACGTTCAGGTCGATCGGCCCGAAGCGGCCCTTCCAAGTGATGGTCTCGAAGCTCATAACCGCAAGATACCGCGATCGCGGGGCTACATCCGACTCGCTGGGGCACATGCCGCGCTGCGAGCCTCGCAAGCGCCGGTCAGCGGACGTAGGCGCCGAGGGCGTCTTGGGTCGCTTTGGGCACGACGGCGGTCCCGCCGAGCACGATGATCTGCTTCGGTTGGAGCCGGGCCAGCTCGTCCTTCGTCGCCTTGGGGATCGCGGCGCCGGCCACGAGGAGGACGGGGCCGTTCTTGAAGGCCCCGGCGGCGCCCCCCGCCAGGGCGTCGGGGAAGTTGGCCCCGGTGGCGACGTAGGCGACGGGCACGCCGGGCCCGAAAGCGTCTTGGGAGATCGCCCTACCGGTGGAGTACCGGTCGGCGCCCGCCAGGCGAGACACCTTCCCCGACGTGTATCCCTTTAAAGCTTTCTCGACCGCGGTTGAGACGACCCCCGTCCCGCCCAACACGACGATGCGCTTCGGTTTCAGCCGCCTCAACTCAGAGACCGTCGCCGAGGGGAGCTTGTCCCTCTGGGTGAGGAGGATCGGTCCGCCCAGCTTCGCCGCCGCCGGGCCTCCGGCCAACGCGTCGGGGAAGTCCTCGCCGGTGGCCACGAACGCCGTCGCCGCACCGGGCTGGAAGTGCCCGGCGGAGATCGCCGCCGCTGTGGAGTAGCGGTCGGCGCCCGCCTGGCGGGTGGTCGGCGCGTGCTTCTTCAACGTCGACTCGACCGCGGCCGACACCGCGCCGGTCCCGCCGAGCACGATGATGCGTTTCGGCTTGAGTCGCCTCAGCTCGGTCAACGTCGCCCCGCCGACGGCGCCCTTCGTCGCCAAGAGGATGGGGCCGTCCCCTCCCGAGGCGGCCGAGCCCGCGAGGGCGTCGGGGAAGTTGACGCCGGTGGCGATGTACACCGCGTCCACGCCCGGACCGAACGTCGCCTTCGAGATCTCAACAGCCGTCGAGTAGCGGTTGGGCCCGGCCAGGCGCCCCGAGGTAGCCGAGCCGGACACAGAGCCGGACACCGAGACGGACACCGAGTCGGAGGCGGCGACCGTCTTCTTGTTCGACGTCTTCGCCGACAGCTTCGCCGTGTTCTCGATCACGCCCGCTGCGATGTCGGCCTGAGTGACCGTGTACGTCGCGGTGCAAGTGAGCGTCCTGCCCGGGAGGATGAAGTCCTGCAGGCAGTTGACTCTGCTGACGCTCGGGTCGTCCACAGACACTTCGAGCAGCACCACGTTCCCGGGGTTACTCAGGGTGAACAGGTAGTAGATCGGGTCGCCCGCCTTCACCGCGACCTCCGGCCCGCTCCTCGCCTTCGTGAATGAGATTCCTTCGACTGTCGGGATGATCGTGGTCGCAGCGGCGGTGTCGTCCACTTGTGTGCGCTCCGGCGAGGGCGAGTATGCCGCGGCCCTCGCCTCGCGGGACTTGATGACGCCTTCATCGATGTGCGCTTGCTGGATCCTCACCGTCGTATTCGACGTGCAGGTTGTCGACTCGCCGGGAGCGAGAGTCGTCTTGACGCACTCGACGCCCTCCGTGTCGGGGTCCACCACGGAGAGATCGTCCAGCCGCACATCCCCTGCGTTCTTCACGGTGAACGTGTGGGTGATGGTGTCGCCGCTGTTGATCTGGCCCGCAGGCGGCGCCACCGCGTCGTTCACGGTCGCTGCCATGTTGAGCTCGATCGCGGGGCCGGCTGCGGTCGGGGCGGTTGCCGTCGTCTGAGCGTCGGCGGTCAGGCCGCCGAGCCCGGCGGGGAGGAGCGCGAGTGCGGCGAAAAGCGCGAAGGCGACGAGGAACGGGAGGACGGCTTCGGTCAGCCTGCGATCACGCACATGGCTCACAACCGGCTCGTCCTCGTGGTGGAGTTGAGCGGCCGGCTCGCGCTCTCAACGCGTAATCGGCGGCCGGGGCCATTCTCAATGCACAAACTACGGTATACCGAATCCAGAGCATTAGGAAACCGGTTTGGGGCGGCGTTGGCGGATCAGGAGCCAGGCGCCCACCAGCGCGGCGCCTATCGACACCCATGCGTTGCGGGAGAGCCCGGCGACGCGGAACGTGGTGTCGGTCCTCAGCAGCTCCATCCCGAAGCGGATAAG
>Ga0056123_1000052_pt1 | contig 24592 bp, 28 predicted proteins | sample WorMetHEROISLAND_3_FD_71122 | JGI IMG/M metagenome (GOLD analysis project Ga0056123, IMG submission 71122) | Marine gutless worms symbiont microbial communities from Max Planck institute for Marine Microbiology, Germany - Olavius sp. 3 HERON ISLAND ...
CACGGAGGGGCGATCCGATCGTTCGTGTCGTCGCTCACCAAGACCGAGGACACTCATGCGGAGTCGCTGTTCACCCCGGCCAACACGTCGGTGACCCACGTCGCTCTCACCCCGAGCGGCCCCGAGATCCTCGACTACTCGGTTGCGCCCCACCTGGAAACGCTTCTATAGGCCCTTGTCGTGCCCAGCTACGAGTCGCGTCGTTATGTGATGGCAAACAAGTGGGACTCGTCCCACCTGAGGAGGGTTGACCGCCTCCTCCCCGTCGAGGCGGGCGCCCGCGTGCTCGAGGTCGGGTGCGGGGCCGGGCACCTCACCAAGCGGCTCGCCGATCGGGGGATCGACATCACGGGGGTCGACGCCAACCCGATGGCGGCTGAGGTCGCGGAGAGCGAGCGAGTCCTGCCCATGAGGGCTGAGGCCCTTGAGTTCGACGACCGGTCGTTCGACGCCGTGATCTCGGTGCACGCCCTCGAGCACCTCCCCGAGCTGGACCGTGCCATCGAGGAGATGGCGCGGGTGCTGAGACCGGGGGGCCGGCAACTCCACATCTACCCGGCCGAGCCGATCATGGGCCTGTACGCCGTCCCGGCTTCGGTGATCCTCCACGGGACGCCCTTCAAGGCCCGGGAGGTCCATTGCCAGAAGCTCTGGCCGGCGAAGCTGCGTCGGATGATGGCTCCTGTGGGCCTCACCGAGATCCACCATGAGTTCAGCCTCCTCAAGTCGCCCCAGTTCTGCTCCGTGTTCGAGAAGGCCGGGTAGGGCGATGTTCACCTGTCAAGGCTGCGGCAAGGAGTTCGAGGTCCGACAAGAGATCCTCGACCGCTATCCGGGATGGTCGCCGAGCCGGTGTCTCGACTGCCGGGCGAACGCGGAGGGATCCGGCGACCGGTCGGCGGCCGCGGCCGGCCGTCAGGCGCCTTCGGCCTCGGCGCGGCGAGACATGACCGTCGGCGAGGTGCTGGCCGCGTTCAAGGAGGGTCCCACGACCGGTCTCTTCACCGACGGCTCATCGGAGGGCAACCCCGGTCCCGGAGGGTGGGGCGCCGTGCTTGTCGTCGACGACAGGATCGTCGGCGAGGACTACGGGTCGGACGCCCACACCACCAACAACCGCATGGAGCTCATGGCGTTGATCGCAGGCTTGAAGATGGTCCCGCCCGACTCGAAGGTCACCGTCTACTGCGACTCCCAGCTCGTGGTGAACATCGTCACGGAGTGGGCGGCCGGTTGGGAGGCGAGAGGATGGCGGAAGAAGTCGTCCGGCCCCATCGCCAACCTGGAGCTGGTGAAGGAGGCGCACGCCCTCGCGCAACGGCGCCCCTTGGCCGACATTCGATGGATCAAGGCCCACAGCGGGTACCGATGGAACGAGTACGCGGACGCCCTGGCGACGGCCTACCGCCGCGAGGAGATGTGACCGCGGCGCGAGGAGATGTGACCGCGGCGCGAGGAGATGTGACCGCGGCGCGAGGAGCCGTGTCTCCGCGTGGTCTCGGGGGCCCGGCTTCGGCTTGACCTCGGCCGCTGCGAGACTTCCCCGCCGTGAGACCCCCGGTGCGCGCAGCGGCGCCTTTGGCGTCTTCGGTCGCTTGGGCGGTCGCCCTCATAGTCGACGGCGGGGGCCGCGGCGCGGGGTCGGTCCTCCTGATGGGCCTTGGCCTCCTGCTCATGGGCGCGACGTCGGTCGTCGGCATGGTGGTCGCCGGGGCGAGGTGGGCGCACAGGCTGGCGTTCGCCGCCATCGGGGCGGCTGTCTTGACGGCGTCGATCCGGCCGGTTGATCCTCTATGGGGTCTTGCTCTTGTCCTCACGGCGTTGGCCGCCGCCGCGATTTTGTCGGCGCGGCCGGCGCCCAGGGCGACGTCGCCCGCCGCCGGGCCGCCGAAGCGGGCGGTCGCGGTCTCCTTGATCTTGTTGTCGGCGCCGTTCGCTCTCGGCGCCGTCTCCCCTGAGGCGTCTTGGGCGGAGTTGACGACGGCGTTGTCGGCGCTTGTCGTCGCTTTCGCCTACACCCGCGTCGCGCCCGGGGGCCTGTTCGCCCTTCGATACCTCTGGCCTGCGCTGGCCGTGGGCTTGGCGCTTCCCATGGGCCTCCCGGCGGGCGCTGTCAGCGCCGTCCTCGGCGCGGCGGTCTTCGGCCTCGGGTCACAGGAGTCGGTGAAGACGGCTTTCCATCCGCTGCTTGTGTCCGGCCCCGCCTTCCCCGCCCCGGCCCGGCCCGCGCCCGGTGAGCCGCCCGCCGTTGATGAGCGGCCCCGATGAGGCGGCCCAACCCTTGGATCGCCGTCCCTTCGATCCTGTTGGGCTTGCTTGCCGGGACGATCGGCTGGGTCGTCACCGACGTGAGTTGTCGTCCGGCGTCGTGTTCTGGATGGGCCGCCGCGCTGGCCGCCCTGGCGTTCCTGACGGTGACGGTCAGCGCCGCGGTCGTCCTGGCGCTCGTCTACCGCAGCATCGCCGAGTGGAGAGACGACGCCTGAAGACCGCCCCTCAGGAGACCGAGCGGGGGAGGGCGGAGTACCAGTGGAAGCTGTCTTTTGGCGTCCTCTCGCCGGTGGTGTGGTCCACCCAGACAAGGCCGAAACGTTGTGAGTAGCCCGACGCCCACTCCAGGTTGTCGAGCAGAGACCACACGAAGTAGCCGTCGACCGGGGCGCCCGCCGCCCTGGCCCGGCCCACGGCGGCGATGTGGCTCTCGAGGTAGTCGATCCTGCGCCGGTCGGCGATCCGCCCGTCGGGGCCCGGCCCGTCCGAGAACGACGCCCCGTTCTCGCTGACGACGATCGATGCTGGGGCGTACTCGTCGGCGACCCGGCGCAGGAACATCTCCAAGCCGTCCGGGTCGATCCTCCACCCCATCTCGGTGTGGCCGTCCGGGGGGCTCACGCCGGGGGGCACCGCCGGCTCGTCGGCCTCGTCGGCCCCGGCCGAGACCTCGGTCGTCGTGTAGTAGTTGACGCCGAGGAAGTCGATCGGCGCCCCGATCAACTCCATGTCGCCGGGGCGGGCGATCGATTCCATCCCTCCTGGGATGCGCCCCCTCTCCCGGAACGCTCGCTCCGCGTCCGCCGGGTATCCCTTCCCGAACACCGGGTCGAAGAACCACCGGTTGCGGTAGCTGTCGAAGTGCCTCGTCGCCTCGGCGTCCTCCGCGGACGGCCCGGCGGGGGTCGCCGGCCTGCAGTCGAGGGCAAGGCCGGCCCGGCTGTCGGGGGCCAGGTCCCTGATCACGCCGATAGCCGCCCCGTGGGCGACCAGGAGGTGGTGGCCCGCCGCCAGGGCCGCGTCCCAATCCGAGATCCCGGGGGCGAAGACCCCCTCTTGATAACCCAACATCGAGACGACCCAAGGCTCATTGATCGTGTACCAGTCGCCCACCAGGTCGCCGAGCTCGCCCACCACAACCGAGGCGTACCTACTGAAGTGGTCGACGACCCGCCTGTCGGCCCACCCGCCGCGCCGCTGGAGCGCTTGGGGGAGGTCCCAGTGGTACAGGGCGACGTCCGGCCTGACCCCCCGCTCGCGGAGACCCTCGGCCAAGCGGCGGTAGTAGGCCAGGCCCTCTCGGTTGACCGGGCCGTCGCCGTCGGGGATAACACGCGGCCAGGAGACTGAGAACCGGTAGGCGTCGACACCCAGGTCGGCGACGAGATCAATGTCCTCCCGCCGGCGGCGGTAGCTGTCGCAGCCCGTCAGATCCGAGCCGGGGACCCGCCCCTCGTCGGCGAAGCGGTCCCAGATCGAGTCGCCGCGCCCGCCCGCGCGACGACCGCCCTCAATCTGGAACGCTGAGGTCGCGACTCCCCAAGTGAAGCCGATGTCAGACTTCGACCATCGCCGGGGCGTCGGCGCCGATCCGGTCGCCTGTCCGGGGGTCGAAGAAGTGGAGCTTGGCGGTGTCGACCACCAAGTCGACCTCGGCGCCCCTGCGGACGCGGACGTCGGGGCTCACGCGGGCGATGAAGCTGGTGACGGTCCCCAGCGAGCTGGCGTCCCGGCCGGTGTCGGCCAGCAGCTCCTCGATGTCGGGTGTGACGACCGGGGGCCGGTCGACGGTGAAGTGGATGTAGGTGTCGGCGCCGAGCATCTCGGTGACCTCGACGACGGCGCCCATCGTCCGCTCGGGGTCGCGGCCTGCCACCGACGCGGCCTCCAAGTCGTTGGGGCGCAGCCCGATCACGATCTCCTCGCCCATGCGGTCCCCGATCCCCGGGTGGCCGGCCAGCGCCTTCTCGTCGACGGTCAGGTCGGTGTTGGGCAACGCCGCCACCGTCTTGCCGTCGCGCCGCTCGAGCTTGCCGTAGGTGAGGTTCATCGCGGGAGAGCCGATGAAACCCGCCACGAACAGGTTGTTCGGGTGGTCGAACAGCTCGGTGGGGGGGCCGACCTGCTGGAGGTTGAACGGCCGGTTGGCCGACACCGCCCTCAACACAGCGACCCGGTCGCCGAGGGTCATCGCCTCGACCTGATCGTGGGTCACATAGACGGTGGTGGTCCCGAGGCTCTCGTGGAGACGCTCCAGCTCGGCCCGCATCTGGACGCGGAGCTTGGCGTCAAGGTTGGACAGGGGCTCGTCCATCAGGAAGGCGGCGGGCTCCCGCACGATGGCGCGGCCCATGGCGACCCGCTGCCGCTGCCCTCCCGAGAGGGCGGCGGGCTTGCGGTCGAGGAAGTCGGTGATCTCCAGGATCTCGGCGGCGCCGTCCACCCGGCGCTTGATCTCGTCCTTGGCCATCTTCCGCAGCTTCAAGCCGAACGCCATGTTGTCGAACACCGTCATGTGCGGGTACAGCGCGTAGTTCTGAAAGACCATCGCGATGTCGCGGTCCTTGGGCGGGATGTCGTTGACGACCTTGTCGCCGATCTTCATGGCGCCCTCGCTGATGTCCTCCAACCCGGCGATCATCCGCAGGATCGTCGACTTACCGCAGCCCGACGGGCCGACCAGCACCAAGAACTCCCCGTCTTCAATCGTGAGATCGACACTGCCGACCGCACGGGTCCCGTCGGGGTAGATCTTCCCGAGACCTTTCATGTTGATCTGAGCCATCAGCCCTCTTTCTGGATCGCTTCCGGCCCAACCTAGCCGATGACGAGCGCCCGCGTCACGTCGGCGGCTCGAACCAGCCGTAGCCGTAGGGCCCCGCCTCGGCGCGGCGGCCCTCGAGGCGGCACGCCGAGGTCAGGGCCGGCCTCCACCGGGCCCCGTCAAGGCCGACTTCGGCCTCGACCGACTCGTCGGAGAAGTTGGCGATGACGGCGACTCTCGAGGCGCCGTCGGAGCGGAGGTAGGCGAGGAGCGCCCGATGGCCCGTCGGGACAAGCTCGAAGCCGCCCGCGCCGAAGAGCGGTCTCTCGCGGCGCAGGGCCAGGGCCTCGCGGATCCGGTTCAGGAGCGAGCCGCCGTCCGCCCGCTGGGCCTCCACGTTCACGGCCTCGGGCCCGTACCCCGGGGCGCCGACCAGAGGCAGGTAGTAACCGGACGGGTCGGCGGAGGAGAACCCCGCGCCCGGCGACGAGTCCCACTGCATCGGGGCCCGCACCCCGTCGCGATCGTCGAGCGTGTGTGCGTCCCCCATGCCGATCTCGTCCCCGTAGTAGAGGAAGGGGCTGCCGGGGAGGCTGAGCAGCACGGCGTGCATCATCTCGACGCGGCGACGGTCCCCGTCGAGCAGCGGGGCGAGCCGCCTCCTGATGCCCAGGTTCTTCCGCATGGCCGGCTCGGGCGCGTACTGCTCATACATGTAGGCGCGCTCCTCCTCGGAGACCATCTCGAGCGTGAGCTCGTCGTGATTGCGGAGGAAGACCCCCCACTGGGCGCCTTCGGGGACGGCGGGCGTAGCTTCGATGATCTCGGCGACGGCGGAGGCGTCGCCGCGCTTGACGGCCATGAAGAGCCTTGGCATGAGGGGGAAGTGGAAGGCCATGTGGCACTCGTCGCCGTCGCCGAAGTAGGCGACGACGTCCTCGGGCCGCTGGTTGGCCTCGCATAGGAGAACCCTGTCCCCGTATTCCTCGTCCACGACCGCTCTCAGCTTCTTCAGCCAGGCGTGGGTCTCCGGCAGGTTCTCGCAATCGGTCCCGTCCCGCTCGTAGAGGTAGGGCGCGGCGTCGAGGCGCAGGCCGTCGAGCCCCATGTCCAGCCAGAACCGGGCGACGTCGATCAGCTCGGCCCCGACGTCGGGGTGGTCGTAGTTCAGGTCCGGCTGATGGTCGAAGAAGCGATGCCAGTAGTAGGCCCCGGCCGCGGAGTCCCACGACCAGTTCGAGTCGTGGGTGTCGGAGAAGATGACCCTCGCCTCGCCCCACCTGGAGGGGTCGTCCGTCCAGACGTAGCGGTCACGGGTCGGCGACCCCGGCAGGCGAGCCTCGGCAAACCACCGGTGGCGGTCCGAGGTGTGGTTGATGGGCAGGTCGGCGATGACGCGGATTCCTCGCCGGTGCGCCTCGGAGAGGAGGCGAGCGACGTCGTCGATCGTCCCGTAGGGCTTGTGCACGTTCCTGAAGTCGGCGACGTCGTAGCCGCCGTCCCGCATCGGCGACTCGTAGAAGGGGAGCAGCCACAGGCAGTCGGCGCCCAGCCAGGACAGGTAGTCGAGTTTGGCCCCGAGCCCGGCGAAGTCCCCGACGCCGTCGCCGTCGCTGTCGAAGAAGGCGAAGACAGCCGCCTCGTAGAACACAGCCGTCTTCCACCACCGCTCCTCCGCCACCGCTTCAGGCTAACTCGGCGGCCCTTCGCGCGGCTCGGGCGCCGCCTGGGGCGCGGCTCCGGCGCAGCCTGGGGGGCGGCTCGGGCGCCGTCTGTGGGCGCCTCCCTTTTGCCGGACGGTCGGCGCCGTGTATGTTTCGCCTCCGGCGGGGCGGGCCCCCGCATCCATCAACAAGGAGAAGCCACAACATGAGACGACATCAATGGTTGATCGCGCTTGTCGCGGTCATGGCCATGGTCCTCGCCGCCTGCGGAGGCGGGAGCGACACCACCACGACTGAGGGGGGCGGGGAGACGGACACGACCGAAGACCCGGGCGACGCCGCCGACGACGGCGCCGACGACACCAGCGACGACACCGGGGCCGGCGCCGGCTACACCGACGTCGACGTGTCCGGGACCGAGGTCATCGTGTGGGGCGCGCCCACCGGTGACGAGGGCGACAGCATCCAGGCCACCTTCGACATCTACGGCGAGGCCGAGGGCGCCACGGTCGAGTGGAACGGAAGCGACTCCTTCGAGCAGGACCTGCGGATCGCGGTGGACGGCGGGGCCCCGCCCGACATCGCCATCACCCCGCAGCCGGGCTCGATTTGTGTTTTCGCCGACGAGGGCAAACTGGTGGCCCTCGAGGACATGGGCATGGACATCGCGGCTCTCGAAGCCGCTCACGGCGCCTACTTCATGAGCCTCGGCAAGTGCGACGACGGCAAGCACTACGCCGTCCCGACGAACGCCAACTACAAGAGCATCGTTTGGTACAACAAGGCGCTTTTCGAGGCCGGCGGGTACGAGATCCCGACCACCTGGGACGAGTTGACGGCCTTGTCCAAGCAGATCGCCGACGGCGGGACCGCGCCCTGGTGCATCGGCCTCGGCAGCGAGGCGGCCACCGGTTGGCCGGGCACCGACTGGATCGAGGACATCATGGTTCGCACCGCGGGCGTCGACGTCTACAACCAGTGGACCAGCCATGAGATCCCGTTCAACGACCCGGCTGTGGCCCGCGCGTTTGATCTCTTCGGGGAGATCATGTTCGGCGAGGGCTTCGTGCTCGGAGGCGCCAACGAGGTCGCATCCATCGACTTCCGGGACGCTCCCGACCCGATGTTCAACGAGCCGCCGAGCTGCATGTTCCACAGGCAGGGGTCGTTCATCGCCAACTTCTTCCCCGAGGGGACGGCCGGGGAAGCCGACTTCTTCCACTTCCCGGACATCGACGAGAAGGCCGCTATGGGCGGCGGCGAGCTGGCGATGGTCTTCAACAACCGGCCCGAGGTGGCAGCGTTCTTGGAGGCCTACGCAGGCCCCGAGCTGCAGTGTGTTCAAGCGGCGCCCAAGGGCCACGGCGTGGCGGGCGTCGAGAGGATCTCGGCCAACGCCGGCACACCCGCCGACTGCTACGAGTCGGAAATCGTCAAGAAGCAGGCCGAGGCGGTGGCGGCCGCTCTGGCGGCGGACGGGTTCGTCTTCGACGGGTCCGACCTGATGCCCCCCGCGGTGGGTCAGGGCTCGTTCTGGACCGAGATGGTCGACTGGACCCGCGGCAAGTCCACCCAAGAGGTGCTGGACGCCATCGAGAAGAGCTGGCCGTAATCCGAACGCTTGTCAAGGATGAGACGGGGCGGCGCCGCCGCCCCGTCTCATCGCGGCTAGAGTCGCCCCAGCCCCACACGAGGCAGACATGCCGACACTTGTAGAACCAGAGACCGAGGCGAGCCCAGGTCCCGACGCACAGCCGCCCGAGCAGGAGAGGACCGGCTTGGCCACGAACCTGCTGAGAGCCGGCGTCTCCCTCGTCGTGCCGGTCTTGGCCGCCCTGGGGCTGTGGTGGGCCGGCGTCGTCCTCCTCGACGACGACTCCAACCGGGCGGTGGTCGTGATCGCCGCCCTCATCATCGGCGTCCTCGGGGTCTTCGGCCTCTACTACGGGATGGACTGGCTCATCAACCGGCTCCCCGAGCGATTCCGGGGGAAGGTGAGACCCTTCGCCTTCGTCGGGCCGGCGGTCGTCGTGCTCACGGTGTTCCTGCTGTACCCGACGTTCAACACCATCTATCTCAGCTTCATGGGCCCCGAAGGCGAGGAGTTCGTCGGCGCGGGCAACTACGTCGACCTCTTCTCGGATGCCGACACGCTCGTCGCGCTCCGCAACTCGCTCGGCTGGGTCGTCATCGTCCCGCTCCTCTCCGTCCTCATCGGGTTGACTTTCGCTGTCCTGTCCGATCGCCTCGGGAAGAAGAGCGAAGCTTTCGCCAAGACCTTCATCTTCATGCCGATGGCCATCTCATTCGTCGGCGCCTCGATCGTCTGGCGATTCGTCTACAGCTACCGGCCGGAGGGTTTCGGCGAGCAGATCGGGCTGCTCAACGGGATTTGGCAGGGGGTCGGCGCCGTGCCGGTCAATTGGACCGGTCTCGAGCCTTGGAACAACCTCTTCCTGATGGTCATCCTTGTCTGGCTGCAGACCGGGTTCGCCATGGTGATCCTCTCGGCGGCGATCAAGTCGGTCCCCGAGGAGATCGTCGAAGCCGCCCGCATCGACGGCGCGTCCGAGCTGAAGGTCTTCACCCGGGTCGTCGTGCCCTCCATCGCCTCGTCCATCGTCGTGGTCACCACCACGGTGGTGATCACCGTCTGGAAGGTGTTCGACATCGTGTTCGTGATGACCGGCGGTCAGTACGACACCTCCGTTGTTGCGGAGAGGATGGTGAGGGAGTTCTTCACGAACCGAGACAGCGGTCGGGGCGCCGCGCTGGCGGTTGTGTTGTTGGTGGCGATCATCCCGCTGATGGTGGTGAACGTGAGACGGTTCAAGGAGCAGGAGGCCGCCCGATGACCGCGGCGACGTCGCCCGCGCGGAAGGAGGCCGGCCTGCTCGGGCGGATCACCGACCGGTGGGTGGTCAAGCTGATCATCCTGTTGATCGTCATCGTCTGGCTAACGCCGACGCTGGGTGTGCTGATCAGCTCGTTCCGACCCGCCGCGGACGTCAACGCCAACGGGTGGTGGACGGCGCTCGCCAACATTGGCTCGCAGGAGTGGACGATGGAGAACTACTCGACGGTGCTCTCGTCTGAAGGGTTCGGCAACGCCTTCCTCAACTCGCTGGCGGTGACCATCCCGGCCACGGTGATCCCGATCACAATCGCGGCGTTCGCGGCGTACGCGTTCGCGTGGATGGAGTTCCCCGGCAGGCAGTGGATCTTCGTCGCCGTGGTCGCGTTGTTGGTCGTCCCCCTCCAGATGGCTCTGATCCCCCTGCTCAAGCTCTATGTGGCCGTCGACCTCAACCAGACCTTTCCGGCCATCTGGCTGGCGCACACCGGCTTCGGCCTGCCGCTCGCCGTCTACCTGCTGCGCAACTACATCGGGTCGTTGCCTTCCTCCCTCATGGAGTCGGCGCGCATCGACGGCGCAACCCACTTCGAGATCTTCACGAAGCTCGTGGTCCCGCTCTCGGTGCCGGTGCTGGCCTCGTTCGCGATCTTCCAGTTCCTGTGGGTGTGGAACGACCTGCTGGTGGCCCTCACCTTCCTCGGCGGCAACAAGGAGGTCCAAGTGGTCACTCTCGCTCTGCGCAACCTCAACGGGTCCCGCGGGTCGCAATGGCACCTGCTCACCGCAGGCGCTTTCGTCACGATGGCCCTGCCGTTGGCGGTGTTCCTGTCGTTGCAGCGCTATTTCGTGCGGGGGCTGACGGCGGGCTCAGTCAAGGGATAGGGCGCGGCCGGCGTGCAGCCGAGGCAACCCGGCGCCTCCGGCGCCGCCGCAACACGCAGGATCTGGTGGGCGATCGCCGTGGGCACCCTCGTTCAGATGGTCTCCTTCCTGTCCCTCTTCGTGGGCGTCGCCATCTCGGTGGCCGACGACGCGGGGCCCGCCGGGCCGGCGTTCGCGCTCGGGTTCGCCTTGGCGCCGATCATGTGTTGCCTCACCGCCTTCGTCTCCGGCCATCAGAGAGCGTCGATGGCGGCGTTGAAGGGCATGGGTGTGTGGCTGGCGGTCGGGATCCCTCTCGGCCTCCTCAACTTCATGCCCGGCCTCACCGCCGGGTTCGCGGCGAGCGGCGCCTTCACGCTCAGGTCCCTGGCCGTCAGGCCGGGCAAGAGGCGCGCTTGGGCCGTCGTGTTCCTCGCCGCCTGGGTGAGCGCGCTTGTGTTCCTTCTCCCGCAGGCGGCGCTGCTCACCGCCGCGGCGACCCCGTTGCTCGCCATCCGGCTCGCCGACGTCCTCTCCGAGCGAGCCGAGGAGACGGCGGCCGCGGCCGACGCGTCGTAGGCGCCGGACTCAGGAGACCGCGAACCCGGGGAAACCCGCCCCAGCCCAGGAGTCGAAGGCCTCGTCGTTGGGCACGTCCTCCCCGCGGCCCGAGGCCAGATCCATGCGGTGGTTGAGAAAGTCGCAGTAACCCTGCACGGGGTCGTCGCCGTGCCAGGCCTCTTCGATCCGCGCCGTGATCGGCTCGAACGACTCGGTCAGCCACAGGAACGCCCCGACCCTCTTCCGGGTCTCCGACCTGGCCCCCATCTTCGCCAGGAAGTAACCCAGGTCGCCGAGTATCACCCGCGCCTGCTTCTCGGAGGCCTCGACCCCGGTCAACACCCGGAGCCTGTCCGAGTTGAAGGTCCTGGCGCCGACCCTCACCCGCATGGTGACGACGTCTCCCGAGTCGGTCGGCTCGATCTCCATGTCGTGCACCGAGAACCCGAGATCGTTGATCCGGGCGATCCTCTCCCTGATCTTGTAGGCCTCGTTCCGGTCGACCACCGGAGCTTCGTTCAGCTCGGCCCACAACGACGTGTACCTCTGCGCGATGTCATGGCCCAACTCCAGGTCGGCCGACGTGATCTCCTCGCCGCTCATGGCGGCTATGTCCGACATCTCCCCAGCGAGGCTCTCGATCATGATCTCGAGGTCGTGGCTGCGCTGCCCGTCGCTGAGGGCGTCGTGGATCTCCGACGTCTCGCCGTCGATCATGACCGCCTCGATTCCCTCGGCGTCGAACCGGTAGAGAAGGTTCGACAGGGAGCAGTCGCCCCAGAAGCAACCCGCCATGTGCAGCTCGACGAGAAGGCCGGCGACGGCGTCGAGCATCTGGTTCCGCCTCCGCCCGAAACCTGCGCCGGAGACAAGCCTGCGGAAGGGGAAGGCGTGCTCGACGAAACGCGTGACTACGGCGCCCGCCCCCTCCTGGGCCGGGTCGAGCCAATTGCGCTCCACGAGGCCGGCGGCGCGGGCGGAGCGGGTCGTCCGGCCCTCGAGCGCGAGCAACACACGGTGCTCGTTCAAGGCGGGTCTCAGCGGCATCTCCTTGATGGCGTAGACCCCCTGCTGGTAGGCCGCGAACACAACAGGGTGGCGGTGGGCGCCCGTCGGCATCTCAACCAGGCGATCGGTCTCCCACTCGCCGATCGGCCGGTCCCAGGGGAGGTCGAGGAAGTCGGGGTCGTCGGGCCTGATGTGGAATGTGGGCGTCCCCACTACAAGGCGTCCCGGGCGAGAAGAAGGGCCCCGGCCAGGCCGCTCAGGTCGCCGAGCCCGGGGGGCGCGATGAAGTCGTCGCCTCCGTAGATCGGCGGATACCCGTTGAGCTGCTCGGCGAGCTCTTGGCGCACGCGCCGGTGGAAGCCCGCCATGGCGCTCACACCGCCTCCGATGATCACGCGTTGGGGGGCCAGCGCGTAGACGATGTTGCGGGCGCCTTGGGCGACGTAGTGGGCGGCGAGGTCGCGGGGCCGGTCGTCGGCGCGCATGCCCACGGGGCCGAACCTGTCTTCGATGGCCGGACCCGAGGCCATGCCCTCGAGGCAGCCGCCGTGGAAGGGGCAACGGCCCGCGTAGTCGTCGCCTTCGGCAGGGACGACGGTCATGTGGCCCATCTCGGGGTGTCCCTGAGCGATGAGCGGCTTGCCGTCGATCACGGCGCCCGCCCCCACGCCGGTCCCGACCGTGACGTAGACGAAGTCTGTGAGCCCGGCCGCCGCGCCCCACTTGCCCTCTCCGATGGCGGCCCCGTTGACGTCGGTGTCGATGGCCGCGGGGACGTCGAGCCCGGTTGAGACGATCCCCAGCACGTCGGTCATGGGCCAGCCGGGTTTGGGGGTGGTTGTGACGGCGCCGTACGACTTGTGCCCGGGCCGTAGCTCGACGGGCCCGAACGACGCCACGCCGACCGAGTCGACCCGATGCCTCGCCAGGTGCTCAATCGCCGCCGACAGCGTCGACTCCGGGTCGGTAGTGGGGATGCGCAGGGGCTCGGTGAGGTCGGCGGGCGTGGTCCCGACGGCGACGAGCGTCTTGGTGCCGCCAAGCTCCAGCGCCCCGTGGAGGGCCATTGGGGGGCAAGATAGCGGCCCTCTCGTCCGATACAGTGACCAACATGCGACGTCTCTACATTCTCCTGACGGCCCTCCTCGCCTTTGTCGCGGCATGCGCCTCCGACGAGGGCGCCGTCTCCACGACGGTCGGCGACACGACCGCTCCCACGACCGGGGTCCCCGTCACCACCGTCCCGGCGACCACGACCTCGTCTGTGGCGGCGCCTGCCGCACCCGACCTCTCCGCTCTTGACCTCGACCCGGAGGTCAAGGGGCAGCTCGCCGACCTCATCGTCGCGGCTCAGGAGATCAGGGGGCTGACGTTCCTGGCGCCGCCGAAGGTCGTCGTCGTGAGCGACGAGGAGCTTGAGGCTCGGGTGCGCGAGAAGGTGGAGGAGGAGTCGGAGGACTTCCCCGCGGACGAGGCCCTGTACAAGCTTCTCGGGCTCTTGGGCGCCTCGGCGGACCTCGAAGCGATCCTCGTTGATCTCTACGGGGAGTCGATCGCCGGCTACTACGACGGGGACACCGGTGAGATCGTCGTGCCGGCTCGGGAGAGCGGCTTCTCGGTCCTCCAGCGGGGGACCTTGTTGCACGAGCTGGTCCATGCCCTCACCGACCAGCACCACGGGATGGACGCCGAGTATCGGGCGATGATCGACGAAGACCGTTTCGACGAGGCTTCGGCCTACCTCTCCTTGGTCGAGGGAGACGCCGTCCTCGCTATGGCGGAGTGGACGCAGGGCCTGGGCCAGGAGGATCTGGGTCGATTCATGGCCGAGGCGATGGAAGAGCAGGAGAACGACCCCATGGCGAACGCGCCGCAGTTCATCGCCGCCTCGCTCCTGTTCCCCTACGAGGCGGGGTTCGTCTTCGTCAAGGGTCTCTATGACGCGGGCGGATGGGACGCGGTCGACGAGGCCTACGCGACCCTCCCCGACCTCCCCGGCTCCACCGAGCAGGTGATCACACCCGACGACTACAAACTCGATCTCCCGAAGGCCGTCGAGGCGCCCCCGGTGACCGTGGAGGGTTACACCTTGGAGGCGACGTCGGTCTGGGGGGAGCTGTCCTTCAAGCTGATGTTCGATCAGGCGCTTGCAGGCTCGGTCTCCGATGAGGCCTTGGACGGTTGGGGAGGCGACGCCTATCACCAGTGGTTCGACGGCGAGAACGCCGCCCTCCTCTTGGTCTACCGGGGGGACACCGAGCGGGATCTGGACGAGATGGAGGACATGCTGGCCGAGTACGCCCGTGAGGTCGTTCCCGACGAGGACTTCGCCTGGGCGGAGTCGAAAGACGGCCTTCTCTACTTCATCGCCGCGGACGAGACGGAGGTCGGGGAGCACATCCGATCCTCGGTCGGGCTCGGCTGACGGGCCTGTCGTCGCCCGCATGGTCCGAGTGAGGCTCGAGTCGGGCGAGTGGTCCTCAGGCGAGGTCGCGTTGGCCTCGACGTTCCGGGAGCGGCGCCGCGGCCTCAAAGCTGCCGGCGTCGATTCGGTCCTCATCGAGACGCGGTCGGTCCACGGGATAGGGATGAGAGGGCCTTTCCTGGCCGTGGGGTTGGGCCCCGACCTTGAGGTGCGAGAGTCGAGGGTCGTGGCGCCGAATCGCATTGCCTTCTTCCCCGGTTGCAGGTATGTGCTGGAGATGGCCGAGGCCGCTCCGCCGCCGCCGATCGGGTCGTTGTTGGAGATGCGCCGTGTCTGAGGGCCGTCTCGTCGTTTGCGCCACCCCGATCGGCAACCTCGGAGACGCCTCGGAGCGTCTCGCCGCCGCCCTGAGGGGAGTCGATGTCGTCTACGCCGAGGACACCCGTCGGACGGCGAAGCTCTTGGCGCATGTCGGGGCGTCCCCGCGGTCCCGCTCGATGTTCGCCGGCAACGAGAAGGAGCGAACCGAGCGCCTGTTGGTCGACCTTCGGTCGGGCCTGGCCGTGGCGCTGGTGTCCGACGCGGGCACGCCCACGATCTCGGATCCGGGCGCCGAGGCGATCCGCCGGGCCCGGGAGGAGGGCTTCGCCGTCACGGCGGTCCCCGGCCCGTCGGCGGTGACGACCGCCGTGGCGACGGCGGGCCTGGGAGGGGACAGGTTCAGCTTCGAGGGGTTCCTCCCCCGGAAGGGGAAGGAGCGAGCGTCGCGGTTGGAGCGCATCGCGGGCGACGACAAGGCGACGGTGATCTTCTCCAGCCCCGCCCGGGTGGGCCGCGACCTGGCGGACTTGGCGGCGGCGCTTGATCCGGGCGTCGAGGTTGTTGTCGCCCGTGAGCTGACCAAGGTTCACGAGGAGGTCTGGGCGGGCGCCCTCGATGAGGCGGCGAGACGTTGGGCAGGCGAGCAGAGAGGGGAGTTCACCCTCGTCTTGGCGCCGCCGAGCGCTGCTGCGGCGGGCTCCGGCGAGGAGCGCCTCGACGAGGCGGTTGAGACTGCCAGGGCCTTGATCGAGCGGGGGAGCTCGCCGTCGCAGGCGGCTCGGGCCGCGGCGGCCGAGACCGGGGCGCCGCGCAGGGCGATCTACCAGCTGCTGCTCGAAGACTGAGCTACGCGAGTTCCGACCGGCACGACACGCAGACGCCTTTGCCCTTGAACCGGGACACTTCGGCGCCCGCGCCGCAGAAGGTGCATGTGTCGACCATCTTCCGCAGGGCGACGGCCCCGCCTTCCACCGAGATGAGCAGATGGTCTCCTTCCTCGATGTTGAGCATCCGGCGGGTCTCGGCGGGGATGACGACGCGCCCCAGGCCGTCGATCCTACGTGTGATCCCTGAGTCCATCGGCCGCCAGCCTACCCAGGCGCCCAGCCCGCGTCGGTCGCCGGCTAGCGTCGCCTCGGCCATGACCTGGGTCGACTCACACTGCCACCTCCAACTTGACGGGCGCGACCCGTCGGAGTTGCTCGACCGCGCCCCGATGATCGACTGGGTGGTGGCGCCGGGTGTCGACGCGCACAGCTCCATGGCCTCTCTGGCTCTCGCCGAGCGGTTCGGAGGCCGCGTCTCGGCGGCGGCCGGCCTTCACCCCCACAGCGCCGACCGCTGGCCCGCCGAGCGGCGGGAGATTGAGGCGCTCGCCCCGAAGGCGGCGGCCGTGGGCGAGATCGGCCTCGACTTCTATCGCGACCTCTCGCCGCGCGACGAGCAAGAGGCGGCGTTCCGAGATCAGATCGACATGGCGCTCGATCTCGGCAAGCCGATCGTCGTGCACTGCCGCGACGCCTTCGCCCGGACGTATGAGATCCTGGCCGAGAAGGAGGCCGGGCCTCGGACGGTGCTCCACAGCTGGAGTGGGGGGACCCGTTGGACCAAGCGATTCCTCGAGCTGGGCGCCGTGTTCTCGTTTTCCGGGACGCTCGCCTTCGACACCGGCGAGACGATCCGCCTCGGAGCGGCGCTGGTGCCCCCCGATCGGGCGATGGTTGAGACGGACACCCCGTACCTGGCCCCGCCCCCCCACCGGGGCGAGCGGAACGAGCCGGCGTGGACGGCCCTGGTCGGGGAGGCGCTCGCCGCCGTCTGGGGCCTCTCCGCTGAGGAGACGGCGGCGGCGACATCGGCCAACGCGGCCCGACTGTTCAGGTCGTGACCGCTCAGACGCGGGGCGAGATCGCCCGCCTGCTCGAGGAGCACGGCTTGGCGCCCATCCGACGGCTGGGCCAGCACTTCCTCGCAGACGCCAACATCACCCGGAAGATCGTGGAGCTGGCGGGCGTCGGGCCCGGCGATCAGGTCGTCGAGATCGGCGCAGGCACCGGGACCCTGACGAGAGCGCTCGCCGTCGCCGGGGCGCGGGTCGTGGCCTATGAGGTCGACGAGGGGCTGCGGCCCGTGTTGGAGAAGGTTGTGGAGGGGCTTGACGTCGATCTGCGGTTCGCCGACGCGATGCGGGTCGATCTCGCGTCCGAGCTGGGCGAGGGCCGGTGGGTGATGGCGGCCAACCTCCCCTACAACGTGGGGGCGCCTCTGGTCATGGGCGCCCTACGCCGGGCCCCCGCCGTCGATCGCTTCGTCGTCATGGTTCAGCGGGAGGTCGCCGAGAGGCTCGCGGCGGGGCCGGGCGACCGCAGGTATGGGCTGCCGTCCGTGGTTGTCGGCCTGCACTCGACCGCGACCGTCGCCTTCCGCGTGCCGCCCCAGGTGTTCATCCCGAGACCGAAGGTCGAGTCGGCCGTCGTGGTCCTCGACCGGAAGCGGGCGCCGGCCAACGCGGAGCGGGCGGTGGAGATAGCCAGGGCGGCTTTCGGTCAGAGACGGAAGATGCTCCGCAGGTCGCTCGCAGCCGTGATGGCCGACCCGGCGGCGGTGCTGGCGGCGGCCGGCGTCGCGGAGACGGCGCGGGCCGAAGACGTCTCCCCGGCCCAGTACTTGGCGCTCGCCGAGCGCTCATGATCGTCTACGAGGCCCCGGCGAAACTCAATCTGGCCCTTCACGTCAAGGCAGCGAGACCCGACGGGATGCATCCTGTGGAGTCATTGGCGCAGACGATCGAGTGGTGCGACCTGCTGGAGGTTGAGGAGGGCGACGGCGAGGACAACCTCCGCGTCGAGGTCGAGGGCGCCGCGGGCGAGGGGCTCTCCGACAAGGACAACCTGGTCTTGAAGGCCCTGGCCGCGGCCCGGGTCGCCCGGGAGGTCGGCCCGTTGCGCCTCACCCTCCGCAAGCGCCTCCCCGTAGCCGCGGGGTTGGGCGGGGGCAGCTCCGACGCGGCCGCTCTTCTGCTCGCCGTCGGCGCGCCCGACGCCGCCGCCGAGGTGGGCGCCGACGTCCCTCTCTTCCTCACGGGGGGAACGTCGGTGGTGGGGGGCGTCGGCGACGTCGTCGAGCCGGCGGCGCCGTTGTCGGGTTTCGCCGCGGCTGTGGCGGCGCCCGGCTTCGGCCTGGCGACTCCTGATGTCTACCGCCGTTGGGATGAGATGGAGGGCCCGGAAGGAGAGGCGACCCCCCCTTCGCGTCTCCCCCCGCCGCTTCGCGAAAGCATGCCCGTGCGCAACGACCTCCTCCCGGCTGCGCTGGATCTCGAGCCGAGGTTGGGCGACTTCATGGCGGACGTGCGGGGCGCATGGGGCGTTCCGGTGTTGCTCACCGGCTCGGGCTCGGCCTGTTTCGGGCTCTTCGGCGCCCTCGACGAAGCCGAGTCGGCGGCCGAGTCCGTGTCGTCGATGTGTCGAGAGTCCCGGGGCGCCGAGTTGAGGCCGTGCGGGGTGAGGAAGGTCTGATCGGGGCCGTCCCCCGCTCTCGCCGAGGCCGACGGTTATCCTTCTCAAAGCTCCCAATCAGGCGATTGGGGGGTGGTGTAACCGGAAGCACAGCAGGTTTTGGTCCTGCCGGAGCGGGTTCGAGTCCTGCCCCCCCAGCCGGAGAACAGTCGCGAGAAAGGCTCTCCTTGTCAGTCCACGTCGTCGTCTTGGCCGCAGGCCAGGGGAAGCGCATGGTGTCCGAGTCGCCGAAGACGGCCCACACCTTGGCGGGCCGAAGCCTGGTGAGCCGGGTCCTCGACGCGGTTGAGCCGCTGAGACCCGACTCGACCGTGGTGGTCGTCGGGCCGGGCGCCGATCGCGTCCACACCGCGGCGCCGGGCGATGTCGCAGTCGCTGTTCAGGAGGAGCGTTTGGGGACGGGTCATGCCGCCCAGGTGGGCCTCGGCGCCGTCAAGAGGCTCGACCCCGAGGACACGGTGGTCGTGCTCTACGGCGATATGCCTCTGCTCACCGCGAGCCTTGTGACCGATCTGGCCGAGCTCGGCCCGGGGGCCTCGGCCCGGATCGTCACCGCCCGCCTCGACGCGCCGACCGGCTACGGTCGCGTGCTGCGCGGCGCCGACGGCGAGGTGACCGGTGTGGTTGAGGAGCGCGATTGCAGCGATGAGCAGAGGGCGATCAACGAGGTCAACGCTGGCGCCTACGCGTTCCGGGCGGGCCCGCTCATCGACTCCCTCGATCGGGTGTCGAGCGCAAACGCTCAAGGCGAGCGTTACCTGACCGACGTTGTCGGCATAATGGCCGCCGACGGCGACAGACTGGAGGCCGTCGAAGCCGCGGCCCGGGAGGTGATGGGCGTCAACACCCAGGATCAGCTTGCGGAGGCGAGGCGCGAGCTTCAGCGGCGCGTCAACCTGGGCCTCATGGAGTCGGGCGTCTGGATGCTCGACCCCGAGCGGGTCTACATCGACGACACCGCGGTTGTCGAGCCCGGCGCCCGGATCTACCCGGGCGCGCACCTTGAGGGGGAGACGCATGTGGCCGCGGGGACCCAGGTCGGCCCCGACGCCTTCGTCGTCGACTCGACCATCGGGGCGGGGTCCGTCGTCTGGTACGCGGTGGTTCGCTCGGCGGTGATCGGGGAGGGGTGCGAAGTCGGCCCGTACGCCTCGCTACGGCCGGGGACCGTCATGGAGAACGGCTCCAAGCTGGGGTCGTTCGTGGAGACGAAGAACACCGTGATGGGGGAGGGGGCCAAGGCGGGGCACCTGGCTTACCTCGGCGACGCCGCCGTCGGCCCCGGCGCCAACGTGGGCGCGGGCACTATCACCTGCAACTACGACGGGCGCCGGAAGCACCCGACCGAGATCGGCGCGGGCGCCTTCATCGGCTCGGACACGATGTTGGTCGCCCCGGTGAAGGTGGGCGACAACGCGATCACCGGCGCCGGGTCGGTCATCACCAAAGATGTCGAGGACGGCGCCCTGGCCGTCGAGCGTTCGGAGCAGAAGCAGGTTCCCGGCTACGCTCGACGCCGCGCGGCCCGTGACGCCGCGGAGGCCTCGCAGGACTGACATGGACATCGTCTCCCGCAACCGAATGATGGTCTTCTCCGGGTCCGCCAACCTCCCCTTGGCGGAGGAGGTCGCCGAGGTCCTCGGGATCCCCCTCGGCAGGCTGCAGCACTCCTCGTTCGCCAACGGCGAGATCTACGTTCGGGCGCTGGACAGCGCGCGAGGAGCGGATTGCTTCGTCATCCAGAGCCACAGCGCGCCGATCAACGACAACATCATGGAGCAGTTGGTCACCATCGACGCGTTGCAGCGCGCCTCCGCCCGCAGCGTCACGGCGGTCATGCCGTTCTTCGGGTACTCGCGTCAGGACAAGAAGGTCCTTCCCCGCGAGCCGATCACCGCCCGCCTGATGTCCGACCTCTTCATGCGGGCGGGCGCCGACCGCCTGGTCTCGGTCGACCCGCACACGGGTCAGCTCCAGGGGTTCATCTCCAAGCCGTTCGACTCGTTGACGGCGCTCCCGATCATCACCGACTACCTCTCCGGCAGGCTGAACGGGAAGACGACGGTGCTCTCCCCGGACGCGGGCGGCGTGAAGCGAGCGGAGCGTTACGCCCGGCATCTGGGCGCCTCGGTCGCTTTCGTCTACAAACGTCGCGAGCCGACGAATCACAACGAGTCGGCCGCCCTGTCGATGGCGGGGAAGGTGACCGACCGGCATGTGGTGATCGTGGACGACATGATCGACACGGCCGGGACCGCCTGCAACGCGGCCGAGATGGTGCGCGAGCACGGGGCGCTGAGCGTTCGCATCGCGGCCACACACGGGATCTTCTCCGACCCGGCGCTGGACAGGATCAAGAACGCTCCGATCGAGGAGGTGATCGTCACCAACACACTCCCCGTCCATGAGGACGTCGAGGCGCTCGACAAGGTCATGGTGCTCTCCATCGCCCCGATCCTCGCCGAGACCCTGCAAGCCATCTTCATGGACTCGTCGGTCTCCGAGATCTTCCTCGGAGAGAATGCCTGACCGTCCTTGTGATCGCTCCACCCAGCGGGCAGACCCCGACGGCTCAGGCGAGGTTGCGCATCTTGGTCGTGGCCTTGGCGGCGGCGTTGGCCGTTGGCCTGATCCTCCACCGCGACGAGCCCCCACAGGCGGCTGACGCGACGACGACCTCCCTCGACGACTCCGCCGGGGAGTCCGTCCCGCCGGTCACCGGCTCGACGGCCGGGGTCGGCTCACAGCCGGGCGCGGGGGAGGGGGTTACGATCAACCCATGAAGGTTCGAATCGGGATCGCCGACACCGACAAGCTGATTGAGATCGAAGTCGACGACGGCGACTCATTCCGCGAGGAGGTCGAGAAGGCGATCGACGGGAACAGTCTCGGGTGGTTCACCGACTCCGAGGGCAGGAGCGTGGGCATCCCGGCCCGCAACATCGCTTTCGTCGAGATGGAGGACGCCGAGGGCGAGCGGATGGTTGGGTTCGCCCCGGGCCGCTGAGCGGGCCTCGTCTCCACCTGCCCGCGCCGACCCGCCCGCGGCGGTCGGGATCCTGTCGGCGCCCGGCGCTAAGGTCACACCGGTGTAAGTAGGGAGCGAAGCTTGGCCGATGCAAGGCAGGGGATCAGCCTCTTCACAGGGGCCGGGATCGGCGACTTGGGGTTCCGCGCAGCGGGAGTCGACCTGCGCGTGATGAGCGAGCTTGAGCCCGACCGAGCGAGCCTCGCCCGCGTCAACTTCCCGTCCGCGACGATGGTTGTCGGGGACATCCGGCACGCCGGCGACACGATCGTCAAGGCGGCCCGAGAGGTGTTGGACGGCGAGTGCTTCCTGCTCTCGATCACGGCGCCGTGCCAGGGCATGAGCAGAAACGGGAAGGGCAAGCTGCTGGCCCTGATTCGCGACGGTCGGCGCCCGGAGCTCGACCCGCGCAATCGCCTGGTGCTTCCTGCGCTTGAGGTTGTGAAGGCTCTTCGGCCTCGATGGGTCTTCTTCGAGAACGTGTCGGAGATGGCCAACACAGTGATCAAGGACAACCGAGGGGCCGGGAGCCTGATCCTCGATGTGATCCGGGAGACGCTGGAGCCTGATTACGCGGGCCGCGCATACGACCTCGAGTTCGCCGACTTCGGAGTCCCGCAGCGCCGCAGGCGACTGTTGACGATCTACACCAGGAGCGATGCCGGGAGACGACACCTCGCTGCGGGCGGAGAGTTCGTTCCCCCCGCAACACACGCCAAGTCGCCGTGCGACGGGCGCCGTCCGTGGATCTCGGTTGAGGAGGCGCTCGCAGGCTTCCCGCCGCTGGACGCATCCACTCCCGGGTCGGCTTCAGATCTCTCGATCCCGTTTCATCGTGTGCCGCTCCTGGACGCCCGCAAATACGAGTGGGTCAGGGCGACGCCGCCGTCCCGGAGCGCGTTCGACAACCAGTGCGCCTCGTGTGGGTTCGACGACAACGCAGCCCACGGGGCCTCAAGAGACAGGCTGGGAGTCAACAGGGCCCATTCGACCACTCCAATTCTCTGTCAGAGTTGCGGAGCGCTGCTGCCGAGGCCTCATGTCGTCGACGAGAGCGGCCGGCCCCGGATCATGAAGGGGTACACCAGCGCCTACAAGCGCATGCGGGCCGACCTGCCGGCGCCCGCCCTGACCCGAAACCTCAGCTATGCGTGCTCAGACCAGAAGCTTCACCCATCCGAGAATCGGGTCTTGTCTCTCGCGGAGGCTTTCCGGCTCCACAGCCTCGATCGGTATCAGTACGCGTGGGGCCCGGTCACGACCCGCAGTGGAAAGCGGAGGCCGATCGCGCCGGACTCGCTGATCCGCTTGGCGCTTGGCGAGAGCATTCCGCCGATGATCAACGAGCTTGTTCTTCAACACATCAGCTTGATCGAGGAAGGCGCGGCCGCCCCCGCGCCCGGCCAATCCGCCCTCCACGCCTCTGGTTGAACGGCGGGCCCGACGTTTACCGTGCGACGAGTGGCGACAGCGGTCAAGCGGCTGGCGGAGGCTCTGGTCTCAGCGAGCGGCGTGGGAGAAAGCTCAGATGAGCTTCACCATGTGATCGCGGAGGGGCTGCTTGAGGCGGCAAAGCGGTCTGAGCAGCCCGTCGGGGAGCTGTTGATCAGGACGGTCTCCGAGTTGCCTGTCTGCATGCTTGCCGCTCCGGGGATGTATGAGCGCCGAGGACGCGTCAACTACGAATGCCGAGCTGGTCGGTCCGTCGCGGATCTCGCCTATGTCGACGACCCGGGGCTGCATGACGAGTTCCACTTGGACCCAAGACCGTCCTCTGCGCCTTGGATGCGAGCAACGCCGCCTTGCTGTGCCTCGAGGTTCTTGGGTCGGCCGGCAGAGTTCCCATAGCCGAGCTTCTCAAGCTGCGGAACTTGTCCGGCCTCGTCGGCGCTGTTGTCACGAAGGAGCTGGAACGTCTCTCGGCCGGCAGGTTGATGTCCAACCCGCATCAGGACGGCTATCCCGACCTGTTGGCCCAAACCCCCGGAGCGCTTGCCTACCAGGAGCGGATCTTCGCCGAGAGGCGCGAGTCGGCGAAGGACGCTTGGTCGAATCCCGGCTTCGGCGGCGTGGAGGTCAAGGCCACAATGGGAAACGTCGTTCGCGCCTCTGAAGCGCCCAAGCCGGGTCTCGGCGACGAGCGAGGCCCAACCATCCGGAGCTTCGACTGGAAGGCGCACCACCGCGAGACGAGGAACCTTCTGGCTGTCGCCTGGGACTTCATCGACGGGGTGCCGACCTTGTCCGCCGCTCTGTATCGAAACGACCTGAACGAAGACGACTGGGGCCGGGTTGTGATCCCTCGAGAGGGCGCCGGAAGGACAACGAGCGTCAGCGTCATGAGGAAGAGCGGCGTGCGCAAGATGGCTTCCGGATGGCTTGTCAGATCCCTCGACGAAGGGGTGCGAGACGGTCTTCGCTCGGGAGGGATCCTCGGTTGAGCGCCGACGGGCGACCGCTCGGCGGGGTTTGGCTGTCGCGGCCCTTCGGCCACTCTGAGCGCTGAAGGCGAGCGGGTCAGTGGGTGCGGCGGCGGCGCGCGGCGAGCCAGCGCTTACGGAGACGGCGCCGGTCGTCTTCGGCGTAGCCGCCCCAGACGCCGGACTCCTGGTTGGTCTCGAGGGCGTACTGGAGGCACTCGTCCTTCACCACGCATGTTGAGCAGATGGCGACTGCCGCCTCGATCTGCTCCACCGCGGGACCGGTGGTCCCGACCGGGAAGAACAAGGTGGGCTCGGAGTCGCGACATGTCGAGAGGTCGCGCCAATCGGTTGTGAGTGTCGTGAGCACGGGTCGTTGTTTCCTAACTGTGTGGCGGTTTCACGAGGGCGCCCGCGGCTGTGGGCGGGCGCCTGGGAGAGCTCCGGCGACCAGAGTATCATCCTCCCCGGCCTCTGTAAAGCGATTTCTTGGGGTTTTCTGGTGAACACGGGCAGCTACGCCATCGGTCATCGCGGGTGGCCTGAGCGCTTCCCCGACAATTGCCTGGCCGGCTTCACGGCGGCCTCGGCGGTCGCGCCTGCCGTCGAGCTGGACGTGCGGCGGTCTCTTGACGGGAAGCTCGCGCTGTTGCACGACCCGACGACGGCGGGCCTCGTGGTCGCCGACACGCCTTGGCCCGTCCTCGCCGAGGTCGACCTGGGCGACGGTCACCGCCCCGCCCTCCTTGATGAGGTCATCTCGGCGTTGCCTGACGCCGCGATTCAGATAGAGATCAAGAACCACCCCGATGAGGCGGGGTACGAGCCGGATCATCGCCTGGCTCTGGAGGCGGCCGAGAGGGCTCGGCCGCGCGATCTGGTCACGTCGTACAA
>Ga0056123_1000053_pt1 | contig 24561 bp, 23 predicted proteins | sample WorMetHEROISLAND_3_FD_71122 | JGI IMG/M metagenome (GOLD analysis project Ga0056123, IMG submission 71122) | Marine gutless worms symbiont microbial communities from Max Planck institute for Marine Microbiology, Germany - Olavius sp. 3 HERON ISLAND ...
AGCCGCTTCTTGATAGTGGCCACGAGCACATAGACGGAAATGGCGATCTCGAAAAGACGAATATACCTGTGTACATGCGTCGTTGTTCTCAGCCCGCAATTTCGCGGGAGAGGCTGTCACTTTAGCGTACCGAAGTTCAAGTCGGTAACCGGAATAATTCCAAATATCTCTCTTTTAATGAATGGATTATAATGAATTTTCGGTTATGACGTTGGGATACTAGTGATCTTGGTGATCTTTTCGTCTGTCTTCTGTGCTGCGTCAACCGTTACCTAGTCCACTAGGCGCCGGTTACCGTGCCTTGAATACGAACCAAAATCCGGTCCAATCCAGTACATCATTTTCCGGCAAGCGCCTTATCTTACGGGGCCCTTGAAAAATTCCAAAGACGGAATTTTTCAAGGGCTCCATGTTCCGCAGTTTTCTGGTCCACTGTAGTCGGCGTGGTGTCTCGCTGCATGGTGGGTGGATGCAAGGTGCGGTAGAAAACAGCTATTATCCGATTCCCGGAACGCCCCCGTCGACCGGAAGCCGGTTGCCGACAAGCACTCGATTGCCCGATTGGTATGGACTTAGTAAACTGCGACCTTCCTGCCCCGGCACATACCGGCCGGTGGTCTTCAGGGTCCCTTACACCAAATTACACGCATAGGATCCAAGGTTTCTCTATGACTGTCGAAGCTACCCTATCCATCATCAAGCCCGATGCCGTCGCCAAGAACCACATCGGGGCCATCTACGACCGTTTCGAGCGGGCGGGGCTGCGTATCGTCGCGGCGCGTATGCTTCGATTGACCCGCGAGCAGGCGAGTGCCTTCTATGCGGTCCACCAAGAACGTCCCTTTTTTGGGGAGCTGGTCGATTATATGACTTCCGGACCTATCATGGTCCAGGTGCTGGAGGGCGAAGATGCCGTCACTCGCAACCGTAAGGTGATGGGGGCTACGGACCCGAAAAAGGCCGATCCGGGTACTATCCGGGCCGATTTTGCTACTGACGTGTCGGAGAATGCGGTCCACGGCTCCGATGCACAGGAGACCGCCGCCACCGAGATCGCCTTTTTCTTTCCGGATAGTGTGCGAACGTAAAGGATGAACGTCCCGCCCGTGAATCCCCTCGTCCCCCGAGATCGATCTGTTGGGCCTCGACCACCGGGGTTGCGAGGATCTAGTGGTCGCTATGGGCTACAGGGGCTTTCACGGCCGCAATCTGCTCAAGTGGATCCACAAACATGGGGTGGTGGATTGCGCAGCTATGACCGATCTTCCCATGGCTCTGCGGGAGCGGCTGGGTGCTGAAACCCGGGTCCGTCTGCCGCGGCCGGTTAGTGCCTATCAACCATAAGTATCCCCTGGAAATGCTTTCGTCGCAGGGGATAAGCGCCGTCGCATCACCTGGGCATCACCTGGGAGTTATGTCATGATCGACGGGGTGAACGACGACCTCGTCCGGGTCAAACACCTGATCCGGTTGTTGGAGGGGGGTCCCTCTCAAGCTCAATCTGATCCCCTTCAATCCCTTTCCCGGTCGCCCTTTCGCACCTCGCCCCGAGCGGGTAAAGGCCTTCCGCCGGCGGTTGCTGGGCTCCGGCATGATCGTCACCACACGTAAGACACGGGGCCGAGAGATCGCTGCTTCCTGTGGCCAACTGGCCGGTCGGCTCCGCGATCACCGCCGCCGTGCCGCATCGGGGTCCATGGTGGTTGCGGCGACCATACCATGAGCGGCAACGGGGCCGCGGGACTCGAGCCGCTATTATTCGTTTGCTTGCTGTTGACGTCTTGCACCGGCGGTGGGACCCAGAATCCGGGTGTAGCCGGTGCCGCGGGGAAGCAGGGGCTGGAATGCCGCGGGGATCTCTATATGCAGTTGGCGGTGGAGTATCTCCGACAGGGGCAGGTGGAGTATCTCCGACAGGGGCAGACGGAGACGACCCTGATCAAGGCCGAGCAGGCCTTGATCACGGATCCGGATAATTCCCAGCCCCATAGTCTCGTCGCCATGATTTACCAGCGCCTGGGACACGATCCCTTGGCCGCCGATTCACGTCGGCCCGGTTGCGGTATCGACAGGCCCTGGCCAACCCACGCTATGTCACACCCTGGGTCGCCATGACCAACCTGGGGACCTGCGCCCGCCAGAGCGGTGACCTGCGCACGGCGGAGACCTACTTCCGCCGGGCCTTGAGTGCCAACCCCAGGTTCGGAGCCGCCATCGCCGCTTTGGCCGACTTGGACTACAGCCACGGTCGTTATCGGTCTGCCAAGGATCAGTAGGACCGTTACCTCCGGGTGGCCCTGCCGACACCCCGGGTACTCTTGCTGGCAGTCCGGATAGAATGCAAGCTGGGGGCGCGGGCGGTTACCCATGCCGATATGTTGCGCACGCGCTATCCCGATTCACCGGAAGCTGTCCGGTTGTAAAGGATCTCGAGCTCATGAACAGCGCTTTCATCTCGGCACCGGAAGACGATATGGCGGTGGTACCGACGGATGGTCCGGGAGGGCATTTGCGGACCGCGCGCCAGGCCGCCGGCCTGACGCAAGGCCAAGTGGCTAAACAGCTGTACCTGGCCCCGGCCATCATTGAGGCCCTGGAATGCGAGGCTCATGAAGCCCTACCGGAGCCGGTATTCATCACCGGTTATATCCGTAAATATGCCCGCTTGGTCGGATTGGCCCCGGAGCCCCTGCTGGCCGCCTATCGGGCTCCGGTGTTGCAGCAAGCCGACAGCGTGTGGCCCGCCGACCACGAGAGCAACGGTAATTACTTGAAGCTCGGTCTGGTCAGCCTCGGGATTTTTATTCTGTTGGGCGTTGCGAGCTTCCTGTGGCGACAGGGTCGACAGCCAGAAACCATCACTACCGGCGGGATGGCGGAGATGATGGTACCGGCGATCGTGCCCGAGGTGGCTCCGGGCTTGTTTCCGGCCACCGGAGCGGAGCCGGTACTATCGCCGAAATCGGACCTGCCGGGCTCGCGTCGGTCGTCGCCGGTTGCCACCGGAGAGGAGCGCGAGCACGACAGCGGCGAGCCCCCAATCCGGGCTTCCCGGTTCCGGGCCGTCCTTCCGGAGCCTGCGGCGGCGGTATGGTAACCGATGAAGAGGCCACCGCCACGGATGCCTCGATAGCTGTTGTTGGGTGGACATACGCGGCAGCGAGGGGTGGTATGAGTTCTTCGGCACAATGAGGTGCCTTGAAAGACTGTCTAAAAGCTAGTTTTCAAGCAGCCCTTGGCAAGCCGATCCGACGTGATGACAGGCGGATATCCCTACCATGAATCTTGCAGCTGAAGATATCTGGTTCATCAAAGAGCACATCGGTGAATGGCTGTCCAAGCAGTCACTCGGCAAGCCGCCGATGCTCTACGAGATCGAGCTACGGGAACGGATGGTGCATATCGAGGATGAGCTCAAGCACCAGCGCGAACTGATCAAAACCATCCTGGAGCAGATGGATAAGCGTTTCGAGGCCGTGAATAAACGCTTCGAGGCGATGCAGAACGAAATGAACCGGCGCTTCGATGCGTTTGATAAATGCTTCGAGCAACTAACCCGGCGTATGGACCGAATCATGTTGTGGTCCTTTACATCACCTTGACCGTGGGTAACCTGATCGTGGGGGTGCTCAAGCTATTGTCCTGAAGGTACCTTGGAAATGTTCAAGATGGCTGTGCGGGACAGGAATGACCCGCCAGCTCTCGAGTACCTATGCGCTTGAGAGATAGGAACGGAGCGAAAATCGCAAGCTCGTATACAAAACATGAGAGGTTCCAAGAACAGAATTTGTCAAGGTGCCTAATAAGGTATCGGCCGAAATCCCTAACCGCTGCTCAATGATCGGAAGCCTATGACCCAGACCATCCAAGCAATTCGGGGCATGCACGACATCCTCCCGGAGCAGGTCACCCTCTGGCAGACCTTGGAAGATCGCGTCCGAGCCGTCTTCGAAGGCTATGGTTATCAGGAGATTCGCACCCCCCTGGTGGAGGTGACGGACCTCTTTGAGCATTCCATAGGCGCGGTGACCGACATCGTCGAGAAGGAGATGTACAGCTTCGCCGATCGCAACGGCGACAGCCTCAGCCTACGCCCCGAGGGCACCGCGAGCTGCGTGCGGGCCGCCATCGAGCATGACTTGCTCGCCACACCGCGGCGGCTCTGGTATCGCGGCCCCATGTTTCGGCATGAGCGCCCGCAAAAAGGCCGTTACCGCCAGTTCCATCAGATCGGCGTCGAGGTCTTCGGGCTTACGGGACCGGATATCGATCAAGAGGTCGTGCTGCTGACCCGGCGTTTATGGCAGGTCCTGGGGCTCGGAGGCTTGAGATTGGAGATCAACAGCTTAGGTGAGGGTGATGAACGCGCCGCTTACTGCAGTGAGCTGGTGTCCTATCTGGAAGGAAATCGAGACTGCCTGGACGAGGACAGCTGCCGCCGGCTGCAAAGCAATCCCCTGCGCGTGCTTGATACCAAACACCCGGACGTGCAGGCGGTGGTCGCCGGGGCGCCACGCATCTTGGATCACCTGGGCCCGGCATCCCAGGAGCACTTCGCCGGCTTCCGCGCCGGTCTCGACGCCGCCGGTATCGACTACGTGGTCAATCCACGCCTGGTGCGTGGATTGGACTATTACAATCGCACGGTCTTCGAATGGATTACCGAGGACTTGGGCGCCCAGGGCACCGTCTGTGCCGGCGGCCGTTACGACACCCTGGTGGCCCGGCTCGGCGGACGCCCGACCCCCGCCGTCGGCTTTGCCTTGGGATTGGAGCGTCTGGTCGCCCTGTTAGAGAGCAAGCCCCAGGCACCGGATCGGGAGCCGGATGCCTATCTGATCGCTAGCGGAGACGGGCCTCGGGCCCAGGCCCTACAGGTCGCCGAAAGGCTACGCAACGCCTTACCCGGACTGCGTCTGATCTGTCATTGTGGCGACGGCAGTTTCAAAAGTCAGTTCAAAAAAGCGGACCGCAGCGGCGCCCGCTATGCCCTGGTGCTCGGGGAGGGCGAATTGGCGCGTGGGGTCGTCGGCGTCAAACCTTTGCGTGGGGAGGGCAAGCAGTCGGAGGTTACGCTGGACCGGTTGGGTGACTTCTTTGCTACCCGAACCTAGCATCTGGTTTCGATTGATACTGCCGGATTCCATACATGAAACATGTAGGCCGGAAGAAGCTATGAATTTGCAATATCGGTTGGAAATTGGCGCTAGTTTACAGCTTTGCCGGAACTTGGTTTGGCGGGCACCTTGAAAAATTCAAGGTACCCACGAGTCGAGTATTGGCATTCAAACATCCGCGGGAGAATCTTGTGAGTAGCTACGAGACGGACGAAGAGAGAGCCGAAGCGATCAAGAATTGGTGGAAGAAGAATGGTCTCTCCGTCTTGGTCGGCGTGGGTCTCGGTCTGGGGATCGTTTTCGGGTGGCGGGCCTGGATGGATTATCGGGAGACGTTGAAACAACAAGCCTCCGCGGCTTTCGAGCAGCTTTTGGTCGATGCCGACACCCAGGCCACCGAATCCGTGCTCGCCCAATCCGAACGGCTGCGTGAGGAATTTTCCGGTACCACCTATGCGACCCTGGCGGCACTGGTGCAGGCACGGGTCGCGCTCAAGGCCGGCAGTCAGGCCGATGCCCGCGCCATCCTCGAACAGGTGATCGCTACCACCTCCGATCCCGGGCTGGTGCGCATCGCCACCTTACGCCTGGTCCGGGTCCTGATCGTGGCAGATGACTTGGAGACGGCCGCCGACTTGGTGGCAAAACATGACGATATCGGTGCCTTCGGTGGCGCTTTCTCTGCCTTACGCGGTGATATTGCAGCGACTCAAGGCCGCACCGCCGACGCCCGCGTTGCCTATGAGAAGGCGCTCGCCGGAGGTGCTCCGCACCCGGATCAGATACGCATGAAGCTGGATAACCTACCCCCCACAAGTTGAGGGAAGCTGGTATGGTTGTGGGAGTCCTCGCCGTTCTCGCCGCTAGCCTACTGCTGGGTGGCTGCGGCGTAATTTCCGGGTTCGGCGACAAGGACCCGCATCCGCCCACGGAGCTAGTGGATCTCGCACCCGAAATCACCGTCGCCACCCTGTGGTCACGGCAGGTTGGTGTGGGCATGGACCGACGGCTTGGTCTGATGCCAGCGATTTATGGTGGTCGGCTCCATATCGCCGATGCCGAAGGCCGCATCTTTGTCCTGGACGCCGAGAGTGGTAAGATCCTGTGGGAACAGGAGACAGGCCTTCCCTTCAGTGGCGGGCCAGCAGTGGATGCCGGGCATCTGGTCCTCGGCTCCAACGATGGCGATCTGGTCGCGCACTCGGTGAGTGATGGCCGCGTACTTTGGAAGGCCCACTTGGGCAGCGAGATTCTCTCCGTACCTCGCATCGCCGGCCCCCGTGTCTTGGTCCATATTCCGGACGATAGCATTCACGCCCTGGATCTCGATTCCGGTGATCCGTTCTGGAGCTCCGACTATCCGGCTCCGGTTCTCACTTTGCGTGGCAGCAGTCGGCCGGTGGTCACTGCCGATAGCGTCATCGTCGGTATCTCCGGTGGTAAGCTGGTGAATCTGGATCTACAAGACGGCCTGCCGCGTTGGGAAATCACCGTGACCCCGCCCCACGGTCGCTCCGAGCTGGCGCGCATCGCCGACATCGATGCCGATCCCATCCTCGTCGCCGGCGTTCTATATGCCGCTACCTACAATGGGAACCTGGCCGCCGTCGATGTAATCAAAGGCACTGTGCTCTGGCGGCGTCGGCTCTCGGTCCATGCGGGATTGGCGGCGAGCTCCGGCGTGCTCTATGTCACCGATTCCGATGATCGGGTACGGGCCGTGGCCGCCGCCGACGGGACCGAGATTTGGCAGCAGGCGGCGCTCGAGTACCGGCGCCTGACCGCCCCGGCGGTTCTCGGCAATCTAGTGGCAGTGGGTGACCTGGAGGGCTATGTCCATTGGTTGGATCGCCGCAACGGCCGCCTGGTGGCCCGAGTCGCGGTAGCGGACGGACCCATCACGGGGCGTCCCCAGGTCGCGGGCGATCGTCTCTATGTCTATGGTAACGATGGTACCTTGGCCGCTCTCTCGGTGGGGGAGTAGTGAGTCTCCGAGTACCATGCTCCCCATCCTCACCCTGGTAGGTCGGCCCAACGTAGGCAAGTCGACCTTGTTCAACCGCCTGACCCGAACCTGGGATGCCTTGGTCGCCGACTTTCCCGGGCTGACCCGAGATCGTCGCTACGGCATCGGTCGTGTTGGCCCCGGTCCCTACATCCTGATCGATACCGGGGGCCTGAGCGGCGAGTCCGCGGATGTCACCGAGGCGCTGGAACATCAGGTCACCCTCGCTCTGGAAGAGGCGGATTACCTGCTGTTTCTGGTCGATGCCCGCGATGGTTGCACCGGTACTGATCCGGACATAGCCGCACGCCTGCGTCGCACGGGTAAGCCCATCACCCTGGTCGTCAATAAGGCCGATGGTATGGACCCGGCCGTGGCCACGACCGAGTTTCATGCCCTGGGCCTGGGCGACCCCGTACTAATCTCCGCCACCCGCAATCAGGGTGTGACGGGGCTGATCGATCGGGTTTATGTGGCACTATCGGGCCTCCGGTTGGAGGCTACCGTCCCGAAGCCCGATACCAGCGGTACCCGGATCGCCGTCGTCGGTCGGCCGAACGTGGGTAAATCTACCTTGATCAACCGGTTGCTCGGACAGGAACGGTTGGTGACCTGCGATGCTCCAGGCACCACCCGAGACAGTATCGAGGTCCCCTTCGAGCACCAAGGTCGACCCTATACCCTGATCGATACCGCCGGGGTGCGCCGCCGCGCCAAGGTTCGGGAGACGGTGGAAAAATTTAGCGTCATCAAAGCTCTACAGGCCATTGCACATTGCAACCTGGTGCTCCTGGTGCTCGATGCCCGGCAGGGCATCAGTGAGCAGGATGCTACCCTCGCTGCCTACGTTCTGGAGAGTGGGCGCGCCCTGGTGGTGGTAGTCAACAAGTGGGATGGGCTGACCGACGAAGCGTGTTCCCAGGTACGTGCTACCCTCGACCGCAAGCTGGGCTTTCTGGATTTCGCCGGGGTCCACTACATCTCCGCCCGCCACGGCAGCGGCGTCGGGCACTTGCCGGAGGCGGCGGACCGGGCCATCACCAACGCTACCCGTGACCTGGGTACCCCCGAGCTAACCCGTATTCTCGAAGGAGCGGTGCGGGCCCACCAACCGCCCTTGGTACGCGGGCGTCGTATCAAGCTGCGTTATGCCCACCAGGGGGGACGCAACCCCCCCATCGTGGTCATCCACGGCAGCCGGACGGCCGCGGTTCCCGACAGCTACCGGCGCTATCTGGTCAACTGTTTTCGCCGGGTACTGGACCTTACCGGTACCCCGCTGCGACTCGAATTCCGTAACGGAGCTAACCCCTATCCGGATCGTCACAGCCGCTTCGCATCCACCCGGCAACGCAAACGCACCCGCCCCAGGCGATCTGTGGGTCGCAGGGGCTAGAGGCTGTCTATCGTCCTGGAACAGGATGTCTGTATAATTTCAAGTTCCGAGTACAAGCTATGACGCGATGGAAGGTACTGATGTCAAATCCCGGAACGATAAAAGGGGGGTCTCTAAGGAAGCGCTGATTGACTCAGCTCTTCCCGCAGTGCACGGAGACGCCACCATTTTCAGTAGGGGCGACCGGCCGGTCGCCCCTATTCGTTGAAAATGTGATGATGGCGAAAACCACGCTGTTTGCCAGCCAGCGATGAACGAGCCAGGGATGGAATTGTTCAGCGTTTCCCTAGGCTGTCTTTTGCTCCGTAATGAATCATATCCCCGGATTTTCCGTGCCGGTCTACGAGTAGCCGATGTGCAGCATCACAGGATTTTTTCCCGGTCGGCTATCGCGGCGGATGCGACAGTTCAGGTCGTAAGGCGTATAGCCGATGTCTTGGTCCACCGCGGTCCCGATGATGCCGGGCACTGGGTCGACGAGGATACGGGGATTGCCTTGGCCCACCGACGTTTGTCCATCCTGGACCTTTCTCCGAGCGGTCGCCAAGAGCAGATCGATCTCTCCACCTCCCCGGCGTGCTTCCAGCCGTTGCAGGGTTTGATCGATCGTGATTCCCCAGGCTTGAAATAGACTCGCCACCTCCGGCTTCACTAGGGCCGCTATCAAACGATCCCACTGGTCGAGAAACAGGTCTTCCGCCGCACGTATCGACTCGGAGAGGGCGGCAATTTCTTGCCGGGTCTCCTCGAAGCGCTGGTCTGGACGCCGGTCGGTCTCTTCGAATTGCCGATCGGTTTCTCGGAACAAAGCCCAAACCGATTCGACGGCTTGCTCGATCTCCACTTAAGTCATAGTGTTTTATGTTTTCCGATGGATCGATCGTATGATCACCGAGTATTGCGCACTTACCGATCACGCAATTACTCCCTGCCGAGTACTACTGAATTTTTCATGGTTCCCCGGAGTCGAAAGCCCCTTTCCCGAATAGAGGGAAAGGAGCTTTCTGGGACGTCTGAAAAACCGCATTCCTTGCAATTGCTCAGATCACAACCGGTAGGGTATCTGAATCGTTCAAGGTGCCCTCGAGCTCATAGACTGTAGTACATATCGAACTCGAGCGGATGGGTGGTCATGTGCAACATGGTAACCTCTTCCTGCTTCAAACCGATATAGCCGTCGATGAGGTCGTCGCTAAACACCCCTCCCGCGGTGAGAAAGTCCCGATCCTTGTCCAGCTCTTCCAGGGCCTGATCTAACGCATAGCAGACCTGTTCGATCCCTCTTTCCTCTTCGGGAGGCAGATCATAAAGATCCTTGTCCATGGGGTCGCCGGGATGGATCTTGTTCATGATTCCATCAAGACCGGCCATCATCATCGCGGAGAAGGCAAGATAGGGGTTTCCGGTAGAATCCGGGAATCGGACCTCGATGCGGCGTGCCTTGGGATTGGCCACATGGGGTATGCGAATTGCGGCCGAGCGGTTGCGCGCCGAGTAGGCCAGCATGACCGGTGCTTCGAAGCCGGGTATGAGACGCTTATAGGAATTGGTGGAGGCGTTGGTGAAGGCGTTGAGGGCCCGGGCGTGCTTGATGACGCCGCCGATATAGTAGAGCGCCGTCTCAGAGAGGCCGCTGTACTTGTCCCCAGAGAAGACATTTTGTCCGTTTTTGCTCAGGGACTGATGCACATGCATGCCGTTCCCATTGTCACCGACCAGGGGTTTGGGCATGAAGGTGGCGGTCTTGCCATAGGCGTGGGCCACATTCCAGACGGCATATTTCAGGATCTGGTTCCAGTCCGCACGCTGGACCAGGGTGGTGAATTTGGTACCGATCTCACACTGACCGGCAGTGGCCACCTCGTGATGGTGGACTTCGGCGATGACGTCCATTTCTTCCATGGCCAGGCATATGGCGGAACGCAGGTCGCTCAAGGAGTCCACCGGCGGTACTGGGAAGTAGCCACCCTTGATCCCCGGACGGTGGCCGATATTGCCGTCCTGATAGACCCGCTCGGAGTTCCAGTCGGCCTCTTCGGAGTCGATCTTATAGAAGGCACCGCTCATGTCGGCCCCCCAACGCACATCATCCAGCACGAAGAATTCGGGCTCGGGCCCGAAATAGGCAGCATCGGCCACGCCGGTGGATTCGAGGTAGGTCTCGGCACGCTTGGCTAGGGAGCGAGGATCACGCATGTAGCCTTGCATGGTGGAAGGCTCGAGGATATCGCAGCGGATGATCAATTGATTCTCATCCGAGAAAGGATCCATGATCGCCGTGTCCTCATCCGGCATCAGTACCATATCCGACTCCTGAATCCCTTTCCAACCAGCGATCGAGGAGCCGTCGAACATCTTCCCTTCCGTGAAGAAGTCGTCATTGATAACACCGGCTGGCAGGGTGACATGTTGCTCCTTGCCACGCGTGTCGGTGAAGCGAAGATCGATGAACTTTATTTCCTCTTCTTCAATCAGCTTCATAACCTTGTTGGATGACATATCTGATCTCCGATTGTTGTCGTTCTCGAAAGGATCCCGATAAAGGATCAACATGTCCGTAAGCCCCACCATGTTCGACCGAATAACCGATCGGAAACGGAGCCGAATCGAAATCCCATTTTGACTTTGTGACGCAACGGGACCTTGAAAAGCTCCGTCCTGGGAATTTTCCAAGCCGCAAAGCGAAGACATTTCACTTTGTTCTTGATTTTCAATCATTGAAAACTAGCGAGCATCCTAGTACCCCACGGGTACCTCGGATTTTTCGGGGTACCCTCGGTCCTTCGAGCACGAATCGTGCCAACCCTACATTACAACCGGAGGGACGCTACTTGGCACTAGGGCTTTACGGAACAGGAGAAGTCTGCGTTCGGTACCCGAAAGTCGAGCGATGATCTTACTAAACATGAGCCGCAAGCAGGTGCATTATGATAGGACATTTGGATCGGTCATGGTACCGGAGCAGCCTATGGGTACCTCCATGCCGAGCACCACCGAATTTTCAAGGTACTCTTCATTCGAAGTAGATGAAGACCCGATCGAAGGTCGGATCCAATGCGAGTGTGGCCTGAAGCTTATCCCGAAGGTGCCCCGCTCGAGATACCTCTCCGGCACAGATATCGAGGGGAAAATATACCTCTACATCGATACGCCCGTTCAGGTAGTGCAGGATGGTTCGCTGACGCTGGCTGGCTTCGGCGATCCCTTCCCAGAGCTTCCCGAGCCGTGTCAGGGCCTCGGCACGTGTGGGTAGCTCGACCGAAGTTGCTTCCGCCTCGTCGTCTTCCAGGTCCACATGGACGGTAACATCATTGACCTCGGAAACCTGCGACTTGAGTCGATTCTCCACCAGCGCGGCGATCATGTGACCCTCCGAGACGCTGATCCGAGAGTCGACCAGGATATGGACATCCACCGCGGCCTGCCAACCACATTTTCTCGTGCGCAGCATGTGGATGGCCCGCACACCATTGACGGCACCGATGGTCTCCTCGATCAAGGTGAGACGCTCCGGATCCAACCCGGTATCCATCAGCTCCCGGATCGATTGCCAGCCGAGCTTCCAGGCAATATGCACGATCATCACGGCGACGATGATCGCTGCTACCGCATCGAGGTAAGGCAAGCCCATGAAGGTACCGCCGATACCCACCAAGACCACCACCGAGGAAATAGCATCGGAACGGTGATGCCAGGCATTGGCGTACAACATGTCCGAACCGATTCGGCGCGCGTAACCGAGCGTCCATCGATAGAGTGATTCCTTGACTAGAATGGATATCACGACCGCGACTAGTGCCAGCAACTGTGGCTGTAAGAGCTCCTCGGGAACGAATAAGCGCTTACCGGCATCCCATCCGATACCGATCGCAACGATCAGTAGAAAGAGGCCCAAGAGCAGGGTGGCCAGGGTTTCATAGCGACCATATCCGTAAGGATGCTCCCGATCCGGGACCTGGGCGGCATGACGCCCCGCCCACCATACCAAGCCATCGGATAGCATATCCGAGAGGGAATGGATGCCGTCCGCAACCAGTGCTTGAGAATGCCACAAGAGTCCGGCACCGACCTTGATCCCCGATAGAGCCAGATTGGTAGCACCGCCGATTACGGCCGCTCTCGAAATAGTCCCGACACGTTGGGCTTGAAAATTCTCAGGCAAGATTCGGTTACTCGCAGGTATGGCCGACGTGCATGACCACGAAGTATTCGTTTTCCCGGTTGCCGGTTGCAAGGACTATGTGACCATTGACACGGCACCATGCGGGGAGGTCTTGCAGTACCCCCGGATCGGTGCAGATCGCCTCCAGCCGGGCCCCCGGTGCCAGATCTGCAACCCGATCCTGAACTCGAATCATCGGGAGTGGGCACAGCAACCCTCGGCAATCCAGGATTACCCCGTCTTCAGCATCCATTCCCTGGGGATCTCCCTCGGAGTGAAGGGACGCACGACGAGCTCACGTGTGAAGCCCGCCAAGTCCTCGACCCCGATGCGGACGGATCGACAGTCGCGTCCCTGCCCATAGCGTGCCACCAACCGTGCCGCCAATTCGATGTCCTCGTTATCCACCCGGCCATCAATCAGGGCCTCGGGTCCCCGGTGGCTCAGGGTCCGGATACGGACGAAATGCTTACGGAATCCACTGAGGAAGCGTCCTTCTCCCTCCTCGCGCGCAATAATGACTTTGAAGTTAGGTCCTGGCCGGATATGGCGCCCTACCTTCAGCAGCATGATGTCGTCCAGGTCATAGAGCCGCTCGCCGCGACTACTCCAGAGGTCCTGCAGCCGTGCCGAGTATTGGGGGTCGGTCAAAAAGCAACAGCCGCCGGACGGTTGGGCATAATCGTCGAGCCCGTATTTCTGCGCCAACGCCATCTGCGGCTTCCTGCTGCGCCCGGAGAAGTCGAGCAGGTATTCGCGTTCCACCCAACCCATTTGCTCCGGAAGGGTCGGCAATAAGTGCTTGGCACATAGTGGTCGCAGCAACCGATCACCGGCCCCCGATTCGCGCTGCACCAGTGGCATCGTGTCCTTACGCTGAGACTTGGGTCGCTGCCCGACAACTTCGCCGGTAATGATAAAGTCGAATCCGTGCTCGTGCATCCACTCATGGGCCCGCCGCACCATGAAGATCTTGCAGTCGAGACACGGATTGAGATGAGCCCCGTAGCCGTACTTGGGATTTAAGACCAGAGTACGGTAATCCTCGACAACGTCGACGAAATGTAGCTTGATGTCCAGACGCTCGGCTACCCAGAGTGCATTATTGCGCCTAGGTCCGGTGGATTTACGGATGGCCCGGGTATGGCCTTCCACACAGAAGCCGGTAAAGAAGTTCAAGCCCTCGACCTGAATACCCTGGTCCTGAACGACCCGCACCGCAAGCATGGAGTCCAACCCCCCCGAAACCAGGGCGACGGTTTTTCGTTGAATCTTCATAAAGACATCAAGATAGAAATACCGGTATAAGTACGCAAGCAAACCAGGGTTAAGGTGAATATAATTCCAAACTTTGGAGCATCTTGAAAAATTCAAGGTGTCCTTATCATACCGGCATTCATGGAGATTGGCATTGGACAGGAAATCGGAAGGTTTTATGACGTTCCAGAACCTTATTTTCACCTTGGAGCGATTTTGGTCCGAACGCGGCTGTGTCGTCATGCAGCCCTATGATATGGAGGTCGGGGCCGGCACTTTTCATCCGGCTACCTTTCTGTGTGCGATCGGTCCGGAGCCTTGGAGAAGCACCTACGTCCAGCCCTCACGGCGCCCTACCGATGGCCGATACGGCGAGAATCCCAACCGCTTGCAGCATTACTACCAGTACCAGGTCGTGCTGAAGCCTTCACCGCTAGACATCCAGGACCAATACCTGGATTCACTCCGTAGTCTGGGTATCGACCCCCTGGTCCATGATATCCGTTTCGTCGAGGACAATTGGGAATCACCATCCCTCGGTGCTTGGGGACTTGGATGGGAGGTCTGGCTCAACGGTATGGAAGTAACTCAGTTCACCTATTTCCAGCAGGTCGGTGGGCTCGACTGTCGACCGGTGACAGGGGAGATCACCTACGGACTTGAGCGCATTGCCATGTATCTCCAAGGGGTGGAGAGTGTCTTTGACCTCGTTTGGTCCGAGACCGATGGCGGCTCGGTGACCTATGGGGATATCTACCATCAAAACGAGGTCGAGCAGTCGGCTTATAATTTCGAGCAGGCCGACATCGATGTCCTCTTCCGGCAGTTCGACATCTGTGAAGAACAGAGCCGACACCTGATCGAGCAGGCGCTACCATTGCCAGCCTACGAGCAGGTACTCAAGGCTTCCCACACCTTCAATCTGCTGGATGCGCGTCGTGCCATCTCGGTAACCGAGCGCCAGCGTTTCATACTACGTATGCGCACACTAGCACGGGCAGTTGCCCGGGCCTATTACGACCGACGGGAGGCCTTGGGCTTCCCCATGCTCGAAAAGGCCGCGTAGGGGAGGCAACTATGGAAGAAATGCGTGACCTGCTGGTGGAGATCGGGACCGAGGAGCTACCCCCGAGGTCTTTGCCAGCCCTTTCGGAGGCCTTCAAGAAAGGATTCCGGGATCAGCTGCGGACACAAGGTCTGAAATGCTTACATATCAAATCCTTTGCCACGCCGAGGCGTCTGGGATTGCTCGTGCACCAGCTGGCGACACATCAGCCGGATCGAGAGGTGGTGCGCAAGGGACCAGCCCTGCAAGCGGCATTCGATGCCCAAGGCCGACCCACGACGGCGGCCCTCGGCTTCGCTGGTTCCTGTGGTGTTTCCGTACAGGAGTTATGGCAGAAGACCACGTCCAAGGGTACCTGGCTGATGTTCCGCCAGATCCAGCCAGGCCAAAGTACGACGGATCTGATCCCGGATATGACAGCGAAGGCGCTGGAGACCCTGCCGATTTCCAAGCGCATGCGCTGGGGTGATCGAGACGATGAATTCGTCCGCCCGGTTCATTGGATCACCCTAGTCTTCGGGGAAGACCCAGTGGCGGGACAAATGTTCGGAATCGACGCTGATGGCTCAACCCGGGGTCATCGCTTCCAGGCCCCATCAGCTTTCCCCGTCTCTCCGGCTACCCGGTATGCCGAGCTACTTCGCACCCAGGGCCAGGTTGAGCCAAGCTTCACCCGGCGCCGGGAGATCATACGCAAGCAGGTGCAGGATCTGGCCGGAGGTGTCAGTGGTCAAGCCGTCCTGGAGGATGACCTGCTCAATGAAGTCACCGCACTCTGCGAGTGGCCCTGCGCCATCATCGGTACCTTCGATCGAGGCTTCCTGGAGATGCCACCAGAGGTCCTCATAGAGACCATGCAGAAGCACCAAAAATACTTCCCCGTGGTCTCAGGCGATGGTGAGCTGCTACCGAATTTCATCACCGTCAGCAATATCCAAAGCCGAGATCCCGACCGGATAAAAGTCGGGAATGAACGGGTCATTCGTCCCCGGTTCTCGGATGCAGCCTTCTTTTGGAAACAGGACCTCCGGCAACCCTTGCAGGACTTTCGGCCCAGGTTGGAGCAAATCGTATTCCAGGAAAAGCTCGGGACCCTGGCGGAGAAAACGGCACGGCTCGAACGCATCGCCCGGCATATCGCAAATCTACTGGGTTCGGATCAGGAGACAGCCGCTAGGGCCGCTCAGCTCGCCAAGTGCGATCTGCCGACACAGATGGTCTCCGAGTTCCCCAGTCTCCAAGGCGTGATAGGACGCTACTATGCCCAACAGGCCGGGGAAGACCCCAGTGTCGCCTCCGCCATGGAGCAACAGTATCTGCCACGATATGCCGGAGACCGGATTCCCGAGTCGGATTGCGGTTCCATCCTCTCGATTGCCGATAAACTCGATACGCTGGTCGGTATCTTCGCGATCGGTCAACGCCCAACGGGCATTAAAGACCCTTTTGCGTTGCGTCGTGCCGCGATCGGTGTGCTACGCATCCTCATCGAGACTCCCTTACCACTTGACCTATACGAGATTCTCGATTTCTCGGCGCAGGTACTCCGGAGCAAGGTGGATACCGGAAGAGCCGCAGGGGAGGTTTTTACCTACTGCATGGAACGTCTTGAAGGCTACTACCTAGACCGGAATATCGGAGCGGATATTCTCGCTTCGGTACTCGCCACCGATTCCAAAGTACCTAGCGATATCCATCGTAGAGTCCTTGCCGTGAAGGATTTCCAAACGCTCCCCGAGGCAAAGACCTTAACGGCCGCTAACAAGCGCATCCGCAATATCCTCCATAAACAGGTCCAGGACGAGATCCCCGAACAGGTCGAGATCGATCTTCTCCAAGAAGATGCGGAACAACACCTGGAGGCACAAACCGGATCTCTAGCCCAGCGTATCTCTCCACTGCTCGAGACCCGAGATTACTCAGGTATCCTGAAAACCCTATCCGAATTACATGGTGCCATCGATACCTTCTTCAACAAGGTCCTGGTCCTGTCCGAGCAACCGGACCTGAGACGCAACCGGCTCGCCTTGCTAAGAATCGTCGAGACCCTATTCTCAAAGGTTGCGGATATATCCCTGCTAAAATAGACACCATGAATGATTACAACGACTCCTACCAAACGATGCTGCAGGCAGTCCGCAGCTTTCACGAAAAACATCGCTTCAAGGAGACCGGCGGAGAGGAGATGACCTACCGAATCGCCCTCATGGCCGAGGAGCTGGGAGAAATTTCTGCTTGCGTCACAAAAGGAAAAGCCAAGGAAGAACTCGGCGAAGAGATCGCGGACCTATTCATTCTTGTGATCGGAACAGCCTTGTCCCAAGATATCGATTTGAAGGCCGCTTTTTGGAACAAGATGCAACAGCTTGAGTCCAGGCAATTCCGCATGATCGACGGGAGAATTCGCGTTTCCGAGTTCCGTGAATAAGGTCAAAGGACCTCGACACATCATCTCTTCGGCCCGGAGCTCTACGGATAAACACTCAAGCCATGAGTATGAAGCTCATAGTTCTCGATCGGGACGGCGTCATTAACGAGGACTCCGATAACTACATCAGATCCCTAAGGGACTGGGTACCCATCCCAGGCAGCTTGGAAGCAATTGCCCGTCTGAACCATGCCGGGTATCGGGTCATCGTGGCGACGAACCAATCCGGATTGGGTCGCGGCTACTTGGACATTGAGACTTTGAACGCCATACACCACAAGATACAACAAGAGCTTTCAGTCCTTAGCGCACAGATAGAAGCCTTCTTTATCTGCCCTCACGCCCCCGATGCAAGCTGCCGCTGCCGCAAACCCCTTCCCGGCCTGTTCGAAGCTATTGCCGAGCGACTGCAAATCAACCTGACGGAGATACCGGCTATCGGCGATTCGTTCCGGGACATCCAAGCCATAAGGGCAATAGGTGCTTCACCGATACTCGTCCTCACCGGAAAGGGAAAATCGACACTGGCAGCATATAGGGATGATCTATCCGACATACCCATCCATAAAGACCTGGCCGATGCCGTGGATACACTGCTAGCCAACTGAGCTACGGACGATGATTACCCTGAGGTCGATCCTATATCTGTCGTTCCTGGTGCTATCGACCATTCTTTATGCCTTACCCGTCAGCGTCCTTGGATGGGTCCTACCCTATAAGTTGATTTCGAAGATCGGACAATACTGGGGGAAGGTTAATCTCCGAGCACTGGAATCGATCTGTGGACTCAGCTATCGAATACAGGGCAAGGAAAACCTACCCTCTTCTACCTGTATTGTCCTCTGCAAACATCAATCGGCTTGGGAGACCATCGCATTACGTGCCCTGCTACCATCGAATCCCATCTGGGTATTGAAACGTGAGCTACTTCGGGTGCCTGTCTTCGGGTGGGCAATTGCTGCTAGCCGGTCGATTACGATCGATCGTCACAATGCCTACGAGTCGATTCGAAAGCTGATCAAGCAGGGTAAGTACTGGCTGGATAAAGGGCGCTGGATTGTAATCTTCCCGGAAGGGACACGGGTCGAAGCAGGAAAACGACAAAGGTACAACAGAGGTGGAGCCATGTTGTCCTGGAAGACAGGTTATCCGGTGCTGCCTATCGCCCATAACGCCGGAGTATTCTGGCGCCGTAGAGATATCAAAAAGTACCCGGGGGAAATTACCCTGGTTATCGGAGAACTGTTAGACCCTACCGGGCTCTCCGTGACCGAGATACACCAAAGCGTTGAAGAATGGATCGAGGAAACCGTGGAAAAGCTTTCTCATGAAGGCGTGCGGTAAGGTTTCCCGGATTACCCGTGGAGACCTTAAATCTCTGACTATTCATCATATATCGATATTCTGCGCATCGAGCGCATACTTCTCGATGAATTCCCGGCGAGGCTCCACTTGATCACCCATCAGGGTAGTAAAGACATCATCCGTAGCAATCGCATCCTCAATGGTCACCCGCAGAAGCCTTCTTGTTTCCGCGTTCATAGTGGTCTCCCAGAGCTGATCCGGATTCATCTCACCCAAGCCCTTATAACGCTGGATATGATAGCCACGCTTCGCCTCCTCGATGATCCATTCGAGACCTTCCCCGAAGCTTCCAATCATCTTTTTCTTATCACCACGAGAGACATAGGCTCCCGATCCTACCAGGTCACTGAGCCTTTCTCCGATCTTGACGATATGCCGATAATCCACGCTACGGAAGAAATCAACCGGTAGATAAGTAGTCTCCGGAATTCCATGGAGTAGGTGGGTAAGCACCAATCCAGGGTAGCCCGCCTCCCCATCTTCCGACCACCTGACGGAGAAACTCTCACCAGGACTAGACCGTGCACCCAGGCTCATCTGAAGCCGAGACAGCCAACCACCGGCTCTTGTGGTATCCGTCAGGATTTCCTCATCGACCCGCTGCACCGTCATCAACGACTCCAAGAGTACCTGACTATAGCGTACGGAGAGTCTAGCCACGATACCCTGGTAGACTTGATAGTCCTTCGCCAATAGCTCGACAGTGGTACTTGCCAAGGGCGGGGCACCTTCAGAGACAAAGAACAAGGCACCATCCAATGCAACCTGTAACAGAGCAGCATTCAGCTCGGTGTCGTCGAGCAAATAAAGCTCTTGTTTTCCCTTCTTCACCTTATAAAGTGGCGGCTGTGCAATATAGATATGCTCCCGTTCCACCAATTCCGGCATCTGTCGATAGAAGAATGTCAGCAGGAGGGTCCGGATGTGAGATCCATCCACATCAGCATCTGTCATGACAATGATTCGGTGATAACGTAGCTTATCGGGGTCATAGTCTTCCCGACCTATCCCGCACCCCAAGGCGGTAATCAGCGTGCCCACCTCCACCGAAGACAGCATCTTGTCGAAACGTGCCTTCTCCACATTGAGAATCTTACCCCTGAGGGGAAGGATCGCCTGAAATTCCCGATCGCGTCCCTGCTTCGCAGAGCCCCCAGCAGAATCCCCCTCGACAAGATAGAGCTCGGATTTTTCGGGGTCCTTTTCCTGACAATCCGCAAGCTTCCCCGGCAATCCCGCAACGTCCAGGATACCTTTGCGCCGCGTTACCTCCCGAGCCTTCCGCGCGGCCTCCCTTGCACGCGCTGCCTCAATCATCTTGTTCGCAATAGTCTTTGCTTCGGACGGATTCTCTTCGAGAAACTGAGTCAGGTACTCGACCAACAATCCCTCGACAACCGGCTTGACATCGGAGGAAACGAGCTTCTCCTTTGTCTGAGAAGAGAACTTGGGGTCCGGTACCGTGACGGATACGATAGCCGTGAGTCCCTCACGGGCATCATCACCGATCGTTCGAATCTTATGTTTCCTCGCCAGATCCTCCCGATCGATATACTGATTGAGTGTTCTCGTGAGACCGGCTCGAAAACCTGCCAAGTGAGCCCCGCCGTCCCGCTGGGGAATATTATTGGTATAACAAAAGATCTTCTCCTGAAAGGATTCGTTCCACTGCAAGGCAACCTCTACGGAGATCCCCTCACGCTGTGAAATGAAAGAGAAGGCCGTAGGATGAATAGGAACCTTGTTGCGATTGAGATGCTGCACGAATGCCCGTATCCCACCCTTATACTCGAAGCAATCCTTACGGCCCGTACCCTCCTCCATAAGTGAAATTCTGACACCTGAGTTGAGAAAAGAAAGCTCTCTTAGGCGATTGGCAAGAATTTCATAGTAAAACTCCAGATTCGAGAATATCTTACTTGATGGAAGGAACCGGATTTCCGTTCCTGTCTCTTGACACGGATCCACATCCTTCAGAGGGTAAAGTGGCTCCCCCATCTCATATTCCTGAATATAGAGCCGACCACCGCGACGTATACGCATGGTGAGATGATCGGAAAGGGCATTGACAACAGAGACACCAACGCCATGCAGACCACCGGAAACCTTGTAGGATTCAGCATCGAATTTACCGCCAGCGTGGAGGACCGTCATAATCACCTCAGCAGCGGATCGGCCTTCCTCATGATGGATATCCACAGGGATACCCCGTCCATCGTCCGTAACGGAGACCGAGCTATCCGCGTGAAGGGTAATCAGGATATCGTTGCAGTATCCCGCCAGGGCCTCATCGATGGAATTGTCGACGACCTCGAAGACCATATGATGGAGACCTGTTCCATCATCCGTGTCGCCGATGTACATGCCCGGTCTCTTTCGAACCGCGTCAAGACCACGCAGAACCTTTATACTCGATGAATCGTAGCCCATATAGAGACCTTACAGTAGGAAAAAAATCGTGGAGGACTCCCGCAGGAGATAGCAAGAGATCTCAAGAAATTCCGTAGGAGCGCGCTTGCTCGCGAACTGGTATCTCCCAGAAGCAGAAAATTCGCGAGCAAGCGCGCTCCTACGGAGATCGGTTCACTGTTCCACGTGGAACGTCTGATCTTCCGTCTATCCCAAAGACGTCAGATCACAGCATCATCGGCATCACCACGAAAATCTCCATCTCCTTATCCTTGTTCCGTAGAATGACACTACTGTCCGAGTCTTTAAACCCAATCTCAACAGTATCCTCTTCCAGAACGCTCAGTACATCCACCAAGTAGCTTACGTTAAGTCCGATAACCATCGGCTCTTGAGAATAGGTGACTTCCAAATCCTCCTCTGCTTCCTCTTGCTCCGGATTCTGTGCTTGCAACTTGAGCCTTCCCTGATCCAAATCGAACCTTACTCCTCGGTATTTTTCGTTCGATAGAATCGATGCTCGAAATAAGGCCTGCCTCAAGCTATCCCGATCGAGATAGGCAATATATTCCGGAGCTGGCGGTATGACTTGATCATAGTTCGGATAGCGACCATCGACGAGTTTCGAGGTTACTAGCACATCATCCCCGATGGATGCCCGGAACGTCTTCTTCGAGATATCCAGCTGAACCTCCTTACCTTCATCATTTCCGAGAAATCGAATCATCTCCAATACCGTCTTCCTTGGGAGAATAACTTGCTCCGTATCATCGATGTCCAACGATAGTTTCTCCTCCATCTTAGCTAGACGGTGGCCATCGGTTGCAACGGCTACCAAGCTATCCAGCTTCAGCTCCAAAAGAAGACCATTCAAGTAGTAGCGGACATCCTGATTCGCCATCGCAAACGCCGTTTTCTCAAAGAGGCGTCTCAATGTCTTCTGATCGATACGGAGACTTCGCATCTCCTCATTCCCGTCCATAGTCGGAAAATCGTTTGCTGGCAGAGTACTCAGCGTAAAACGACTCCTTCCTGCAACCAGAGAGGCCCGATCGTTCTCTACCTTGAGTGATAGGTCCGTTCCTTCCGGCAATGCCCTACAAATCTCGACGAATTTCCTCGCCGGCAAGGTGGTTTCTCCGGGTTGCTCAACCTGTGAAGTAAACTTTGCACAGACTTCTATTTCCAAGTCGGTTCCAGTAATCCGTATGAAATCATCTTGTGCCAATACCAACAGATTGCCCAGTATAGGGAGTGTCTGCCGTCGCTCCACGACTCCCCCCACCTTCGTGAGTATCGGTACCAAGGTCTCTCGGTTCACATGGATCTTCATCTCGGGTATCCTGATGACTAAACTTCTTTTCTTAAAAAATACTGAAGTTATAATTAGTTCTGTGGATAACTGAATAATTTTTTTATCTCTTCTTCCTCAATGAGTTATAAGGAATACCCCACAGGGATTTCCGGTTGTTTTCTGTTCATACCCTGTGGATTGATTCCATAAAAACCCGTCGCCTGATGTTATCCACAGATTGTATACATTAAGCTGTCAGGATTCGTAACAGATTTTTATAGTCTTCTTCAATGGCTAGGTTACTCTCACGTAATTCTTTGATTTTTCTAGTTGCATGCAGTACTGTCGTGTGGTCTCTCCCACCGAAGACATTGCCGATCTCGGGTAAGCTGTGTTTGGTCAGCTCCTTGGCTAGGGCCATGGCGATCTGGCGGGGCCGGACGATGGATCGGCTACGTTTACCGGAGAGTAGGTCGGCAACTCGGATCTTGTAGTATTCGGCGACTGTTTTTTGGATGTTTTCTAGGGTTACCTGTTTGTCCTGAGCTGCAAGCATGTCCTGGAGTGCGTTCCGGGTGAACTCAAGGTTGATGGGCATACCGGTAAATTGCGAGTTCGCTATGAGACGGCGCAGGGCCCCTTCGAGGTCCCGAATGTTCGAGCGGATGCGTTTCCCGACGAAGAAGGCGATGTCTTCCGGAAGGTCAACACCCATATAGGCCGCCTTGCTCTTCAGGATAGCTACGCGAGTCTCTAGGTCCGGAGGCTCAATGGCAACGGTGAGGCCCCACCCGAATCTCGATTTCAGTCGCTCTTCGAGTCCATGTACTTCTTTGGGGAAACGGTCGCTTGACAGGATGATTTGCTGCTTAGATTCGAAGAGAGCGTTGAAGGTATGGAAGAATTCTTCTTGTGACCGCTCTTTACCGGCGAAGAATTGCACATCGTCGATGAGTAGAGCATTAACAGTTCGATAGTGCCTCTTGAACTCGTCAATTCGATTGTGTTGGAGAGATTTCACCATCTCGGTCACGAATCGTTCCGAGTGAAGGTAGACAACCCGCGCCGAAGGGCTGTTATCCAACACCATATTTCCAACGGCGTGCATCAGGTGTGTCTTTCCCAGCCCAACACCCCCATATATGAACAGAGGATTGTAAGTAAGCCCGGGGTTCTCTCCGATCTGAATCGATGCCGCTCTGGCTATTTGATTCGATTTTCCTTCGATGAAGGTCTCAAATCTGAATTCGTCAATTAGATTGCTTACGGAACGGCGCTCGGTGGTGTTTACCTGGAGCATTGGTGCTCGAGCGTCGGTATTTCCCCTTACGTCCTCTGCTGAGCCGCTATCTCGCTTCAGGGTGCCGATCTCGAAACGAATGGTATGAATTTCTCCCCCGCTCAAATCGGTGCAGAGTTCAGTGATCTGTTGCTCATAGTGTTCCTTGACCCGGTTTCTCACGAAGCGGTTGGGGGCATACAATACGATCTGTCCATCTCTCCCAGTCACTTGCAGGGGTAGTATCCAGGTATTGTATTCCGCTGTTGTCAAACTCTCCTTGAGATAAGATATACATCGATTCCAGATTTCCACGGATACTCGCCCTCTCTGTCTATCGAGTTTTCATGCCAGTCTAAGGATCCGCAAAAACTGATCGGTCTCTCGGGAGTGAGGGATCGGCGGATGATGAGGTGATGATAGGCGGTAAGTTTATATTGGTTTCCGCTACTTATCCACAAGCATGGACCTTGGGACTTGAGAGCGACTTTGGGCAAGTCCGGGATGAATGTATCTCAAACGTATCTCATAGGAATAATAATTATTCTCATGAGATTCGACGGAGCCTCGAAAAATTCCGTCCTTGGCGTTTTTCAAATCGCAGAACAAAATTGGAGTTTGCGCACTGTCCCTATCATGCCGCCTCGCTCTGAGATATAGTGAACAACGCAACACGTTTCCCGCGGGGATCGAAGCCCCGGTACCATACGGACCGAGCGTGTCGGCCTTGGCGGTGTACATGACTCAATATCAGCTGCTGCCCTACCAGCGCATCGCCGAGGT
>Ga0056123_1000055_pt1 | contig 23865 bp, 20 predicted proteins | sample WorMetHEROISLAND_3_FD_71122 | JGI IMG/M metagenome (GOLD analysis project Ga0056123, IMG submission 71122) | Marine gutless worms symbiont microbial communities from Max Planck institute for Marine Microbiology, Germany - Olavius sp. 3 HERON ISLAND ...
ATGATAGTGTATTTGCCATGCACAATGGTAGCCTTTTTGTACCGTTTCTGTTGACATACCCCGTGTTTAACACGGGTTTTGACCCCGCAGCAAGCTGCGGGGAATTATCAAGTTAAAAAAACAAAACCCTTCATTCCAGACACAGCACTTGAACTGAAGCTTCTCAGAGCTTTTGAACGTGGAAAGCTGAATAACCTTATCCAAAGTAATGGCTTTCTAGCTAACAAAAACATGCTTGCTCTGTTAATAAGTGTCATCCTTTCTATGAATAAGCAGGATCAGGAACTAGCTTTAAAACAATTGAATTCATCCTATATAATCGGATATATCAATCGTGAAAAATTAATCTAATACAGGGGGCTATTATGAAATGCGTTTTTGTTATTAATCAAAATCTACCAAAAGGACTTATTGCTAACACAGCTTCAGTGCTTGGCCTGAGTATAGGCAATACATATCTTTGTATTATCGGAGAAAAAATCATTGACAAGTCAGGTTCTGTCCATGAAGGTATAACATCAATTCCGATCCCTATTCTATCTTCAACAAATGAGAAAATAAAAGAAATCCGAAATAAAGCAATTGACGACAGCCTTGTCAGGTTTGTTGATTTCACAAATATCGCCCAGAAATGTAAAAATTACGATGATTATATACAGAAAATGCTAAATGCTTCTGAAGATTCAATTGAGTACCTTGGCATAGGCCTTTGGGGAAATGATAAAAGTGTATCCAGACTTACCGGTAATTTGCCGTTATTACGATAATACATAACTACCATATAATATTTTTATTACGGCATGAGACAGACCGTCACTCAATGATTCAGTATTTTGAAATGGTCAAGTTATTTGAGGCCGATTCCTAAGCAGAAAAAAGGAAGAAATGATCTTTTGGATATTTTAGGAACTACTTTCGCAGTAATGGTTGCCCATTTTTTGGCATTACTAAGCCCTGGGCCTGATTTTGTACTTATTGTAAAAAGTGCCATAAAAAATGGGGACAAAAAAACAATAGGTGTCCCCGCAGGAATTGCTACCGCGAACGCTATATACATCATCCTTTGTTTAGCAGGTATAAGCTCTATTCTTGCTAAATCACCAACTCTACTGCTTGTACTGAAAATAACAGGAGGCCTATTCTTAATATACCTCTCAATTATGGCACTAAAAACTAAAAAAAGTAGTTACAAGGATCTTGAATCAATCAGTGCTAATGGCATTGGGTTAAAATCAACCTTTTTTAGGGGGTATATAACTGGATTTTTATCAGGTATTTTAAATCCCAAAAATCTTCTTTTCTATCTAAGCCTCTTCACAGTTGTATTAACTCAAGATGTTGGCTTAACATTTAAAATTTGCCTTGGTGTTTGGATGACTAGCATTGTTTTTATTTGGGATGCATCTATAGTTTTTTTGCTTTCAGCAAACAAAGTTCGTCGAAAATTCACAAAAATCTCATTTTTTATTGACAAGTGTACTGGTAGTATTCTTGGATTAATAGGTGTTTCAATAGTAAAATCAGCTTTATGAGAGTATATTATAACCAGTCGTTTCACCTGACGCTCCTGACGTCACGCATCGGTCTGCGGCCGTGCAACAGAACCACTTTCAGCCCCGGGTCCGGAGGTTATCGAAAAAAAATCGCGTCGAAAGTTCACCGTAAAATACAAGCTGCGGATCCTTGCTGAAGCCGATGCAAGGCGAAATGGGCGTCTTGTTGCGCCGGGACATCGAATTTGACCACCAGGCGACGCCAGCGCGATCAGGGTCTTTTGAACGTGCTGGTACCGAAAAAACGGGGCCGCAAGAAAAAGCCCAAAAACCCGTTGGCCGAAAAAAGGTTGCCCGATAGTTTCGGGTGATTCGGATTTCCCAAATACCCCTGGGATCTCTCATCTTTTTCATATTCAGGCCGGGATGATTAGGGTCACTCAACAACCACTCAATCTGTTTGTCGGCTGTTTCTTGGATATTCACCGGCAGCTTGGCATAGTCCTTAATAAAGCGGTTAAGAAATTGGAAAAAACGGAGCGGGGCGGCCTAACAGCTTCTGTCGGCATTGCCAATTGGGCCCGTATATTTTTTATTGCAAATATTTAACATAATATATATTATCAGACGCCGTATCGATTCATTCGCAACGGTTGCGATTCCAGCTTCTATCCTATATATAGGGGCAAATTGAATGCGATTTCCAGGTATTGCACAGATTAAATGTCCGATTTTTCCGATAAACTGAACAAACTTCGTTTCACAACGGATGGTGACAAGCCAACGGCGTCCGATGCAAAACCGCCCGGACGACGAGTATATTCCATTTCCGAACTGTCACGAAAAATTAAAGCCCTTTTACAGGAAAAGTTTGACCTTATCTGGGTGTCAGGCGAAATCTCCAATCTTTTCCAGGCTGCCTCAGGGCACCTTTATTTTGATCTAAAAGATGCCAATGCCCAGATTAGAGCGGTCACTTTTCGTGCTCAAGCGCAACGGTTACCATGTAACCTTGAAGATGGGCTCAATATTTTGGCCATGGGCCGTATCAGCCTCTATGAGAAGCGCGGTAATTACCAGATGATTGTTGAATATGCGGAACCGGCCGGTGTCGGTGTTTTGCAAAAACAGTTTGAACAACTAAAAAAAAGATTGCATGAAGAAGGCCTATTTGACGACCAGCATAAACAAAAAATACCGTATTTACCCAGCATAATAGGAATTGTGACTTCTTTGCAAGGGGCCGTTATCCATGATATGCAAACCATTTTTAATGGACGGTTTGAAAATCGCCATCTGCGTATCGCTCCCTCGGCGGTACAAGGCGCTAAAGCGCCGGATGAGATCGCGGCCGCCATTGAGCTGTTAAATCAATGTAAAGACACTGGTCTCATCATTTTAGCGCGAGGTGGCGGCTCTTTTGAAGATCTTAATGCGTTTAATTCGGAAATCGTTGCAAGAGCTATATTTAACTCAAAAATTCCCATTATTTCAGCAATTGGCCATGAAACAGACTTCACCATCGCCGACTTTACTGCCGACCTGCGCGCCCCCACCCCAACTGCAGCTGCTGAAATGGCCTTGCCTGATAAAGAAGAGCTGCGCGACTACCTGCAGGGCCGCCAACATTCCATGTGCCGTTCCCTTGCGCATCAACTCCAAAGCCTGAGGCAAGCTGTAGACCTGGCCGGCCGCCGCTTAAAACACCCCAAACTAAGGTTAGAGCGGTTCCAGCGACGTCTTGATGAACTGACCAACCGCTTGCGGTTCTCTGGCACGACAAGGTTGCGTCCGGCAAGGGAGCAACTTGCCTATCTTAAGAGCCAACTGACACAACTGGCTCCCCAAAAACAGCTTTCCAATTTACATCTAAAACTTGAATTGATTCAAACCAAACTATTGGAAACTATAGGCATATTATATTTGTTAAACAGACATCGTACCCGTGCTGTAACCACTGCGTTAAAAGCGTACAACCCCTTGGACGTATTGAAACGGGGTTACAGTATCACCCGCACAATAGAAACATCGCCACAACTGGTTACAGATTCCGGGGCGGTGGCGCCCAAACAGAAACTGGAAGTTCTGTTGGCGAAAGGTCGATTAACTGTAGAAGTTAAGAAAAACCGGTAATTTTGGAGAAAAGCACCCATGGCACCTAAACAAAACTTCGAGAAAGCGCTGGAGAAACTGGAAAAAATTGTGGAAACCCTCGATTCGGGCGAACTACCTCTTGAAAAAGCCTTGGAAAAATTCGAAGAAGGGATGGCCCTTTCCAGGCTATGCGAACAAAAACTAGAGGAAATTGAAAAGAAAATTACCGTTTTGAACCGCAACGCCCGTGGTGGGGTTGAGGAAACGGTGCTACGCGACGAAGAAGAGTGATTTTTCAACATGTCATTTGATCTGAGCCGCTATTTAGCTGAAAAACGGAAACGGGTGAATATCGCCCTGGATCGGCTTCTTCCACAAGACCCTGAGAATCCGCTGATATGCGCCATGCGCTATTCGCTGTTGGCTAAGGGGAAGAGAATTCGCCCGATTCTTTGTCTTGCCACCGGAGAAGCCCTCCACATGGCGGAACCTGACGTTTTGCTACCTGCAGCCTGTGCTTTAGAAATGGTTCACGCCTATTCATTGATCCATGATGACCTGCCGGCCATGGATGATGACGATCTACGGCGCGGGGTTCCCACCTGCCATAAAAAACACGGGGAGGCTGTCGCCATTTTGGCCGGTGACGCGCTCTTAGCGTTGGCATTTGATGTCAGCAGCCGCTCTGGCGCTTTTCCCATGGATCCCGCAATCCAACTGGCCGTTCTCAACATACTGGCCCAGGCGGCCGGCCATTTGGGAATGGTGGAAGGTCAATCACAAGATTTACGCTTTGAAGGATCGGCGCTCTCTTTTAACGCATTAAAAAATCTCCACCGGTTAAAAACCGGCGCGCTGATTGGGGCATCCGTAAAAAGCGGTGCTCTTTTGGCCGGCGCCCATCAAGACACTTTTGAAGCGCTGACCCGATATGCGTATCGTATAGGGCTGGCATTTCAAGTGACTGATGATATACTCAATGTAGAAGGCGATCCCCATGTTTTAGGCAAATCGGTGGGAAGTGATGCCGAGCGGGGTAAAAATACCTACCCTGCCCTGTTGGGCCTGTCTCAAGCTAAAACCGTGGCGCGGCAACTGATTCACGAGGCATTGACCGCTTTGGCATCTTTTGATGACGCCGCCACACCCCTACGGGCCATCGCCAACCATATCTTACTTCGCCAACGCTAGCATCGGATCGGGGTTGCCCGTGTGCGGCCCCTCACGCTTGAAACCATCGAATTGATGTTGATATTTATTGAATAACCCCCAAACAGTAGATTGTGAATAAGGAAACTGTCGACGTGACATTGCTTGAAGCCATTAACGCCCCTGCTGATATCAAAAAACTAACCGCCGATCAATTGCCCCAATTAGCCAAGGAGATCCGCCAACAAATCATTCAGGTCACAGCCGAGAACGGTGGACATTTGGCCTCCAGCCTGGGTGTGGTGGAATTGACCATCGCATTGCACTGTGTTCTGGACCCTCCGCAGGATAAAATTATCTGGGATGTGGGCCATCAATCCTACGCCCATAAACTGCTCACAGGCCGCAGAGATAAGTTTCACACCCTGCGCCAGTTGGATGGCCTTTCCGGATTTACCAAGATCAGCGAAAGCCCTTTTGATGCGTTCACAACCGGTCATAGCAGCACTTCGATTTCTGCCGGAACCGGCATAGCCTGTGCCAAAGCCCTGAAACAGGATCCCGCCCGGGTGGTGGCCGTCATTGGCGACGGCGCCATGACGGCCGGTATGGCGTTTGAAGCGATGAATCAGAACGGTGACGCCCATAAAGATAAATCGCTGATTGTGATCTTAAACGACAATGAAATGTCCATTAACCGCAACGTCGGCGCCATTTCGTCACTGCTCAGCCGGACCTTCTCGGCCATACGAATCCAGACGATGCGCAAGAACTTCGGTGAATTTTTAAGAAAATTGCCCCGCATCGGCGACAATATGTATCACTGGGCGAAACGCTCGGAAGAGTCTTTTAAAACTTTTGTAACGCCGGGTATGTTGTTTGAGGCCTTCAACTTTGATTACTTTGGCCCCATTAACGGTCACAATCTGGATCATCTGACGGATATCCTGGATAATATTAAAGATTTAAAAGAACCGGTTCTGCTCCACGTCATTACCCGCAAGGGTAAAGGTTACAAGCCGGCCGAGAAAAATCCGGTGTCGTTTCACGGGTGCGGTCGTTTTGATGTAAAAACAGGCGCCTGTCTTGTAAAAGAATCCCCCCCCAAAACATATACCCAGGTGTTTGGCGAAACCGTAACCCGGTTGGCCCAAAATGATAAACGCATTGTGGCCATCACAGCAGCCATGCCGGCGGGAACCGGACTGACTCAATTTGCCGAGATGTTTCCCGACCGCTTTTTTGATGTGGGCATTGCCGAGCAGCATGGCGTCACCTTTGCCGCAGGGATGGCCCTGGAGGGGTTTAAACCGGTGGTGGCCGTCTATTCCACCTTTTTACAACGGGGGTTTGATCAGATCATTCATGATGTTTGCCTGGAGTCACTACCGGTCATCTTTGCATTGGATCGCGGGGGCATTGTGGGCGAAGACGGCCCGACCCACCACGGTCTCTTTGATCTTTCCTATTTACGGATGATTCCAAATATGACCCTGATGACGCCTAAGGATGAAAATGAGTTGGCACGGATGCTTCATACCGCAATTACCCTCAACGGCCCATGCGCCATTCGCTACCCACGGGGAGAAGGGTCGGGACAAGCCATTGACTCGCCTATTGAAACCATTCCGGTCGGTAAAGCCGAAGCACTGACCCACGGTGGCGATCTTCTTATTTTAGCGGTTGGGCGAAGCGTGTCCGAAGCACTGGCGGCTGAAGCGATCTTGCGTGACCGGAATATTAAGGCCGCCGTGGTAAACATGCGTTTTGTAAAGCCGCTGGATGAAGCGTTGATCCTTCAACTGGCCGCCCGGACACCCAACATCATCACGGTGGAAGAAAATGTGCTGGCAGGCGGGTTTGGCTCAGCGGTCATGGAACTCTTGGCCGATCATAAAATGCACAATGTTGCAGTTCAACGGATCGGTATCGCCGACACCTTTGTGGCCCATGGCGCGTCAAGCAAGCTGCGTGAACGTTACGGAATCAATGCGATGGCGCTGGTCAAGAACGCCCAAAAACTACTTGCGGCCAATGAGAGACAGGCGTTCCCTATAAGAGATGCTTCGTAAGAGAATCGATCTTGTCCTCGTTGATCAAGGTTTGGCCGAAACCCGGCAAAAAGCGAAAGCGATGATCATGGCCGGTAACGTGTTGGTCAACGAGGCGCTGATAGATAAACCGGGGATTCGGGTAACACCCGATTTTGATAAGATCCGCCTGAAATACCCCGTTCTTCCCTATGTCAGCCGTGGCGGCATCAAACTCAAAGCGGCGCTGGATGCATTCGCTATAAAGCCCGTCGGCTGGACCTGTTTAGACGTAGGGGCATCCACCGGCGGCTTTACCGATTGTTTGCTCCAGGAAGGCGCCGGGCATGTATTTGCCGTAGATGTGGGCTACGGACAGTTGGCCTGGGAACTGCGCCAAAACCCGCAAGTGACCGTTATGGAGCGTATCAATGTCCGTCACATGCCGCCGGAAGCGCTACCTCAGAAGGTGGATCTCATCACCATTGATGTCAGCTTTATCTCTTTGACCATCGTGATTCCGGCAGTGTTGCCCTTTTTATATCCGGAAGGCAAAATGGTGGCATTGGTCAAACCCCAGTTTGAGGTGGGCAAAGGCAATGTCGGCAAAGGCGGTGTGGTTCGAAGCGCTCAAAAGCGCCAAAGCACCGTATCAAAAGTGATTCAATTTGCCCAAACCCGGGGGTTGCAAAAAGCCGGACAACCTTTGGAGTCGCCAATCCTCGGTACCAAAGGAAACCGCGAGTATCTTATCTATTTAAAAAGATTACTTGCGGGTTGAAAAACGGATATGCGTACTGTTGTCCACTCAACGAAACCGGGTGTCACCTTAGATAAGAATCCTTGATTTTTAAACAGGGACTCTATATGTAAAATTTTTTTGATTGGCGACGTTTCATTGGATCAATTTCAGCCGCGAATGGTGTGTAACCGCACTCATCTCCCGGCAGAAAGAACCTGAGCAAAATGAGGAGCATCTATGAGTGAATCGGCAGACAAACTTCGCAACATCGCTTTGGTCGCCCATGGGGGCGCCGGAAAAACCTCCCTCGCGGAGGTGATGCTTAACAAAGCCGGCATCACCACCCGTATTGGCCGGGTTGAGGACGGCAACACCGTAATGGACTTTGAGCCTGAAGAGATCAAACGTCAATCCAGTATCAGCACCGGACTGCATCAATTCCCTTGGGAAAAACATGCGCTAACCTTATTGGATACGCCGGGAGACCAGAATTTCTTCTCTGACACCCGGCTCTGTATGCAGGCCGCTGATAGCGTAGTGATGGTGGTCGACGCGGTGGACGGTGTGAAGTTTCAAACGGAACAGGCCTGGGATTTTGCTACGGAGTTTGGTCAACCGGGAGTCATCTTTATCAATAAACTGGATCGGGAACGAGCCGATTTCAAGCGTACCCTTGATGACGCCGTCGCCTCTTTCAATCCCAAGCTGATTACCGTACAACTGCCCATTGGTAAGGAGGCGGATTTTAACGGTATCGTCGATTTACTGGAAAAAAAGGCGTACCTTTACGACGATAGCGGCGTTGCAACAGCCATGGATATTCCCGCCGACATGCAAGGCGACGTCGATACCGCCTATGAGGCCCTGGTGGAAGATATCGCCGAGGTGGACGATGCGCTATTGGAGCGTTATCTCGAAGGTGAAACGCTATCGGGTGAAGAGCTTGGCCAGGCCTTGCGCAAAGGTGTATTGGGTCGGCAGTTTATTCCGGTGCTCTGCGGGTCGGCCACCCACAATATCGGTGCTGACAAGCTAATGGATTTCATTGTTACCGCCCTTCCCTCCCCTATGGATCGTGGCTCCAGGAAAGGGCTGGATCCGGCAACGGGCGACACCATAGAACGCCAACCGGACCCGGAGGCGCCTTTTTCAGCCTTTGTCTTTAAAACCATTGCCGATCCATATGCCGGACGGCTCACCCTCTTTCGGGTGGTGTCGGGTTCCCTTGGGGGCGACGGCGGTTTTTACAATGTCACCAAAGAGACCAAAGAACGCTACAACCAAATCCTCACGGTGATGGGAAAAGAGCAAAAACCGGCCCCTGGCGCCGGTCCGGGCACCATTGCGGCTTTTGCCAAATTGAAAGAGACGGTCACCGGCGATACGATTTGCGACGAAGGTGATAGGATCGCCTATGAATGCGCCGAGCCCTTAAGAAGTCTGATCGCATATGCCATCAGCCCCAAATCCAAAGGAGACGAAGACAAGATTTATGGCGCGCTGACCAAAATCCTGGAGGAAGATCCGGCCCTCTCTTTGGAGCGCAATGCCGAAACCCGTCAAACCCTTTTAAAAGGAAGAGGACAGGTTCATATTGAAAGCGCGGTAGAGAAACTTAAGCGCAAGTACAGCGTGGAGGTGGTTCTCAATCTGCCCAAGGTGCCCTATCGTGAAACCATTAAAAGGAAAATCCGCGTGCAGGGCAAACACAAAAAACAGACCGGTGGACACGGCCAGTTTGGTGATTGTTGGGTGCAGTTTGAACCGCTGCCAAATGGTTCCGGATTTGAGTTCGTGGACGCCATCGTGGGTGGCGCCATCCCCAAAACTTATATTCCCGCCGTTGAAAAAGGAATTGTGGAAGCAGCGGGAAAAGGGGCGGTTGCCGGATATCCCACTGTGGACTTCAAAGCCGCCCTGGATGATGGTTCTTTTCATGCCGTGGATTCCTCGGAAATGGCCTTTAAAATTGCAGGCTCGCTGGCCTTTCGTAAAGCGATTGCCGACGCGGCGCCGGTGCTGCTCGAACCGGTCATGACGGTGCAAGTTAAAACCCCGGATGACTTTATGGGTGATATCATGGGCGACTTGAACAGCCGCCGCGGCCGTGTTTTAGGTATGGATAGCGAGGGCAAATATCAGATAATTAACGCCCAGGTGCCCATGGCCGAGATTTTGACCTATGCACCGGATCTGCGCTCCATTACAGGCGGTCGGGGAACCTTTTCCATGGAATTTGATCACTATGAAGAAGTACCGGCTCAGCTGGCGGAGAAGCTCATCGAAAAATTGAAGGCGGAGCGTGAAGATGCCGCGAACGCTTAATCATCGATACCTTATACAAGATTCGCACATACAACCGGGGGGTCATCGACTCCCGGTTTTTATCGCTGATGTTATAAACAGATCCAGTAACCATTGTAGGGCGCGTATACAGATGTTACACATGTGAGCCTGTCAACCGATTAACATTTGAACTCCCCCGCTAATTTTCTTTTTCTTATTAATTCAGAAAGTTACAACTTATTTTCCCGGAACTTTCTTGACGCCCTCCGTCACCACCATTATAGTGACAGTAAAACGATTCCGACTACTTATAGCGATAAACCGTATCACACAATCCTTGGATTGATGGAATGGCTGGATAACTCTATAGAGAGGAGAAGAAGATGGCAGATGCAATCGACACGATTAAAATGTTGGGCGGCTTACTCGGAAAAGGCGCGTTGTCCAAAGGCTCCGGCGGCGATGCGCTGGCTAACACCCTTGGGTCGCTTCTAGGCGGCAAACAATCAGGCAGTGGGGGCCTTGGAGATTTATTAGGCGGCCTGTTGGGCGGCCAACGGAAACAGGGTGGAAGCGGCGGCCTTGGTAACCTGCTGGGCGGTCTCCTGGGCGGCAGACAGGGACAAGCCCCTTCCGGCAGTGGTCTTTCAGATCTCTTAAAAGGCGGCAGTTCTACGGCAGGCGGTTTAGGCGGTTTGCTTGAGGCGGCGTTGAAGCAATACCAACAGAGCCAGGACAGAAAAGCCCCGGATACAAGCTGTGACCGATGTGATCATCTCCCTATGGGGGCCAACCACCAAGACGCAACCAATGAGGCGAAACTGCTGATTCGCACCATGATTAACGCGGCCAAAGCGGACGGTTCCATTGATCAGACCGAACGAGATAAGATCGTCGGTAAATTGGGTGATCTTTCACCGGCCGAGGCTCAGTTTCTGCGCCAGGAGTTTGCCGCCCCCCTCGATGTTAAGAATTTTGTCAACAGTATCCCCGGAGGTATGGAGCAGCAAGTATATGCGGTCTCATTAATGGCCATTGATCTGGATACCAAGCCTGAAGCCCATTATCTGCACGAGTTGGCCCAAGGATTGGGCATCTCCGAGGAAATGAGCAATCGGATTCATGCCCAGGTCGGCGCGCCAAAGATATACCGGTAGATTGACCTTTCCATCCAGGAGGTGGTGCGGATAAAAACGCGCCGCCTCTTTTTCGGTTCACCCCAACGCTTGCTGTTTCGAAAACTTTGCAGGATTGGTTTTAAGTTACGGCAGACACCCCTTGGCCGGGGCAAAGCCATTAAAGTAGGCCTCCCACATGGTTCGATAAAGAACGCGGTTTTTACGGCTGATGGACCGGGTGCTTTTACAATCGGCCCGGTGGAATCGCATGGAGCGCCGGTTACCCACATAGGTCTGTTTGGGAAACGGCTCCTGCCATTGACGCCAACGACCTTTTTTTTGCTTCATGGCATTGCGTTGAGCGCGTAAATAGCGCTTTTCATAGGGATGGGGTTCAAAGGAGAAACAGTTGGCCAGCCCCTCCAGGAGCAAGGCTTCCCCCACCAGAAGGTCATCAGTGGTAAAAAGATGGGCCAAGAGGCGGCCAAATCGATCCCGACGCTTTTGAGCCACCTCCAAACGCACCCTTTTACCCAGTACCAGCTTGCGGTTGAATGCCGCCGCCTCGCGGCCAAACGGCTCAGGCTTTTTCTCTTTAAAACCAACTTCAGGAGTGTCAACACCCATATAGCGGACTTGTTCATCGTTTTCCAAAGTAACGGTATCCCCATCGTTGATTAGTTCAACCGTAGCATACATCACTTTGGAAGCGCGACAACCGGCTAGCAGCAAAAGAACCAGCCCGATCAGCATGCCCACCTTCGATGGATGCATTGGCGCTTCAGTCATGTTTCCTCATCGATGTCGCCGCTGCCTTGAGACCGCAATGCTCAATGGCGCTTTGATCCAGCATCCGGGCGATTCCGCCCTTTTCCGCGGGGGTAAACCCGATGGTTTTACGCCAAACCTCATCATCTTCCATACAATAGTAAAGCAGGGTATCGGGCGCATATTGCCGAAACGATTCAATCATCTGTTGGTAAAGGGAAATACGCAGAGGCTTGAAATAGCGCATTTTACCGTCCAGCCCACCAATAAATTCGCCGTAGGGAATTTTGGAAGCGGGAAACCGCCGTTCAATTACTTTTATCAAAGCAGGCATAAAACGGAAGGCGCCCAAACTGACCCACACCACAGCCGACATATCCACTTGTCTGCACAAAGCTTCAACGACCGCCGTGTAATCGTTCGCGCACTTTTCATATATAACCAGTGGATCAAAGTGAAACGCCACCGGGTATCCCGCCTTTTGGCAATCGCGTGCCGCTTTGAGCCGAGCTTTTAATGAAGCAGTGCCCCGCTCTTGAGTGGTGATCATTTGGGGCGTATTCAGCGACCAGGCGATGATGGTTTTACCGTTATGGGTAAGCGGTAATAGTCTTTGAATATTGACCGTCTTGGTTTTTAACTCCAGTACGGCTTTATCCTGGTTGGCAAACCAGGGAATCAGCCAATTGCGGTTAAGGTCGGTGACAGGCTCCCAGATCAGGCTGTCGGTGAACTCACCGGTGCCGATGCGAGTGACTGTCTTTTTCTCTTTTAATGGTTCCAGTTCTTTCATTAAATCATCGAAATTGACAAAGAGCTGGAGAACCGGCGGGTGAAAATAGGTTTGCAGGATGCAGTAGGAGCAATCCATGGTACAGAAGCTGCCCATGTGCAGAATTTGATAGCTACAGCAGTGGTAATGGCTTGTACCCGGACACGCCTTGACAAACCGGCCCCGATTGCGGTTCAGCACCAGGATCCGCTTGGCCGCTCCTTCCGGGTCCGGGGCACTGCGAATTTGATCAAAAACCGTTTGCAGCGTTGCGACCTTTTTGGCTTTTCGTTTTGATGCGGTCACGATTTTCCTGACCACAGGCGTATCTGCCACGCTTTCAGCAATAATGATCTTTTCAATCACTTTTGTTCAACCAGTCAACACCCTCAAAACCTTTTGGAGATACACGATTCCTGTTCAGAACAGGTGGCGGCGTGTTTGTGAACCCACAAAAAAGACCCTCTCTTTCCCTTGGCGGGGAAAAAGGGGGTCTTGAAATAATCCATTTGACCGTTAATCCATGTATTTATTCTTTAAAACCGGCCATGGTGTTTTCATAAAGCTCAACCAGTTCAGCCATAATTGCGTCAAATTTCTCTTTGGCGGCAGCCCAGGTTTCACTGGTGCTATCTTTTAAAGCGGCAAAGGCCGATGAAGCCTCATCTTTTTTTTCGGTCAGAGCTGCGAATTGTTCATCAAACTTGGTTTTGGCATCACCGGTGAGGCCTTCCGCTTTGGCCTTTACATCTCCAAATTTATCGGTAAACCCGTTTAACTGTTCATCCATTTTGCCCAGATACTCATCCATCTTCTCTTTGGGCCACTCCATGGCTGCAGACACTGCCTCTTTCTCCTCTTCAACGGCCGCCTTGGCCATTTCATCGGTTTTTTCAGCGTCATCTTTTACCATCTCGCCCACTTTATCGGCCGCATCTTTCGCCATTTCACCGGCTTTGTCCGCCATGTCCTTGACACCTTCAACGGCTTTTTCCGTGACGGATTGTTCCTCGGACTTTTCACCACACCCCACCACCAGCACCATGGCTGCCGCAATTAAAGCTACCCCAATCAATCTTTTCATTACCTTCCTCCTTTCATTTCACATATTTCTTTCCATTGGCAACGCAATCCAGAGACGTCGCATCATTACAGTACCCATATGATTACACATTTTCACAAATTGTCAAAAATGGCCTAACAGATCATTAGTGCTCTTAATCAAAGAAGCCTTGTTATTTACATATTTATTGATTAACGTAAAGTCCTCTTGGATTAAAATCCCCTACATTTGAATCAGGGATTAAAAGCGAATATAGAACATGCAGCATCCGGAAGCAAACCCTTTTGCGGAGAGTAAACAAACTGAATATCGGGCAAAACAGAAGCCACAGATACGGATACGTCCGAGTTCACGCCACCAATTTGACTTTGAGGTGGGCGACCTGGTTCGCAGCCCGTGTATCGGCTGCCCGACCCGGCCCTATTTCCCCAAATGTATTGATCAATGCGAACGATTAGATCATATCCATGCAGTATTGGCAAATACCGTTTCCTGCACTCGGCGCAAATAAGTTCACCACCTCCCCCATCGATTTACCAGCTCGTCTATTTTTCACTGCTTGATGTCCGCAAGGTATTGCAGTATTATGCTTTCGATTATGTCAGCCCATAGAGTGCCGTTGGCGCCATTATGACAAAGGCCGGACCATGACCATAGAGCAGACTGAAACCTGGCAAAAACTGACAGCGCATGCGCAAACGTTTCAAACCCCAGCTCACCATTTAAAAGAGTTGCTGAAAGATCCCCAACGGATCAATGCATTTTCAATCAACGTTGCCGGTCTCTGGTACGATTATTCCCGCCAGCGGGTAACCACGCAAACGTTAAAACTGCTTTACCAATTTGCAAGGGAGCAAAAGGTCCAAAAACGGTTTTCAGACATGACCCAAGGGGCTGTTGTCAATCCCACCGAGGACCGTGCTGCGCTGCACACCGCCTGCCGTCAAATGAATGACGATCCGATCATGGTGAACGATATAAATGTCATGCCCGACATCATAGCCGCTCGAAAAGAGGCAGGCGATTTTTGCAGGAAAATCCATCGGGGGGAGATCAAGAGCAGCGTTGATAAACGGTTTACCCATGCCGTTGTTGTGGGTATTGGCGGTTCCTATTTAGGCACCCAATTTGTTGCCCGCGCCCTTTTTACCCAAGCCGACCGCGGGATTCAACTGCACTACCTTTCCAATGTGGATAGTCACAATTTTCATGCGGTTTGGGATCAAATCGATCCGGAAGCCACCCTATGGATTGTCATCTCAAAAAGTTACAAAACCGCCGAAACCCTGGCCAATGTCCGCTTGGCCGTTCAATGGATGCTTGACCAAGGGCTTGATCCGGCGCATCATATTGTCACCGTCACCGCCAAGGGCAGCCCCGGTGACAATCCATCCAATCCGGTATTGGCCTCATTTCATATGTTTGATTTTATCGGTGGCCGATACAGCGTCAGTTCCGCTGTAGGCGCCGTGCCATTAGGGCTCTATATCGGGCCGGAGCGTTTTGACGCCTTTTTAAAGGGCATGGCGGAAATGGATCGTCACGCTTTGACCGCACCGCCAAACCAGAACGGCCCCCTCACTGCTGCACTCATTGCCATCTGGAATAATAATTTATTGGGTTATGCAGCCCAAGGCATTATCCCCTACGCCTCTTTTTTAGATAAACTGGCGCCTCATTTTCAGCAGCTTAACATGGAAAGTTGCGGTAAATCAGTGACGTTACAAAACAGTCCGGTCAACGGATCAACCGGAACATTCATTTTCGGCGAACCGGGCACCAACGCCCAACACTCTTTTTTCCAACTGGCTCATCAGGGGCGTCCTTTTCCCATTGATTTTGTCGGTGTGGTAAAGCCCAATTACCCTCAATTCAGGGATCCTCAAACCAACGTTTCCAATCACGAAGAATTATGGGCCAATATGATGGCCCAGGCGGCCGCTTTGGCAGAGGGGAAAGATCATCCTGATCCCATGCGACGATGTAGTGGAAACCGGCCCTCTTCCACCTTGGTGATTCGATCCTTATCCCCAAAAGATGTGGGGCGATTGCTCGCTTTTTATGAACATCGCACAGTCTACGAGGCATTTTTGTGGAACATCAATCCCTTTGATCAGTTCGGAGTGGAATTGGGCAAAACCATGGCCAAGGATATCCGGAAAAAAATCATTGCCGCCCAAACCGATGCAACCGGGTTTGAAAAATCGAGTCGCCCCATTGAGGAGTGTTACCTTACGATGTTGGCGTCGGGAAAACTTCCCGAAAACCTTCTAGGGAAAAAGTGATGTCAGGGCTTCAGGAAATACTAATTATCATCCTGATTATACTGGTTATTTTATTTGTTCCCTGTAGGATGGGTTCACACCCTTCAGAACAAAGATCGTCAACAGCAGGGCGAAAGAGGATTTCCGGTATCATGCGGCTGAAAGCTGCCTTCTCATTATTGTGGCTGATCACAGCGGTCCTCTGGCGCCGGCCCTGGGAAAACGGCTGGATTCCATTTTTTGCAGTCGGTGTGTTGCCCCTGTTGATCTTCTGGGTGGCGCAGTGGGTCTTTTCAGGATTTACAAAATCAAACGAATAATCCAGGTTTAATCAAAAAGCGCGGGCAACCGCGTTCTGACGGTTTCCAGGTAGCCCTTGCGCACTTCGTCGCTGACCGACGGCACCCCGCCGAAAAAGATGTGGTCCAACACGCGAACACCGCAAAAAGCAAAAATACCCGTATCCGAAGTCTGTTTCAACGAATCGTACATGCCGTTTTTTGTATAGACATCAAAAGGCATACCATTGGTGTTGACAATAATGGCCGATTTGTCTTTCAGCTTTTGCTCCAACTGCCCCTTGGGGCCAAATGCATAGGCAAACCCGTGGGAATAGACCCGGTCGATATAGCCTTTCATCCGGGCGGGCAGACCGGTCCACCAGATGGGATAGATAAAGGTGATATGATTCGCCCAGGTGACGGCCTCCTGCTCGTCCTGAACATCGGAACGACAACCGCCTTTTTGCATCGCCTCGAAATCTTCCGGCGCCAGCACCGGGTCAAAATTGAGAGCGTAAAGATCACGGACCTGAACTTCGTGGCCCAGGTTTTGGCCGGTCTCCACTACCGTCTCTTTGATGGCGTGGCAAAAGCTTTTGGGGTTGGGATGATTATAAACAACAAGGTGATTCATGAACCGTCCTTTCCTTTCTACTGAAATGGGCACTTTTTCTAATACAATAGTAAAAGACTAAGTATTATTTATGCCAAATCAACGTCTACCCGAAGAACAAACTGCAAATTGAAGTTACAACGGCCCTTCGACCGTCAATTACGCTTTAATACGTGCCGATCCGGTACAAAACAGACAAGGCGCCCTGTAAGTACAGGCCTCTTCTTAAAAGTCACGGTCACATCAACCATGTGCCGGTTTTTTACCGATTCCATCACCTTTGCCTCGGCCCAAAGCGGCTCTCCCACCCTCACCGGCTGTAAAAATTTTACATCGGCGCCGCCCAACACAACATTAGGATGGTTTACAGCCAACATTGCCGCGTGATCAGCCAGGCCAAAAACGAACCCGCCGTGGACCAAACCCGTCTCATCCACCGCCATATCCTTGGTAGCGGTAAATTCGATTCGGCTCGTCTTGTCTCCTACGGCAACCGGTCTACCGCACAGCCGTTGGTCGATTTTGTCATGGGTTTTGATGTCCATTGCATTCTCCATTTTGGTTTTCATTGAGATTCTATAGATACTCTTTTGTTGACACCCGCCATCCTTTCCAGTTAAACCGATTCTAATCAAAAAAAGTACAGGCGCCGGTTATATGACCAATCTCAAACCGCTGATCCAGCTGGACGATATCTGCTTTGGCTACCCGGAACGGGATAATCTTTTTGATCACGCCGATTTGACGCTTCTATCCGGGGACCGGGTCGGTTTGATGGCGCCCAACGGCAGCGGCAAAACTACACTATTTCATATTATCATGGGTCTGATCAAGCCGACCTCCGGTCAAATCGCTCTTTTTGGCAATACTATGGAGTCGGAAAAAGATTTTGCCAAGGTCCGGCCCCGTATCGGGCTGCTCTTTCAGGATTCCGATGATCAGCTCTTTAGCCCCACGGTGATCGAAGACGTGGCTTTCGGGCCGCTCAATATGGGCAAGCGAAAATCCGAAGCGCTGGCCATTGCCAAGGAGACATTGGCCCTTCTGGGGCTAACGTCCTGTATGGATCATGTGACCTATAAACTGTCCGGCGGTGAAAAACGGCTGGTGGCCCTTGCCACGATTTTGGCCTTGCAGCCGCAAATCCTTTTACTGGACGAGCCTTCCACCGGTCTGGATCGCACCACCCGCGAACGCATGGCATCGGTTTTGGAGCAGATGGATATCCCCTACTTTTTAATCTCCCACAACCTGGATCTGTTACGGCGGCTCACGACCCAAATTTTGACCCTGGAACAGGGTAAGTTAATTGTCAATGAAACTGCCCGGCTACATGCTCACTATCATCTTCATACCCATGGGGATACGCCCCACGAGCATTGATGGCGTTGTAAAAAGGTCCATCCACAGGGTTGTTGCGGTTTGCCGGACTCTCGACACACTACCTGCATTGTCCCAATCCTGATAAACCCGCTTTGTATCTACCCTTTTTCCTTAGCCGTCCGGTTGATCCTGAAATTTCATAAAATCAATTCCAATTTTCAAACCGTGGCTAAACCGCCTTTCGGGTTTGCTCGGCGATCTCAGCGACCATCCGGGGCCAGTAATGCGGATAGGCCATCCCGTGACCCCATTCGGGAAGCACCACCAGACGCCCTTCAGGCGCCGAACGGGCCGTGTCTTCGCCATGCGGCAGCGTAGTTAAAGGATCCAGCTTTCCATGAAGCACCAAAAGCGGCGGTTGAAGGGTTTGCAACGCTTTGCGGCGGCCCGGAGCTGTCATAATAGCCGCCATCTGGCGGGTAAAACCCAATGGGTAAAAGGTGCGGTCATAGCATCGGGTGATGATCTCTTTTTGAAGGGCCTCATCCCAATAAGGGGATCCGTTGCTAAACACCCGCTGGATCCACAGCGAATGCTCAATACTAGCCTCGCGCTGAACCGGCGGCAGTGACACCAGCGCCTCGGCGGCCCGGGGGGTTGGCGGCGGCAGGTCCGGATCGCCTGTGGTGGAGGCCATGGCGGTAACGCTGAGCACCTTTTCAGGATGCTCCAATCCTAAAATTTGAGCCATCATCCCCCCCATGGACATCCCGCAGATGTGCGCCGCGTCAATGTTCAGACCTTCCATCAGTACCAATATATCCTCTGCCATATGGGAGAGCGTATACGGCGGCGAATACCCTTGCCCTTTTTTCAGACGATCCGCCACCTTTTTCAACTTGGGCGCACCCAACGCTTTAAATTTACCGGAAAACCCGCAATCGCGGTTATCAAAGCGGATAACAAAATGGCCGGCAGCGGCCAATTGCTTGCAAAACCCTTCCGGCCAATTGATCATCTGGGCGGTAAGGCCCATAATTAGAATCAGCGGCCGATCGTTTTTTGACCCAAAGGTATCGTACGCCAACATGATCTCGTCGGTTTGGATTTGGGGCATTGGCTTTACTCCATTGCACTTTGCTGGTAAATATGGTGACATTTTATAGCATGGTTCATCAGAATTGAAAAAGAGAGGATTGCCCATGGCGCCCCTTATCGCTCCGTCCATTTTATCAGCCGATTTTTCCCGTTTGGGAAAAGAGATTCAAGCCGTTGAAAATGCCGGGGCCGACTGGATTCATGTGGATGTCATGGACGGCCATTTTGTGCCCAACATTACCATCGGGCCGCAGATCACCAGGGCGGTGCATGAGGTCACCACCCTGCCCGTGGATGTGCATCTGATGATCACCGCTCCCGATCGCTATATTGATAAATTCGCCAAAGCCGGAGCATCAATGATCACCGTGCATGCGGAAGCCTGCACCCACCTGCAACGCACCCTGACGGCAATCCGGGAGCTGGGAACCCAGGCGGGTGTCGTGCTCAATCCGGCCACGCCGCTGGCATCCATCGAATGGGTGTTGGCATATACCGACATGGTTCTTTTAATGAGCGTTAATCCCGGGTTTGGCGGACAAGAATTTATCCCCAATAGTTTGGATAAAATAGAGTCACTGCGCCAAATGATCGATGACAAAAAGCTGGAGGTGTTGATCCAGGTGGACGGCGGCGTCAATCTGGAAACCATCGCCGATGTGACCAAGGCCGGCGCCGATGTGGTGGTGGCCGGTTCAGCCATTTACGGCGCCGATGATTATGCTGCGACCATTGCAGCATTAAAAGCCGCCGCGGACCAAATAGAAGGAGCGTTGACATGAAAACGATCCGGGTGATCCACGGCCCCAATCTTAACCTTTTGGGGACCCGTGAACCGGAAATTTACGGCTCGGAGACCTTGGCTGATATTGATGGTCGCTTGGCGAAAAAGGCCGCCGCACTAAGCCTTACGCTAAAAACGTTTCAGTCCAACCATGAAGGCGCCATCGTTGATCAGATTCAATCCGTGCGCGCTCATTGCGACGGCCTGATCATTAATCCCGGCGCTTTTACGCACACCAGTGTCGCCATCCGCGATGCGTTATTGGCGCTTACCTGCCCCATGGTGGAGGTCCATATTTCCAATGTCTACCAACGGGAGTCTTTTCGCCACCAGTCATTTATCGGTGATGTGGTCACGGGAAGGATTGTCGGCCTGGGCAGTCAGGGGTATCTGTTGGCCCTGGAAGCGTTGGCAGCAATGTAGATGTGAAGTTGGAAATTGTGTACCTATGTAGCTTGTAGGGGCAACTCCCTTTTGCAAGAGAGGGTGTGGCGGGATAATTGCAAATCGATGGAGAATTAAAAGCGGATAACCAAAAATTTATCGAGGCGGTTATGTGAATTGGCCGAACCGGTACTCCCTAGCGTGATCTACCGTCGGAGCGGGGAAACTGGGCAAACGTACACAAACGATTTATGCGATGGTCAAAAGAGGTTCCCATACCCCCTCTAAGATTACAGAATAAATTTGAAAAAATGCTCACTAAAACTTATTCAGTTAAGGAAAAATTGTACGACATTTCTCAAGACCAAAACGACTTATTTAACGCATTAAATGGTCGTGCTTTACGGGGAGAACTTTGATGGAACCAGGCACAACTGTTCGACTAAAAGCTGATCCTGGTAGGGTTGGTATAATTACTGGGAAAACACGACGACCTGCTGGAAACATTCTTTGGCAGGTTAAATTCCCAGATGGTGCAGATTACCAACGTGAAAATTATTTAGAAATTGTACCTGACGATGATGAAGATCCTATTGAACTCCTCCGATTAGGGAAGCTGGGCAGAGCAAGAGATTTAAGAGGTAATCTTACCCATATTCGGTTGAATGGAAGGCTCGCAAATCTGATTTACAGCATGAACATTACAAATACGGATTTTTATCCGTATCAGTTTAAGCCAGTCATTAATTTTTTAGATGCCCCAAGTAATGGACTTCTAATAGCGGATGAGGTTGGTTTAGGTAAAACGATTGAGGCTGGTTTAATTTGGACTGAAATGCGTAGCCGATTTGATATTCGCCGAGTAATGGTGCTATGCCCTGCAATGCTCAGAGAAAAATGGCGAAGTGAGTTGATACGGCGCTTTGGGATTGATGCAAACATATTGGGATCTTCTGATGTGTTAAATTATTTCAGAGAATACAAATCTGGAGAAAGACAGAATTACGCGATCATATCAAGTATGCAGGGGTTGAGACCAAGAAGGGGATGGAATCGGGGAAATGAAAACACCGATGACTCTTCATTTTTATCTCGTTTCCTTGAGGCTGCTCAATATGAAGAGCCGCTTCTTGATCTGCTTATCATAGACGAGGCGCATTATCTCAGAAACCCCGAAAGCATGACCTCAAGACTAGGAAGGCTTCTGCGTGCCGTATCTGACTATGTTGTACTTTTATCAGCAACTCCGATCCACTTACGAAACAGAGATCTGTATCAGCTGTTAAATCTTGTTGATGAAAATACATTTAACCAACCTAATGTTTTTGATGAAATTCTTGAGGTTAACGAACCACTGATACGCCTGAGAGAAATGGTATTGGGTCGAAGCTTAGATCAGAAAACGTTTGTTTCAATGCTTAAAGTGGCACAGGCCCATCCGTTTTTTGCTGAGAACCGCCAAATCAGAGAAATCCTGTTAAATCCACCATCTGACGACGAGCTTTCCGATAAAGCATTCAGAACAATGATTGCCAACAGGCTTGAAAATATAAACCTGCTTGGTCGATCGGTGAATCGTACTCGCAAGCGAGATGTGACTGAGTGGCAAGTCATACGCGAACCGGTTTCTGAAATGGTACAAATGTCAGATCCAGAGCGAAATTTTTACACAGAAGTGACAGGTATTGTCAGAGAGTATGCCTTAACAGGTGATAATTACGAGGGGTTTTTGTTGGTAATGCCTCAGCGCCAAATGTCGAGTTCGATGCCTGCAGCTATTGCTGAATGGCAACGCAGAAATTTTCGAATTGATGAGCAAGCCTACGAAGACTTGGGATTATATGAGGTTAGTGAAGATCTAGGCCCTTTAACGACCGAACTTGTTAACCGAGCGTATGAAATGGGTAATTATGAGGAATTAAGAGAAAATGATTCCAAATATAGAAGACTTCGAAAGGTTTTGACGAGACATCTAAATAAATATCCAAATGAAAAAGTCGTTTTATTCGCATATTTTCGACCTACTCTCAGATATCTTAATGAACGACTTGAGGAGGATGGTATTAGCAGTCTCGTCCTGATGGGGGGAATCGATACTGATAAATACGAAATTATAGATACATTCATGAAAAAAGATGGGCCATCTGTACTATTGTCGTCTGAGGTTGCCAGTGAGGGGGTTGATTTACAATTTGCCAGGGTGTTGATCAACTATGATTTACCTTGGAATCCAATGAAAGTCGAACAACGAATTGGTCGTATAGACCGTCTAGGACAAAAATCTCCAAAAATAACAATTTGGAATCTGTTTTATGAAGACTCCATTGACGCAAGAATTTACAATAGACTTTATGATCGTTTAGGAATATTTAAACGGGCTTTGGGCGGTCTCGAAGGGGTTCTCGGTGATGAGATTCGAAATCTAACTCAAGATTTACTTTTAGGCCAGTTATCGAAGAACCAGGAAAATGAACGGATTCAGCAGACCGAGCAGGCTATCTCAAACATACGATCTCAAGAGGAAAAGTTGGAATCCGAGGCAGGTAATCTTGTTGCTCATGGTGACTACATTCTAAACCAAATTAAAGCAGCAAGAGAGCTTAATCGCTGTATAACCAGCAATGACTTATGGGTCTATATTAGAGACTTTTTTAACAAGGAGTATACTGGCTCAGATTTTAAAAAACTTGATCCTGACAAATTAATCTTTGATGTAAAGTTATCAAACGAGGCAAAGTATGATCTTGATAGATTTATCACTAAAAATAAATTACAAGGACAAACACGCCTTTCAAATTCATATCCACCAAAAATTCGGTGCAAGTTTGAAAACCAAGTAAGTCCAAGTACAATAGGTCGTACTGAAACAATTAGCCAGTTTCATCCGCTCGTCAGATTCGTAGGCGATTGCATTCGGAATTCCTCATTTAGATACTATTCCCCTGTAAGTGTGGAGATTAGCAATAATGATGTCCCTAACTTGTTACCAGGAGTTTATGTCTTTTCGGTTGAACGTTGGTCGATAAAAGGAATTCGAGAAATTGAAAGAATGTACATCTACGCTAAAAACATGGATGAAAAAGGATCAACATTATCAGATGATGATGCTGAGAAACTGGTCACGACTGCAGCACGTATTGGACGAGATTGGCAAGCTGCTGCAAATTCTATTGACCTGGATACTGCCGTATATATTGCTGAAAAGTGTTTAGAAACTTCCGAATCGGAATATGATGCCTATGTAAAGCAGTTGCAATATGAAAACAATGATAGGGCTGATGTCCAAGAAAAGTCACTTAACCGACATCGTAATCGACAGTTAGAAAAATTAGAAAATTTGCTTGAAAGGCAACGTAATAATGAAAAGGTTGCCAGAATGACCAAAGGGCGAATTGATGCATTAAACAGCAGGGTTCAGCAAAAAATGTTAGAAATCGATTCAAGAAGGCAACTCAATCATCATAAAAAGGAAGTCTGTATTGGTTTAACTTGATAATTCCCCGCAGCTTGCTGCGGGGTCAAAACCCGTGTTAAACACGGGGTATGTCAACAGAAACGGTACAAAAAGGCTACCATTGTGCATGGCAAATACACTATCATATG
>Ga0056123_1000056_pt1 | contig 23569 bp, 22 predicted proteins | sample WorMetHEROISLAND_3_FD_71122 | JGI IMG/M metagenome (GOLD analysis project Ga0056123, IMG submission 71122) | Marine gutless worms symbiont microbial communities from Max Planck institute for Marine Microbiology, Germany - Olavius sp. 3 HERON ISLAND ...
GCAACTCGGGGAGGAAGCGGTCGGCCAGCCCCGTAGCCACCACGAGCTGCAGGGCGGCGGAGGGCGAGGGAGCGACCAGGAGCTTGGATAGCTCGTCGCGCACCCGCTCCGCCGACACGACCTCAAGGCGCTCCGCCATCTCGGTCGCGGCGGCGACCGCCGACTGATCCGGCTGAAACCCGAGCATCGCCTGGAAACGGAACAGCCGGAGCATCCTCAGCGGGTCGTCCCCGAAGGACACCTCCGGGTCGAGCGGCGTGCGCAGGGTCGCCGTAGCCAGGTCGGCCAGGCCGCCGAAGGGGTCGACCGGGCAGAGATCGGTCATCGACATGGCGATGGCGTTGACCGTGAAGTCGCGGCGACTCAGATCGGTCTCGATGTCGCCCGAGTAGGAGACGACCGGCTTCCGCGAGCGATCGCGGTACACCTCGTCTCTGAACGTTGTCACCTCGACCGTGTGACCGTCTTTGCGGCCGGCGATCGTCCCGTAGTCCTCGCCGACGCGGTAGACGACGTCCGCCCAACCCTCAAGAAGGCTCGCCGCCCGGTCCGGCTTGGCGCCGGTGGCGAAGTCGAAGTCCTCGACCGACCGACCCAAGAACGCGTCGCGCACCGACCCGCCGACGAGATACAGCTCCTCCCCCGCTTCGGCGAACAACTCCGTGAGCTGCACGGGAGGAAGATGCTCCGACCTGAGGAACTCGAGCCGCTCCGGGATCACACGCTCACGTTATCCGCCCGTCGCCCCGAGCCCCGGCCCCGAGCCGGGACCCCGAGCGATCTGTCGCACATGTAGCACCCCGCCCCACTTGGTTTCCTAATGCTCTGGGTTCGCCTACACCGTAGTTCGTGCATCGAGAACTGCCTAATGGCCGGCGGGCGGACCGCCTGGCCTGATTCGCCATTTTGACGACGGACCGCCGGCCCCGGGCCGCTCAGACATCCCAATGCCTCGAGACGACTTCGGCGGCCTCGCTCAGGGCGATGTGGGCCAGGTCCGACGAGACCGCGGTCGGGTCGGGCGGCGGAGGGGCGCCCGCCAACCCCTGCAACGTCGCGGCCGTGCCCTTCTCGAGAGCGCGCAGGTCGTAACCGCCCTCCAAGGCGACCACCGTCCTGGAGGGAGGATAGGCCTTCGCCAACTCGGCCGCCAACCTCCCGTAGTCCGCCGAGACCAACTCCAGCCCGCCGAGAGGGTCGTCCCGATGTGCGTCGTACCCGGCGCTCACCAACACCCAGTCGGGCCCGAACTGATCGACGACGCCGATCACCAGCCTCTCCCAAGCCAACGTGTACACGTCGCCGGCCGTGCCCGCCGGCATCGGGATGTTCACGTTGGTCCCCTTGGCCCCGCCCGCGTCGATGTCGTCCAGGTGACCGGTGTGCGGGTAGAAGGGCGACTGGTGGATCGAGACGTACAGGGCCTCGGGGTCGTCGCCCAGCAGCGCCTGCGTCCCGTTGCCGTGGTGCACGTCCCAGTCGACGACGGCGACGCGCTCACCCCGCGACCGCAGGACGGCCGCCGCCGTCGCCACGTTGTTGAAGACGCAGAAACCCATCGCCCGATCAGCGAGGGCATGATGCCCCGGCGGCCTGGTCGCCGCGAAGCCGACGGCGCCCGAGGCGCCGCTCAGCTCATCGACAAGCCTGAGGACCCCCCCGGCCGCGGTGAGGGCGGCCCTCATGCTCCGTTGCGACACGACCGTGTCGGGGTCGAGGGCGCCCCCGCCCGCCGAGCACACCGCTTCGATCATCTCGATGTACGCCGGGCGGTGGGTCAGGGTGAGGTCGTCTCGCGCGATCTCCGGCGACTCGACCTGGACAACCTCAAGGCCCGATGACGAGACGCCCCTCAACACGGCGCTGAGCCGATCGGGCCGCTCGGGATGACCGGGCCCGGCGTCATGTTCAAACGCCGACGGGTGGCTTGCGACGATCACTCGCATGCCCACACTCTCCCACAGGAGGCCGATGTGCGGAAGGGCCCGCCGCGCCCCGCCCGTTCGCCGGCCCGACGCGTTGAGGTCGCCCCCATGCCCGCCGCCGTGCTGAGATGGTCCTCATGCCCGCCGCCGTGCCCGACCGATTCAAGCTCGAGATGCGTCTCGGGCGCGACGGGGACATCGAGGAGTGGTTGGCGACGGACACCTCGCTGGAACGACCGGTCTTGGTGCGGAGCCTCGGCCCCGAGACGTCGCCGGCCAGGCGCAAGAGCTTCGTGACCTGCGTCACGGGCGCCGCCAAGGCGGCCCACTCGCACCTGGCGAGGGTATATGCGGTCTCCGAGGTTGAAGGAGGCGCCTACGCGGTCTGCGAGTGGACTGGCGGGTCGACGGCGGCGGACCGGGTCGAGGCCCGCCACACGATCGACCTCATCGACTTCGCCCCCAACGCCTCGGGGTTGGCCGGGGCCCTCGCCGCTCTGCACGCCGAGGGCGCGACACACGGCGCCATCGACCTCTCGGCGATCTCCTACTCGGTGGCCCACGCAGCCAAACTCGGCGCCTTCGGCCGGATTCCCAAGACCGATCGCAGCGGCGACGTGGAAGCCCTCTCGGTGTCCCTCGAGTCGGCGCTCACCGGCGAGCGGCCCGGGGGGGCGCCGCCGTCGGAGCGGATCGACGGGGTGCCGCGGGCCATCGACCGAATCCTCAAGGCCGGCCAATCCGGCGCCTACACCGCCGCCGAGCTGGAAGAGGCTTTCCTGGCCGCCCCCAGCCCCCGGAAGCCTGTGCCCGAGCCTCGAGCCGCCTCCCGACGACTGATCCTTGCCGCAGCCGCACTCGTCGCGACCGCCGTCGGCCTCATCGGGCTCGGCCGGGCGCTCAGCGGCGGCGGCCAACCGTTGCTCCCGCCGCCCCGGACGACAACAAGCACCGGCGGCGAAGCCCCCGCAGACACCGCCGTCGTCGCGGACCGGGTTTCCGCGACGGCGCCGGAGGGAGAGGTCGTCATCGAAGGCGTTGCCTCCTTCGACCCTTTCGGCGAGGGGGGCGAGCACGACGACGACATCCCCCGCGTCTGGGACCGCAACGTCGCCACCTCATGGCGGACCGAGCGGTATCAAGATCCGTTGCCGACCATCAAGGACGGCGTCGGCGTGGCCCTCACGGTGAAGGGCCGGCCCTCTCGCGTCGAGATCGGAGGCCTCACCCCCGGCACGGCCTTCGAGGTCTACTGGTCCGACGCCCCGGAGGCCACACCCGACGAGTGGGAGCGGGTCGCCGCGGCCGAGGCGCCTCCGGGCGCCGCGTCCGTCGACCTGCCCGCCCGGGTCGACGGGATCTGGCTGATCTGGCTCACCGACCTCCCGGCACAACCCGACGGGCTCTACCACTCGTCGATCGCAGAAGTACGATTCCGCCCGTGACCACGGCAGCCCGCGACGCGGCTCTGATGGCGCGCGTGGTCGAAGGGGATCACGATGCCTTCGGCGAGTTGATGAGCTCTTGTGAGGACAGGGTCTTCTCGGTCTGTCTCCGGATCGTCGGCGACCGGGAGACGGCCCTGGACGCTGTTCAGGAGACGTTCCTGACGACCTTCAGGAAGGCGCGTCAGTTCAAGGGGAAGTCGACATTCGCCACATGGGCCCATCGGATCGCGGTGAACACCTGCTACGACCTGCTTCGCAAACAGAAGCGCCGCGCCGCCGACTCGATGCCCGAGGGTCTCGACGCCGCCGACCCCAGCGCCCAGGAAGCGGTGGAGGCGGCAGGGCTGCGGCCTGAGATCCAACGGGCCCTGGCGACGCTCCCGCCCAAGTTCCGCAGCGCGGTCGTCCTCGCCGACATCGAGGGCATGTCCCTGCCTGACGCGGCGAAGGCGCTCGGCGCCCCGCTGGGCACGGTTAAGTCGCGAGTGTTCCGCGCACGGCGCATGCTGGCGGCGGAGCTCGGGAACCAAGAGGAGTGAGATGAGCATCCAAAGGAATGTATGAACAGACGCGAGCTTGAGTTGTTGGCCGCTCTCGCCGAGGGCCGCCTTGAGGACGAGCGCGAGGCCCTCTCTCTCGTGAAGTCGTCGCCGGAGCACCTGGCGGAGTACGAGGCGCAGAAAGCCGCCGTCCAGGCTCTGCGCTCGGCGCCCGCGGCGGAACTGACCGAACATGAGCGGGCCGCGCTGCGCCGAGACGTGTGGGCCGCGCTCGCTGCGGGCGCCGCGCCCGCCGCGCCCCGCGCCCGCCGTTGGGCGCCCGCCGCCGCCGCCGTCGTAGTAGTAGTCGGGTCGGCGGTCGTGCTCAACCAGGCTCTCGTGAGCCCACCGGAACGGTTAGCCATGACCGGCGCACAAAGCGACACGGCCTATGGGCCGGCCGGCTCGACCGCCGTCGCCGAGAGCGGAGACGAGACGAGCGCCGCTCTTGAAAGCGGCCCCGCCGAGACCTCCGAGCAGTTTGCGGAATCGGCCGCCGAAAGCCCGCTTATCACGTTCCTGAGCAAGCGGGCCACCCGCCTCCGCGAAAGCGATCAACAGGACTACGCCGCCGGCCGGGACGACCCGAGCTTCTCCGACGCACACGCTCCCTGCGTGAGCCGCGCCGCTCTCGAAGTCGACTCCGATCTCGACCTCACCGGCTACGAGGCGATCGACCTGGTCACCGAGGAGGAGACCCTTCAAGCAGGGCTCGACTCGCCAAAGGCCTACCTGATCGCCGTCCCGGCTGCAATGGCGGTCGGGGAGGGCTCGCCCGTCGCGTTCATTGAGCTGGAGACTTGCTTCTTGACGCACCTCGAGAGGTGACGGAGCGCGCCTCAGCGGGATAGCGCCTAACCTTGTCCCCACATGCAGCAACTCGCCTCCAAATACGCCGACCTGCTTGAGCAAGTCGCCTCGAAGGTGAAGTCGATGACCGTTGACCGGGTCGCCGAGGGCATCCGGCTCGCCGGCCTGGGAGTCGTCGCGGCGACCATGGTGATCACAGCGTTGGTGTTCCTGCCGTGGGCGGTGTTCGGAGCGCTCGAGATCCCGCTGACCACCGCAGGCGCCTTCGCCGTCCTCGGCGCCCTGATGCTGGCGGTCGGCGGCTGGCTCTGGCTCAAGAGAGCCGAAGTCGACGACGGAGAAGATGATGATGCATGAACGGCTCGTGATCATCGGCGCCGGGCCCGCCGGCCTCACGGCTGCGCTCTACGCCGCCCGAGCCGACATGAGCCCGCTCGTCTTCGCGGGCCCCGTCGCCGGGGGGCAACTGACGCTCACCACCGACGTCGAGAACTACCCCGGGTTCCCCGACGGGGTGACGGGTCCCGAGCTGATGGACCGCTTCGGCAAGCAGGCGGAGCGTTTTGGCGCCCGCCTCCGCGAATCGAGCGTCACCAGGGTCGACTTCTCGGAGCCGCCGTTCAAAGTGGAGGCCGGGGCCGACCGGCACACCGCCGACTCGGTGATCGTCGCCGCAGGCGCCACGGCCCGTCGTCTCGGCGCCCCCGGCGAGGAGAGGCTGACCGGCAAAGGGGTCTCGACCTGCGCCACCTGCGACGGCTTCTTCTTCAGGGACCGCGAGGTTCTGGTCGTCGGCGGGGGCGACGCCGCCATGGAAGAGGCCCTCTTCCTCACCAAGTTCGCCTCGAAGGTCGTCATCGCTCACCGGCGCGACAAGTTCCGGGCGTCGAAGATCATGTCCGACAGGGCCATGGCGCACCCCAAGATCGAGATCCGCTGGAACACCGTCGTCAAGGAGATCCACGGCGACGACACCGTCACCGGGGTGACCCTCGAGGACACGGTCACCGGCGAGCTCCGCCGCGCGGCGGCCGACGGCGTCTTCACGGCGATCGGCCACACACCCGCCACCGAGTTGTTCCAGGGCCAGTTGGATCTCGACGAGGCCGGTTACATCGTCAAGACCGGCGGCGCCCGGACCTCGGTCGAGGGTGTGTTCGTCGCCGGCGATGTCGCCGATCACCGCTATCGTCAGGCTGTCACCGCGGCCGGGACGGGCTGCATGGCTGCCATCGACTGCGAGAGATGGCTGGCGAATCAGGAATGACCGCCCCATCGGGAGCGTTCACCGGTTGTGGGCGCGGCGGAATCCGCCAACGCCCGGGGAGCGCGGAGACAAGGAACACCAACACAGACCGCTTATGACCTCAAGGAGGAGAAATGGCCGAGATCGTCACTCTCGACGACGGGACCTTCAACGACAAGATCAACGATGAGAAGCCGATTCTCGTCGACTTCTGGGCCGAGTGGTGCGGGCCGTGCCGCGTCATCGCACCCGTGCTCGAGGAGATCGCCCAAGAGCACGACGCCTTCACCGTCGGCAAGCTCAACGTCGACCACAACCCGCAGGCCGCCGCCGCGCACGAAGTGATGAGCATCCCGACCCTGATCCTGTTCAAGGACGGGGTTGAGAAGAAGCGCGTGGTCGGCGCCGCTCCGAAGCAGAGGCTGCTGCAGGAGCTCGCCGAGTACACATAACGGTCCGTCGCCTAAATACCGCGCCGCCTCCGCCCGCGCCCGCCATTCTCGATGCACAACTACGGTATAGGCGTATCCAGAGCATTAGGAAACCGGATCTGCTAGTTGCGACGAGTGGTTAGCCACTCCGGGTAGCCGCAGCTTCGCTCACTCCTCAGCTCGAGGCCTTCGGGGAGCTGCCCCTCCCCTACCAACCCCTCCAAACCGGCCTCCAAAGCCTCCCCCCGCAGGGCCGGGTCTCCGAACGTCTCGAAGCACAGACTCCATGAGCGAGCCGACCTGATGCTGATCGAGGCCAGCTCGACTTCGCAGCCGGCGGAGCCGCGATCGGGCGGCGACTCCGCCTCGAAACGCAACGTGATGATCTCCTTCGACACGACGAGCCGCTCAGGGCCGACGGTCAGCCCCGATTGCACCGTCTTCTCCCAGTCGTCTACGCGCCCTTCTACCCCCGGCCGCAGTCGCACCACGCCCAGCTCGGCGACTTTTCGCTTGGCGTCGAGCCTGACCCCGTCGCGTTGCTTGACGCCGATGCCGCGGCGCGCCGGCGCCAAGTCGTAAACATCGCTCCTCGACTTCCTCACGCCCCGCGTCGAGCCGGCGGTGAACCAACTCTTGATATCAGCGGGCAGAGACCCGTCGAAGAACCAACGGACCTCCCGCGTGAGCAGCGCCTCCCAGCCCTGTCCCGACATGAGCGGCGAGTCTGCCACGCTGCCCGCGTGTTGGAAAACCCGCGAGTCGGACGACGGCGACAGCCCTCCGACCGCCCGGCGACTTAAGGTGATGCCGTGCGTCTCTACCGTCTCGGCGACGAAGGCCCCGCCGTCCGCGATATCCAAGACCGTCTGGCCGCGCTCGGCCACGAGCCGGGCGGCGACCCGCGCGGGCGGTTCGGGGAGGGCACGCGGGCTGCCGTCGTCGCCTTCCAACGTGTGAAGGGACTCGATCCCGACGGGATCGTCGGTCCCGACACCTGGCGTTCCCTCTACGAGGCCGGGTATCGGCTCGGGGACCGCATCCTCGTCATGCGCCGGCCGATGATCCGCGGCGAGGACGTGTCGGAGTTTCAGTCGCGCCTCAGCTCGCTCGGCTTCGACGCAGGCAAAGTCGACGGCGTCTTCGGGCCCGACACTGAGCGCGCGGTCCTCGAGTTCCAAGCCAACCGCGGCTTAGCGGAGGATGGCAAAGTCGGCCCCGAGGTGATCACGGAGGTCCGTCTAGTGACGCGAGGGGAGATGAGGGAAGGCCGCCAGGCCATCCGCGAGCGGGAGTGGATGCGACTGCTCCCTCCGACCATCGCCGGGGCGCGCGTTTACCTGGACGCAAGCTGTCGCGACCCCGACGAGACGAGGCAGACTTGGGCGGCCGCCGCCTCCGCCGCGCTCGCCATCCAGGAGGCCGGCGGCTTGCCGGTGATGTCTCGCAGCCATGACACCCAACTCCCCGACAGGGCGCGGGCCCGGCGCGCCAACCGCGTCGGGTCGGACATCATCGTCAGCTTCAGGGTGTCCCGGGACGAGACCGACGGCGTCTTCTACTTCGCCTCGGAGCACAGCTCGTCGGCCGCGGGCGAGCGACTCGCCGAAGCGATAACGGCCAAAGCGGGCGGAGTGGTCGAGGGGCGAGCCGGCGCGATGTTGAAGGAGACGCGGGCGCCCTCGGCGGTCGTCTCCAAGCCGAGGCACAACGAGACGACCGGTTCCGCCGTGGCCGACGGCCTGGTGCTGTTCTTCGAGTCCGCCGCCTCCCCCTCCCCCCAAACCCGGTTTCCTAATGCTCCGGGTTCGCTTGTGCCGTAGTCTGCGCATTGAGAAACGGGGCCGCGCGCCGACGACCGCCCCAACCCGGTTCGCCATTTCAGCGACGGCCCGTTAGCCGACAATACGATAGATCCGCTCCAACTCCCCCAAAGACCCAAAGCGGATCTCGACCTTTCCCTTCTCGTCTCCGTAGGAGATCCTCACCTTGGCCTTCAACCGCTCGCCGAGACGTTTCTCCAGCTCGATGATCTCAGCGGGGCGCAGCGGCCGAACAGGGCGGGCCGAGGCCCTCGTCCCGGCCTCCATCTCCCGCCGCAGACGCACCGCGTCCTCAACCCGCCGCACGGTCCAACCCTCCTCGACCGCCTTCTCGGCCAGGTAGGTCGCGTACTTCTCGTCCTCCAAACCCGCTAGCGCCCGCGCCGCCCCGGCGCTGAGGTCACCGGCGGCAACCATCGTCTGAATCGCCGCCGGCAACCCGAGAAGGCGAAGCGCGTTGGACACGGCCGGACGCGACTTCCCGACGCGATCGGCCACCTGCTCCAATGACATCCCATAATTTGCCAGGAGTTGCCGGAAGGCGGCGGCCTCCTCGATGGGTGTCAGATCCTCGCGTTGCACGTTCTCAACCAACGACTCGACGAGGGCCGCGTCGTCTCGGGCCCGGCGAATCACGGCCGGGATCGTCTTCAACCCGGCGAGACGCGCCGCCCGTAACCGACGCTCACCCGCGACCAGCGTGAAACCGTCGGCGGCGGCGGTGACCACGATGGGCTGCAGCACCCCGACCTCCCGTATCGACGCCGCCAACTCGTCGAGCGCCTCCTTCTCGAAGTTGGTTCTCGGTTGCTCCGGATTGGCCTCGATTCTGTCAACCGGCGCATGGACAAACTCGTCGTTCTCATGGGCCGCGGGGATAAGCGCTTCCAGCCCTCTCCCCAAACCCGCTTTCCGTGGGCTCAACTACTACTCCTCCTCTTTGAGATGTCGGGCTGCGAACTCCTTACCCAAGTGCCGGTATGCGATGGCGCCGCTGCTCATCGGGTCGAAAGCCTCGATGGGCTCGCCGTAGGACGGCGCCTCCGACAGCCTCACCGATCTGGGCACCACCGTGCGATATGTGACAGGGCCGAAGTGGCGGCGAATCTGGGCGGCCACGTCCTTGGACAACGTGGTTCGACCGTCGAACATCGTCAGCACCACACCACCCACTCTCAACGCGGGATTGAGATTGCCCGACACCAACTCAATGTTCTGAAGGAGCTGGGTGAGCCCCTCCAACGCGTAATACTCGCATTGGATCGGGATCACCACCTCATCGGCCGCGGTCAGAGCGTTGACCGTCAGCAACCCCAGCGACGGCGGGCAATCGATCAGCACCAAGTCGTAGCTCCGCTCACTCTCACCGATCGCCGACCTGAGTCTCGTTTCACGTGAAAACGTCGACACCAGTTCGATCTCAGCCCCAGCCAGGTCGATTGTGGCCGGAACAACAAACAGGTTGCGCACCGACGTGGGCTCAACAGCGTCGTCGACACCCGACTCCTTCAGCAACACGTCGTACACCGAGACCTCGACGGCGCCCCGGTCGATGCCGAGACCGCTGGTGGCGTTGCCCTGAGGATCGAGATCGACAAGGAGGACGCGATGACCCCCGAACGCCAAAGCCGCGGCCAGGTTGATTGCCGTCGTCGTCTTGCCCACACCGCCTTTCTGGTTGGCGAGTGCGGCCACCATCGGTCTACTCATCGACCCCCATGATAAGGAGCCAGACGGGTTGGTCAAGGACCGCCGCCGGGATCTCCACAGTCTCCCACCCTTCGACTTCGGGTCGGCTTGACCATGAGCCGCCTACAATCGCTCGTCCCGCCGGGGCCAAGAGACGGCGAGCCGCGGTCGCCATCGCATCCGGACGAAAAGCTGCCCGGGAGACGATGGCCGGCGCACTGCTGTGGAGGCCGGCGATCTCGGCCCGGGTGACTGTGACGTTGCCGAGATCGAGCACGGCAACGGCTCGTCTCATGAGGTCGGCCCGCTTCTGAGACCGATCCACCAACTCGAGTTGAGATCGCGGGTGAGCCACCGCCAACGGTATCCCAGGCAGCCCCACCCCGGACCCGAGATCACGAACGTGCTCGGGAACGGCGGCGAAACCTGCCGCGAACAGCAACGAGTCGGCGATGTGTCTCGACTCGAGTCGTCGATCCTCCGCAGGTCCGAGACCGCCCGCCGGGATCGCCTCGTCTCGCAACCAGTCGCGGTATTGAGCCAGCTTCTCGATCTGACCCTGATCCAGCTCCATGCCGAGGAACTCGGTCACCCGCCTCACATGTTTCACATGAAACGGCCTGGGGCGGGTCGAAACGGAGACGGGCGCTCAGCCAGCCTCCTACTCCTCTTCGGTTACCGCCGCATCCAACGACAGCACCACAAAACGCCGCGGCGGCTCACCCTCCGAGTAGGAGGAGACTCCCCCATGCGCCGCGGCCGCGTCGTGTATCACCTTGCGGTCGGCCGGACTCATCGGCTCCAGCATGATCTCCCCGCCCTCGGCCGTGAGCTGCTCGATCAACTGCTCGGCGTAGATGGACAACGCCTGCCGACGGCGCTCGGCGTACCCGGCGATGTCGAGACGGAGACTCGCCGTCTCCTTGCCGTGTCGTTGCAGGACGGTGCGAGTCAACTCGTGGATGGCCGATCGCACCGAGCCTCGAACTCCAACAAGAGCCTCCGTCTGCTCGCCGCTGACATCGGCCACGATGGCGCCGTCGTCAACGACGGCGGTCACCTCCCCCTCAAGACCATATGCGCCGACGAGCCCCTCCAGGAACTCCTTGGCGATCTGGGCTTGGTCCTCGACGGTCAGTTGGGGTCGATCATCGCTCACGGGCTTCTCTTTCTTCTCGGGTCTCTTCGTCTTCTCGGGTCTCTTCGCTTGCCTCTCGGCGCCGCCCGCGCCCCCATTCCTAGCCGGTTTCGGCGCGCTTCGTCGTTGACTCGGCTTCTTTGCCTTGTCCTGTTTGGGTTTCTGAGCCGCCTGCGCCCCGCTCTTGCGGCGGCGGCCGCCCCTCTTCTTCCCTTTCCTCCGTCTCACCCGCACCACGGCGTCCTGCCCCCCGAAACCGAGGAACCCTTTCACCGGCTCGGTGATGACCTCGACCGCAAGCATCTCCCGGTCATCGACGCCAAGCTCTCCCATGGCGGCTTCCACTGCGAGGTCGACGGTTCTCGCCTTGACCTCAATCTCGACGTAATTGCTCACGTCACCTCCTCCTGCGCCTTCTGCGCTTGTCTGCGGCGCCTTGCTGTGGCTTCCTCGGCTTGTCGTCGTCGGGGGCCGACGGCTCCGCCGGCGCCTTGTCCGCCGATCCCGGCGAGGCCGGGCGCCCATCGATCTTGAATATCAACACCTGCTGGCCGAAACGGAAGAGGTTCGACGTTGCCCAGTACACAACGAGACCGGCCGGGAAGCTCCACGAGAAGAACCCGACGACGAGAGGCATGACCTTAGTCACCGCCTGCATCGTGGCGGCGCCCCTTTGGTCGGGGGGCTTCTGACCGTAGGTGGTGTGCCACTGTTGGACATACTGGGTGGCCACCATGAACGCGATCACGATCAGGTAGGGGAGAGCGGTCCCGAGACCGAACAGCCCGACGGCCTCTCCGGGGCTGATGCCCAGGTTCATCCCCATGAAGCTGTTCATGTCGAACCCGGGGATCCAGTTGTTGAAGTCGAAGCTGTCGGGGCTGAGGAACCCGCCCATGTCGTGAAGCGCTGATCCGAGGTCGGCCCCGGGGTTGATCGGCTGGATCGCCGCCTCGTCGATGACCGGAGACCCGGCGACCATTTGCAACGTGTTGGTCGAGGCGCCGTCGGCCCCCGTCTCCCGCAGATACCTGATCGGGTTCTGCAGAAGCCGGAACAGGGCGAACCAAATCGGGGCCTGGACGAGGATGGGGCCGAGGCAACCCCGCGTCGTGGCGCCCGCTTCCTTCTGGACCTCCATGATACGGCGCTGCATCTCCTGAGGGTCGCCTTTGTACTCGGCCTGGATCTTCCTCATCTTCGGCTGAACCGCGTTGAAAGCCCGGCTGGCCCGCGTCTGCCTGAGGGTGAGCGGGAAGAGCAGCAGGTTGATGGAGACGGTGAGGAGGATTATCGCCAACCCGTACGCCCACCCGTTGGGGAGCGCCGGGTGGAGGAAGTCGTAGAAGAACGACAAGATGGCGCCGAGAAGCTGTTGGATCCGATCGAAGAGTTGGCCCATCACCACACCGTCCAGGTTTCCGGGACCGGGTCGTGCCCGCCGGGCCGAAACGGGTGACACCTCCCGATTCGCCTCGCTCCGAGCCAACCGCCGCGCACGACGCCGAATCGCTCGATCGACTCGGCGACATAAGCGGAGCAGGTCGGTTGATAACGGCAATTGGGGCTCATGGCCGGACTTACCAGTTTTTGGTAGACGCGGATGAGACCAACCGCCAACCTACGGGGCCGCAACCACCGCAACCCCTCAGGCACCCGCCACCTCCTCGAGGGCTCGGCCCAGCCAACCCCGAACTCTGTTGTAGGCCGCCTCGGCGACCTCTCTGTTGGCGATGATCACGTAATCCATCCCTGGTTGTAGCTCCAGGTCGCGCACGGCGTGACGCAACCTCCTCTTGACCCGGTTGCGCGTCACCGCGCCGCCGGCGGCGGCGGAGACCGCCAACCCCAGCCGCGCCGCGCCGGAGCGACCAGCCAAGCCGACCACCACGATCCCGCCGCTCCGTCGCCGGGTCCCGTCGCTCAGAACCCTGCGGAAGTCCTTAGAGCGTCGGAGCGTCCCCGGCTCAGACCGTGAGACGGGCACGACCCTTCCGACGGCGCGCGTTGACAACGGCGCGCCCAGCCCGCGTCTGCATCCGACGCCGAAAGCCGTGACGGCGCTTTCGCCGCCGAACCTTTGGTTGGTAAGTCCTCTTCATAGCGGGGAGTCGCACAGGGTACGGACGCGCCGAGCCCGATGTCAAAGCCCCGACCCCTCTCATCGGCCGCGGCGAGGGCCGGCTCGCGAAGAAAACCGTCGGCTCGCGAAAAGACCCCTAACCCGCAAGAGTGGGGCCCGCAGCCCCGCGAACCCCTCCCAAGAACTGGAAACAGTATTGCTCACCTGCGGGTTCGCCGCTGCCACGATCCGCAGCCAACCTCAACAACGTCGATTCTCGCGCTCTTGACCGGCCCCGGCCGCACATCAATACTCACTCGACTCCACAGCGCCCCCGTCAATGGGCGGCGGCGCCTCCCGAGACAACCGAGCCGGAGATGTGCACAGACGTTTCCACAGATGTGGAACGGCTTGTGGACAACTTGGCTTTTGGAGGACCCGCCTCTTGACCCAGGCAAACAAAGCAACGGACAACTGGACCGAGTTCCGAGAGATCCTCCGGTCCGGCGCCTCCAAGCTGAACTGGGAGACCTGGTTGTCGCGGCTTGAGCCAAGTCAAGGCGACGACTCGCCGGACCTGGTGGCGCCGACCGAGTTCCACCTCCGTTGGGTCCGAGACAAACACAGCGATCTCGTCGACGCCGCCTACAAATCTGTCTACGGCACAGATTCTCCCGTCTACCAGGTCAGCGAGCTGACGCCTGCGGCGCAACCTCTCCCCCTCGGTGAGGACCCCGCCGAGGCGACCCACGTCAACTCGGCCCACGTCAACTCGACTCCCGCCGAGCCTGCCGGCGCGACGGCCCGCTCCGGGCCGTCGACCAACCTGATCTCCCGCTACCGGTTCGAGAGTTTCGTCGTTGGCCAGTCCAACCGGTTCGCCTGGGCCGCGGCCATGGCCGTGGCGGAAAAGCCCGGCGCCCATTACAACCCCCTCTTCACCTACGGTGGCGCCGGCCTGGGCAAGACGCACCTCCTCAACGCCGTCGGCCACGAGGCGTTGGAGATGTACCCCGACCTGGTGGTTCGCTACGTCTCCTCCGAGAACTTCCTCAACTACTTCATCGACTCGATCCGGCGGAAACGGCTCGACGCCTTCAAGCAGCGCTTCCGCAGCGTCGACATCCTCCTGCTCGACGACGTCCAGTTCTTCGAGGGCAAGGAGCAAATCCTCGAGGAGTTCTTCCACACGTTCAACTCGCTGTACGACGACGGCAAGCAGATGGTCATCAGCTCCGATCGGCACCCGCGCAACCTCTCGTCGCTGGAGGACCGCCTGCGGAGCAGGTTCGAGTGGGGCCTCCTGACCGACATCCAGCCGCCCGACGTCGAGACCCGCCTCGCCATCCTCAAGCGAAACGCCGACCTCGCGCCGCGCCCCGTGCCCATCGACGTCTTGGAGCACATCGCGAGCCTGGTCTCCGACAACATCAGGGAGCTGGAAGGGGCGTTGACCCGCGTCACGGCCTGGTCGGCCCTCAACCGGCGCGACATCGACCTCAGGACCGCCCAGCGAGTGCTTCAAGACATCGTCGTGATCGATGAACCCGTGCCGTTGGGGCCGGAGACCATCATCTCGGCCGCCGCCGATCTCTACGGCTTCTCCGTCGACGATGTCCTCAGCTCCAGCCGGCGACAGCCCCTTGTCCTCTGCCGCCAGGTCGCCATGTACCTCTGCCGAGAGCTCACCGACCTCTCCCTGCCTCGTATCGGCAGGCACTTCAACCGGGACCACACGACCGTGCTCCACTCCGTCGACAAGGTACGGCGCATCCTCAGGTCCGATCGAGTCGTGTTCGACAGCGTCAACCAACTCACACAGGAGTTGAGGAAAGGCGGCCGTGTCTCCACAGCCTCTTGAGTTGCCCACAGCCGCAGCGGAGTTCCCCACTGCCGACCCACAGCCGCGTCCCCAGACGAATCTTCAGGCGCGTCCTCGCCAAAATCGGCGTATACACAGATTCACAACCCCCTACTACAACTTCTAGGCTTAGATATGAGAACTTGTAGTAACAGACGAAGGGAAGAACAACTGTGAGAATCCGGGCTCAGCGAGACGACTTGGCCGACGCCCTCGTCCGCGCCAATCGGGCGGTGGCGCCCCGCACAGCCCTTCCCGTGCTTCAGGGGCTGCTCTGTGAAGTGTCGGGATCGGTCCTGCGGGTCACCGGGACCGACTTGGACCTGACGGTCAGGACTCAGGTCGAAGTCGAGGTGATGGAGGAGGGGAGGGCGGTCATACCCGGGCGGCTCCTCTCGGAGGCGGTGCGCAAGATGCCGCCCGGTCAAGTGACCGTGGGGATCAGCGAGACCGACATCGAGATCCAAGGCGCCGGCCCGCGGTTCACTCTGCGGCCGCTCACCTTGGAGGACTTCCCGGTCCAGGAGGAGGCGGCAGGCAACGGGGTCGAAGTCGACGGGGAAGAGCTGGCCGAGGCGATCGGCCAGGTGACCGTCGCCGCCTCGGGCGACGGCGCCAGGCCGATCCTCACCGGTGTGCTGTTCGAGAGCTCCGACGAGGGGTTGCGGATGGTCGCCACCGACTCGTACCGCTTGGCCAAACGCGAGTTGAGCGGCGTGGGCCTTGAGGGAACGGCCCTGGTGCCGAGCCGAGGCCTCAGGGAGCTGCCGCGAGCGATCGGAGCGCCGAAGGTGACGGCGCAGCTACGCGAGAGGGAAGCGGTCTTCGCGTCGGAGAGGGGGTCCCTCCGTCTCAGGCTCATCGACGGCAGCTTCCCCAAGTACGAGTCGTTGCTCCCCGACTCGTACCCGAGCCAGGTGGTCCTCGACAAGGAGGATCTGTTGGAGGCCCTGGGTCGGGTGACGCTTGTCGCGGAGGACCACATCCCGGTCCGCCTGAAGCTGATGGAAGGCGGTGTGGAGGTCGCCGTGAGCCGCCAGGACGTCGGCGGCGAGACGGAGCACCTCGCCGGCGAGTACTCCGGCGCCGAGGATGAGGTCTCGATCGCTTTCAACCCGCGTTACCTCCAAGACGGGGTCACGGCGTTGGTCGGCGACAAAGTGCGAATCCGGGTTATCGACTCCTTCAAGCCGAGTGTGCTCGACGGCGGGACCGAAGGCGACTACCTCTATCTGTTGATGCCTGTGCGGGTCTGAATGCGAGTCGATTGGCTCTCGCTGATCGGCTTCCGGTCGTACGCAAACCTTGAGTGGCGCCCCGACCCCGGCGTCAACGTGCTGACCGGCCCCAACGGAGCGGGGAAGACCAACGTGTTGGAGGCGATCGCCTACTTGGCGGCGCTTCGGTCGTTCCGGTCGTCGCCCGAGACGGCCCTCATCGGCGACGAGGCGGAGGAGGCCGTCGTCCGGTCCGGGATCGCCGGGGCCGAGCGACGGCGCCTCATCGAGGTCGAGATCCGCCGCGAAGGCCGCCGCCGCGCCCAGGTGGACAAGAGCGCTCTTCGGCGCGCGTCGGACCTTCTCGGCGTGTTGCGGGTTGTCGCCTTCCTGCCGGATGACCTCGACTTCGTCAAGCGCGGCGCCGCCCACCGCCGCGACCTGCTCGACGACGTCGCTGTCCAGTTGTGGCCCGCGGCCTACCTCGATCAGTTGGAGCTGGAGCGCTCGTTGCGTCAGCGGAACGCCTTCCTCAAAGCCGGCGACACGGACCAAGCGGTGCTCGCGGTGTGGGACTCGAGGCTGGCGCATGCGGCGGGAAGGGTGATCGCGCGCCGGTGGAAGGTCATGAAGACGTTGGGCCCGCACCTCGCCGAGTCCTACGCGGATATCGCGGGCGACGGCGCCGTCGCCGACCTCACCTACACATGCTCTTGGGCCGACGGCGAGTTGAAGCGGGCCTCAGCGGGCGAGTACGCGGACACGGTGAACGAGGCCCTTGAAGGCAGCCATCGTCGGGATTATGAAAGGAGGATGACAACAGTCGGCCCTCACCGCGATGAGCCGGGTTTTGTGATCGACGGGCGGGACGCGCGCGCCTACGGCAGCCAAGGGGAGCAACGCACCATGGCTCTCGCCGTCAAGCTGTCGGCGCACCGGGCGATAGCGGAGGCCGTCGGCGAGCCGCCGGTCCTGCTTCTCGACGATGTCTTCTCAGAGCTCGACCCTGCCCGGTCGGAGGCTCTCGCCGAGGCTCTGCCTTCGGAGGCCCAGACGATCATCACGTCGGCGCGGCCCGAAGATGTGCCCGTCGCGGGTCGATCCTGGAGCGCGGCGCCGGGGACGCTGCGTTGGGGGGCGCCGGGGACGTTGCGATGAGGGGCGCCGGCGGCTTGGAGCCGTTCTCCGACTCGATCACCGCGTTGTTCGGCCGACTCGGGTTGGGCGATCCGCTGACGGCCTTCAAGATCTCCGAGGAGTGGGAGAGCCTGGCGGGGAAGCCGTGGGCCGGTCGGTCGAGGCCGCTCTATGTGAAGGGCCGGACGTTGGTTGTCGAGGCCTTCAGCCCCTCGGCGATCGCCTTCCTGCGGTACGGCGAGGCGGCGCTGCTGGAGGCGATCGACGACCGGTTCGGCGACTCGACGGTCGACGCCGTGGAGGTTGTCGGCCCGGGCCGCGGCTGACCCGGGCCGCGGCGGGGAGGAATTGGCTTATGGCGGCGGGGACGGGCAAAATGACAGGCGTGAGACCGGCGCCCGTCGCAGGCGCCCGCTCGGGCGGGTCGGCCGCCCCTGTTCCCCAAGGAGGATCGTGACGGCTACACGCGACAGTTACGAGGCCAAGGACATCACGGTCCTCGAGGGTCTTGAGGCGGTTCGCCGCAGACCGGGGATGTACATCGGCTCGACCGGCCCGAGAGGCCTTCATCACCTCGTCTGGGAGGTGGTCGACAACTCCGTCGACGAGGCGATGGCGGGGTTCTGCTCGAAGATCGACGTCAACCTTCGGGCCGACGGAGGGGTCGAGGTGTCCGACGACGGCCGAGGCATCCCCGTCGGCCGCCACTCCAAGACGAGACGGTCGGCGCTGACCACGGTCCTCACCACCCTGCACGCCGGCGGCAAGTTCGAGCAAGGCGCCTACACGGTCTCGGGCGGCCTGCACGGAGTCGGCGTGTCGGTCGTCAACGCCCTCTCGGAGCGGCTCGAGGCCGAAGTCCGCCGCGACGGGCATGTGCACGTCCAAGAGTTCGAGGACGGCAGGCCCAAGACCAAAGACCCGGTCAAGGGGCGGGCCGCGAAGAGAAGCGGGACGACCATCCGGTTCTGGCCAAGCGCCGACATCTTCACCGACACGCTTGAGGTCGACTACGAGGTCGTGGTCTCCCGCCTCCGTGAGACCGCCTTCCTCAACCGGGGGCTTCGGATCACAGTCGTCGACAACAGGGGAGAGGTCCCGAGGAGCGACACGTTCCGATACAAGGGGGGAATCGTCGACTTCGTCAACCACCTCAACTCGAAACGCGACCCGATCCACGGCCACATCATCGACATCACGGACGCAGGCAAGGACCATGAGGTGGAGGTCGCCCTCCAGTGGACAACGTCATATGTCGAGACGGTCCTCACTTTCGCCAACAACATCAACACCCACGAGGGCGGGACCCACGAGGAGGGTTTCCGCAAAGCCCTCACCAAGTCGGTCAACGACTTCGCTCGGGCCAAGAACCTGTTGAAGGAGAAGGACTCCAACCTGACCGGCGAGGATGTGCGGGAGGGACTCACCGCGGTGGTGTCGGTCAGGGTCAAGTCGCCGCAGTTCGAGGGGCAGACCAAGACCAAGCTCGGCAACACCGAGATCCGGTCCTATGTGGAGAAGACCCTCAACCGGAGACTCCCCGAGTGGCTCGAGAAGCACTCGCCGGAGGCTCGCCGCATCGTGGAGAAGTGCGTCAACGCGGCGAAGGCGCGGGAGGCGGCGCGCAAGGCGCGAGAGTTGACTCGGAGGAAGTCCGGGCTCGAGTCCGGAGGCCTGCCGGACAAGCTGGCCGACTGCTCCAGCAGGGACCCGGGGGAGTCGGAGATCTTCATCGTCGAGGGCAAGTCGGCCGCCGGTCCGGCCAAGGCGGCGCGCAACTCGGAGACCCAGGCGATCCTCCCCATCCGGGGCAAGATCCTCAACGTCGAGAAAGCCCGGTTGGCCAGGGCCCTTCAAAACGCCGAGATCCAGGACATATTCACCGCCATGGGCACCGGCATCGGCGACGAGTTCGACATCTCGAGAGCCAGGTACCACAAGGTGGTGCTGCTGGCCGACGCCGACGTGGACGGCGCCCACATCAGGACGCTCCTGCTGACCCTCCTCTTCAGACACCTCAGGCCGCTGATCGAGTACGGGTATGTGTACGTCGCGCAACCGCCCCTGTACAGGGTGAAGGTGGGGTCGAAGGTGCACTACCTGAAGGACGAGCCGGAGCTGGAGGAGTTCCAGGAGGAGCACCCGAGGGTGAAGCCGACCCGATTCAAGGGCCTGGGCGAGATGAACGCGCGCGAGCTGTGGGACACCACCATGAACCCGGAGACACGCACGTTGCTCAGAGTGGAGATGGCCGACGCGGCCAGAGCCGAGGAGATCTTCGAGACGCTGATGGGCGACGACGTCCAGTCCCGCAAGACCTTCATCCAGCAGAACGCAGACGACGTCCGTTTCCTGGACATCTAGAGAGGGGTCCTGTGACCGAGGAGCTGAGAGCCATGGGCCGGGCGCCCGAGGTGGATATCACCAACGAGATGGAGGCGAGCTTCATCGACTACGCCATGTCGGTGATCGTCTCCCGGGCCCTGCCCGACGTGAGAGACGGGCTCAAGCCGGTGCAGCGCCGCATCATCTACTCGATGTTCGAGAACAACATCGGCCCGGCCTCAGCCCATCGCAAGTGCTCGAAGGTGGTCGGCGACGTCATGGGCAATTACCACCCCCACGGCGACCAGGCGATCTACGACGCGCTCGTGCGGATGGGTCAGCGGTTCTCGATGCGTCATCTCCTCATCGACCCGCAAGGCAACTTCGGCACGGTCGACGACCCCCCGGGGGCGGCCCGGTACACCGAGTGCCGGCTCACCAAGCTCTCCACGCACCTGCTGGAGAGCATCAACGAAGACACGGTCGACTTCGTCGACAACTACTCGGGCGAGCTTCAGCAACCGTCCGTGTTGCCGTCCCGGTTCCCCAACCTGCTGGTCAACGGGTCTCAGGGGATCGCGGTGGGCATGGCGACCTCCATCCCGCCCCACAACCTGGGCGAGGTCGTCGACGCAGCCCTGCACGTCGTCGACAACCCCGACGCCTCGTCGGAGGAGCTTCTCCGGTTCGTCAAGGGGCCGGACTTCCCGACGGGGGGGTTCCTGGTCGGCGCCTCCGGGATCCGGGAGGCCCTGACGTCGGGGCGCGGGTCGGTCAAGGTGAGGGCGGTCTGCGACATCCAGGAGATCCGCAAGGGGCGGACCGCGGTGGTGGTCACCGAGTTGCCCTACCAGGTGTCGATCGAGCGGATCGTCTCCAAGATCAAAGACTTGGTGGACGGCAAGAAGCTGACCGGCGTGGCGGCCGTGCGCAACGAGTCGTCCGACCGAGTGGGGACCCGACTGGTCATCGAGCTCAAGCGCGACGCCGTCCCCCAAGTGACGCTCAACCAGCTCTACAAGAACACCCCGCTCCAGGACTCCTTCGGCTACAACATGGTCTCGTTGGTGGACGGGGTCCCCCGGACCTTGAGCCTGGCGGAGATGATCGGGTACTACCTCGATCATCAGATGGAGGTCGTCGAGAGGAGGACTCGGTTCCGCCTCGACCAGGCGGAGGCCAGGGCGCACATCCTCGAAGGACTCATCGTCGCCGTCGACAACATCGACGAGGCGATCAGGATCATCCGCGGCTCCGCCGACACGGCCGAGGCCAGGGCCGGCCTCATTGGTCGCTTCGAGCTGACCGAGATCCAGGCGAACGCCATCTTGGACATGCCGCTTCGCAGGCTCACCGCCCTCGAGGTGGGCAAGTTGCGCAGCGAGCTGGCCGACCTCCGCTCCAAGATCGGCGAGCTTAAGGCGATCCTCGCCGACCCGAAGAGGCGTTGGGCGATCATCAAGGGGGAGCTGTCCGAGATACGCCAGGAGCAAGCCGACGACAGGCGAAGCCGGATCGTGCCCGACGAGGGCGATCTCAGCTTGGAGGACCTCATCGCCGACGACGAGTTGATCATCACGGTCTCCCAGGCGGGCTACATGAAGTCGACGCCGGCGGGCGCCTACCGGACCCAGTCGCGGGGCGGCAAGGGCGTGAAGGCCGCGGAGGTCCCCGAAGACGACGTCATCTCGCACATGGCCCACACCACGGCCCACGCCTACCTCCTGTTCTTCACCAACAAGGGGCTGGTCCACCGCGTCAAGGCGCACGGCGTCCCGCGTCAGTCGAGGACGGCCAAAGGTGTGCTCGCCCAGGGTGTTCTGCCGCTGGCGCCCGACGAGACGATTCAGGCGGTCATCGACACTCGGGATTATGAGACCGGGCGCTACCTGGTCATGGCGACCAAGAAGGGCCAGGTGAAGAAGACCGAGTTCAAGGAGTACGAGTCGAGGAACCAGACCCTGGTCGCCATCAGGCTCTCCGACGACGACGAGCTGGTCTCGGTGCGGCCCACCAACGGCGAGAACGACATCCTCATGTTCACTCGGAGCGGCATGGGGATCCGGTTCGCCGAGTCCGATCTGCGGAGCATGGGCCGGGGCACTCAGGGCGTCCGCGGCGTCAGGCTGCGGGAAGGCGATCGGGTGGTCGGCGCGGTGTCCGACGTGGACGGCGACGAGGTGCTGCTGCTGACGGCGGGCGGCTACGGGAAGCGGACGGCGATGGGGGAGTTCAGGCGGCAGGCCCGCGGCGGGATCGGCGTGAAGGCCTTCAAGATCACCCGCGTGCGCGGGGATCTCGTCGCGGCGCGGGCTGTCCGGAAGGGCGACGAGGTGTTCCTCATCTCATCGGCGGGCGTCGGCATCAGGACCCCGGTGTCGAAGATCAGCAGGCAGAAGCGCGACTCGACCGGGGTCAAGGTGATTGACGTCGGCGCGGAGAACAGGCTCGCCGCGGCCACCGTCGTGCCCGAGTGATCGTCTGCGAGCGTGTGCAGTATTCGCGCTGTGGGCCGCATTACTGCACACGCATCAGTAGCGGCGGCGTCTCGTAGACTCGACCGGGTGGGCCGCATATGACAACAGTGCGTCGCGTGAGAAGGATCGTCCGCAAGATCGACCCGTGGACCGTTCTCAAGGTCTCGGCGGTGGTGTGGGCCGTCGTGGCGGTGGGCGTGGTGCTCGGCATCGTCATCTTCTGGTCGGTGCTGGAGAGGGCCGGGATACCGGACAGGCTGACCGAGTTCATGGTTGAGATCACGCTGATGGCGGAGGGCTCAAGGCCGTTCGCCAACACGGAGCGGTTCCTGCGGTTCGCGATTCTCGGCTCGGTGGTCTGGTGGGCGCTCATGACCGGCGCCTCGACGGGGTTCGCCATCGTGTACAACCTGGTGTCCGACGTTGTCGGGGGCGTCGAGATCGTGGTGTTGGAGGAGTCGCTCAACCCGGCGGCGGGCGCTTCGCAGGTCCTTCACCCGCCGGCCGACTACAGGGCCGGCCCTGTCGTGCCCGACGACGGTCACGCCGACATCCCCACCGAGGAGTCCCCCGCCGCTGCCGCCGAATGAGTTCGCCCCCCAGAACCGGTTTCCTAATGCTCTGGATTCGCCGATACCGTGGTTTGTGCATTGAGAATGGCTCCTCGCCGGCGGGGAGCCGCGCCGGCCAGATTCATCAGTTTGGCGACGACCGCTACAGGTCCTCTGCCATGACCAGCCCCATCTCAGTCGCCGTCTGGAGATAGGCGAGGGCGGCGGCCCAGACCGGCCTTGGGGCCTCGCCGACGGCGGCTACGCCGGCCCCGAGCGCGACGCCGGAGAGGAATGCGCCGTCGTCGACGATGGTGACTCTCCGGTCGGCGCCGATCGCCAGACAAGCGCCGAACTGGTTGGGCGATCGGGCGACGGCGAGGCGGCGGTTGCCGTAGACGGAGTCGGCCGTCTCCAGCTTGCCCAGCGGGTCGGGGAAACGTGCCTTGTGATCCGACCCCTTCCGGGCGGTCGGGTGGGCCAGGGCCACGAGCCGAGGGTCGGTCTCTCGGGACGCCAAGGCGAGAGTGAGCCCTTGGGGAGAGGCGCCCCAGACGCGCACGCCGTCGGCGGCATCCTCTCCGTCCCAGACAAGGGGGGCGCCCAGTCGGCGCGCCGCGGCGGGGGCTCTGGCGCCCGCCCCCAAGAGGAGGTCGCACTCGTCGGCCGTCTCGACCACCTCGAAGTTCTTGCTTTTTGCCGGGCCGATGACGACGACGTCGTCGACGACGGGGTGGGCGGCCAACGAGTGGGCGGCCCTCACGGCCGTGTCCCCGGTCGCGAGGACCCCGACCCTCACGAAGGATCGACCGGAGTCCAGGACTCGGGGGGCGCAGCCGCCTCGTTCCTCTTGACCAGCGCAGCGGCGGCGACGGCGACGGCGGCAAGGA
>Ga0056123_1000057_pt1 | contig 23551 bp, 27 predicted proteins | sample WorMetHEROISLAND_3_FD_71122 | JGI IMG/M metagenome (GOLD analysis project Ga0056123, IMG submission 71122) | Marine gutless worms symbiont microbial communities from Max Planck institute for Marine Microbiology, Germany - Olavius sp. 3 HERON ISLAND ...
TTGTTGCCTGATGAGACTATTCATAACAATTACAGTGGCTTATGTCTATGCCGAATTTTAATTTAAATATCAATGGGTTAGAGGGAGGCCACAATTTACAAAAACTCCCCGACCCCTCATTTAAATAACTTCTTTATATGGCATAACGCCAACCGGGCGCCACAAGAATATCCCTTTCCTGAGTAACTGTTTTACACCGCTTTTTGGCGCCAAGGGGCCACTTTAACAAGCAGCAATATTCCCGGAATGGCAATGAGTGCACAGATGATAAAAAACGGCCCCCACCCCATCGCCTTCACCAAAAATCCCGTGGGTGCCGACGCAAAGGTTCGAGGCACCCCGATTAAACTACTGAGCAGTGCATACTGGGTAGCGGTAAATTTTTTATTGGTCAAACTGGCCATATAGGCCACAAAAGCCGTTGTCCCCATACCGCTGCTGAAATTTTCAAAGGCAATCACCACCGCCAACATGTTAACCATCGGTCCGGTATGGAGCAACAGGACAAAACCGGCGGTGGAAACGGCTTGCAATCCGCCAAAAACCCACAAGGCACGGTGAATTCCCGTTTTCAGGATGATCAGGCCACCTAAAAAACCTCCGCTAATGGTGGCCCAAAATCCGAACAGTTTCACAACGGCCCCTATTTCGGTTTTGGTGAATCCGGTTTCCAGATAAAAGGGGGTGGTCATGGCACTGGCCATGGAATCACCCAGTTTGTAGCAAAAGATAAAGGCCAAAATTAACGACGCCTGGTTGCGTTTTAAAAAATCCATGATCGGCAGGTAGACCGCCTCGGTCAAGGTCCGCGGTGTTCCCTGTTCATGATGGGGTTCAACGGTCAACAATGTGGTCGTGATCCCCACCAGCATACAGGCGGCCATGATCAGATAGACCTGTTGGAACGACATGTGGTCGGCCATAACCAGTCCGCCCCCGGATGCCAGCAACATCCCTACCCGGTAACCGTTGACATACATGGAAGAACCTAAACCCAATTCTTCGTCGGGTAAATCCTCGCGCCGATAAGCATCCACCACAATATCCTGCGAGGCACTGAAAAAGGTGACCAGTAGCGCGGCAGAGGCAATCAACCAAGGTGACTGTTTTGGATCAGACACCCCCAAACAGGCAATGGCCAGCATTAACGCAATCTGAATGACGAGCAGCCAACCGCGTCGACGGCCCAAAAACGGGGGGGTGTAGCGGTCTAAAAGCGGCGCCCATACAAATTTGATCGTATAGGGAAGATGCACCAAGGTCATCAGCCCGATCACAGACAGATCCACCCCCTCTTCCGTCATCCAGGCCTGTAGTACCGAGAAAGTGAGAAGCAGCGGCAAGCCGCAGGCAAAGCCCATGACCAAAGAGACGATCATCCTGCGAGTGCATAGAATTTGAATAAACGCTTTCAACCGTTTTTGATCACCTTTTACTATGAATCCGAATCGGATGGCTCCGGTTTCAGTAAAGCAAAGGCCGCTTTTGTAAAACGGCCTTCACATCTTCCCGATTTCAATACCGGGCAGACCCCTTGACTCAACCGGCGCCTATTTCATAAAATTTAGATATAAGGTGTTTGTATCGAACAGACCAATTATCCGATCTTGCATTTTTAAAACCACCCAAGATGATGGCCAATCAAAAAGCTCAAGTTCAAGGCGTCGCGAATTTCGTTTGATGCGGCGTACTGTTCGTGCGCTGCGATCATAACGAAATGAAGCGCTACGCTGAAATTAGGCTTTCTAAAAAGCCGTCAAATGTCGCTTTCGGCAATCAGCTGGTCAGGTGACACCACCGATCCATATTTGGCCTTTAGCCGCATCAACCCATTCATCTGTTCATCCAACACTTCAAACAGCCTGGGTGGCGTATCTTCATTTTGCCCATAGGCGTCTAATTGCAGTTCCAGGCGTTCGAAAATATTATCAATGTAAAGTGAAAACTGTTTCGTATAAAGTCCTTGGGAATAGGGCTTTTGAATCACTTCGCCAAACAGCTTTTTCAGATCTTCAAAATAGGGAAGATACCCGATCGGAGAAGCCAATGTCCTCACCTCATTGTAGGCCAGTCGTTCCAGCCAGCTGAGCCACACTTTGACATCACGCTTTTCGCCCAGCAGCAGTTTCCCCTCCCCCTCTCTGGCGCCGTGGGTCAGAAAATAGTTGAGTCCGGCCATGATCGGTCTTTTGTCCCGGGCGATATCGGGGTGGCCCCAAAATTTAAATTGGGCATCCATATAATCGGCTAAAGAACCGGGAATAAAAGGCGCATTGGCCCAAGGGGCCCTTTTAACACCCACCGCACCCACCTCCGTGGCCGTGGCCGCTGATACAATACAAGCGCCGATGGTAACCCCGTGATCGGAATTTTTCGCCACCCAAACCGGCGGCATGGTGTCGCTGTCGCGGCCGCTATAGGTGATAATCCGGGTTTCAACCCCCCCAACGCTTTCCGCCAGATCACTGTAGTTGGCGAGCGCCTTGGAGGCCAATGTACAGCGGGCATTGGGGTGCGAAAGCGGTATCGGCTTACCCAGGCGGTTCTTTTTGCCCTCATACCATTCACCTTGAAAGTTGATCCCTTTTTTGGGTGTCCGCTCGTTACTGCCCACCCAATGGGGAGTTCCATCTTCATCGATCAGTACGTTTGACCAGATCACCTCCGTACCGGGATGACGCAAGCAGGCCATCAGCATGGGGTCACCATCCCAGTTGACATCCTCCACAATACCGAAAATCCCTTTTTCCGGATTGACGGAACGGATGGAGCCATCTTTGGCGCGCCACATTTGTGCTAAGTCATCACCCACAAATTGATGACCAGCCATGGCGGTGGTGGTCTTGCCACACCCACTAGGGGCGGCGCCCGCCGCCCAGGTGACGCGATCACCAGGCCCTTCGATCCCCGTGATAAACATATGTTCGGAGAGTTCGTTACCGCGATTCTCATAAACAGCCTTGTCTACCGAGAAACGATGGTTCCCTTTTTTCAGAAGCAATGTATTACCTGCATAAGTACAGTTGTAGCTGTAAGTGGTACGGTGGCTGCGGTCCATAAACACCCGGGCTTTGGGTAAATCCTCGGTCCGATTGAGGCCTTCACTATGGATGTTGGTATAGAAATGGCCCAGTTTTTCAACCTGATTGTCAAACGCCTCAAAACAGTTGCGATATAATATTTCGGCGCTATGACAGACATACGCGGAGCTGGTGATTTCCAGCGCCGGGTTGGACACCGGAGAATTCAATGGCCCCCGAATATAAAAACCGACGATCATGACCTTGCCTTCCATGATCCCGCTCATACCGTAACGCACCTCGGAAAGCGCCTTCTTGCGGAGCATACTGTTGGCCAGTACATTGACCTGTTCATCTTCATTGGCAATGTAGAAGGTGCGATCCACAATACGTCCCTGCTCATCTTCCAGGTCGAAATGGATCGTATGGCCCATCATGGAAAGGGACTTTTCTTCCCCTTTTTTGATCGCCATATCCCGCAAAAAGGCACAATCGGCCTTAGAACCGGTATTGATAACAATCGAATCGGGCCGACACATGGCAGCGGCATTGGCGATTTTATGCAGCACCTTGGGGTTTTTTATCCGTCCAATACGTTCAAATTGGGTCTCATCCATCAATTTTTCAAAAATAGCGCCGGCTGCGTCTTCTTCAATCCGCCCGATTTCGGTCACAATATCGGTTCCCTTCCCAAGTTCCAGCATGTTGATACACTCCTTTATAAATTCCCCGTTACCCTGTTTCGGTCTTGTTATTTTGGGTATAGACCTTCAAAACAATATCCGTCAACGCCCTTTTGGGCACATGGTGTACCCCTTTTTTATCCCGCCAATAGCGAATATCTCCGTCTTCGCCCACCGTCTCAATGAGGGCGGATTCCTTTGGCTTGCCCAAGGCTGCCACCAGCAGAATCTCATAGTGTGACGCAATTGACAATACCTGCCGAAGCGCCTTCTTTTTAATCGAAGCGATCATGCAGCCGCCCAAGCCCTGATCACGAGTTCCCAATAAAATTGAATGAGCAGCAATGCCGTCGTCGGGACAAAACTGTTTGGTGATCCGGGTGTCACCCAAAATAATGATATAGGCGGCGGGCTGTTCTCCCGGTTTCGGCCCGGGCCAATTCTTCAAATAGGCAGCCCATCCCAAACAGGGAAAAATGGCCTCATTGGTGTTGGGATCGTTGGAAAGGATATAGGCCAGAGGTTGGCGATTGGCTGCCGACGGTGAAAGCCGCGCCAGATTGATCAGATCTGTAAGAACCTCCACGGGAATGGGCTGCTGCTGAAAAAAACGGCGGCAACTACGGTTTTTACGAAATAGATCTTCAATCATGCCGGGCTCCTGTACAGGTATGAGCCATCTTTGGCGGCATATGGATTGCAATCCATTTCAAGACCTTATCAAACTCGCTTTTCAGCTCGCGCAACGCCCGGCCCCGGTGACTGTAACGAGCCTTGGCAGCGTTGGACATCTGGGCAAAGGTTTGGCTGGTGGCGGGCTCTAAAAATAGGGGATCATAGCCGAAGCCATTGTCACCGATCATCTTATCGGCAATCACCCCTTCACAGCGACCCTCGTAGGTTAAAGCAGGGCCTCCGGGCACGGCAATGCTGATGACACACTCGAACGCCGCTTTGCGGTTGGTTTTCTCTTTCATCTCCTCCAAAAGTTTTTCTCCCCGTTCGCGGTCCGACAATCCCGGACCGCCATACCGGGCCGAATAGACCCCTGGGCGGCCATCCAGCGCCTCTACGCAAAGTCCGCTGTCATCGGCCAAGACCACACGGCCTAAAAGCCGGGCGGTTTGCGATGCTTTCTTATAGGCGTTGGCCTCAAAGGTTTCGCCATCTTCCGCCACTTCGGGAATAGGTCCAAAGTCGGCTAAACTCAGCAGCTTCACCGGCCAATCGTTCAGCATACTTTTGAGCTCACTGAGTTTGCCTTGGTTGTGTGTTGCCAGCACAATGGTAACGTAAGAAGTCATTTTATCGCCCGGGACCGGTTATAGTGTGTATATAATTGATGCCCGTGGCCTTGTAAAGCCAATCCGCAGGTAAAAAACAACAAACATCACCTTTCATATCAAGGCCGTATGGATTTGGTTTTCAAGCGCTTAATAAACCACGGAGGATATAATGGAGATGGGAAAAGAATGATTGGGATCTGCTGTAAGATGCTGATCTCCATAAAAATATTTAAGCCGACGGGGAGTGGCCGTCGGCTTAAACAAGGAGAAAAACAAACGAAGAAATTATTCAGTCTGAATTAGGTTTATGCAAGTGCCTTGCCAACTTTTTATGCACTTTAGCGTGGCATCTTCTATTTCTTCTTATTTCAATTGGTTATGATTTCTTATTGGCACAGTTAACCGGTGATCCTTTTTAAACACTTCCATTAAAAAGGGGCCTATTTCATCAAATCGTTCATGTTTTGCAACCCTGATACAAACCGTTCCTGACCGTTTATTGTTTTAATTCAGAATGTTATGCCGGTTTCGGATGGGTTCATAATTTTGAACCACCCTTCGCCAAAGCACTGTTTTTTACTATATCCTTTTGTTTTCACTGGTAATTTATATTTCATGATCATGAATCACCGCCTCCGGAGTTCCCTTTTCGGCGGTAACGAATGCGGCGTTATTGTCCTATTCATAATAAACTTGACGGTTTGGCAAATGCATTTACTTTAAGCACAAAACGGATCATAAGAAAGAAGCATGAAATGTGCCAATTTGGGAGGGAGGTCTTAATGACACAATTGACAACTTATATCTGTGATAAATGCGGCGCCCATGTCGACCGCTCGGAGCGCAAAGAGGCCCCGGACTGTTGCGGACAGCCCATGACCGCTCACAAGCCGTTGCCCGTTTGCGAAATTACCGAAACCGCGGAACATTCCCGCATGGAAAATTTCGGCGAACCGTGTGACGACGGCCGTGGTAACAAATAACCGCTCAATTGCCCGCTCGATCCTTTGACGTCCCAAAAGCCGCCGGCTCAAAAAAATACCGTCGCACCCTGTCTAGCCGTTGGTGCGGTGGTGCTCCATGATCAAAAGGTCCTTTTGGTCAAGCGGAAAAACCCACCGGCCCAAGGACAATGGGCCATTCCCGGGGGCCGGGTTCAATTGGGTGAAACGCTCCAAAAGGCCGCTGAAAGAGAAATCGCTGAAGAGACCGGGATCCTGATTCAAGCCAAAGAGCCGATTTATATCTTCGATCAAATTGTTCATGATGAGAGTGGAGAGGTCACTTTCCATTATGTCATTGTCGATTTGGCGGCGGAGTATGCGGGCGGCACCCTTACCCCGGCAGATGACGCCATGGACGCCGCCTGGCTGGAAGCCCGTCAACTCCAATCACGTCATCTTAACCAAAATACATTGAAACTGTTGACCCGAATTGATTTTTACCAATGTTCCCTGGTGACTTGAAGTCTTAACTCAAACCGGCGTCTTAATAGATACATACGGACATGGGAACAACCCATACTGCTTAAAACGTAAATGCCCTTAGAGGAGGACGTACCATGCGACTAACACCACGCAAATCATTCCTGCATCATCCGGCTATTTTCGCCATTGTCACGGCAGGGCTGGTTTTTATGATCCAACCCGCCGCTGTCACGGCCAAAGACGATATCCAGATGATTCCGGTTAACTTTAGCGATCTCGCTAAAGAGGCTCGTCCCGGTGTGGTCAATATCAGCACCGTCAAGTCGGTTAAAGGCGGTGGCCGCGTTTTTGAACATTTTTTCGGCAATCCTTTTGGTAACCGCCGGCCGGGTGGGCGCAACCCTTTTGAAGAGTTCTTCGGTCACCCCATGCCCAATGATCCCAATCACGATTTCAAACGGCGCAGTTTGGGTTCCGGTTTTATCATTGACCCACAAGGATTTATTGTGACCAACAACCATGTTATCGAAGACGCCGATAAAATTAAAGTCAAACTCTCCGACAATTCCGAATACAATGCCGAGCTGGTGGGCCGTGATCCCAGCACGGACCTTGCCCTGATCAAAATCGAGCCCAATAAACCGTTAACACCCCTTGAGATGGGCAGATCCAAAGACCTCCAAGTGGGCCAATGGGTTGTGGCCATCGGCAGCCCCTTTGGTTTGGAGCAAACCGTCACCGTCGGGATTGTCAGCGCCAAAGGACGTGTTATCGGCTCGGGGCCATACGACAACTTTATCCAAACCGACGCCTCCATCAACCCCGGCAACAGCGGCGGCCCATTGCTCAATTTAAAAGGTGAAGTGATCGGCATCAATACGGCCATCATCGCCAGTGGTCAGGGGATTGGGTTTGCCGTCCCCACAGAAGTAGCCGTGGATGTTATCGCCCAGTTGCAGAACAAGGGCGAGGTGACCCGCGGTTGGCTGGGTGTCGGCATTCAGGACCTTTCCGAGGAGCTGGCCGATTATTACGACATTGAAGAGGGCAAAGGTGCATTGGTGACCCAGGTATATGAGGGTGATCCCGCTGATCGGGGCGGTATCAAGGTCAACGATGTGATTGTTTCCGCCAACGGTGAAACCGTTAGTTCCAGCCGCGATCTGACCCGAATCATCGCCGCGGCGCAAATCGGCAAAAAGACTACTATTGGCTTGGTGCGCGACGGTAAAGCCAAAATGGTTTCGGTAAAATTGGGCAAACGCGACGAAGGGCGCATCATTGCCCGACGAAACATGTCTGAGAAAACCGCAGGTGATTTGGGGTTCAACGTGGAAGCCCTCTCGCCTCAGGTGGCTCGGCAGTTGGGGCTGGATGAAAACGAGACCGGAGTGGTAGTATCCGAGGTTGATCCGGATGGCGCCGCTGCTGAAGCGGGACTTACCCGCGGCGATCTCATCAAAGAGATCAACCGCCGGCCGATCAATGATACCGATGCATTCAACGCCGTCATCAAAGACACCAAGGCGGATGATACGCTTCAGCTGTTGGTCAAACAGCGTCGTGGAGGATATCAGGTGATTAAAATCAAGCGTTGATGGCGTCGTAATAAACCATCCAACCCAGGGCCGCCCTGAGAGGGGCGGCCTTTGTTGTGTAGATCCATAACTTTTCTATTCAGCAGAAAGCCGCCGTCGTTTCAACTGTTTAGCTTTTGACACACCTGCTTTTTTCGCTTATACTAAAATTTCAGCTTTAAAACTAACTGAACTGGAAATAGCGGGAGTTGCCGTGGCCATCGCCTTGGACAAAGTCAATCTTGCCATTATCCGGCACCTGAGAGAAGGTCGCAAATCATTCGGGAAAATTGCCGAAGCGTTGTCCATAACGGAAAACACCGTCCGTAGCCGGGTTGCCAAACTGGCCCGCGAAGGTGTGTTGAGCATCACCGGCCTGATTGCACCGGAAGCCATTGAAGGTCACCGAGTGGTCATGATCGGGGTCAAGCTGGACAATATGGATCTTGTCTCCAAAGGTGAAGAAATCAGCCAGCTAAAAGGGGTTGTCTCGGTGTGCGTAGTAACCGGACGGTTTGACCTGATGTTGACGGTGCTGCTCAGCGAGGGCTTCGGCATTCTTGAATTTTATACGAAAGAGGTCTCCAAGATCGACGGTATCCATTCGGTGGAAACTTTTGTCGTATACAAAAGCTATAATATGAATGTCCCCTATATTCTTTGATTGAGGCACATTCAATGTGCTATAAGATGACTCCGGCCAAGAGTTGAAACCACATCCCCTTTCCAAAACATGTTTTTCACATGAGAGATTCTTAGATCACCCTTCGATTCCGGGGCGATCACGGCAAGGCCGGTAAAAAGGATATAAAAAGTACCCAAAAAGTGTAACGGAGCGGATGATGTTTGATCTTTTTCTTGAAAGTACCTTTTGGTTCAGCCTCTTTTCAGTCACCTTGATCCAGATCGCCCTGGGCGCCGACAATTTGATTATCATCACGATTCTGGCCAATAAACTGCCATCGCACCAGCGAAAAATAGCGATCAACCTAGGGCTGCTTTTAGCCATGGTTTTCCGCATCATTTTATTGGCGATGATCAGCTATATCCTGAAATACGCCACAGGTGTGTTTTACCATCTGGATACAACCCTTTTTTCCCTTTTGGCGCTCAAAGGTGAATTTAGCGGAAAAGCGGTGATTTTGATGGTGGGGGGACTTTTTCTTATTTGGAAGGGGGTCAAGGAGCTGCGTCACAAATCAAAGGGCATTGAGCAGGAGGTGAAATCCTCGGCCAATTTTTACAATATTATCTTGATAATTGTGGGAATCAATTTGCTCTTTTCCGTGGATTCCATTCTGACCGTCGTCGGCATGACCGACATCTTTTTGGTGATGGCCGGGTCGGTCATCATCTCGGTGGCCGTTATGCTCCTTTTTGCCGGAGCCATCTCTGATTATATGAACGAAAACCCCGATTTCGAGATCCTGGGGCTGTTCGTGCTGCTGCTCATCGGGTTCGTATTGATTTTGGAAGGCGGTCATGTGGCGCACCTGACGGTCAACGGCGGCGCGTTTCCCTACATCCCGCAGTGGATCGTGATTTTCATTCTTTTATTGATGTTTACCGTGGATCTTTACCAAAACTGGCTCGAACGCAAACGGGAAAAAGATCCGGTGCAGTTGCATCGTAAAAAGGTTGTTGCGGCGGAAGGTTAATTCCGTCGCCCTTACTTACGCGGCCAACCCCTTCGAAGAACCCCGAAGGCTTTAACAATTCGGCCAAGATTTCAACCCGAATTTTGCATGAAATTTTACCGGAAAATTGTTTATAAATGAACCCATCCGTGGCGTGCAAAATCCGGGTTCAAGTATCAGGCCTCATCAAGACCTTCTTGAACCTTGGCCCTATTTATTGGATGGCGCAACGAACCAGCTAGATCTCTTTCTCTTTGACATAAGTGATGGCGCAGATCGCTCCTCCCTGGGGATCCTGAACCACGCAAAACCGCCCCACTTCCGGAATATCCATGGGCGGGCGCAGGAGCTTACCGCCCAGCTTTTCCACATCGGCGGCAACGGCGTCCACATCATCCACGGTGACGTAAACACTCCAAAAAGGCGGCATCTCCTCGGCTTCCGGCGGGGTCAACATAATTCCGCCCACCGGTTCGCCATCCACTTTCAAGACATTATAGTCCATCCCTTCCATGGGATATTTTTCCGATTCCCAGCCGAACAGCGCCGTATAAAATCGAATCGCCGCTTCCGGATCGGAGGTCATTAGTTCGGTCCACCCAAAGGCACCGTGTTTTAAGCTTTCCACTTTCATTTCGATCTCCTCTTTTCTATAGTTCGGTTACACCCAATAGGCAGCCGCTGAGTGCCCTTTCGCCGCTACAACCACCACCCAACCGGATGACTGCCATGGGTCAGATAGTACACCACCGGCTGATCGATATCAACCCAAGATCCGTGATGTTTTACTTTTTTACTCGCAATTGACCACATGCGGCGGAGATATCTCTCCCCCGGCTGCGCCGGATCAGAACCCTATAATGCTTCTCTTTCAGGATCTTCTGAAACGCCAAGATATCCTGATGGTCCGGTCGTTCAAAAGGGCTGCCCTCGAAAGGATTAAACGGGATCAGGTTGACTTTGGCCTTTATCGGATGAAGTATTTTGGCCAACCGGCGGGCATGATCCGCCGAATCATTCACTCCTTTGATTAAAATGTATTCGATGGTGATCCGACGGCCGGGGCGGAGCGGGAGTCCACGGCAGGCTGCAATCACTGTCTCAATCGGGTAGGTATTGTTGATGGGCATGAGCCGGTCGCGGGTTGGATTGTCGGGTGCGTTTAAAGAGACGGCCAGGTTGACGTCGGCCATATTGCCGAAGCGCTTGATGTTGGGGGCCATCCCGGCGGTGGAGAGCGTCACCCTGCGGCGGGCAAAGGCGAGACCCGCATGGCGGTCGGTAATGGTATTAAGGGCTGCTATAACCGCGTCAAAGTTGGCCAATGGTTCGCCCATACCCATAAAGACGATATTTTTCAGTCGCTTCGGATGGGTCATCAACTGCTGCACATCACGGATTTGCGCCAAAATTTCACAGGGACTTAAGTTGCGGATCAATCCATCCCGGCCGGTTAAGCAGAAACGGCAGCCCAAGGTGCATCCCACCTGGCTGGAGATGCACAAGGTTGAATGGTTTTCATCAGGAATGAGAACCGTTTCAATGGTGTGACCGTCGGTTAGCCGGAAAAGAAATTTTCGGGTTTGATCTTTAGACTGTTCCTCTTTAATCAGGCCCAAACGGCCAATGTGGAAATCGTCTGATAATTGTTTCCGTAACGGTTTGCTTAAATCGGTCATCCGGTCAAAGTTGTCGGCCTGCCGCTGCCATATCCAGCGATAGATTTGGCCGGCATGAAAGGACCTTTCTCCATGAGTCATCAGCCATTTTGTCAACTGATCCAAAGTTAAATCGCAAATGTTAGTTTTTGCAAGCATTGGGTTATTGTCCCATTCGGGGAATGGGAAAAATACCATCGCCTTTGGGCGAAGGCTGTAGCAGGCCCATAGGGCCAAAAGCGGATATCCTCCGACTACAGTCGAAGGTTTTGCGTTTTTCTTTCATAAACGACCGTCGCTTACAAGCGACGCTCTTTTATGGCGGCTGCGCCGGCCGGATGTCATCCGGCCGGCCGGCTGCAGGCAGGCCGAGCGCATGTAGTCGCCGAAGCCACCGCCTTTAGGCGATTGAGAATTCACTTTGCTTGACTTAGCACGCTTTTTTATCTAAATTCAATCATTCATTTTATCACGCTGTTTTACATGCAACGCGCACGGTGATTTGTAATGTTATATGATCATACAGCGGCCGTTGCAGAAAAGATGCCGGTTGGCAGAGAGGCTGTATTGCGGTTGCAATAGTTCAAATCATGCCCATAAATATAACAGTAACCACGATCTTGAATAAGAGATAATGTTTGATTCATTAACGGAAAAACTCAACTCCGCTTTCAAGCAGCTTAAAGGACATGGCAAGCTGACGGAAAAGAATGTTGCAAAGGGTCTCAAGCAAGTGCGCTTGGCGCTGTTGGAGGCGGATGTTCATTTTCGGGTGGTTAAGCGCTTTATTGCCGATGTAAAAGAGCGAGCCCTGGGGCAGGAAGTGATGGAAAGCTTGGCTCCGGGCCAGCAGGTGGTTAAGATCGTCAATGAAGAGTTAACCGATTTGATGGGCGCAAAGCACACCGATATCAACTTGGCCGGTGCACATCCGGTAGTGGTGATGCTGACCGGGTTGCAGGGTTCAGGTAAAACGACTTCGGCCGGAAAACTGGCCTTCTATCTGCGTAATAAAGGCCGGCGTCCCTATTTGGTTTCGGTGGATGTGTACCGTCCTGCGGCCATTGATCAGTTAAAAAAGGTGGCCGGTCAGATTGATGTGCCGGTTTTTGACACCGACCCCGCGATGAAGCCGGTTCATATTTGCCAGGCGGCCCGGACGGCGGCGGCGTTGGCTGAATGCGACACCATGATTTTGGATACGGCCGGGCGGTTGCATATTGATGATGCCCTGATGAAAGAGCTTAAACTCATCAAAAGCACTCTGACACCGTCGGACATTCTCTTCGTAGCCGATGCCATGACTGGTCAGGACGCGGTCAATAGCGCCAAGGCCTTTGACAGTGTGCTGGATATCGGCGGGGTAATTTTGACCAAAATGGATGGTGATGCCCGGGGCGGAGCGGCCATTTCCATCAAGGCAGTAACTCACAAGCCGATTAAATTTGTCGGTGTGGGTGAAAAGCCCTCCGATTTTGAAAAGTTCCATCCGGATCGGATGGCTTCCCGAATCCTGGGCATGGGCGATGTTCTTTCCATGATCGAAAAAGCCCAGACCATGGTTGACGAAAAAAAAGCGGCCGCTTTGGAGAAAAAGCTGCGCGCCAATCGGTTCGCTTTGGACGATTTTCGGGATCAGATGATACAAATCCGCAAAATGGGTTCTGTAAGCGATCTGTTGGGAATGCTTCCCGGAGTTGGGAAAAAACAGATCAAGCAGCTAAAGGTGGACGACCGGGAACTGGTCCGGGTCGAGGCAATGATCAACTCCATGACCCCCGAGGAGCGACAGCGGCATGCAATAATTAACGGCAGCCGTCGAAAAAGGATTGCCAAAGGAAGTGGAACCAGTGTACAAGACGTCAATCGCCTGCTGAAAAACTATACCCGGGTGGTGAAAATGATGAAGAAATTTAACCACGGCGGCTTGGGCCGAGGCATGTTGCCGTTTTAATTTTATCGCTTGAACAGTAAGGAGTATGCATGTCAGTAAAAGTTCGTCTGGCCAGACATGGCGCTAAAAAAAGGCCGTTCTACCGTATTGTTGCAGCAGATATTGAAAGCCCCAGAGATGGCCGTTTTCTTGAAAACCTGGGCACCTACGATCCACTTAAAGATCCGGCGGAGGTGGTGTTGCACACCGACCGGATTCATTACTGGCTTGACCAGGGGGCCGTTCCCTCTAATACGGTCAGAAGCCTGCTGAAGAAGGAAAAAACAACGGAAGCGATTGCTGAAACCGAAACTAACTCTTAAGAGAAACTCTTAAGGAGAACTCACATGAAAGACCTTGTGGTATACATGGTAAAAGCGCTGGTAGATTATCCGGATGAAGTCTCAGTAACCGAGATTGAAGGAAGCCAGACATCGGTAATTGAATTGGCGGTAGCCAGGGCAGATCTTGGCATGGTCATCGGAAAGCAAGGTCGCACCGCAAGGGCGCTGAGGACCATTTTGAGTGCCGCTTCGGCGAAAGAAAACAAGCGTACCGTGCTCGAAATCATCGAATAGTCAGCACGTAAAGGCTCTTTAAAGAGAGTGCTGGCTGGACGTGCGCCATGCAAAACGGCATTTCGAACAAGAAGGATGACCGACGTCTTGTAACCCTGGCAACCATAACCGGAGCCCATGGTCTAAAGGGCGCTTTAAAACTGACCGTTGATATCCAGTCCGATGCTATTTTGAAAACGGGTCGGGCGGTTACGCTAAGGCTCCTTTCCGAACAAGTTCAACACCATACCATCAGCCGTGTCAAACCGCAGGGTCCTCGTTCGCGGCTTCTTTTTCTGGATCAAATTACCAACCGTGAAGCGGCACAAGTTTTAAAAGGCGCCGAGGTGCAAATTTCTCGTACGGCGCTGCCGCCGTTGGAAGAAGGCAGCCATTATTGGTGTGATGTCATCGGTCTTGCGGTGATTGATGTCCACCGGGGTCGTGTGGGGAAGTTAAAGGATATTTTACAAACCGGCGCCAATGATGTCTATATCGTGAAAGAGGGTAAACGCGAAACCTTGATTCCGGTGATCAAATCCGTTGTTAGGAAAGTGGATCTCATTGAGGGGTATATTCAGGTAGAGCTGCCGGACGGTTTGTAATTGACGTTTCGCATTGTTGCGCTTTCGGGTTGGCTACCAGACAGTCCCAAGTGAATTTTCAACCGTCTAAAGGCGGTGGCTTCGGCGGCCAGGTTCGCTCGGCCGGATGACATCCGGCCATCTAAGCCGCCACAAAAGAGCGTCGCTTGTAAGCGGCGGTCGTTTATGAAAGCAAAACGCACGCCCAAAGGCGAGGGGTTTTCTCTCATTCCCCGAACAGGACAATAAAATCGTGCAATTTTCCATTCTGACCATATTCCCGGAAATGTTTGGTGATTTCTGCCGGCATGGGATTGTTCGCCGGGCCCTTGAAAATAAAATCATTGGCGTACACCCGATAGATTTACGGCAGTTTGCTGTGGGGCGGCACAGAGTGACCGATGACCGGCCCTATGGTGGAGGTTGCGGCATGGTGATGAAACCGGAACCCTTGATGGCAGCCATTCGCGCCCTGCGATTCGAGGCTCCGGAGGCGACTGTGATTCACCTGAGTCCTAAAGGGCGGGTGTTTGGTCAAAATGTTGCCAGGCAGTTTGCCGCCCTTGGACATCTGGCGTTTATTTGCGGCCGGTATGAAGGGGTTGACGCCAGGGTTGAAAAAGAGGTCGACGTTGACCTGTGCCTCGGGGATTATATCTTGACGGGTGGCGAGCTGGGCGCCATGGTGGTGATGGATGCGGTGACGCGGCTTTTGCCGGGCGCCTTGGGTAAAGAGGCCTCCGTCGATGCCGAATCGTTTAACGATGCTTTACTGGAACATGGCCACTATACCCGCCCGGTGGAATTTGAAGGTGACAGGGTTCCGGAAGTATTGCAATCGGGTCATCATCAGGAGATTGAAGCGTGGCGGATGGAATATTCACTGATCCATACGCTGCTAAAGCGGCCCGATCTCTTGGCACAAAGGAGACTCACCAAAACGGAAGCCGGTTATTTGATCAGGTGGTATCGTCATTTACAAAAACTGTTGGAAAAAGCCGGGATTGCCATCAAATGACCGGGCTGCCCGACAAAGCGCCCAGCCTCTATTTGGCGCTGGTCCATTGGCCGGTTCAGGATAAGAGGGGGGGCGCCATTGCTTCGGCCATCACCAATCTTGACCTGCACGATATTGCCCGGGCCGCCGCCACTTACAATTGCCGCCGATTTTTTGTCGTGACACCCCTTTTTGATCAGCGGGAATTAGCCCAAAAATTGATAGCCCATTGGCAAAACGGATATGGCGCCACCTATAATCCAGCGCGGAGAGAGGCATTTGCAAATGTAGACTTGCAACCTGATTTAAAAGATGTTACACGAGCCATCTTTACTGAAACCGGGCAAAAACCGCTGGTGGTGGCGACCACGGCACGCATGACCAATGGGGCGGTTTCGTACCGGTTTTTAAAAAAGCGGCTGCAAATCGGCACTGCTTGTTTGTTGTTGCTGGGAACAGCTTGGGGTTTAGCATCATCGGTGCTGGAAGATGTTGATGCGGTTTTGGCGCCCATTGAAGGGCCAACGGCGTATAACCATCTTTCCGTGCGGTCGGCGGCGTCGATTATGTTGGATCGGTTGATGGGCAAGCGCAAATAAGCAAAGAGTCGATACGATATTTTTTGGGGGGTAAGTATGGAAAAAATAAAACAGATCGAGCGCGAAAACATGCGCATGGATCTGCCTGGATTCGACGTGGGTGACACTGTCAAAGTGCATGTTTCGATCCGGGAAGGCGACAAACAGCGCGTACAGATTTTTCAAGGTGTTGTGATCACCAAGCGAAAAGATACCTCTTTTACCGTTCGTAAAGTGTCCTATGGCGTGGGTGTTGAACGTGTGTTTCCCACGCATTCACCGATCATCGACCGTGTTGAAGTGGTCACACGGGGCCGGGTACGGCAGTCCAAAATCTACTATCTGCGAAAACTGCGCGGAAAAGCGGCACGAATACGCGAGCGCCGCGAACTGTAGCAACACGCTGTCGTGGCTTCCAACGTCCCAGACGTGTGGCGGATTGAGCAGGATACGGCCGCCGCAGGCTATGATGCCGTCGCCGGTGTGGATGAGGCGGGCCGGGGACCTTTGGCTGGGCCGGTGGTTTCTGCCGCGGTGGTTTTACCCACTGATTTTGGCGGCTCCGGAAAATCACCGGGTATTACCGATTCCAAAAAAGTCAGCCCGAAAAACCGGTGTCTTTTGTACGACACGATCTACACCAATGCCCGATCTGTCGGCATCGGTATTGTGGATGTAAACGAGATTGATCGCCGCAATATCCTGCAAGCAGCCCTTTCCAGCATGGCCATTGCCGTATCCAATTTGCTGCCGCAACCCGATTTTTTACTGATCGACGGTAAATTCCCCATTCACTATCCGTTACCGCAAAAAGCGGTGATTAAAGGCGACTGTTTGAGTCTTTCCATTGCCGCCGCTTCAATAATCGCCAAAGTAACCCGGGACCGGTTGATGGTCCATTACGACAAAGAGTATCCGGCGTACGGTTTTGCCGGTCACAAAGGGTATCCTACCAAAGCCCATTTGTCGGCGGTTAGGCGCTACGGGCGGTGTCCGATCCATCGCTGTTCCTTTAACGGCGTTCCCGGTCAATTACCCCTTTTTACCTGCGATGCATCATGAAAGCCAGCACCTACCAGTTAGGCCGTCAAAATGAAGCAGTGGCCGTTCAATTTCTAAAGCGCAACGGCTACCGTATTTTGGCCCGGAATTGCCGGACGCTCGGCGGAGAAATCGATATTGTCGCCAAACATAACCAGATGATTGTCTTTGTGGAGGTAAAATCACAACGTTCGGATCGCTATGGGAGAGCAAAATTTGCCGTTACACCTTTTAAGCAAACGCGCCTTTCCAAAGCGGCGCTCATGTGGTTAAAGTCCCATGGCCGGCTAACAAGCAGAGCCCGTTTTGATGTGGTGACGGTGGATTATTCGGAAAAGGGGCCTCGCATTGAATTGATTCAAAACGCGTTTGAACGAAAGCATGGCTGAGTCCAAAACAAAAAGGGCGCCGGCGGCGGGATCACTTTTTGTGGTAGCCACCCCCATTGGCAATTTAGAGGATATGACCTTTCGAGCCGTAGCCCTCCTTAAAAAAGTGAACCTGGTGATCGCCGAGGATACCCGCCGCACAGGTCGGTTGCTAAAACATTTCGATATTACAACCGCAGTCTGTGCCATGTTTGAACACAACGAGAAAGCGATGATTCCACAGTTGGTAACCCGGCTGGAACAGGGCGCCCGGATGGCTCTGGTGTCCGATGCAGGCACGCCGACGATGTCCGATCCCGGTTATCGGTTGATTACGGCGGTGGTGGAGCGTCAAATCCCGGTTATTCCCATTCCCGGCGTTTCGGCGGCGGTTGCGGCGCTGTCGGTATCGGGGCTGCCGACGAACCAATTTACTTTTATCGGCTTTGCTGAACGCAAACATTCCCGGCTGAAAAAAGAGTTAAATCAACTGGCTGTCGAACCGCGAACTCTGATCTTTTTTGAATCCCCAAGACGGATTGTCAGGTTGATGCAAACAATGATCACCGCATGGGGCGATCGAACGGCCTTATTAGCCCGCGAAATGACCAAAATGCATGAAAGTTACTATCGGGGCCCATTATCGGAGATCATCCGACAGCTCGAGAAGTTGCCGATGATCAAAGGCGAGTGCACCTTGGTAGTCGCAGGCGCAACCCTAAAAACGCCGGGTTTGAGTGAAAAAGAGTTGGACCAACTGCTTTACGCCCACGTTTCTCAGGCAAACAAGTCGCTTTCGGCCCTGGTGCACGAGTTGGCCGTCGAGTTGGATATTTCGAAAAATGTATTATACTCTAAAGCCCTTGTGATTCAGTCGGAAATAAAAAAGAAGTGACACCCTACATATCAAAGGAGGCTCAACAGGCAATGGTTCAGAAACTGGATGCAATCTTTTCGCCCCAATCGGTGGCCGTTGTGGGCGCTTCCACCACACCCGGAAAAGTCGGCCACGATATTTTTGCCAATATTTTACGCGGCGGCTACACGGGGGTTTTATATCCGGTCAATCCCAAGGCCAAAAGCATTCTCAGTGTAAAGGCCTATGCCGCCATCGTGGATATTCCCGACCCTGTTGATCTGGCCATCATCATCTTACCCCCGCGACTCGCCGAAAAAGTGGTGGACCAGGCCGTTGAAAAAGGGGTGCAAGGGGTCGTGATCGTCTCCGCCGGTTTTAAAGAGGTAGGTGGAGAGGGCGCCGAGATTGAAAAACGGTTGGTTCAAAAACTGCGTGAGGCGAAGATTCCCATGGTGGGCCCCAACTGTCTGGGGGTGATCAATCCGCTGGAGAAAGTGCGCCTCAACGCCAGTTTCTCCAACCGCATGCCCGAGGCGGGTAACGTCTCCTTTATCTCCCAGAGCGGCGCTCTATGTACGGCGGTGCTGGACTTTGCCGCCGACCGGGAGTTTGGTTTTTCCAAATTTATCTCCATCGGTAATAAAGCCGATGTGGATGAACTGGATTTACTGCGTTATCTGCACCATGACCGCGAAACCGAAGTGATCATGATCTACCTGGAAGAGCTGCGGCGCGGACCGGAGTTTATCAAGACGGTCAAAGAGATCACTTCCGGAGATCGGCCGACCCCGATCCTGACCATCAAATCGGGCCGCACCAGCGCCGGAGCCCAGGCGGCGGCCTCGCATACCGGCTCATTAGCCGGTTCCGAGGCGGTATACGATTCGATTTTTAAACAATCCGGCATCATTCGGGTGGAGAGCATCAATGAACTGTTCGACTTTGCCACCGCCTTTTCCTATAAAAACGAAAGTAATCTGGGGAAATTGCATAAAAAGGTGCCCGCCGGAGACCGGGTCGCCATTATCACCAATGCCGGCGGTCCAGGGATCGTGGCCACGGACATGACCGTCTCCACCGGGCTGAAGTTGGCCAAGTTCAGCAGGGAGACCATTGAGGTATTGGACAGCCATCTGCCCGACACAGCCAATCTCAACAACCCGGTGGATGTGATCGGGGACGCCTCCCACGACCGCTACGAAAACGCCCTTTCCGCCGTCATTAAAGATGAAGGGGTGGATGGCGCGCTGGTGATTTTAACACCCCAATCCATGACCAACGCGTTGGAAACCGCCGAGGCGATCGCACGGGTGGCGCGCCGGACCCCCAAACCGATCCTCTGCTCTTTTATGGGTATTGTGGATGTTTCCCGGGGAGCCAAATATCTTCAGGAAAAGGGGATTCCCGTCTTCCGTTTTCCCGAAAGCGGCGCCAAAGCCATGGGTGCGCTCTACCGTTACGCCCGCTGGCTGAACCGGCAGTTTTTGGCCCCGTTCAAATTGGATCACGATCATACGGCCGCCCGGAAAATTATCGATGATGCCCTGGCTCAAAGCAAAACCTACCTGGGTGAACTGGAAGGATTGGGCCTATTGAAACACTACGGCTTTGATATTTTGCCCAACAAACTCTCCACGTCGGCGGATGAAGCGGTTCAGATCGCGTCGGCCATCGGTTATCCGGTGGTGATGAAAATCTTTTCACCGGACATTATCCACAAATCGGATGCGGGTGGCGTTCTGGTGAACCTGGAGGACGGAGCAGCGGTTAAGGCGGGGTATGAACAGATCATGAGTAACGCCCGGGCCTTTAAGGGTGATGCCGATATCAAAGGTATTTTAGTACAGAAAATGGCGCCCAAAGGTGAAGAAGTAATTCTGGGGATGAACCGTTACCCGATTTTCGGGCCGCTTTTAATGTTCGGCACCGGTGGTATCTTTGTGGAAGTGTTCAAAGATGTGGCTTTTAGGTTGGCGCCCATTGGACGCAATGAGGCCAGGCGCATGATTCGCAGTATCAAAGGTTACAAACTTTTTCAGGGCTACCGCGGGCGGCCCGTGGCCGACACCGACGCCATTGAGAAGCTGATGGTATCACTTTCCAATTTGGCCACCGCACATCCGGAAATTCAGGAGATGGATATCAATCCTTTGTTGGTGCACGCTAAAGGCCACGGCGCCACCGTGGCCGACTGCCGGATTATCCTCAAACCGGTGGATGGAGATTGGAGCAAACCAAAATAATACATTGAAGCGCTTATGCTCAATAATTTAAGACGTTGTGTATAGCAGGTGAGTTTTTAGTCCCGATTTTGGTACATTATTGCATTCCCATCGACACCAGGTATATCAGGCGGTACAACCTCAAGGTTCAATGGATCTGCAGGTTCCATATTTGCACGAATTTGATTCAGTTCTCTCCGGGTTATACCTTTTTCACCGGGCCTTTCAGGAGGCACTACTTCAAGATCCAGTGGGTCTACAGGTTCCAAACTTGCATGAATCCGGTCAATGTCTCTCCGGGTAATACCTTTTCCACCGGGTTTATCGGGAGGTACAACATCCAAATCCCGTATGTCAGTGATAGCTATATCAGCCCTTCCGGATGTATCCGTACTTGACATAACGGTTTCGTTTGCGCGATTATGACCGACAATGGTGATGAAAACCATTTTTTTTGCCGGTATTTTGTGTAAAGCATAATTTAGTGACGCTTTCTTAAGAATAAGGTGTAAACTGTCGAGAAGATTTTTCTTCTCAAAGGTTATGGAAACACGTAATTCTTGCCATTCTTTAGGAATCCGAATCGATGATTGGGTTTTATTTGACAGCTCTTTGCACAAGTCGCCTAAGGTAGTGTCTTGTGCTGACAAAGAAATTTGGCCGGAAGTTGTCACCTGAACAGATATCAAATGTTCAGCATAAAGATTCCCCCAAAATGTTTCTGAAATAATGAGCACCATACACACAAATAAAAGGGAAATTTTCATTTTAAATGGTATTGAGTATTTTACCAAAATAGCGCACATGCTGATCGCCGTCCTTGTGCAGCGATAGCAACGGAAATGGTTTTCTTGTGGACATCAAGAACCATAAATTTTACTATCCTTTTTTATGACCTGCCTCCTTATTGTGGCTCTGGGTTATGGGTTAATTGTATCACAACCCACGTTTATAAGGGGAAGGTCTTTTTGTTTACAGCCATTATGTCTAATATAAATGTGCTACCTGTTTACATATACTATTGAAATGGGAGAAAAGGCTTCGATTGAATCTATCCGTACTATCACGGTAGTTCCCAGAGTCAACGCTGTTAATAAAGTAGCCACTATTTCTTTATTATTCTTGTCGACCTCGAACCATCTATTGGTGAACGCTCCATTCATATCCGTCAAACGGGCTCGAACAACCGTAGCTGTTGCCCCCACGTTTAGAACATCGCACGTATACCACTCTGCTTGTGCACTCGAAGAGAATCCAACCAGGAAAAAAACGCCTAAAATGATTGTAACAACAATTTTCTTCATTTTCTACCTCCTGCTAATTTCACGCACTAGAAAAATAATCAAATTTTGACTAACCGCCATGGCCGTAAACAGCCACAACGAACGATGAAAGTCTTTCTTTTTGTACATATTTGGTAAGACTTTTCATATAAATTCATGCAGACTTATTATGTGTATCATCATTGATCGGTAGTGTCCAGAATTTTTCGCACTTTTGATTTCGGCGGCCCCACAGTCTGACGGTTTGACTACGATGATGATCGATATTTTCATTGAAGGTCATCCAGGCTTTTCCTCCAACTAATTGGAGAAGAACGAATTATTCTAATCTGCCAAATAATTCCGGATTTAACCCGTCCAAGTTTCCCTCTATTCCTCGATTGAGTGCCAAAATAACGTCAAGCCCACGAGACAAATCCGGATCTAATTGGACAAAATACCGTTTGGCAACAAAAGGAAGCCAGATTTCTGGCACTGGGCCAATGATCGTCATGATCGTACCTACTGGCACTCCACATTGAAATGCTACCTCAGACTTATTGGCGTATTCTTCTGCATGCAAATACGCACATGCTGTTTCTCTGCTAAGTTGTCGATTGTTAAGACTGTTATACGTCGCCATTAAATAGATGGTTTTGACAATTTTGTATCGATTCTTAACCTGTGGCTCTTCACCTGCGTAGCTTAATCCGCAAAATATGACGCTAATAACAGTAAACAAGGTGAGCGCAATTCCGGCTCGCATTATTCCCCACGATTGAGATTGTTGTTCATTTGTACGTGGTTGGTCGGGTCGGCGGCACCGGCTGGTCGATAATTCTCAAAGTCCTCAATACTTCGGTGACTACTGCTGCACGATACGTAGGGATCATCGAAGGAATATTAACCAGCGGGTCCGGGAGCCCGACGCCGGTAGCTGCCCTCACAAAACTATCATGCATCTGGCCATTTGTTTTCGTATTTCGCTTTTATGCTTAAACCGCAATGAACACATTTTCTTGTAAAACCGTTGGCCCAAAACCAAGACCAAAAGAAAAATTTACTACAACGTGGACATCTACTAAAAGAGACGATTCCCAATAAAATAATCGTGACAAGAAAGTAAGAGAAAGCAAATGCACCTGTTATTGCCTCAGATATTTCCATATCACCAATAAAACCACAAATTGGTACAAATAGAAACATCATTGTAAGTGCAATGAATCTATTCCTCCGTATCTTTCTGACACCTTTGCTTTCCTGTTTGCTGATGCAATTGAATTCAGTCATAGCTCAAGAATATCCTATTTCCCACTGGGACCATTTTGATTGTCGGGGTTAAAATTGGTTCGATTCAGAGAAACAGTCGCCTCAATTGGAGCACCTACGCTGTAACCACCTACAATCCCAATCCCATCACCAAAAACAAGACCAACGGAATATGGGCCTATACCGACAGTGGCTATTGCAGTGGCGCCTCCCATCGTGCCCGTAAAAACACCAACTTCGCCACCTACGCTACCAGCAATCCCCGCAGTATGGCCGTAAGTAGTGTAGTTCCCCCATCCTCTACCTGGTTCCCAAGCTCTGCCAGATCCAGCGTTCGCACCTCTACCTGTTGCTCCTACACCACTACCACCAATCCAGAAAGAAAATAATCCATAAGGATCAGAAAAGACAACCGGATTATTATCGGCATAAATATACAGGTTCACCCCGGCGTCAAACCCCAGGGGATCTTCGGAAATAAACCGGCCGGTATCGGCGTCGTAATAGCGGGCGCGCATGTAGTACATGTTGCCCGCTTCGGCCTGGACGCCGTATTTCCCCACAAACGTGAACGGCTGCTGGACGGCCTCGGT
>Ga0056123_1000058_pt1 | contig 23518 bp, 21 predicted proteins | sample WorMetHEROISLAND_3_FD_71122 | JGI IMG/M metagenome (GOLD analysis project Ga0056123, IMG submission 71122) | Marine gutless worms symbiont microbial communities from Max Planck institute for Marine Microbiology, Germany - Olavius sp. 3 HERON ISLAND ...
ATTCAAATTGTTTTTGCGGTCCAAGGGCGGGGAAACTTCGTCGCCCAATCATGGCAAAATGAATTGAACAAATACATTTCAGGCATCATCACCCAAAAAGGTCAAAAGTCAATCATCGTCAATGGCATGCCCGACCATATTCACGTTTTCGTGGGGCTAAAACCGTCCATGGCGGTTTCCGACCTGGTAAGAGACATCAAAAACAATTCATCCAAATTCATCAATAAGAAGGGTTTTGTGACGGGTCAATTTGCATGGCAGGAAGGCTACGGGGCTTTTTCGTATGCGCATTCTCAAATAGATACAGTCTATCAATACATTCTGAATCAGGAACAACACCACCGACGAAAAACATTCAAAGATGAATATACGGGATTTCTTGATAAATTTCAGGTTGCGCACGATAAGAAATATCTTTTTAACTGGCTGAATGAATAATGTCACCCTTTCAGGGTTCCAGATTATTTTTATGGCTATTGCTATAAAAATGTCAGCCCTTCGGGCTTATTTTGTTACCGCCGAATGGATGGGATTACGATAAGCGCTTACAACTTTAGAGGTTTCTTATCGATTGAACCGGCTATGGATCACCGGCCCGCTTGATTGAAAAACTGAACCCAGGTCGAATTGAAATAATATTGCATACCTCCCATAATTCCCCATTTCAAAATTATTCAAAATGATGCAAGATTTATCCACATGTAATCCCTTTGAAAAAACCATCCGGTGTAGAGGCGGCAGACAAAATGAATGACCATTCATAAAGGATATCAAATGCGATCTTTACTCGAATCGTTGATGGGGAAGATGGTTTACAAAAAACTGCACGGCAAACCGGCGATAAAGCAAACCGATGGTGAGGAGCAGGGCGTATTCAAAAGACTGGCCTTACATCTGGATCGTCTCCCGGCGGGCTACCCGCCTACGGAATCGGGGGTGGAGCTGCGGATTTTAAAACGGCTTTTCACGCCGGAAGAAGCGGAAATTGCCGCGGGGTTGACGCTGATGAGCGAAACCGCCGAAGCCATCGCCAAAAGGCTGAAACGTCCGGTTGACGAATTGGCCCCAAAGATTGAAGAAATGTCTCGCAAGGGTCTCATTTACCGTACAAAAAAAGATGGCAAGATGCGCTATATGGCGGCCCAGTTTGTCATCGGAATATGGGAGTACCATGTCAACGATCTCGACCCCGGACTCATCGCCGATGTCAACGAATATATGCCCGAATTGATGCAAAAGGTGTGGCTCAAAACCGAAACCAAACAGTTGCGGGTGATCCCTGTCTCCCAAAGCCTTTCCGCGGAGATGACCATCATGGCTTATGACCAGGCCGAAGAGATTATTCGGCGCCAATCCAGGATTGTCGTTGCCACCTGTATTTGCCGCAAAGAGACGGAAATGGTGGGCAAGGGATGCCACCATCCCAAAGAGGTCTGCCTGATCTTCGGCAGCGGCGCCCACTATTACGAGGAAAACGGATTGGGTAAACGTGTTGCCGTTGAAGAAGCCCTGGGTGTGTTAAAAGAAGGCCTCGACGCCGGCCTGGTGCTGCAGCCGGGAAACGCCCAAAAACCGGCCAATATCTGTCTTTGCTGCGGCTGTTGCTGCCAGGTGTTGAAAAATTTAAAAAGCTACGATAAGCCCGCCTTGGCGGTAAACAGCAGCTATTATGCCGCCGTGGACGCGGATAACTGTTCCGCCTGTGAACTGTGTATCCGGCGCTGCCACATGGACGCCATCACCATGGACGACACGGCAGTGGTTAATCACGACCGCTGCATCGGCTGCGGGCTATGTGTCATTGCTTGCGAGTTTGATGCATTGACCATGCGCCAAAAACCGGAAGATCAGCGTGCCAACCCGCCGACGAGCCTTTCCAAGACCTACCTGAAAATTGCCAAGGAGCGGGGCTTATTGTAATCATTAATCGGTGTTGAATAGCTTATTTGTGCTTGAATGGAGCCGATCCTTGTGTGATAATGCGGCCCGTTTTCAAGACAGGGTTAACAAGTCGCCATGAATATCCGTAATTTCAGCATGATCGCCCATATCGATCATGGCAAATCGACCTTATCCGACCGGATGATCCAGACCACGGGAATTATCGCCGAGCGGGAGTTCCAGGATCAGATTCTGGATTCCATGGACATCGAGCGCGAACGGGGCATTACCATTAAAAGCCAGACGGTCTGTCTGCCTTACAGGGGTAAGGGCGGGCAAGAGTACGCCCTTAATTTGATCGACACCCCGGGCCATGTGGATTTTACCTATGAGGTTTCGCGGGCGTTGGCCTCCTGCGAAGGGGCGCTTTTACTCATCGACGCCAGCCAGGGAGTGGAAGCCCAGACCGTTGCCAACATGTATCTGGCCCTGGAACACGACCTCACCATGATTCCCGTGATCAACAAGATTGATCTGCCGTCGGCGGATATCGAACGGGTGAAAAATCAGATCGAAGAGGATCTGGGGCTTGACGCCGATGAAGCGGTGCTGGTATCGGCCAAAGAGGGAACGGGTATCGACGATCTTTTAAATAAGGTGATTGAACAGCTCCCCGAGCCGACCGGAGATCCGAACAGCCCCTTGCAGGCATTGATTTTTGACAGCCAATACGATCCTTTTCGGGGGACGGTGGTTCATTTCAGGGTGTTTAACGGCGCCATCAAACCGGGGGACCGGGTGCAATTTATGTTCAATGGCGCTGCTTACAAAGTGGAGGAAGTGGGGCTCTTTCAGATTGTGCGAAAGCCCCAACAGCAACTTTCCGCGGGTCAGGTAGGGTACATGATTGCCGGGATTAAAACGGTTTCAGACACCCGCTGCGGCGATACGATTACCCATGTGAAAGACCCTTGCGACAAACCCATGGCAGGGTTTAAAGAGGCCAAGCCGGTGGTTTTTTCATCCATCTATCCGGTGGCGTCGGACGGCTACCCTGACTTGACGGAGGCCATGGAGAAATTAAAGCTCAATGACGCCTCGCTAATCTACGAAAAAGATACGTCCGTGGCGTTAGGGTTTGGGTTTCGGTGCGGTTTTTTGGGGCTTTTACACCTTGAGGTCGTGCAAGAGCGCCTGGAGCGTGAGTACGAACTGTCACTGATTTTAACGGCGCCGTCGGTGCGCTATCAACTGGTGCTGGCCGACGGCGAAGAGATGGAGATCGACAATCCGGCCCTCTATCCTGACCCGGCCGGCATCTCCGTTTGCCGCGAACCCTATATCAAAACATCGATCATTGTTCCCGACCGCTATATGGGTGCGGTGATGAAACTCTGTCTGGATCGGCGGGGCGTCAATAAAAACTATCAATACTTGACCAGCGATCGCCTGGAGATGATTTTCGAGATGCCCCTGGCCGAGGTGATTTATGATTTTTACGACAAACTCAAATCAATCACCCAAGGGTATGGTTCCTTTGACTATGATCTGGCAGGATTTCAGGATGCCGACCTGGTCAAGCTGGATATTCTCATCAACGGCGAAAAAGTGGACGCCCTTTCGCAACTGGTGCATCGGGACCGGGCGGCCCAACGCGCCCGGAACGCCTGTGACAAGTTAAAGGAAGAGATTCCACGACAGATGTTCAAGATTGCCATCCAGGGCGCCATCGGAGGGCAGATTATCGCCCGCAGCACAGTCAGCGCTTTCCGCAAGGATGTGACGGCCAAGTGCTACGGTGGGGATATTACCCGTAAGCGCAAACTGTTGGAGAAACAGAAAAAGGGCAAGAAACGAATGAAGATGGTGGGCAAGGTGATGATCCCGCCGGCGGCGTTTGTGTCCGTATTGAGAAGTGACACGGACTGACCAGGTTTTCGTCGACCTGATTGAAATAATATGCTTTGACGCTTCCTGGCGGCGAAAGGGGCTGCAACTCATGGTGAAATGTCCTTCATGCGGCTCAAACCTCGGTGCCACGAGACACCTGCCGTTTATTGCAACCTTCATCCGACATAAAAAAGAAAAAAGATGAACAACCCATTTGCAAATCATTGGAGGGAACGATGACAGAAAACCGTATTTATAATTTTAATGCCGGACCGGCCGCCTTGCCGCTGACGGTGCTGGAGAAAATTCAGGCGAACTTTCTCAACCTTGACGGCACCGGTATGTCCATCACCGAGATCAGCCACCGCTCGCCTGCGTTTGATGGGGTGATTAACGACGCGGTGGCCCGCGTCAAACGGCTGCTCAAGCTGAATGACAATTGGAATGTCCTTTTTATTCAAGGCGGCGCCAGTATGCAGTTTTGCATGATCCCCATGAATTTCCTGGGTGCAGGGGACACCGCCGATTATGTTAATACCGGCACCTGGTCCACTAAGGCCATTACCGAGGCAACCGTGCAAGGTAAGACCATTGCCGTACCGGCCAGTTCCGAGGACCGGAATTTCAGTTATATTCCCCAGGAGATCCAATTCAATCCTGGGGCGGTTTTTGTCCACATCACCTCCAATAACACCATCAAGGGAACCCAATGGGCTGAATTTCCCGACACAGGTGGAGCGCCGTTGATAGCGGATATGTCATCCGACATCATGAGCCGCCCCGTGGATATGTCCAAATTCGGCATGGTCTATGCGGGTGCGCAAAAAAATATCGGTCCGGCCGGCGTCTGCATGGTCTTGATGCGCAAGGATTTTCTGGATCGGACCCCGGATCATCTGCCGGCAATGCTCAAATACACCACCTATGCCGCCAAAAATTCCATGTATAACACCCCCCCTTGTTTTGCCATATACACGGTTCAGCAGGTGCTAAAATGGATTGAAGAGAAGATCGGCGGGTTGGAAGAAATGGCGGAACAAAACAGGGCTAAAGCCAATTTGCTTTACCGTCTCTTTGACAGCAGCGATTTTTACAAAGGGACCGCGGAAAAAGAGAGCCGTTCACTGATGAATGTTACCTTCCGGCTGCCGAGCGAAGAGCTGGAAGCTCGATTTGTAGCCGAAGCAGTCAAGGCCGGTCTGGGGGGGCTAAAAGGGCACCGCTCCGTGGGAGGATGCCGGGCATCGATCTACAATCCCACCCCATTGGACGCGGTAGAGGCATTGGCGGCCTTTATGAAGGAGTTTGAACGCACCACTGGATAAGTGAATTCTCAACCGCCTGAAGGCGGCGGTTTCGGCGGCCAGGTTACCTCGGCCTGCCTGTAGCAGGCAGGGCGGATGACATCCGGCCAGCGCAGCCGCCATAAAAGAGGGGAGGGGCATGATCCGGCGAAAGTCCTTCTTTCATTTTCACGCGACTCTTTTTGCCTAAGCCCACTATTGGATGCTTTTTGAAAAATGGGTATGAAACCTTGACAGAGAGCCAGTTATCCAATATGAAATATAAACCTTATGTAGCAATCATTACCACTTCCGTTGTTGTGTCGTATCAGTTTTCGGTAACCAATGAATTCAGGCAGGCGTCTATCGCATCGTGATCACAATTCATCAAAGGAGGCAAAATGGATAAAATTGCGCGGATTAATATGGGTGCCGAAGGGGGCCCCAAAGTGGATGTCCAAGGCGTTGGAGAATATGCGGGTCTGGGTGGTCGCGCCATGACCTCCTCGATTGTGGCTGGTGAGGTGCCGCCGGAATGTCACCCTTTATCGGCTGACAATAAATTGGTGATCGCACCGGGCATGCTCAGTGGCACCGTGGGCGCCATGTCAGGTCGTATTTCGGTCGGTTGCAAAAGCCCCTTGACCGGCGGTATCAAAGAGGCCAATTCCGGCGGACAGCCTAGTCAAATGCTGGCGCGCTTGGGTTACGCCGCTGTTGTCCTTGAAGGCAAGCCGGCGGACAACTCCCTTTACAAGGTTTGCATCAATAGAGAGGGCGTCACCGTTGCCGAGGATAACGGCCTTTCCATGCTGGGCAATTACGACGTGGTGGAAAAGATGCGGGCCGAATTTGGTGACAAGGTTCACTGCATCTCCATCGGTCAGGCCGGTGAAATGAAACTGGCCGCAGCTTCTGTTGCTTTTACCGATATGGAACAGCGACCCACTCGCCATGCGGGGCGCGGCGGTGTCGGCGCCGTGATGGGTTCCAAAGGCGTGAAAGTAATTGTCATCGACGATGCCGGCGCCTCCATGCGTCAGCCCAAAAATCCCGATGCCTTCAAAGCGGCCAATAAAGCATTTGTGGCCGGTCTGAAGAGCCATCCGGTAACCGGCGAAGGATTACCCGCCTATGGCACCAACGTGTTGACCAACGTGATCAACGAAGCCGGCGCCTATCCCACCAACAATTTTTCCACCGGACAGTTTGATGGCGCCGCCAAAATCAGTGGCGAAGCCCAAGCGGAGCTGGAAAATGCCCGTGGTGGACCCGGATCAGCCACCCACGGTTGCCATCGCGGCTGTGTGATCCGTTGTTCGGGTACTTTTTATGACAAGGACGGGAATTATGTCAGCAAGCAGCCGGAATATGAAACGATCTGGGCCCACGGCGGCAACTGCGGGATTGATGATCTGGATGTGATCGCCCAACTGGATCGCATGGACGATGATTTCGGACTCGATACCATTGAGATGGGCGCTACCATTGGTGTGGCCATGGAGGGCGGTTTGGCCGAGTTTGGTGATGGCCAAGGGGCGCTCGACCTGGTGGCCGAAGTGGGAAAAGGAACGCCGCTGGGACGTGTTTTGGGTAGCGGCGCCGCTGTCACCGGCAAGGTGCTGGGCGTTGAACGGGTTCCCGTGGTCAAGGGCCAGGCCATGCCGGCCTACGATCCCAGGGCGGTTCAAGGCATCGGTGTTACTTATGCCACAGCAACCCAGGGCGCCGATCACACCGCCGGTTATGCGGTGGCCACCAATATTTTGGGTGTCGGCGGCAATGTCGATCCACTGAAGCCCGCGGGCCAGGTGGAGCTTTCCCGTAATCTCCAGATCGCCACGGCGGCCGTTGATTCCACGGGCATGTGTCTTTTCATCGCCTTTGCCGTTCTGGATCAGCCGGAAACATTTCAGGCCCTCATTGACATGCTCAACGCCTGTTACGATCTCTCATTAACCGCCGATGACGTGACCGCGCTGGGTAAAAAGGTGCTGAAGATCGAAAAAGATTTCAATGCGGCGGCGGGCTTTACCAAAAAAGACGACCGTCTGCCGGGCTATATGAAATCAGAGCGCTTGGCGCCTCATAATGTGGTGTTTGAAGTGACGGACGAGGAGCTGGATGAAGTGTATAACTGGTAGCCTTCTTTTGAAAAACCTTATTCCGGAGGTGGTGTGATCGACAGATTCGCCACCTTCAACTTTTTGGGCGCATGGATTGACGCGGGGAAATGAAAACGATTCGACAGTTTGATTTTTGTTAAATTTTTTTGCCCTTTGCCGGGCGTTTTGTTAACGTCAGCAGCATACCTGCAAATCATTTCGGCGATTCATCGTTTTATGTGGAAAAATAAAGAAGGCCTTATGGTAATTCGAGCCTTCGTTCACCTGATAAAAGTAGGGCGGCAATCCTTTGCCGCCAAACAAAACATCAGCACTTGCAGGTTGCAAACCCCGCCTGTCGGCATGGGGATGCCGACCTACGAAAAGCTGAGACATCTGGTAGGGCGGCAACCCTTTGCCGCCGATGAGGGTGGTAAAAGACTTGGGAATCCATGCCGTATTGTCAGCATAGGGATGCCGACCTATGCTGCGGTATGAGTGAAACAGTCGGTGCTTTATGTCAAATCCACACAAAACGTCGAGGAACCATCATTTTTGATGAAATGAAGACTGAAAAATACTATATTCGTTTTGGCAACGCACATTTTGGTGTGTCCAGCCGCTGCCCAACGCTCCTGTCTCAATCTCGGCCAGTGACATTTAAACGTCATTGTCAGGTGGTTAAAACATGAATACGCAAATTAATGAATTACTAGAAAAATACATCTGAATTCCCTCAGGTAACAGGCTTATTAATTGATAATCTAAACTGGCTTGTTGTCATGAGGGAACGATCCAATGGGAACATAAGGATTGGAACAGGTTTTTATAACTGGAATTTCGATGATCTAAAAAGCGGTGAATTTAAAATTAAGCATCACAAGATATTTATTCATTCAATGCTTGAACTGCCAAATGAAACCCTGGACATTCTATATGATCTGCAAAATTCATTGGCCTACCCCTGGGTGAAAAAGGAGGTTGTAGTTGCACATATACAGCAATACAAAGAATTAAGTGCTGCCTGTAACTATCTAAAAAACTGAAATCAGACGAAAAATGTAACCGGAGGAATATATTGAATATTTCGAGGATACCATTTTGAGCCTGACGCAGAAATTGGGCCAACAGGGGGTGTTCTGCAAAGGTCTCATAGTCCCAACATATTAATTGGCCTGGTATGCTCTTACAAAAGATTGGCAAAAAAGTCGTTGCCCTTGTCATCCACAACGATAAACGCCGGAAAATCCTTGACTGTGATTTTATAGATCGCCTCCATGCCTAATTCAGGATACTCCAACAGCTCCACATGGGTAATGCAGTCACGTCCCAACCGGGCGGCCGGACCGCCGATGGAACCTAAATAAAAGCCACCGTATTTTTTGCACGCGTCAGTGACTTGCCGAGAACGATTGCCTTTGGCCAGCATCACCATGGAACCGCCTGCCTTTTGAAAGATCGGCACATAGGCGTCCATACGTCCGGCCGTGGTGGGCCCAAAAGAGCCGGAAGGCCGCCCTTCTGGTGTTTTAGCCGGTCCGGCATAGTAAACAATGTGGTCTTTAACATAATCGGGCAGGGCGCCTTCGGTGTCCAATCGCTCTTTCAGTTTAGCGTGGGCAATGTCTCTCGCCACGATAATGTCGCCGTTTAGGGCCAGTCGGGTAGTCACCGGATATTTGGAAAGGGCTGCCCGTATTTGATCCATGGGTTGGTTCAGATCCAGAGTGACCACAGAACCCTCCTGAGGAGCGGGCTCAGGTAGAAAACGGGCCGGATTTTGGTCCAACTGTTCAAGAAAGATGCCGTCGGCATTTATTTTGGCCTTGATCTGACGGTCGGCGCTGCAGCTTACCCCGATCCCGACGGGGCAAGAGGCGCCGTGGCGCGGCAGCCGGATCACCCGTACATCATGGCAAAAGTATTTGCCGCCGAATTGGGCGCCCACGCCCAGCTCTTGGGAAATTGCCAGCACCTGGGTTTCCATCTCCGGATCCCGAAACGCGTGTCCGCTTTGACCCCCTTGAGTGGGCAGATGATCCAGGTATCCGGCTGAGGCCAGCTTAACAGTTTTTAAGGTGAGCTCTGCCGAGGCGCCGCCTACCACGAATGCCAGGTGATAAGGAGGACAGGCTGCCGTTCCCAGAGATTTCAGCTTGACTTTTACAAATTCGCGCAAGCTTTCCGGGTTCAGGACCGCCTTGGTCTCTTGATAAAGATACGTTTTGTTGGCTGAGCCACCGCCCTTGGCCATAAAGAGAAACGAATAAGTGTCGCCTTCCACCGATGCGATGTCAATTTGAGCGGGCAGGTTGCAACCGGTGTTGACCTCTTCAAACATGCCCAGCGGCGCGTTTTGGGAATAGCGCAAGTTGTTTTGCGTATACGCGTTAAATACTCCTTTGGCAATCGCCTTCTCATCTTCAATACCGGTCCAGACTTGCTGGCCTTTTTTCCCCATGACAATGGCCGTACCCGTGTCCTGACACATGGGATATTCCCTATCTGCCGAGATCACGGCATTTTTAATCAGCTCCAGGGCGACATAGCGGTCGTTGTCCGACGCCTCGGGGTCCTTGAGTATTATGGCCAACAGTTCCAAATGCGATGTGCGCAACAGGTGGGAGACATCTTTAAACGCCGTTTCGGTGATCAGCGTAAGCGCCTCAGGCTGAATGATGACCATTGGTTGGCCGTTAAACTCGGCGGCAGCAACCAGGTCGGTGGTTAATTGCCGATACGAAGTGGTATCGGGCCCGAAAGGAAACATCTTGGAATAGTCAAACTCGACCATGGGCGCTCCTTGTGGGTGAACGGTTGGTAATGATCGCGATCATCAACAATTTTTACGGATAATCTCATACGCCCGGCCGGCGCTTGTCGTAAGCGATCATTTTATCGGCCAGGCTTTGCCAATTCATCTGTTGCAGCTCTTTGGCCATGGAGTGGTGCAGCCCTTTTTTATAATCTCCTTGGCTTTGGCCTTAGGGGTGACTACAAATAGGCCTCTTTTTCCAAAAAGGAGACATATTCCCGGACCGCGTCTTCCAACGATGTCGGCTGGGCGTCATACCCGGTTTTCTTCAACTTGGTCATATCGGCTTGAGTGAAGTATTGGTACTTTTCCCGTAGCGCTATCGGCATGTCGATATATTCAATGTCGGCAGGCAATTGCAACGCCTTATAAATCGCTTCGGCCAGTTCATTCCACGTGGCGGCGCTTCCCGTGCCCAGATTGAAAATGCCATTGATCTCAGGGTGGTCCAGGAGGTAGCCAATGACGCTGAGCGCATCTTTGATGTAGATAAAATCGCGTTTTTGCTCACCATCTTCATAGTCCTCCCGGTGGGAACGAAAGAGTTTGATCTTGCCGGTGGCTTTTATTTGCTCGTATCCTTTCAGAACCATGCTGCGCATGTCACCTTTGTGGAATTCGTTGGGTCCGAAAACATTGAAAAACTTGACGCCGGCGCAGCGGGATTGAAAACCGTTCCGTAAAAGCCATAGGTCAAACACGTGTTTCGAGTAGCCGTACATATTCAGCGGTCGTAACAGGGGCGCAACAGCATCATCGTCCCTGTACCCATGTTCACCCATTCCATAGGTGGCCGCGGAGCTGGCGTAGATAAATCGCTTTTCCAATGCCAAGGCCCATTGGGCCAGTTTCTTGGTATAGCGATAGTTGTTTTGCATCAGATAGGACGCGTCACTTTCCGTGGTGGATGAACAGGCGCCCATGTGCACAATGGCATCAATGGTGTTTCCAAACCGTCCGGCGGTTAACTTCTCCAGAAAGGACTCTTTTTCCATATAATCTTCAAATTGTTTGCCCGCCAGGTTTTTCCATTTTTCGCTTTCTCCCAGATGGTCAACCACAATTATATCGGAAATCCCTTTTTGGTTAAACTGCCAGAGAAGAGAGCTGCCGATAAAACCTGCTCCGCCTGTTACCACAATTCGCATCGTTGTTCCTTTAGGCCTCTGCCATCGTTTGTTAGTTGACCCCTTCTTTGGAAAAGGCTATCTGTGATCAATTATCATGTCCGATGAACATGCAATAATGAATAAAACCGCCCCAATGGATCGGAACTGCTTTTTATATACCATTTTGAAAAAATTGACCACCCTGGTGGGTACGATTTCGCTGGAGAAAGGCCAAAGAGTGGGGCAGGCGTTGGGACGCGGGCTTTTTAGACTTGACACCCGTCATCGCACCATTGCCGTTGACAACCTGGAAAAGGCGCTGGGTCTTACACGGTTTGAAGCCGAAATGATGGCGCGAGCGGTCTTTGAAAATTTAGGCAAAATTCTTTTTGAATCAGTTTGGGTATGGACCCAGCCGCATCACGTGATTGCACCGCATTTTACGATTGAGGGGTTTGAGTTCCTAAAAAAAGCTTCTGCCAAAGGACGGGGAGTGCTTGCATTGACGGCTCACTTTGGCAATTGGGAGTTACTCTCTTACGTTGCCTACTTAACCGGCTTTCCCATTGATGTAATTTACCGACCCCTGGATTTTCATTCATTGGATCGGCTGGTGACGGAAAACAGATCCCGTTTTGGGAGCCAACCGATTCCCAAGCGGCGGTCGCTCAGACCGATTCTGCGTGCTCTACGGAAAGAGCATCTCGTCTCCTTTTTAATGGACCAGAGTTGTGACTGGTACGATGGGGTCATCACGCCTTTTTTTCACCGACCGGTCTTTACCAATAAGGGGATGGCGTTGGTGGCAATGGCATCCAAAGCGCCGGTGGTGCCGGTTTTTTTGATTCGCGAGGGAGCCCGCTTTACCGGCCGTTTTCTGCCGGAAATTCCGCTGGTCGATACCGGTGACAAAATCGGAGATATCGAAACCAACTCAGCCCGCTTTGCAGCGGTGATTGAAAACTTTATCCGTCAATATCCCGAACAATGGTTTTGGGTCCATCGACGCTGGAAACATCAAATGTTCTGCCCTTGGCCGGGGCATGTAAAAGCCGCAAAACAGTCGTTTTCTGCAGATTAGTCTAAAATGACACCAACCCCTCAATATGCCAGCGTTGCTGTGCCGGTTCCCGTTCGATCTCTTTATACCTATGCATTGCCGGAAGCTCTCGTGGCGGATGCCGCCATCGGCAAGCGGGTTCTCGTACCTTTCCGGTCGCGCCGGGTGACGGGTTATATTCTGGGCTTCAAGGCGAAGAGCGATCTGGCCAAAATCAAGCCGGTGATTGACCTTTTGGACGAACAGCCGCTCTTTACCCCGGAAAAAAGCGCCTTCTTTCAATGGGTAGCCGATTACTACTTCTATCCCATCGGCCAGGTAATTGAAGCGGCCTTGCCAACCGGAATCAATATCCAGGATCAAAAAAAATACGCCTTAACCAAAGCCGGTCAAAAGGCGCTGCTGCAAAGATCCGTCAACAAGATCCAGTTGCGAATTTTAAAACGGCTGCAAAAAGCACCGGTCACAGCACGTCAAATGAGGCGGGAAACAGCGGTTACCGCTATTTCGCGTAACCTTCGCGCCCTGGAACAAAAGGGGTTGTTGGCCGCAAACAGGCAGCTCAGCCGGGCGGCCGTCGCGGTCAAGACCGAGCGGATGATCCGGTGGAGCGGTAAGCGCCCCAAGCGAATGACGGCCCAGCGGGAAAAACTTTTACAAAAACTTGACCAACATGGCGAACAGCCGCTTTCCGCTTTAAAAAAAGGGCTGCCCACCGTTGCAGGCATTATCGCCCCTTTAGTCAAGGAAGGGGTTGTGACAGACCGCCTGCAGTCGGTATACCGCGATCCGTTTGGTGATGCGGTGTTACCGGATGCGCCCTTGGATCCGACCGTTGACCAGAAACGCGTCATCGCTAAAGTGCTCTCAAAATTGGGCGTCGGCTACCATGCCTTTGTACTGGAAGGCGTCACCGGAAGCGGTAAAACCGAGGTTTATCTGCAATTGGCCGAAGCCGCTTTAAAGCGCCAGATGACCGTGTTGGTATTGGTTCCTGAAATCGCCCTCATCAGCCAGATGGTAAGACGGTTTCAGGCACGGTTTGGGGGTCAGGCGGCCATGTTGCACAGTGGCCTCTCTGCGGGCGAGCGCTATGATCAGTGGCGGCGTATCATCGATGCCGATATCCCGTTGGTCATCGGCGCACGCTCGGCCGTTTTTGCGCCGTTAAAAGCGCCGGGGCTGATTGTAGTGGATGAAGAACACGACGAATCTTACAAACAGGATTTCGGATTACGTTATAACGCTCGCGATTTAGCCGTTATTCGCGCTCAAATGGCCAACGGAATTGTTTTATTGGGTTCGGCCACACCGTCGTTGCAATCGCTTTACAATGTCCGGCAGGGAAAGTTTACTCCCCTTTATATGCCTCGGCGGATCAAAAAACGACCGTTGCCGCACATCCACACCCTGGATTTGCGCTATGAAAAAAGAGACGCCCACAGCTCTCGCTACCTGACACAAAAACTGATCAGCGCCATCACCGTGCGTCTGCAAAAAAAGGAACAGGTCCTTCTTTTTCTAAACCGACGAGGGTTTGCGGGCTACCCCCTTTGTGTCGCCTGCGGGCAGCCGATCACCTGCCGCCATTGCGACGTTACCTTGACACTGCATCGTGCGAGACATGCGTTTGTGTGCCACTACTGCGGTTATACCCGGGCAGCGGCCGCCGCCTGTGCGGTATGTGGTCAAAAAGCAATCCAGGCCTTGGGATTGGGCACGGAACAACTGGAGCAGCTAATCCAAAAACGCTTTCCCCAGGCACGGGTGGCCCGACTGGATCGCGACACCACTTCCCGCAAAGGGGCCCTGGTGAAAATACTGCATAACTTGCGTAACCGGAAGATTGATATTCTCGTCGGCACTCAGATGATTACCAAGGGACATGATTTTCCGGGCATCACCCTGGTTGGTATCATATCCGCCGATCAAAGCCTGAATCTCCCCGATTTTCGGGCGGGAGAACGGACGTTTCAGATGCTGATTCAGGTGGCGGGCCGAACCGGACGGGGAGATGCGGGTGGTGAGGTGATGTTGCAAACCTTCAACCCTGAACACTATACCATTCAGGCGGCCCGCACCCAGTCCTCAAAGGCCTTTTATGGAAAAGAGATCCAATTCCGGAAAACGCTTTTCTATCCGCCATTTTCACGAATGGCGCTGATTCTGGCCACAGCTACGGATCGTAAAAACGCCGAAAGCGGTATCAACCGGTTGTTTGAAAAGGCTCAAACGTTACAGCAAAAAATATCGGAATACCAATCGTTGGTGCTCTTGGGGCCGGTGGAGGCGCCGCTTTTTCGTATTTCGCGCCGATTTCGTTACCAGTTGCTGGTCAAGGCGCCATCCGTAAAATTACGGAAGCAATTTTTAAAAGCGTGGCTGTATGATTCCAAATCGTCTCCCCTAATGGATAGCGCGGTTAGAATCCAGGTGGATGTGGATCCCTATTCAATGCTTTGAGCAACATCAGGTTTCCAGCAACCCGACGATTTTGGACAACGCATCGCTGCTGGTGCATTCCCAAAAGAACCCCCGTGGCGTGGTAAGGGCCATGTCCGAAAAGAGATTGCGCCGGATATTAATATCGATAATCGCGCCGCCTGAGGCGGCCACCTGACGAGCCATCCGGTTGGGCAGGTGGGTGGCGCCTTCGGTACCGATGATGATAAGAAGATCGGTCTGTTGGGATAACGCCAGCGTACTTTGTAAATGGTAGTACGCCTCGTTATATGTTTCATCCCATAGCAGCACGTGGGGGCGGGTACTTTCACCACAGTGGGGACATTTCAGTTGTTGCCAGACCCATTCGGATGGTGAGTCGTCTCTGGAGATAGCGGGGGTTTTTCCCGGGATTGGGAAAACATCGGTCGTGCATGCCGCGCTGCAACGCATATAATTGATATTGCCATGAATCTGAAACGTTTTACTTAGGCTGTTGCCTGCCCGTAAGTGAAGCCCGTCCACGTTTTGGGTTACCAGATGAAAGCGCTCACCGAGTATTTCTTCCAATTTGGCCAAGGCCAGGTGACCACCGTTGGGCGCTGCAGTACGGCACACCCCGCGGCGGTAAAGATACCATTTCCAAACCTCATGGGGCATCTTTTGAAACATGGCAAAGGTGGCGATCTCCTGTGGCTGATAATTTACTGAGCCAATGCGCCAATAACCCTCCGGCCCCCGAAAAGTGGGGATACCGCTTTCAGCCGAGACCCCGGCGCCGGTCAGAAAAGTGATCCGGGAGGCAATTTCAAATAGACGGGGAATCCTGGTTTCGATGGGCCAGTCGATCATCTGTTTTTCCGTCAACCGGTGATTTATTTGCTTGAGTATCGGCCCATTTTGAGCTATGCCATGTAGCCACAAAAGGGGGCTGCTTTTGACAGTATGACAGCTTTTCATGCTTTTGGCCAACTGAAGGCTGCGCCAAAACCCTTATTCGCATTGCCCGGGTGATGGAACAGGTAGACATAAGGGACTTAAAATCCCTTGGGGCTTAGTCTCCGTGCGGGTTCGATTCCCGCCCCGGGTACCACTTGTGATCTTCAACAATTGAATCAAGCCATCGGGAGTGCGAGACAGCCTAAAATTACATAGGAGCGGGGTATGCCACAACTTGATAGCGTCATCAGTTCCCAGCAATTTGACAAACCGATGATCGACACCGTTTTCCAGGTTGCCGGGGAAATGGAATTAGAAGCGCCGCCGGATTTATTAATTCATAAAATCATGGCGGCGCTTTTTTATGAACCGAGCACCCGCACCCGGCTCAGTTTTGAAATCGCCATGGCCAAACTGGGCGGCGACATCGTCGGTACGGAAAATGCCAGGGAGTTTTCGTCGGCTGCCAAAGGTGAAAGTCTCGAGGATACAATCCGTACGATCAATCAATACGGCGTGGATGTAATTGTTTTGCGCTATAACAAAGAGGGCGGGGCGGAAAGAGCCCAGCGGTTTTCCGATGTACCTGTGATCAATGCGGGTGACGGGTCGGGTCAGCATCCCACCCAGGCGCTGCTGGACCTTTACACCATCCAAAAACGGTTTGGAACGGTAGACGGCCTCAATATCGCCTTGGTGGGAGATCTGACCAACGGCAGGACAGTGCGTTCCTTGAGCTACTTTTTAGCCAAACATTACAAAGTGGGCCGGGTTTATCTGGTGTCGCCGTCACAAACCCGTATGCGCCAGGATATCAAAGACTACTTTAACAAGTACGATTTACCCTGGGAAGAGACCGACCGATTGGACGATATTCTACCGGAATTGGATGTCCTCTATCAAACCCGTGTGCAAAAAGAGCGTTTTGCCGACGAACCAAAGGTTTATGAGAAGGTGATGACCGCGAGTGAACGGCTTAATATTACCGCGGAGACGTCGGCAGGGATGAAAAAAGAGTCCATTATTATGCACCCCCTGCCACGGGTAACGGAGATTTCCTACGCCGTGGATAAGGACCCGCGGGCAATCTATTTTGAACAGGCGCAGAACGGGTTGTTCATAAGAATGGCGTTGTTAAAACTATTGCTGGTCTCGTAACCGGTTTTGCAAAAAAGTCCCATTTCTGTTTCATCGCGTGGTCCATGATTCACGACGCCTGGAACTTGAACCGTTACCTTGCCACGGGTTTTTGTTTTAGGGGGCAGCTTTCAACTTGGATCCCGGAAGCTTATAACCTCCATGGCCGTAAACAGCCGCAACGAACAATGAAAGTCTTACTTTTTGTACATATTTGATAAGACTTTTCATGTAAATTCTTCCAAAAACGCTTTTTCCGCTCTTTTACCCAGCACCTTGGACCGCTCGGTGGCGGCGGCCACCGCATTCATCAGGGCGGCCTGGATACCGCCTTCGGCCAGGGCATGCAATCCGGCGATCGTGGTTCCACCGGGAGACGCCACCAGATCTTTAAGCGCACCAGGGTGCTTTCCGGAAGATTTCACCATGGCCGCAGACCCCAGGACGGTTTGAACGGCCAGGGCTTTGGCGTCTTCCCGCCACAAGCCCATATTGACCCCTGCATCGGCCAAAGCGTCAATCAGCATAAAAATATATGCCGGGCCGCTTCCGCTAAGGCCGGTCACCGCGTCCAGATGACCTTCATCCACCGTTACGGTTTCGCCCACACACCGAAAAATCTCGCGGGTCAGCCCCAGATCCTCCTGGGTGGCGTTTTTTCCCGCCGCCAGCGCGGAAATCCCTTGCCCAATGGTGGCGCAGATATTGGGTATCACCTTGACCAGCCGCAGTTTGCGCCGGGCCCGTTTTTCAATGGCTGCCAGCGAAACACCTGCAACAACGGAAATAATCAGCCTGGAATCATCCAGCAGGTAGACCGCTTCGGTAAACACATCGGCGACCACTTGCGGTTTGACAGCCAGCACCAGGACATCCGCCGCTTTGATTGTCTCGGTATTATCCAAAGTGACCGCAACGCCATATTTTTGGGCGAGTTCGTCCAAAACCGTTTGGCGTGGGTCACTACAGATAATACGGTCCGGTGAAAATAACACCTTTTCAGCAGCCAGGCCCGCAATCAAAGCTCCGCCCATGTTGCCGGCCCCGATAAAGCCGATGGTCAGTTTCGTAGACATCTTCATTCACTCCGCGTTTCGACCCTGCATGGTGTTTCAAATTTCATGCGCAACTTTATGAATTGGTTCTATCTTACTGGAAACAAAATATAAATTGTAGTGTGTAGTTTCTATAAAGTGGCGGAAGTGCATGGGAATCGAACCCACCCGAGACGGTTTTAGCGCCTCACACCGGATTTGAAGTCCGGGAGCCCCACCAGTGAGCTGCGCACTTCCGTAACAGCGTTTCGCAAGACCGAAAGTTACAAATCGGTTTTATTTTTGTCAATCTTTTTGTATAAGAGGGAGCGTTCACCGGCGTGTGGTATTTTGCCTTACGCGTAAAGCGTTCACCATTTTCATGTTTACGGAAAGGTCGTAATTTGTCCAAATTGATCCTATTTTTAGCCACAGGCAGCTATTTGGGATATCTGCCCATTGTCCCCGGGACCTTTGGCGCCCTATGGGGATTGCCCCTGGCCTGGGGGTTGAGCGCGGTTTCGCCCTGGGCGGCGCTTTTTGTTTTGCTCGGGGTGATCATTGTTTCTGTCCGGGTGTCGGAAAAAGCACAGGAATTGCTGAACGCCCACGATCCCCATGCCATCGTCATCGATGAAATTGCCGGAATGGCCGTGGCCCTATGGGGGCTGGAATGGAGCCTGAAAACCGTGGTGATCGGGTTTATCCTTTTCCGGCTGGTGGATATTATCAAGCCGCCGCCCATCCGACAGATTGACAGCACCATTTCCGGAGGCCTGGGGGTGGTACTGGACGATGTGGCCGCGGGGGTGCTGGTCAATCTGATTTTACGGTTGTTGATCTTACTGAAGCTTTTTTAGACGTAGTTATTACCGGGCCTGATCAAACGGTGCAAACCTTACCTGTAAACGATTGAATGGAATAGTAACGTTGAAATCAAACCAAGAAGTGGACATGGCCGATATTGTCGAGGAAAAAAATCGCCCCAAGGGGCGTTTACGGGAAAACATCGAGGCCATTGTCATCGCGGTTATTTTGGCCCTTTTTATCCGCGCCTTTGTGGTGCAGGCCTTTCGCATCCCCTCGGGCTCCATGGAAGAGACCCTTCTCATCGGCGATCACATTCTGGTCAATAAATTCATTTACGGTGTCAAACTGCCCTTTACCAACATGACCCTTGTGCCTATCTCCAATCCGGAAAGGGGTGACGTGATCGTCTTTAAATATCCTGAAGACCCCAAAAAGGATTATATCAAGCGCTGTGTCGCCATCGGTGGGGATGTGGTTGAAGGGAGGGACAAAATCCTTTATGTCAATGGCAAGCCGGTTGAAGAGCCCTATGTCAAAATTACCAACAACCGCGCCATTCACAAGCGTTATAGCAAGCGCGACAATTTCGGCCCGATGACTGTTCCCGAAGGCAAGGTGTTTGCCATGGGCGACAACCGCGATAACAGCCACGACAGCCGATTCTGGGGCTTTGTGGATTTAGCGGCGGTAAAAGGCAAGGCCTTTCTGATCTATTTTTCCTGGAACAAACAGGTAAAAAACCTCAGATGGTCCAGGCTGGCCCGGGTCATCCGTTAATAAGGTGTTGTTGAATTTGGGCGGTCTTCCATGATGACCATCACATCCGGGCGGCGGATAGGAATTGCTGCTTGTAACGGCTGCCAAACTATGCTATTGCCTCATGCCCAGTCATCAACCTGATGGGGATGAGAGCTTATTTCTCTTTATTATAACGCCTTCTACACAAAGATAGAAGATGAGTTCCGCCCAATAACAATTTACCTGAAGGGAGAGTAAATGAAGAGAGCAATGGGTTTCTTTTTGAAAAAGAGGGATCAACAAGGGTTTACCCTGATTGAGTTGTTGGTGGTGATTGCTATTATCGGGACGTTAACAGCGATAGGGGTCTCCAGCTACTTGAGATATCGTGAAAATGCTGCTGATTCACTAGAACGTTCGATGGCAACAGATTTTCTGACCCTTGCAATGGCTGAAACAACTGAGGTAGGTGGCAACAAAACCTTTTCGGCAACCAATAACACCACTCTGCCTGCAGGTTTTGCTTATAACACAGACGATGAACAGGAAATAACGATTTCCGGGAGTATCACGATCGCTAACAACGGTACCATTGGTGCCGATCAGACTTTGACATTTCAATCGACTGATGGTGATGTTACGCGTAACGCAATAATCCAAGCGCACCCAAATGGTATTCCATATGTATACTTTCCACCAGAAACTGACCCATAATATTATCTACGGCCATTTATTGCACCGGAGGTGGTGTGGTCTTCAGGCCCACCGCCTCCGAAATGTTTGACCATCAAAACCCGACAAACTCGTCCAGCCCAATGTTCCCATGACATCCCGTGGGAACATTTTTTTCCATCTGATTCCTACCACCGCAAATCCATCCTTACACCAGAGGTCGTGTGGCCCAAAGCCCACCGCCTCCTGAACATGCGATGTTCCCTTGCCTGATAAACAAGTCTGCCTTGCATTGAAAGGGTATGCAAAATGTATATAATAAGAACCATGAAACGGTTTGAATACGATGAAAACAAGAGCAAGGGCAACAGGGAGAAACACGGCATTGACTGTAAAGATGCTCAAAAACTTTGGCTTGATCCGGAGCGGATTGAAATTGAATCAAACCAGAATCTTGATGAGCGTAGAATTTTGGTTGTCGGTTTGATCAATGGCATATACTGGACGGCGATTGTAACGATGAGAAACGAAAACATCAGGATTATTTCGGTTCGCCGATCAAGAAAAAATGAGGTGGTGCTTTATGAAGAAAATGTCAGCTAAAGAAGTTGATAAAAAGTTCGATACCGGTGAGGATGTTTTAGGCTATTTTGACACCGAAAATATCAAAAAACCCGGTTTGAAGCAGCGCCGGGTAAATGTTGATTTTCCTGTCTGGATGATTGAAGATCTTGACAGAGAAGCAAAACGGTTGGGGGTTGCACGTCAATCGCTGATTAAATTCTGGATTGCGGAGCGGTTGCAGTCGTGAATTGAGCTGATATGGGTTTCATGCCGGCGGGTGGCACCGGCAACTTGTTGCCTGGGCCACCCACCCCCAAGCTTTGTCAGCGGCACCCGGCACTTTGCAAAAACCGTGGACTGCAAAAAGATCGATAAAACAATTAGCATGAATCCGATTATTTTCATCAGTAACCTCTTTTCTTTAATTTAGAACCTTTGTACTTTACGAATTTAGTAGAAGCTTGTGAAACTTTCCGTAATTGAGGCATTAAAATGCTGGTATATAAGCCTTTTCCCAGTGGTGATTTTGGGTCATCAAAAAAATCAGTCGCCATTTGATCGATAATTGCATCAATTGTTTCTACCGTTATATTCATAGATAGATATAAGCCCTTATAGGCCTCCATTTTACTATAAAATGTCATTTTTGCATCATGGTATGGACTTTCAAATATAGATCCAATATTTTTTATATATAACTCCATTAAATCAACTTTAAGGTCGTTCTCATTAATTCCAAATCCGGCCTAATCACAAATCCAACACATTGTCCGGCTTGATTACGCAATTGCTCTCCAAGAAAATGGATAACCATTTGTTTGGCTTGATTGTGATCCAAAAGGCGTCTTCGCCGATAACATGAAAATGTCACAAAACAGGCATGATTTTGACCATCGAATATGTTTCGACGCACAGGTTACCCGAACGTATTGATTGTATAGTGTTGTTCCTCTTGTTGCTTCGCAACCCAGGCAACAAGTTGCCTGGGCCACCCACCCCCAAGCTTTGTCAGTGGCACCCGGGGCTTTACTATCACTCTCCCGAGAGGGCAAACTGTCGGGTAGGTATTTGACTTTTACAGAACTTTAAACCATGTCCTTATCGACAAACCATTTATCAATGTCCTTTTCAACTGGTTCTGGCAACATAATATCCGTCACTTTTCGCTGGGGAACAATTCGACCGATATCCACCTCCGAAAAACTAAGGCCATAGGACACGGCAAACCTGTGATAGTCATGCGATAGTATATCAATAGTTTCAAGATTATCTGGCTTAGGTAGTTTCTTTTCTTCGAGATCGATACGATAAATGGAATTTTTTAATCCTTCCTCCGCGTAACTGACAGTTTTTTTATAAAAATCCATTTTTGATCCGCCTCCACAAATAAAGACAGGCAGGCCACCTGCCCATTCATCGCCAAAAGGATTTTTATGCTTTTTAGTTTCTATGATAACTTTCCTTATTAGAATCGAACAATTATAGGAGAAATTCCCATCTACTTCTTTGAACTTTTTATATTCCTCTTCAGAAGGAGATAAATATTTAGCAGCTTTTGGTATTGGGGAAATGCCATCACAAGCGCATATTAAGTCACCAAGCCGTTTTTCAATTATACTTTTAGATTCATTTACCCTATGCTGATGCAATTTGTACGCCCCCATTTGCCTAACCTCAGCATATAAGATCGTATAATTATCCTCATAGTCATGCTGATGTAAGGTAAACATCGAAACATCTAATGTACTTGCACCGATATCGACAAGAAGATACATTCCATCGTGTCGCATCTGTGATTTTGCATATCCAATCACCTCGGCGATAATTTCTGGGATCGGATTAACGTTTTCAGGATGTAGTTCCCCCTTAGATTCATCAATCAGATTCGATTGTATTTGCCTTTGTGCAGTTTGAAAGGCTTTTTGTAAATCGACCAGAGTAGCAGTCTTTTGTATACACAATGATAAATTCCACCCAGTTAAAGCTACTAATTTCATTGATTTGTATAATTCACGATCATCATAGCTTCGAGATGAAAGTCCAATATTTAATTCCCAATTAATTTTGATATGTTTGTAATCTCTATAATTTTCTCTGAAAAACCAGTTTCGCACCTCTATGAGAACTAACCCGATATATGCAGCGGCAATCTTATCTGAAGTGGCTGATTCTCCTTTCTGGCTTTTGAAAAGGATTTGATCAGGATTACTAATAAAGTCAGTTTTAAGATTAGAAACTTCGTGTTCCCCTTTATCGAGATGCATACTGCCATCAGAATTTACATATAGCTTTGTCGCAAGCAAGTAACGATTATATTTGCTTGAAATGCGGTCGAATGGCACTGCAAATGCCCGTTTAACTTGCTTATCTTGAATAATTATTTTCGAACATGAAGTCCCAAAATCAAATCCTATAACGATATCTCTTTCTTCTTTGTGATCAACCTGATTAATTTGCCAATGAATAGCTTCTGGCATGCTATCATCCGATAGGTTTTTTTGCTCAGGTATTATTTTTTTACTTTTGGGATTTATTGTTATCGAAGGTTTGGTTTTGATTTCACGCCACTTATCCTTTGGTTGCTGCTCAACATCTTTTGATATTTTCTTTTTAATCGGCGTTGATTTTTTGGATACAATTCTATGAGAATCATCACTTTTTGGTGAAACGTTAGTTTTCTGCGGTTTATGAGGGAGTTGATGCCAGTATTGCCCTGAAATATAAACAGTTCGTTTTTGTCTTTTATTTGGGTTTCTTCTTGTTCATGCTTTTTTGCATTTATAGCAGATTTCAGTTTGCTACCGAAATCACTCAGCTCAATCCCAAAGCCTTGGGGGTTTTTTCGGGAATGATGACTTTTATGTCCTTTTCGCTTTTTACCCATTTAATCAAGTTCTATTGCATTGATCTAATTCACATTGAATGAACAACCCTGCAGCAAGCTGCAGGGTATCAGAGCTCATTTGAACAGTTTGAGTTGTTGAAGCTCAGCTTGGGGTTTACCTTGGTTTTGGACATATGTTTCAACAGTTCCCCAGT
>Ga0056123_1000059_pt1 | contig 23465 bp, 22 predicted proteins | sample WorMetHEROISLAND_3_FD_71122 | JGI IMG/M metagenome (GOLD analysis project Ga0056123, IMG submission 71122) | Marine gutless worms symbiont microbial communities from Max Planck institute for Marine Microbiology, Germany - Olavius sp. 3 HERON ISLAND ...
TTTTCAAAGAGCTGATTTCCACTTATCTGCCGAAATTTGGAATATTCTGTTACTTTCGGCCAAATCACGCCGATGCATACCCAAAATTGGTCGCGTGAGTTTTTACAGGCGTATCATATAATATCTGTTTTATAAAAAGGCAATGGTTTTAGAGGGGTTATTGCACATTAACCGGTTTTTGCATGGCAGCCTTTCTTGACCGCATCAGCGCTGCTTCAGTCAATCGGCAAAGTGATCAAACATTTTCATTTTACAACCATCCGAATCACCCGATCTTTACAGCTATAGTCCTGAAACAACTCCACCCGACCGTAGGCGCCGCTTTCGCGGGCCAGTGCACGAACAGCCGCCGCCTGATCATACCCGATCTCCAGCAATAACGCGCCACCGGATTTCAATATATCGGGAGCGGAAAAAATGATCTGGTTAATGGCCTGAAGCCCATCCTTACCACCGTCCAGCGCCAACCGCGGTTCAAACCGGCTGATTTCAGGTTGCAGCGCCTCAATGTCGGCCGTGGGAATGTAAGGTGGATTGGAAACAACCAAATCAAGTGGGTAACAAGCGTTAACGGCCGCAAACCAATCAGAAACCCAAAAAGAGACGGCATTTCCCAAATCATTGGCAATGGCGTTTTGACGCGCAATGGCAATGGCTGCGGGACTCTGATCGACGGCTCGGAATCGCCAGTTTGGCAACTCTTTGGCAAGGGCCAATACAACAGCCCCGGAGCCCGTTCCCAGTTCCAGTAAATCACCGCCTTGGCGCGGCTGATCATTTTTAATGCTGGCGAGGACCTGCTCCACCAAACATTCCGTCTCCGGCCTGGGGATCAGCACTTGCGGCCCAACAGTCAGACGTAACGACCAAAATTCTTTTGTGCCGGTAATATAGCTGATTGGCTCATTCTGAATACGACGCTGAACCAGGTGTTTAAATTGGGCCAGCTCATTTTGTTTTAATGGCTGATCATAACGTAGATAGAGATCAATACGCCGTGCCCCCAGGGCGTGAGCCAATAATATTTCGGCGGTGGAGCGCGGGCTGTCAATATCTTTGGATTTGAAATAACCGGTGGCCCACCGGAGCAAGGTCAGAATCGTCCACGGTTTTGAAGAACCTGATCCCTTCAAACGATTACCGGACATTTTGAAGGGCTTGGGCCTGGTAGTGAGCGATGAGGGCGTCGATAATCTCGTCAATATCACCCTGGAGGATATTCTCAAGTTTATAGAGCGTCAGACCGATGCGATGGTCGGTCATGCGCCCTTGGGGGAAATTGTAGGTGCGGATACGGCCGCTGCGATCACCGGACCCCACCTGGCTTTTGCGGTCTTCGGAGCGGGTTTCGTTTTGCTCCTGAATCATTTGGTCCAGAATACGCGCCCGGAGGACCCGTAGCGCCTTGGCCTTGTTTTTGTGCTGCGATTTTTCATCCTGACAGGTAACCACCAGCCCGGTGGGCAGATGGGTTATGCGTACCGCCGAGTCGGTGGTGTTGACACTTTGGCCACCCGGGCCGGAGGAACGGTACACATCCACTTTGATATCACCGGGGTCGATAGAGACCTCTACCTCTTCGGCTTCGGGCAAAATGGCAACGGTGACCGCGGAGGTATGAATCCGGCCTTGGGTTTCCGTTACCGGCACCCGCTGCACCCGATGGATGCCGCTTTCATATTTAAACCGACTGTAAGCACCTTTGCCATGGACCATGGCAATCACCTCTTTACATCCACCCACCCCTGTGGCATTTTCACTGAGAATTTCAACGGTCCACTTATTTTCTTCGGCATAGCGGGTGTACATCCGGAAAAGATCGGCGGCAAAAAGGGCTGCTTCATCACCACCGGTACCGGCACGGATTTCCACGATCACATTTTTAACATCATTGGGGTCCTTAGGCAGTAACAGTTTCTGGATGTCCAGCTCAAGCCGTTCCATCTTTGCCGCCAATTCCGCCATTTCGTCTTTAGCCAGTTCACGCATTTCGGCGTCATCTTCATCCAGCAATAGTTTGCTGTCGGCATACTCTTGCTCGGCGGTGCGATATTTCCGGTAGGTCCCTACCACCCGGGCCAGGTCAGCGTGCTCACGGCTCAAATCCTCAAAGGATTTCCGATCCTGCAAAACAGCAGGATCACTGAGGCTTGCCTCCACTGCCACTAATCGCTCTTCCACACCATCCAGTTTATCACGCATGCCTTGCTGCATACTCATGTTAATCCGCCAAAGTAAAAAAATAGCCGTTTTTCGCGATCTGCAAAGCATTATCGCAAAAAACGGCCTAATGGTAAAATTGCTACTGTTGAACTTTTTCTCTCTGGACCGCCTCATATTTTTCATATTTTTTGCGAAACCGCTCAATACGACCGGCGGTGTCCACCAGCTTTTGCTTGCCTGTAAAAAAGGGGTGGCAGGCTGAACAGATTTCCACCCGGATATCTTTACGGGTTGAACCCACTTCGAACACATTACCACAAGCGCAGGTAATGGTGGTTTGGTTGTACTTGGGATGTATTTTTGCTTTCATGTCCGCCCCTAGAAAAATCTTACGTTAATTGAAACAGATTATTATGCACCTTTTGTTGAAAAAATCAAGTGTTCATGGATTGTAAAAATTCCTCATTGTCTTTGGTGCCACTCATTTTGTCCAACATAAACTCCATACTGTCCACCGGGTTGAGGGTGGTAAGCAGTTTGCGCAGAATCCAGACCCGGTTGATGATATTTTCGGGAAGCAGCAGTTCTTCCTTCCGGGTTCCCGATTTTTTAATGTCAAAGGAGGGGAAAATCCGTTTGTCGGCCAAACGGCGATCCAGTTGCAACTCCATGTTTCCGGTACCCTTGAACTCTTCAAAGATCACCTCATCCATGCGGCTGCCCGTATCCACAAGAGCCGTGGCAATAATCGTCAAACTGCCGCCCTCTTCAATATTGCGGGCGGCGCCGAAAAAGCGTTTGGGCCGCTGCAAGGCGTTGGAGTCCACACCGCCGGTTAAAATCTTGCCGCTGGGAGGCATGACCGAGTTATAGGCGCGCGCCAGACGGGTAATGCTGTCTAGCATGATCACAACATCTTTTTTATGTTCAACGAGCCGTTTGGCCTTCTCAATGACCATCTCCGCAACTTGCACATGGCGTTCAGCGGGCTCATCAAAGGTGGAACTGATCACCTCGGCATCCACCGTCCGCTGCATGTCGGTGACCTCTTCAGGTCTTTCGTCAATCAACAGTACAAAGGGCACCACATGTTTATGATTGGCAATCACACTGTTGGCGATATTTTGTAGCAGCATGGTTTTTCCGGCCCGTGGCGGGCTGACAATAAGGCAGCGTTGACCAAATCCCACGGGGATCATCAGGTCCATGATCCGGGTGGAATAGTTGTCCGGTTCGATTTCAAGGTGGATTTTGCGGTCCGGATAGAGTGGTGTGAGATTATCGAAAAAGATGCTGTCCCTCGCCACTTCGGGGTCTTCGTAATTGATCGCCTCCACTTTGAGAAGCGCAAAGTAACGCTCCGACTCCTTGGGTTGCCGGATCTGTCCGGAAACCGTATCGCCGGTGCGTAGGTTAAAGCGCCGGATCTGAGAAGGAGAAACATAAATATCATCCGGCCCCGGGAGATAGTTGTAACTGGGTGCTCGTAAGAACCCAAACCCATCGGGTAGAACTTCCAGGGTTCCTTCACCGTAAATCATCCCATTTTTCTCAATGTGATGCTGAAGCAGCGCAAAAATGAGTTCCTGTTTGCGCATTCCGGCCGCACCCTGGAGATTGAACTCTTTGGCCAACTTGGTCAGCTCCCGGATGCTCATTTCCTTTAGTTTTGTAATGTTCATATGTTAAACCTGAAATTGATGTTTATCTTACCGGCATCTCAGACCGCTATTGTCTGCCGCCGTAACTCCTTGGGTAACTGCATATGTTAATATGGATATCTATAATATGGGTTCCGGCGGACCGTGAGCGCGGCTTTACTTCGCTAACGGTCCGCAGGGCAAGATCGTTGGAACCGACTGCGCGTTTCGAGACCTTTGCATAATACCCCTTTTGGCCCGATTCCGGCGTCCGGGTCAAAAATTGTTACGCATTTTGCCCCCGCGATGCTCGCAGCTCAATTCCGCATTATTTGGATTTTCTTCTTGATTGGCCGATGATTTCTGTTAGCCGGCAAATTCAGCGCCAGCCAACAAATTATTAATAATTATCACTTAGATTGAACCGTGGATTGATAACGCCACTGATCTCTATATGCCGAAATTCAGCGACACTCGGAAAATTGGAAGCACCCCGCTGATAAAACGATTTTTTCAAATATCGTCTTCGATTAATTCTGAATATATAAGGCGACCGTAACCATGTCAAGTCTATTTGTTGACAACAGTTCAAGGAAGGCGAAAAATGTAACCGGAGGAATATATTGAATATTTCAAAGATTACATTTTGAGCCGGACACCGTAATTGGCAAAAAGGGACGTTTTACCGACCCGTATGGCCAAATCCCCCATCCTGACGCTCGGTGTCGTCCAACTGCCCCACCTCTTTGATCTCCGGCTGAACCACCTCGCTGATGATCATCTGGGCCACGCGGTCGCCGCGTTGGATGGTGTAGGGTTCCGAACCGTGATTGATCAGCCCCAACATGATTTCCCCGCGATAATCGGCATCAATGGTACCCGGCGAGTTCATCAGGGTGATGCCGTGCTTGATGGCCAAACCGCTGCGGGGACGGATCTGGGCTTCAAATCCGGGCGGCAGGGCCACGGTCAGCCCGGTGGGAATCATTTTTATGACGCCGTGGGAAATCTCAACCGGACCGGTAGCCGCCGCGTGGAGATCCATCCCCGCTGCTTGTGTGGTCATATAGCGCGGCAACGGCAGGTCGGCGTCTCTGTCCGGGTGCAGACGGCAAAATTTCACCACCGGCCTCATATCATCTGATCCAAATCGGATTGAGTGACCGGTCCCACGGTGGTCAGGGCCCAGCCGTCAGCAGAATAGAGTTTTTGCGAAAGCGCCAACAGTTCATCCGGCGTTACCGCGTGGATGCGGGCAAGTACCTTTTTCAGGCCGGTCTCGTGACCGAAGTAGATCTCATTGTGGGCCAGGCGGGTCATCTGATGGTCGTTACTTTCCGCGGCCATGAGAAGGTTGCCCTCAACATACGCCTTGGCGCTCTCCAGCTCAACTTCGGGCGCTTTTTCAGCGGTCACCCGCCGTAGCTGTTTTTGAATTTCCGACAGGGTTGCTTTTATATGTGCTTTTGCAACAGCGGCGTAAATACCAAACATACCGCAATCTTCATAGGCGTTGGCAAAGGCGTAAACCGCGTAGGCCAGCCCCCTTTTTTCACGGATCTCCTGAAAGAGGCGCGAACTCATGTTACCGCCCAAAAGTGTTGTGAGCAGGGAAAAGGCAAAGCGCTCCCTGGCCGCCACGGGCAGGCCGGGAAGTCCCAAACAGAGATGGACCTGCTCCAGGTCGCGCTCCACGGCATGGGCGCCGCTTTGGGGTTGCGGAACCACTCGTTCGGGCAGCGGCGCACTCGGCGCAATGGTTGAAAAGGCCGGTTCCAGCAAATTGATCAGATCGGTATGATCCACGCTTCCAGCAGCTGTGATTACCATTCGTTCAGGCTGGTACAATTTGCGAAAAAATTGTCTTAAACCGACGGCGCCCACCCGGCCTAAAGTGTCGGGCCGACCTAAAATCGAACGACCCAATGGATGCGAACCCCAATAGGTGTTACCGGATAAATGATGCACCCATTCGTCGGGGCTGTCTTCCAGCATGTCCATTTCACTGTAGATCACCGAGCGCTCCCGTTCCAGATCGGTCGGATCAAAACGCGGGTTGATGAGCATATCCATCAGAATCTCGGCCATTTGGGGCAAATTCGAATCCATGGCCCGGGCGTAATAGCAGGTGTTCTCCATGGCGGTAAAGGCGTTGGTGGCCCCGCCGATGGCGTCAAAGGCCTTGGCGATGTCAAAGGCCGACCGTGTTTGGGTGCCCTTAAACATCATATGCTCTATAAAATGGGAAAATCCCGCTTCATCAATCAACTCATCTCTGGCCCCGGCATCCACCCAAATCCCCAGAGAGACCGACCGCAAATACGGCATCCGCCGGGAGATGATCCGAACACCGTTTTTTAAAACACTCTTTTCGTTATGCTCTTTTGCCACCGCACTTACTATTTCAATTAGATTGGTTTTACAACAAACCAGCCTGCCGGGATTCAGATGTACCCCCGGCAAGCTGATTGATAGTTGGTGAGAAAGAAACCGGCCTGACGCTACTTTTCCGCTTTTGATAACAGTGCTTTGCGGCTTAAACGGATTTTACCGTCCCGGCTGATCTCCAGCACCTTGACCTTGATCTTGTCGCCCTCCTTGACCTCATCAGAGACCTTCCGGACCCGATGGTTGGCCAACTGGGAGATGTGCACCAGACCGTCGGTACCGGGTATGATCTGCACAAAGGCCCCGAAATCCATCACTTTCACTACGGTCCCCTCGTAAACTGCGCCCACTTCCGGGTCGGCGGTGATCTCTTTAATCCGGTCTTTGGCTGCGTCGCTCTCTTCTTTACTGGTGGCGGCAATCTTGACGATCCCGGCATCGTCAATCTCAATACGGGTGTTTGTCTCGGACTGGATGGCGCGGATCACTTTACCGCCCGGGCCAATGATATCGCGAATCTTGTCCGGGTGGATCTCCATCGATATAATGGTGGGTGCGTAAGCGGAAATCTCCTCGCGCGGGGCGGTGATCGCTTCGTTCATTTTATCCAGGATATGCAAACGGCCGACACGGGCCTGCTCCAGGGCGGTTTCCATAATATTCTTGGAAAGCTCGTGAATTTTGATATCCATCTGTAGTGCTGTTACGCCCTCGGCGGTTCCGGCCACTTTGAAATCCATATCGCCCGTGTGGTCTTCGTCGCCCAGAATATCGGTCAAGACAGCCACCTGACTGCCTTCTTTGACCAGCCCCATGGCGATGCCGGCCACCGGCGCCTTGATGGGCACACCACCGTCCATCAGGGCTAAAATGCCCGAGCAGACCGTCCCCATGGACGAAGAACCGTTGGATTCGAACACCTCCGACACCAAGCGAATTGTGTAGTCAAAATCGGCTTTATCGGGCAGTACCCTTTCGATCGCACGGGTGGAAAGACCGCCATGGCCGATATCACGGCGGCTGGGGCCGCCCAAACGCCGTGTTTCCCCCACCGAATAGGGCGGGAAATTGTAGTGTAGCATAAAAGGGCGGGACTCCTCGCCGCCCAGGGTCTCCACGCGCTGCTCATCATAAGCCGAGCCCAAAGTCAACACCCCCATGACCTGAGTTTCACCGCGGGTAAAAAGGGCGCTGCCGTGGGGCCGGGGCAAAATTCCCACCTCGCAGGTAATGGGCCGCACCTCATCAAATTTGCGCCCGTCCATGCGCCGTTTTTCTTCCAGCACCAGTTGACGGGAGAGCTTTTTTTGCCAAGCGCCACAAATTTCTTTGATTTCAGCAGTACGATCATTTTCCTCGTCGGCAAACTTTTCCACCATATCGACCTTGACCTGACGGATTGCCGCGTGCCGCTCCATTTTGTCCTGCACTACCAGGGCCTCCATCAATGGGGTTTTCACCATCTCACCCAGCGCCGCAGCGAGTTCTTCGTCAACCTGCGGTAACGCAAACTCCCTTTTGGGTTTGCCGCAGGCAGCTTTCAGTTCCTCCTGAATGGCGATGAGCGGCAACAAGGCGTCATGGCCAAAATAGATGGCATCCAACAGGTCGGCTTCATTGACGATATCAGCCCCGCCTTCCACCATCACCACCCCGGTTTTAGAGCCGGCCACCACAATACTGATATCGGCCTGATCCCACTGAGAAATGGGTGGATTGGCTACAAATTCACCGTTGATGCGGCAAACCCGCACCGCCGCAATGGGCCCCGCAAAGGGGATATCGGAAATCTCCAAAGCCGCCGAAGCACCCACCATGGCCAACACATCCGGATCATTCTCTTTATCCATGGAAAGGACCGTGGCGATGACTTGGGTCTCATAACGATACCCTGTGGGAAAAAGCGGCCGGATGGGCCGGTCAATCAAACGGGCCGTGAGGGTCTCTTTTTCCGAGGGGCGGCCGATCTCCCGCCGGAAATAGTTACCGGGGATCCGGCCCGCCGCATAAATCTTCTCCATATACTCCACGGTTAGCGGTAAAAAGTCCGCCATCCGCTCATCCCGGCTGCCCACCACCGTTACCAGAACAACGGTTTCACCGTACTGCACCACGACCGAGCCAGTCGCCTGTTTCGCGACCTTGCCCGTCTGAATCGTCAGGGGCTTTCCGCCCACATCCACTTTAAGTTCTTTTTCCATTGAGTTTATTCTCTCCTGTCACGACGCATTCAATTTTTAATCGTCATCCTTTTTGGCGACCGCCCATCGCCGTTGTCACAGCCGTAACACCGCAGAATGCCGCCCACCGGCTTTTACGGATCGCAAGTGTTGCGCCGCTCACCTGCCCGTTAAGACTTGATTCCCGCCTGCCTGCCGACCTGCCCGCATGCTAGCGACGCAAGCCCAATGTGCTGATAATATCCCGATACCGCTGGACATCCTTGTTTTTCACATAGTTGAGCAATCGCCGCCGCCGACCGACCAAAACCAGCAACCCCCGGCGGGAGTGATGATCTTTTTTGTGCATCTTCAAATGCTCCGTCAAATACTTGATCCGATGGGTCAGCAATCCCACCTGTACCTCCGGCGAGCCGGTATCAGTCTCATGCAGTTTGTACTTCTCGATCAACGCTTTCTTCTCTACTGTTGCAAATACCACTTGGCCTCCTACTGCTCCATTTTTTCATTCTTAAATTTCGGAATTTATCTGGATTTCAAACAGATTATATAAAAACGGCTCGATATTTGAGTCGGTCGGTTGTTTTATCCGCTTCCACGATCGCCAGCAGTTTTCTGTCGCTACTCACAATCTTAAAAGGGCTTCCATGTTTTACGCCAAACCCGTCTTTACAGGTTAACAGCCTCCCATGGATCACTTTCCGCGTTAACAATTCATCGGCCATATGTTCTGCCATATGGTAGAGCGCATCCGCGGGTTGGACCAAATAAGACCCTAGCGTTTGTGCTTTTACCGCAGATTCAAGCTGTTCGAGGGTTAGCGCCTGTTTTAGCGCAAACATACCGCTTCGCAGTCGCGCCAGCCGGGTTAAATGACCTCCGCAGCCCAGCCTGCGGCCGATATCAAAGCCCAATTGCCGGATATACGTTCCCGCCGAACAGGTAATATCCAGCGTGACATCGGGCAGATCAACACCGGTTGCCTCAAGGGCCGTAATGGTCACCTGACGGCCCTTTTTCTGAACCGGCGTCCCCTTACGAGCCCAATAGTAGAGCGGCTTACCCTGGTGCTTGAGCGCCGAGAAGAGCGGTGGCGTCTGCATCAGCTGACCGGTATACCGTTGGAGCACAGATGCCATCTGATCAGCCGTAATTTGCGGCACCGGTTTTTTATCCACCACCCGTCCGGTGTTATCCAACGTATCGGTGGTGATTCCTAACCGCAATACAGCCCGATACTGTTTTTCATCGGATAATAGGTACTGCGCCAAACGGGTGGCCCGGTTCAAACAACAGACCAGCACCCCCGAGGCAAATGGGTCCAGCGTTCCGGCATGCCCTGCTTTGCCAGCCTTGGTGATCGCCTTCACTTTGGCAACCACTTGGGCGGAGCTGAGCCCTACCTTTTTGTCAATGATCAAAACAGCGCCTGTTGCTTCCATCAATGCCGATCCGGCTGTCGCTTTAAATCTCGGTAGCCAAAGCCATAATTTGTGCCTTGATATCGGCGATAGCACCTTTACCGGAAAATCCGGCTGCATCGGGATGACCGCCGCCCCCATACCGGATCGCAATGGCAGCCACGTCCACTTGGCCGTTCGAGCGCAAGCTCACCTGAAATCCGCCGATTCCGTTACCGTTTAAATCTTCCTGGATCAAGGCCGCCAGCCGGACATCCTCAATCCGCCGGGCGTAGTTGATCAATCCCTCTGCATCCTCGGGACGGGCGCCCGTCTTATTAAGCATTTGACGAGTCAGCACCATCATGGAAATTTTGCCATTGGCGGAGATCTCAATGGCATCCAAGGCCAAGTTTAACAGCTTAATCCGGCCCATGGAATAACGTCCGTACACATGCCTGGAAACTTCCGACGGATCAACCCCCAATCCCACCAGCCGCTCGCAAATGGCAAAAGCCTTTTGATTGGTGTTGGAAAAACGAAACGAACCGGTATCGGTTACAATGCCTGTGTATAGCGCCCATGCCATTTGGGGTTTCAGTTCGATATTGGCAGCCTCAATCAAGTCGTACACCAGTTCCGAGGTGGAGCAAGCCGCCGCCGCCACCCATGGCAAATGCCCATACCCCTTGTTGGTGACGTGGTGATCGATATTGATGATCATGGGCATTGCATAGACCTTTTCTAAAACCGCATCGCCCACTCTGTCAAAACTACCGCAATCTAAAATAACAGCGGTATCGCAATCGTCGCACACCGTCGGATCGTGCGAAACATGGCCCACCCCCGGCAAAAATCGATATACCGCCGGGATTGGACTTTCGTTGTAGACCGCCACGGGCACATCCATTGCGTTAACTACCTGCCCCATGGCTAACAATGCACCAACCGCATCACCATCGGGACGCACATGGGAGGCCACAAAAACCTTTCGGCTTGCCTTAAGGGTTGTGATTATCTTGTCAATCATCGGTCCGCAATTTCCGGATCAGGTTTTCAATGCGTTCGCCATAGTCAAAAGAGGTGTCGTAAAAAAACCGAATATCGGGAATATAACGCAATTCCATCCGCCGCCCCAACTCCTGCCGAATAAAACCGGTAGCGCTTTTGAATCCCTGTCGGGCCTGTTGCCGCCGATCCTTGTCGCCTGCTATCGAAAAATAGACATTGGCCAACTGTAGATCAGCGGTCATTTTGACCCCACTGATCAATACCCCGTCCAGACGGGGATCTTTCAGTTTGCGGATCAACAGGTCAGCGAGCTCTCTTTGAACCTCTCCCGCCACTCGGTCGGCTCGCGCATATGGTTTCATAAATGTATAATTTCTATTTCCGAATCAATAATTTCCGCCAATTGCAGTTCTTCCGCGGTATCGATCATTTTATCCAAAACAGCGTTCACCAACCGGCCCGAATTGGCCACCAGCGCAAAACCGATTTCCGCCCGCCGGTAAACGTCATTTTTCCCGATCTCGGCAACGGAGGCATGATACCGGTTTTGCAACCGCCGGATCATGACTTGTACCACTTTGCGTTTTTCCTTCAAACTACGACAACCGTGCAGCCGCAATCCAATTTTGCCAACACCTACCACCATCGTTGTTTAAACAAGTTCGGGGCGGACTTCTTCAATGTAAAAGCATTCAATTGCATCGCCAACTTTGATATCGTTGAATCGCTCAATACCGATTCCGCACTCATAACCACTCTGCACCTCTTTGGCGTCATCTTTAAAGCGGCGCAACGAAGCGATATTCCCTTCGTACACCACGATCCCATCGCGAACCACCCGCGCCTGGCGGCGGCGTTCGATATGTCCGTCGGTGACGTAACAGCCCGCAATGGCGCCCACTTTGGGAATTTGAAAAACCTCACGTACTTCGGCTCGTCCCAGCAGTTTTTCATCAAAGGTTGACGCCATCAGACCCAAAATGGCGTTTTTCACATCATGAATGACATTGTAGATAACGTTATAAAAACGCATATCCACATGCTCTTCCGCCGCCAGGGCCTGGACCTTGGGGTTGGGTCGCACATTAAAGCCGATAATGATTGCATCGGAAACCGTTGCCAGGGAGATATCCGATTCGGTGATGGTTCCCGTAGCGGCATGCACCACCTGGATATTGACCTCATCGTTGGAGAGTTTGATCAAGGAGTCCCGCAACGCCTCAATGGAACCGTGTACATCGGCCCGCAAGATAAGGTTGAGATCTTTTACCTCGCCTTCCTGCATTTTATCAAACAGGCTGTCCAGTGACAAACGATTGGTTTTAGCCAGCTCCTGAGAACGCTGTTTCTGGGTCCGGTGTTCGCTTACTTGGCGGGCGTCCTTTTCGTCGGCCAAAGCGATCAGTTCGTCCCCTGCGCCGGGAACGCCGGTCAGCCCCAACACCTCCACGGGAACGGCCGGGCCTGCCTCGTCCACCGTTTGACCCAGATCATTTATCAAAGAGCGCACTTTACCATAGTAGAGTCCACACACAACGGGATCACCGTTGTGCAGTGTTCCTTCGCGAACAAGCACCGTGGCCAACGGGCCGCGCCCGGCATCCAGCTTGGCCTCGATAACATGACCCATAGCCAGTTTATCCGGATTGGCGGCCAGTTCCAACACTTCCGCCTGCAGTAAAATCATCTCCAGCAGCTCATCGATACCTTGGCCGGTTTTCGCTGATACCTCAACAAGGATAGTGTCGCCGCCCCAATCTTCCGGGGATAGATCATGCTCAGCCAACTCCCGCTGCACTTTGGCCGGGTCGGCTCCGGCCTTATCCATCTTATTCACCGCCACAATGATGGGCACCTCGGCCGCCTTGGCATGGTTGATGGCTTCGACGGTCTGGAGCATAACGCCATCGTCGGCCGCTACCACCAGGACCACAATATCGGTCACACCAGCCCCTCTGGACCGCATGGCGGTAAACGCTTCATGGCCGGGTGTATCCAAAAAAACCACCCGTCCCTGGGCCGTTTCAACATCATATGCGCCAATATGCTGCGTAATCCCTCCGGCTTCACCTTCGGTCACCCGGCTTTGACGGATTCGATCCAGCAAGGAGGTTTTACCATGGTCAACATGCCCCATAATGGTCACTACCGGCGGCCGGGCTTTCATCTCTTCGGGGTCATCGGTGGAGGTTTTGATAATGGCCTCTTCCTCAAAAATGGCCTTTTCCACTTCGTAATCAAACTCGGCGGCCACAATACTGGCCGTTTCAAAATCGACACTCTGGTTCATGGTGGCCATCACACCCATGCCCATCAGCTTGACAATGATCTCGTTGACCTTAATACCCATCCGTTTGGCCAGATCCGACAGGATAATGTTCTCGTCGATCTTGATGCGCCGTTTGATCGCCTTAGCCGTGGTGATCTGAGTTTTTTGGGCCGGTTTGGCCGGTTTCCCCTTGGGGCCTTTGCCCTTGCGGCCACGGCGCCCTTTACCATAGAGATCACGCCCTTCAATCACCTCTTTGCGTTTGAAAGAAATTTTACGTTTAAAAAAACCGCGATCATCTCCTGCGGGGACTTTACGACCACGTCGGCGTCCCACGCCGCTGGGGTCAGGCATCATACCCGGCATGTCCGTGACCGGTTGGTCCGGGTCGTGCGGGGGAGGCGCGCCTTTTTTGATAATCTTGGCGGGCGCCTCTGTTTTGATTTTTTTCCTTTTAGGAGTCGGGGGCGCTTTTTTCGGGTCGGCGATTTTATCGACCTCCGGCGCCAAGGCGGCTTCTGCCTGATCCACTTCCGGAGCCTCTGTTTCCAAAGGTTCGGCGGGCTCTGTCGCGGCCGCTTCTCCAGGGATCTCGAAAGCGGCTTCGGAAGCCGTCTTTTCCACTGCCGGTTCAGAGCCTGATGGTTCCGGGGCCGTTATCACCTTATCCGGAGATCCCTCCACGTCTATTTTCTTTTGGGGAACGGTTGGCGGTGCTGTTGCAACAGGTTCCTTTGCAGGCGATGCTTCTTTTTCTACGGAGACTTCTTCCTCGGGGGATATGACGGCCTCCGCCGTTCCTTCCAGCGCATCCGTGGCTTCGGCTTCCGGTTTGAGCGGATCTTCGTCCGCCGCCGGTTTTTTGGCCACAATTTTTTTTCGCCGCCGGATTACCGTTGACTTCACCCGGGTCTCCACCACTTTTTCAGTGGCCTTGCCAAAAAGAACCGCCTTGACCCTGGCAACCGTTTCTTCATCCAGAGTACTCGCATGCGTTTTGACGGCGATATCCATATCCCGCAACTTCTCCAACAACTCCTTGTTGGCCATGTTGCACTCTCTGGCAAGCTCATATACCCTAATCTTCGCCATTAACGATCCTCCTACTCTCCGGAATGCGGCTCCTCAGGCTCGGGCTCGGGCGGCGCGTCCGTCACCGAAGCCTTGTCATCGACAACTGCTTCGGTTTCTGTCTGCAATAGCGGTCCCGTTACGGTTTCGGCGTCTGATTCTACAGCTTTATTATTCGCGTCCTCAACCGTTTCGGTTACGGCTGCTTCCCCCTCCCTTATTTCAGATGCTGCTTCCGCCTCAACCGCCTCTGCTTGGGCTGCCTCAGTGGCCTGAGCAACGATTTCAGGGGTAGCGGCGGTATTTATCATTTCCGCCGCGATCTCCTCCTCAATCCCGCAAATATTGGCCACATCCGCCGGCTTGGCGCGACTTAACTCTTCCACCGAATAAAACCCGCTTTCATACAACCGGTCCGCCATGGTCACCGTCATACCGGGCAAATGGGTGAGAATGGCGTAGGCCGCTTTCATTGTCTCGTTATACTGGCTTTCACTGACCACATCAAGCCGCCAACCCGTCAGTTTCGAGGCCAAACGGACATTTTGTCCCCGTTTCCCGATGGCCAAAGAGAGCGAATCGTCAGGCACGATCACCTCCATGGTGTTGTTGCCTTCATCAATGATGACCCGTGAGATTTCCGCCGGCGCCAGTGCGTTGCAGACAAACCGGGCCGGGTCGGGATGCCAGGGCACAATATCGATCTTTTCTCCACGCAACTCCTGTACCACCGTCTGGACGCGGCTGCCGCGCATTCCCACGCAAGCACCCACCGGATCAACATCGGATTCGCTGGAGGAGACGGCGATCTTGGCCCGAATCCCCGGTTCCCGCGCGGCCCCCATGATGGAGACGATTCCTTCGGAAATTTCCGGCACTTCCGTTCTGAACAGATGCACCAGAAAATCGGGATGTGTTCGCGACAGGATCACCTGGGGTCCTCGGGTCTCCTCGGAGACTTCCATGATGTATGCCCGGATACGGTCTCCCCGGCGGTAAGACTCCCGCGGCACCTGCTCCCGATAGGGCAGCATCGCCTCGGCAGAGCCGAGATTGACAATCAGATTGCCCCGTTCGAAGCGTTGCACAATGCCGTTGATCAACTCGCCCTGGCGGTCGACAAAATTGGTATAGACCGATTTGCGCTCGGCCTCTTTCATCTTTTGGATGATTACCTGCTTGGCCGATTGAGCGGCAATCCGTCCAAAATCGGTGGTGTCCATTTTTGTGCCCAAACTGTCACCTAATTGGCATTCCGGGTCAAGCGTGCGTCCCTGAGCCAAGGAAATCTCCAGATCGGGCTCGGTAACAATTTCAGCCACCTCTTTAAACTGAAACACCTCCATTTCACCGGTCTCTTCGCTATACTGCGTTTCGATATCGACCAACGTACCATATTTTTTCCGGGCCGCCGATTTGATGGCCTCTTCAATAGCCTCAATTAAAGCATCCTTATCAATGCCTTTATCCCTGCTGATCTGGTCCACAACTCGTTTTATTTCGGCGATAAACATCATGCTACTCCGTCTATGATAAGTCGGGCGCGGGTGATCCGCGTCCGAGGGATCTCAATGGGGCCATCTTCGGTTACAACCGTCACCACATCATCCGCCGTTCTGATTCCGTCTAAAGTCCCTTTAACCTTCTTTTTACCCGCAATTTTCGGGGCCACACGAATCTCGATCTGCTGTCCGGTGAACCGTTGAAAATCGGCGGGTTTGCTCACCGGCCGATCTACCCCCGGTGAAGAGACTTCCAGATGGTAGGTCCCTTCAAAATCCACATGGACATCCAGCAGGTCGCTCATCTGGCGGCTGATGCGGGAACAGTCGTCCAGGGTGACGCCGCCGGGTTTGTCAATAAAGAGCCGCAGCACACGTCCCGCTGCTTCCCGTTGGCACTCCACATGCACCAAATCCATCATTTCCGCTGCGCACAAAGGCTCGCCCAGTTCCCGGGCGGTCCGGGTCAAAGCATCGCGCATGCCCGCCGTAAACGGGCCCGATGTTGCCACATCGTCTGGATGATCTTTATGCTGTTTTGCCATTTTCCTTCTGAATTCATCTGGCTATGGGTCACCAACAAATGTTTTTAGTCAAACAAACGTTTCTCATATAAAAACAAAAAACGGGCTTTGGCCCGTTTCCGTGATCATTTTTTCGTCTTTAAACGGACGAAATCTATTGCAATTTCATGACCGGGTCAATAATCAACCCTTTCGTTTCCGTCCATAAATACCCGGAATACGGCCCAGGTAACGTTGCTCAAACATCCCGGTGGAATTTTATAATCGCCTTCAACATCCCCCGGCTCAAGCTGGAGCGGGCAACGAGATTCGAACTCGCGACACCAAGCTTGGGAAGCTTGTACTCTACCAACTGAGCTATGCCCGCTTGTTAAACCGAAGTGAAAATAAGCAAAAGCATCTGTTTTGTCAACTCTTTTTCAAGGTCCGGCCATGGCGGAGACTAAACGCCATTCGAGCGCGCCGCAATCTCTTGCAGTTCATCAATGATGGACCCGTAAAAAGTCAAAACGCCATAATTATCTGAAAAAGTTGAACATAAGTGATAAACGCCCTTGCCAAAAAGTTGGCGTGGTGTTCGGTATTATATTATAAATACAACACGTTAGTTTGACCGGACTCCCATCAAGTTAGACAAGGTATTCAAGCTCAAAAGGAGTGACCAGCGGATCGATTCGGTGCATATCAAATCCAGCATGCGCAAACTGAGCCGCCTGGGGCTATTGAGCCAGACCATCCACCGCTTTTGGGTCAACCTAAAGCGTCATCATCGGTGCTGTTTTGACAAAATCGACCCGGCCGTGCGCTCCCGCTATCTGAAAAAGAAGGCGCCGGGTCTCTTTGCCATGGTCAAGCCGTCGCAAACGGCCGGGGCGCTTGCCGAAGTCAGTGCCGACCTTTACGATCTGATCGAACAATTCAAAGATCATGCGGGCATCGACAACATGGAGACCTGTAAGATGATGCAACGGGTGTTGTCCAGGCAGTGCTACATGACCCCGGAGGCTGCTTCGGGTTGCGAAAGCCGGCACCCATGACAGGCACGCCCTTTTACCGGCGCTCGAAGATGCCGCTGACAAGGGGCTGAAGCTCTCAGCCGTTTTGGCCGACAGATCCTACGGCAGCGCCGCTAACGACCTGAATCACCTGCTTTGCCCCGCTCCTCACGATAGGCAACCAAACGTGACAAAAACACCCAAGCGACAGGCGAGAGAAGTATGCTGAAATTAGCGACAGCGGGACAAAGTCAGGTGCATTCATTTGTTCGCTGTTCTGTTTTGTCAACACAGGATACTTGTTCGCGTGTTCAGTCAGTTCCTGCTTGATCTTTGCTAAAATTCTTGCCGCATCATCTTTGTTGAGTCGTTTGGGATCCTTCCAAACAGACTGCTTGAATGTGATCTTATATCCCAGGTTGTTTGTCTCATCTCATCAAAAGAAATCACTGGATCTGACAGGTCACGGAGTCGATCAACAGCAATTTGCAGGTCAGCATAGTCCTCAAGATAGGCTTCAATATCCAAAACACAGCGTTTATAAACGGGCGGTTATCTTTTGCCACACCCCCCATTGCCCTTTATGGCCGGGCAGGTGCGGTTCAGGCAAACCCCAGGCATGATCAGGTCTGTCGTGGCGTCGACGCGCGGAAAACGATTCCATGGCGTACCCCCCCGGTTGATTGGTTGTTGGCTGCACTATACCATACTATACCACATATCTCGTAACGGCATGATCTAATGACGGGATCGAAAAATTTTACGGTCAGGCCAGCAGCTTGCGAATATGCCTGAGTTCCCGGGTGACATCCTCAATCAAATCGACTTCGGTCTTTTCGGGGCTGGATTTGGATTGACGACGAAGATATCGGTTGGCGCCGGAGATAGTAAATTTGCGTTCGTACAAGAGGTGTTGAAGCGTTCGAACCAGTTCGATATCCCGCTTGCGGTAAAGGCGTTGACCTGACGCGGTCCGTTTGGGGCGTAGGGCCGGAAATGCCGACTCCCAAAAACGCAGCACATGGCCGGGAAGGCCGGTGAGCCGACTCACTTCACCGATCTTAAAGTAGAGTTTATCCGGGATTACAGGGGTTGCCATCTGTTCGCTACCCAATACCGATTGAATGAAAATGTTTATGCAGGTAAATTCGCCTCAAACGTATCGATTAGCTTCCGAGTGATTGCGGCATGTATTACATTGATTGTTTCGTCTTTCAGCGTACCTTCAAAAGAGCGATAGGTCAACCGGAGGGTGACGCTCTTCTTACCCGCCGGGATCGGATCTTCGGCAAAGATATCCAATAGATCAATGGCTTCCACCAGATGATCTTCCATGTGGTTCGCATGCTCGTTTAAATGCGCCAGCAAGCGGGCCACTTCCATATCCCGGTCGACAATGACGGTCAAGTCCCGATCCGTGGCCGGATAGCGGGATATGGGGGCGGCCGTCCGTGCAGCAGGCGCCGTTTCGGCCAATCGTGTCATATCCAGTTCCAGCCACATCAGCGGTTGGTCAATATCCCAATGGTTGGCCACCGACCCGTCAACAACGCCGGCGGCGCCCAAAACCTTCGCATCAGCCACAATTTCAGCGGCGACACCCGCCTGAAGATAGGGATAACGCCCCTTTGCGGGCCGGACAAATTGCGCCGCATTGATCTTTAAGGTTGCCAGCAGGGCGTCGGCCAGCCCTTTAATATCAAAATAATCACACGGATCGGATTTGCCCCGGCTATGCCAGGAAGCTCCTTTGCGGGCGCCGGTCCACGCCACAGCCAGCAGATCTTTTTCTTCGGGGAGCTGATCTTTTTGTGTATGAAAGAAGGTTTTGCCCACCTCAAAGAGCCTTAGATCTTTTAATTGTTGCGTAAAGTTATGTTTTACCGTTCCCAAAAGACCAGGCAACAGTGAGGTGCGCATGACCCCCTGAGCTTCGGTGAGCGGATTCAGCAGCGGCACCAGCCGCCGCAGCTCATGGCCAGATGACAGATTCAGATGATCATAATCGGCCGGTGCATTGAAAGCATAAGCCACCACTTCATCAAACCCCCAGCCCACTATAAAATCCTTGATCTTATCTCTAAAACCAACAGCGGGAGCGGACGCTTGTGCGCCGCGATCCACCGACGGATAGGTGGTGGGAATCTTGTTATACCCCCACAAACGGGCGATCTCTTCCATCAGATCTTCGGGCCGGGCCATATCCATACGATAAGAGGGCGCTTTAACCTTGAGCGTCTCATCGTCTTGCCCGGTCACATCAAACTCGATGCTGGTCAGCATTGCGGCCATTTGAGCGGCGGTGAGGTCGGTTCCCAGCACCCGGTTGGTTTTGGCCACACTCAAATCAATGACAACGGGTTGATATTTCTCCGGGTAGACATCCACAATTCCTTCAACGCGCCTGGCGCCGCAAAGCTCGACCATCAGGTGCGCGGCCCGCTCCAGGGCGCGTACCGCCCCGGTACGGTCCACACCCCGTTCAAATCGATAAGAAGCATCAGTGGAAAGCCCGAACCGACGGGCGGTTTTACGGATACTGGTCGGATTAAAATTGGCGCTTTCCAAAAGCACCTTGGTGGTATGGGGCTCGATCTCGGAGTTCAACCCACCCATAACGCCGCCTACGGCTACCGGTTTTTCACCGTCGCAAATCATCAGGGTTTCGGCGCTGAGTTTGCGCTCTTTGCCATCCAGGGTGGTAAACGCTTCTCCCTCGGTTGCACAGCGCACGATAATTTGGCCTTTGGCCAGCCGCTCAAAATCAAAGGCATGCAGTGGTTGACCCTGCTCCAACATCACAAAGTTGGTGATATCCACCACATTGTTAATGGGCCGTTGGCCTACGGAAAGCAACCGGTCCCGGAGCCAGTCCGGTGAGGTCCCGATGGTGACATTTTCCAGTAGCGCGGCGGCATATCGAGGGCACAAATGGGGTGCGTCGATGGTGACGGAGACGCTTTCATGAACCGGGCCTTCCGTTGAAGACATCCTGACCTGCGGATATTGGACAGTGGTGTTTTCAATGGCCGCCACTTCCCGGGCAATCCCCAGAACGCTTAGGCAATCAGCCCGGTTGGGAGTTATGTCAATCTCAAAAACCGCATCGGACAGATTCAGCGCCGGGGCCAAATCAGCTCCCACGGGTAGATCCCCGGCCAATACCATTACGCCTGACGCATCCGGTCCCAACCCCAGTTCAACCGCGCTGCAGAGCATCCCTTCAGAAGCGACTTTACGGATCAGTCCCTTTTCGATTTCGCGGCCGTCCGGCAGGATGGTTCCAGGCAGTGCCAGAGGCGCCAACATTCCTTCGACCACATTGGGCGCCCCACAGACCACAGTGACCGCCCGATCACCAAGATTGACCTCACATACCACCAACCGATCGGCATTGGGATGCGGTGTAACGGCATCGATCCGACCCACCCGAACGGTTTTAAGATAGGCGTACCGGTCGGTAACCGCATCAATTTCCAAACCGGTCATGGTGAGACCATCGGCCAGGACTTGAGAGTCCGTGGTGGTGGCAAGATATGATTGCAGCCAGCTTAAACTAACTTTCATTATACTTTCCCATGGATGGACTCAATTCGGTCTTATGATGGATCAAGCCGCTACAAATAGAGTACGCGGGCTAATGAAACTGGGTTGTAAACCGGATGTCGTTTTCAAAAAAACGGCGCAGATCATCAATCCCATATTTGAGCATGGCAATCCGTTCCACGCCCATGCCAAAAGCAAAACCGGTATAGCGGTCAGTGTCGTAGTTGACGTTTTCCAACACCGCCGGATGGACCATCCCCGAACCCAATATTTCCAGCCAGCCGGTTCGGGAGCAGGTCCGGCATCCTTCTCCACGGCACATGACGCAACGGATATCTACTTCGGCGCTGGGTTCAGTAAACGGGAAAAAACTGGGCCGGAAACGCAAATCAGTCCGGTCGTCAAACATCATGTGCACAAACGTCTCCAAAATACCCTTCAGATCGCCAAAGGAGATCTTCCTGTCCACCAGCAGCCCTTCCACCTGGTGGAACATCGGTGTATGGGTCATGTCGGAGTCGCACCGAAAAACCCGTCCCGGCGCAATCACCCGCACCGGCGGATCCTGTTTTTCCATCACCCGTACCTGCAGCGGCGACGTATGGGTGCGTAAAACAATATCGGAAGATACGAAAAAGGTATCCTGCATATCCCGCGCAGGATGCTCCCTGGGGAAATTGAGCGCCTCGAAATTGTAGTAGTCCGATTCGATTTCCGGGCCTTCGGCAATGGCGAAACCCATCTTCACGAAAATGGCGCAAATCCGGCGCATCACCAAGGTGATCGGATGAAGGGTTCCCGCGGCAATAGGTCGGCCGGGAGCCGAGATATCCGGTGCCGGGACCGCGGCATCCACTTTGCCCGTCAGTTCCACTTTCGCTTGATCAATGAGTTGGACAATCTCTTTTTTAACGGTATTGGCTACCTGCCCGGCCTGGGGGCGCTCATCGGGAGGCAATTGGGAGATATTGCGCAAAAACTGACTAATCGGCCCCTTGCGGCCGAGATAGATGACCGAAACATCTGCCAACGCCTCCGGATCGGTGGCGCGATTAATGGCCGCAACGGCCTCGTCGCGAATCTGATGAATCGTTTTTGCCATCTTCACCGTGGTTAGAGCTGTTGGGCGGCCAATTCGGCAATCTGGGCAAATCCCTTGGGATCAGTCACGGCCAATTCCGCCAACACCTTACGGTCCAGGGCCACATCGGCTTTTTTCAGACCATTGATGAAACGGCTGTAAGAGAGGTTGTGGGGACGCACCGCTGCGTTGATACGGGCAATCCACAGCCGGCGGAAATCACGCTTTTTGGCGCGCCGGTCGCGGTAGGCATACCCCAAGGCTTTATCAACAGCCGTGGTCGCCGTCCGAAAGAGCTTGCTACGCCCGCCCCGGTACCCTTTGGCCATTTTCAGCACTCTGTTGCGGCGGCGGCGGGCTTTGGTTCCTCGTTTAACTCGCATGGTACAACTCCTAAAATTTAGTAACTTCTTTACAATCAAATGTCGTGGCATTGCAAAAATCACGCATTTTATCTGGTGAGGCATTGTAATACCGCAATCATAGCAAAACGAAGCGCAACGCGAAAATTGGGCTTTTTGCGAAGCTTCTTTGCCATTAACCGTTAGGTAGCAACTGCCTCAACTCCCGGTTATTGGCCTTGTCGACGATATAGCTCTTGCGCAAAGCGCGTTTCCGCTTGCGGCTCTTTTTGGTGAGCTTGTGACCGGCATGGGATTTACTCAGTACAAACTTGCCGCTGCCGGTTTTTTTAAACCGTTTGGCCGCCGCGCGATTGGTTTTTATTTTCGGCATCATGTCTCCTTGCTTTCATCTTTTGCTATTTCTTTCAACCCGTTAAAAGTAAATGGCGTGAGCACCCCCACGCCATTTGAACTGCACAATCGGGTGAAAATTTTACCTGGGCGCCAGAATCATCATCATGGTGCGGCCCTCAAATTTGGGTTCCTGCTCGACCACGGCGATATCCGCCGTCTCCCGGGCGATTCTTTCCAGGATCGCCAGCCCCAGATCCGACAGGGTAATCTCGCGGCCCCGGAACATGACTGTCACCTTTACCTTATCTTTGCGGGCGATGAATTTACGTAAATGGCCCAGCTTGATCTGCAGATCGTGCTCGCCGGTTTTGGGCCGGACTTTGATCTCCTTGACGGTAAAGTGGTTCTGTTTTTTTTTCGCTTCCTGTTTCTTTTTGGTCTGTTCGTACTTATAGCGGCCGTAATCCATAATTTTACAGACCGGTGGATTGGCGTTGGGTGACACTTCCACCAAATCCAGCCCGTAATCCGCCGCCGTTTCTTTGGCGCGAGCGGTTGGAATCACACCAATCTGTTTGCCATCGGGATCAATGACCCGCACTTCTCCGGCGCGGATGGTGTCATTAACCCGAATTGTATCACTTTTCACGGGCCGACTCATTCTTCTGGGAACAGCTATTCTTCAACCTCCTGTACCATCATATTTTGTCTTGTATTTAGAGCAGCGGCGGAACAAACCCCTCTTTCGCAAACTGTATCCATAATCAAACCGGAATTCAAACGCAAGCAAAAAGATAGTCCCCGCCTGGTAAAAAGCAATAATTCTCTGTGAAATTCGATACGTCGATACCCTGATTGAAGTTTAAAGACATGATTGCTAAACCACTCACCTGCTAAAGCAGGTGGGTTTGAAGAAGCGGACTGAAAGTCCAGCTTTGGACCGGCAACGCCGGTTACGACTCAACATCAAACCCATCATTGGGATCGCGTTCAAAAT